>Ga0179593_1391783_pt1 | contig 12054 bp, 13 predicted proteins | sample CZODoug2_1_08_16_FD_185931 | JGI IMG/M metagenome (GOLD analysis project Ga0179593, IMG submission 185931) | Vadose zone soil fungal communities from Angelo Coast Range Reserve, California, USA - CZODoug2_1_08_16fungal (PacBio error correction) | ecosystem: Environmental > Terrestrial > Soil >...
GGGGAGGTCGTTAAGCGACGCTAGACTGTGGTGGCTGGGCACAACGGGTGTTAACGTGCGTCTTTGTTTCCTCGGTCTTCTGGAGTTAGTAGGGTGGATAGTGTGAAATGGTTAGTGATCTTTGTTCTAGGGAGAGAGGCCACGGGGAGAATGCGGACGGCCAAGAAAATTCTTATCGGTTGAGGGCAAAAAAAAGGAAAATTTCAGCCGATGGGGTGTACCGGAAGCACTAACAAGTACCGAAAATCCGACATCAGGGTCTTTACTTCCCTATGGGCGCGCAGAGCAACATCGAGGTTCTGTCCGGGGTCCAGGGCCGGGAATCTGCCCCGTAAAAGCCGGAAATTTGTTCAGTGCGTAAAAATATGGGCGAATGACGGGCGGACAAGGCGACACTCGCCAAGGGGGGACTGGATTCGGCGACACGGGGAAACGAAGTACTAGTGGTCCGAAGAAAAAATTTTCTGGAGCCACCCTAAGCTCACACACAAAAAAAAAGCAAACGGTTCGGATAGACGGTGGGAGTCGCAAAGATTTCGACCGCGTACTCGGAGGGTGTCACTCTGGAACCAAGTTCGATCCTTTGCGAAGTGAAGGAACGGGAGAAATATTCACAAAGAACAAAAAACCTTAGATATGCAGAGGGCTCATCCCTCAGGGGGGGTGAAAGCTCTGAAGACAGACGCCGAGACGTTAAAGAAGCGGCGAGTTTCTTGTGGGGGGCGAGGAGGACCCCAGCACGGTGCAGGGATGCGTAGGGGGGGTAAACCTAAACTCTCCCATCGAAGACTTTGCTTCCCTCTACAACAGACTAAAAGATGAAAATAGATCAAGGGGGGGGTCAAATCCGCGGCTAAAAGCGGGAGGACAAGTCTAAAAGAGGCAGGTGCATCGAGATTGAAGTGTCTGCGGACACAGTGTCGCTCAAGGAAGTCTAGTCCATAACGGTGGTTGAAAGAAAGGCGAGAGGGAACATCTGAAACGGAAGGAAGGGGGTGAGGGGAAAGTCAATTAATTCGGGTTGGAACGCTTGTAGGTGTCTTATGGACGCTGTGGTTAGAGGGGGAGTCGACTCCTGTGGCGAGAGGGGGTGATCGCGAGAAAACCACGTATACTTGGGGAAAAATTATCAATAAAATAAAGAAAAGTCATGACGATGAATCAGAGGATAACTATGGGGGGTTGACACTTTAACAATCAACTGGGGACTATCCGAGCGACCAAGAAAAACAGAATGGATCTAAGGAGAAAAACAGGAAAGACAAAATGATGGGAAATAGAGCGGGGGGGCAAACGGTTTTGCGCTTCAAGTCATCGTGGTGTGTGTTCATTGGAACCTGGGATAACGAGCTAACCGGAAAGTGTGTCCGGTGCTGCTCGTGATGTCGGGGGGGGGTTAAGACGGTGGGAGCGTGGGGGGGGGGGGGGGGGGTCCTTGGTGAGGGGGCGGGGGTGTGGCGGTGTCGGGGGGGGGGGGGGGGGGGGGGGGGGGGAGGAAGAGTTGGGTGGGGTGTTGAGGGGGGCTTGCGCTACCTTCCTGTGGTTTTTTTCGGTTCTCTCACACTCCCAACGTTCCACTGACCAGAAATTAAAAACAAGCCTTCTGCGGGAGGGCTTAGACTTGACGCTGATGGAGGCCTTCTCGTTTACCCAAGGCATACTATGAACAGAACTCCTGTAAAACTGTTAAAACCACCGTCTCCGATTCCCTCCAAAACACCTAGGCCAGGCCCCCAACTGGCACATGAAAACCTACAATCTTTTAGAGGAGGCCAACCCCCCAATCCTTCCCTCATCTCCTTGCGTTGATTGTTTGACCAGGGGTATTCGGGGGTGCACCTGCGGGGCCCCATTGGGTCCGATAGGTGAAGAAGCGTTGACCTAGTCCAAATCTCTAAAGGGTGGGTGGGTTCGGACTCGGTCTAGAAGGAAACAAAAAGGGCTTCCTGGATAATCCAGAAAAGCCATATCGAAAGACGGACGCTGGTACGGCGTTGTGCCTGTTTATAGAGGGGAAAAGGAAAAAATGCACCGTACTTGACAGATAAACTAAACGTCGGACGAAGATTTTTTTCGTAGGAAGCCCAAAGAAAGGGGTGATTCACTACAGGCCGGGAAGTCGGAGGGGCTTCGCCGTAGAAATCTGAGGGAGTATGAGTAACTGGTGAGTGTGCAAAAGTTTGTTGACATTGCACACAAGAGTTTCGTAACACACAGAAACACGAGTTTCCCTGCAGGAGTGGCCCGTCCTGGTCCCTCGGAGACGTACGGGGGTCACTCATGGCGTCTTGGTTGAGATTCGAGGGGTGAGACCTTATACCTCGCGTGTGTCAAAAAAAGTCTAAAGTGGTACGGTAGAATTCGAGTCATTCCTGCATTGCTGGTACCGATCGAGAGAAAAGGGCCCAAGGGGGGGGGAATTAGCGGGTCGTAATAGAGTTACCGATTCAACTAGACCTTTTATCAATGTCACTCCTAGCAAAGAATTTGGGCATTTTTGACTTCCCTTTCCAAACTGCGTCGCGTCCCCAAAAACCATCTAAAGATCGTCTTGGAAGAGAGGACAAGCATTTGGCGGCCCCTCCACGGCTAAGAAAAAAGTGGGGAGGGGTTGTGAACCTGATTAAATTTAAATTGTCGTAGGAGAAATTCGCTTAGATGGGCTCGGGAAGGAACCTTGGTATAACGATGTAGTAGGTACTGGACGGCTGGTCGGCCAAGGAACAATCAGCACAAGGGCCCATGAGGCGACATAACAGTAAGAGGTCAATGACTAACCTAATGAGGAGGCGCAAGACTGGAAGGAATAAAAAAAAAGATTAAGATAGATGCAATAAACGAGAATCTAGATTATTATAAAGAAAAGATGGAATTGGAGCGTAGATAGAAAAAAAAAAAAACGGATTAAGGGATTGAATAGAGGGAATCTCAAAAGGTCTTTCAGAGTCGATAACTCTAGATGCTGTAACGCAGCGAAGGGATGAAAGACTTGGAAGCCCAACTCCTTCCGGATTGGCGTTGCCTAACTAAGCTTGCCTGACAAAGCCTTTGGTCGATCGCAATAGAGGGGAGGCGCTAAGGCAGAGGGGGATAGGATTTCATCCGCGCAAAGTCCACTACAGCGAAACAAAATTTGGAAAGGAAAAAAGGGGAAGCGAGGTGCGGAAGTAATCGGAAGCAGAAAACCTTTGGTGGTATTTAAGGGGGAAAAACCATTACCGGGACCAAGTGGGGATTGTCTTGGAAAAAAACCAGGCGGGAAAGAACCAAATCTTTTTTTTTGTGCTCGCGATGCACCTGGCCACCCATTACAGGAAGACCCATGAAGTTCGAGGAGGGGGCAAGGGGGGGCAAAAAAGTTTGAGCTGCAAGAGTCGGGACTGCCGTGGGGTACACAGGGGCCATGATCCGACAGTGCACCCTCAAAAAGGCTGATCTCATATGCGTATCACACTTTAAATGATATTCCCTTGGTTTTACAAACCCGTATTCTCGGAGAAAACAAAGAATTCAACTACTCTGAAACTATCGGGGCCCTTAGCCACTCTTCGTCAACTGATAAGGTCGCTTTCATTTTCGCACAAAGGAATTGTGAAGAAAGTCTTCATGATTTTGGGGGTTGGGAGATAGAACTGTAGTTTTTTTGGGTTCAGGAAAGCCCCAAGGGAACTTCTCGGAAGACCCCTTGATTAGTCTTCTGGTCGTCAAGGCTACTGGTATGTACTCTGGCTCAAAAAACAGAGGAAACAAGTGAGCCCTCCGAAGGCTCCCCCGGGGTTGACACACATCTGTTGAATACGGGGAGTATGGGAGGAAGGGGTGGGAGAGTCAGAACTCTTCCATCGATCTCCTAACCCCTGGGTCTGGGAGCGGGGTTGGTGGACTAGCCAGCTGAGAGAGTCTGCAAAGGTCAAGCAAAAACAAAGAACAAGCACACGACTAACGAGATTCGTCGACCCTAGGAGCGGGAGAGACGCGCTTGCTTATAAGAAGAAGCACCCTCCAGGTCCGACACTCTCGTGAGATTTATCGACAGGTAGGAAGAGAAAAAAACTTTGCTCTTGGTGCCGACTGTCTACCACCTCAGGGAGAGGTCTTCTGGGGGGGGTCCTTAGGGAGGGGGGGTGGCTGGACTGAACGCCAAGAGTGTCGGGGGGGGGAAGGAAAATACCACAGAGGGGGTTAGGATCTTTTTGCTGCGGGAAGAAGTCCATCATTTTACCAAAATTTCTCGCAAAACGGCCCCACAAGGCTGGAGGGGGATTAAAAGCAGGTGCCCGAAGCGGCATGCATCCCGCGGCGTTTATAAGAGAAGGTAGCCAGGGAATAAGGTTGGCAGTTTCTGTTACCGGGGGCGGGTTTACTGGGTTTTCTGCGGAGGGTCCCGGAACCTGGCAACCAGTCAATCTGTCCCTGTGAAGGAGAAGAAGCCACTCCGCCACAAGTAGGTCGGAGGGGAAATGAATCCATTGAACAACCACGTCTAAGGTGGGGGGAGAAAGCTGGAGATAATCATATCAAGTAAAAAAAGCCACGCTGACGACTGGGGGAGCAAAAGAGTCGCAGCTCTCTCAAGACCCAGTCTGGGGATAAAGAGGGGGGTTCGAGAGGTCAAGTAGTTCGTGACGGGCTTGCGTATCGGAAGCAGGAAAAAAATTGGGGGGGGAGTGGGTAACAGTTGCAACAAGTTTTCTATGGGAAGGGGATTTGTTCAAATATGGTCAAAAGGGGGTTAGAAGGGGGGTTTGAAGCCTAGATTTTACAAAAAAGACTCGTTGGGTCTGGAGAGCACACGGAGGCCTGGCGACGCAGAAGTCCTAAAATTTTCGACTAAAAACCTCACCCACGATAAGACGAAACTGGGCACCAAGAAAAATCCAGAAAAGGACGGGGAACTGAAAACCCACTCTAATAATCGGCATGGTGGGGTTTGCGATTGGTCGGACAGAAAAAGGGACTTAGAGACCTTCGAAATCACACCCATCAAAAATTGTTGGAAGAATCTTCAGTCCAATGGGTGTACTCTGCTCTCACCCCCAGTGAGGTTTTCCCAGCCTCCGGCATATCAAACGGGAACTCAAGGTAGAAATCCCCCCCGTCGGGGAAGCACACTCCGCCTCGTTGCGCAAACAAATTGAAGATTCCTATGGCGTGGTTATGGGGTGGTGAGACCTCGGGGGACGGCCTAGCTTTAGCTGGGGTCGGTCCCCCCACCCACGAGAGCCTCGGCTCGCTAAGAGGTTTTCAGTTCCAAGCGTGACCGAGCCAAAGGTGCAACAGTAAGGGCCCCGAGACCCTGGGGGTACGGAAAGAGATTAGGGTGGGTATAAAGAGGGGGTCACAGAAGTCCGAGGAGGGGGGAAAAAAAACAATGTTGGCAGGGAAAAAAAGAGAAAAAGCAGTAAATGAAAGGGGCGGTGTTCCTTGATTGATCGAAGAGTTTCTAGTTAGACTTGGGGCCCCGTTCCCCGGGAGAGCCTCCGGAAAGGATTCTCCTTTTGTTATGCTTTCAGGTGCCGCCGAAAAGGAGAGGTATGCTGTGCTGAGGACCTTGTGCCCGGCTCGAGTGTCCGCCATATTTGCGTATTGTGAAGGGGGGGGGAATCTGGTCTCTGGGTCCCCGCCCCCACCACGATTCGGGGCTGGGAAGTGGGCTCGTCTCTATATTTCGTGGGGAGTAAGCGGGCGCACTGGTCAGTGAAGCCTTCGGGAGGCATGCGTCTTTGGGGACCGGGACTCGAATACAACACATTTAGACGAAGGGCGGGGAGGGGGCACAGTTGGACGGAAACGAAAAAAAATGTATCAGGGGGAAATGAAAAGAACGCAGGCCATTCGATTCCTGGATTGCAAGATTTACGACAGTGTCAGCCACGCTCGGCCTGCAGGGTCTGGAGCTGATACAGACGGCCTGAAAGAATCTTCTTCGGACCCTGGTTCGATTTTCGTCTGGGCGACGGCGGGGTGACATAAAAAGGGGGTGGGGAAAAATGTTCTTAAGACTGGGGCACTCTCACGGAACTCAAACCTTGTCAACCAACAAGACCCGGGGGAGGTCGACGACCCAAACAAAACACCGGAAACGAAAACAAAAAACACAACTACTAAAAAATGACGTTCACAAACAAACAACAAAAAAAAACAACTTTTCCCCATCACCGCTAACCTCGTTATGCCGGACTCGTTTCTCAAACATCACCAGACCCGGGTCTCTTCCAAATATCTTCAATTGTTATGTGCACGACTTGAGTCAATCGCCCGGGGGGGGGTTTCACTCGGCCTTACTTCTGCCACGGCTGATTCCGCGATTCAAAACGTTTTTTGCTCGTCTAACCATGGGACGCAGATACCAAAGACTTTGCAGGTTTGGAAAGGGCCGTGAAGAAATCTGAAAAAAAAAACACGAAAGCGTGGGTTAGAGGTCAGCTTGGAGTTTTCAAATGGTGACATCGTTGAGGTTCGTATACTAGTTGTGTAAACGGTGCGTATCACTGGAGCGGAGTAGGGATAAAGGAGTTCGTAAAAAAGATCCCAAAAGTCTCTGTGCTAGGCCCCCCGGGAAAAAAAAAAGATGGCCTCCAGAGGAGAACTGGTTGAAAAAACGTTCACAGCCAGCGGTATGGAGGCAGATACGAGCCAACGAAAACATTCGACGAGAGGCAAAAAAAATAGCATCCACAATGACGGGGGGATGAGGCGCGTGCGGCGTGGGGATGGACTCAATTCCCCGAATGGTGGGGTGGTTCGACAGTGACCAGAAACGGTACGCGCACAAGAGAAGGGTGCCTAGAGGCAGTAAGAAGACTGACGTGGCCTGGCTGGGGGGCGATTTGGCCAATGGGGGATTGAATGTGGGGGTTGTTATTTTTTCGTGCGAGGAAAATCAAAAGCACCTGCACCGAACAGATCGCTGGGGCACTAGACCGGGGGGGGGGCGTAGGGTACGACTCGTAGGCGACTTATGGGACACGGTTCATCTCTAATTCTCCGGTTGCCGGACCTTTGTTCGAAAACTACCGGTTCTCCGGTACTCCCGCAGCCCCAGAGACCTACCGGAACGCACTCTGAGGAGGGCATCAGCCACCACGATTGGCGCAGCAGGAACAACTCGGAAAAGGAAGCAATCCAGAACTGGCAGGTAAGGGTATCCCTAGGTTCTTCACTGTTTCACAAAAGTCGCGAAGGGGCTAACGATATCATCGTAGATTTGGTGTACCGGAGGGACCGGGATAAACAGAAACTCCGGATAAACCGGTTCTCTGACCTCCCTCCTGTGCTTTGGTCCTGTTAGAAAGGTAACCGGGAAAGGGTCATATCGGTGGTCCCTAAGACATCAGCACCCTCAAGATCTCCGGAGAGATCTTGGGTAGGGGAGGCAGCAGGGAAATTGTCTGCAACGCCGGCGGCAGTTCGCTGGAACTTCTTGCGTAAGAAGAGAGAGCATCGTCTGAGGGGCCCTGTCGAAAATTTGTGTTACGGGGTCACCCGATCGGGTGGTTAACACACGATTGGAAGTGGGAAACGCATTATTGTGAAACTGCATCCTATCGAGCTAGGCTATTTTCGGTTGTCAGAAGAGGGCGTATGTGTGGATACCTTATAAGGGTTGGGTTAAACCAACTGAGTACGGGGGAAGTGACGAATTTACGGTGCCTTGGGGGGCAAAAAAACCAACGCGCCTAAAAGGGAAAGAAGGTACAAAAAGAAGTGGGGAAGTCATCGTTAAAGGACTTTGCTAAGTGGGGGGGGAGAAATAGAAAGAGAGACGAATAGGGCAGTCCTTTCAGGGTGTTCACTGGCAAGAGAAAAACTGACGGAGCCACCCCGCAGCTCACCAGCGCTTGGTCGGCAACCGGGGGGAGGAATCCCCGCTGAAGGGGGGGTGGCTTACAACAAAAAGGGAAATTCTACGTAAGACGGGGCAATGAGATTGCACAGTTTCTACGGGGGAAGCGGCGCTGGCGCCAATAACTCAATATCCTGCTGAAGAACTGGGGAAGTTGGGGCTATCGTTATGATTCGATACAGACTGGGGTAATGATCCAAGAATGCCTCGATGAAACGCCTAACGACTTAGTAGAAAGTGAAGCAAGGATTTCCTTCTATTCAAGGAACCAGGGAATCTATATTTAGCGACGAAGATATGAAATGTGAGATCTCTCTCAAAAAGTAAAACTGCACAAGAAAACACAAACGTACTGGACAAACAAAAATAACTTAGGACGGAAAACTGAGATAGAGGAGCTCACCCAATGCTCCTTTCCAATGCGACTCCCCTCTATAATTCGTTTGATGTAGACCGGTAATCAGTTTGCTGAGATCCTTAGTGCCCTCCAAAGGGTCCCTCGGAGTTATCCACTGACGGGGGGCGGCGTGCACAAAGATGGGGCGACGAAACCTGGGGGGGGGGGACAACAGCCCTTTTTCCTGTCGGCCTCCGGTGGAACTCTTTGTACTTCTGCCGCCTGCGGGCGAGGTTCCTGTTTGTCAAAACAACCGCCTACGCCCCTCGGGGCCCTGAGTGAGACAACATTTTTAATGGGGTGGTTAAGAAATGCAAAGCGAGATGCAAACAGTAGATATGAGATCGCAACCGGGGGATGGGTATTAAACTGTCACCCCCCTACCCCTAGGTTTCCCGGAGGGGCTTCAGGGTGTGGATTGGATGCACCACTGCTTGGGTCCGTCAACACATCCAATCTTTATCATTGGTTTGGGGTTTGTCTCGAGATTGCCATTGAACACCGTCAAAGTAAAAAACGAGAAAAAAAACATTATGGTTGGTCAAAGGGAGGGACTATCAAGGCTTGGGGAACTGCTTCTTTACGGGGACGTGGGTGTGAAGAAATGTAGGGGTGCCATATCGTACCGTTGCCCCATCAATTCCTGAATGACTCGTAAAAATAGGGGCAGAAAACGTAAGAAGGAACCAATGTGTGAGAACCGTCTCCTTATAAATTTTCCCTATGGAATCGAGAAAGACATGAAGGAAAGGGCCGGAAAGGGGGCTCCTTAACGGCATGAGTGGACCGTCAGGATGGTTGGTGGGGTCCGCCCAAACGATGTGCACTTCAACCCAAAAGGGGAACCCCGGCCGGCCGAAGGATGCAAACACTAAACTTCCAGAAGACAGCACACCCTGCGCAAATGGAAGCCGCTTTCAAGGGTGGGATGAAAAAAAAAAGATCGGCTCGAAACGGGGAGGTTCGGACACTGAAGAAAAGGAGTTTAAAGGTTACAAGAATACCAGTAAAAGTCACGTCACTAAAACTGATAACTTAACTAGGTAGGGATGGGCGGAAGGGATGGAAGGTAATGTCACAGGCCGAGTTCGCCGTCGTATTGGACTTTTCTATAGTGGAGAGAAAGAAAAGGGAAAAACATGTTGGCGACTCGGGGAAAGTGCGGACAATCTTCCGTCCGTGGCTAGATATTGTGGGGCCTAGGGTGGGGTGTTGCTTTGTCAGCAAGCTGGTGGGGCTGGGTTTCAAAAGGAATTCCTCCTCCTGTTTTGAGTTATCTTTGGTTTCGGAGGGAAAAGACGACACGAGGGGGAAAACATTTCTCCAAACGTCGAACTGAGGGCTAGCTAGGAGCAGGTGGTCAAACGTTCCCTCGGTCCTCCGCGGAGTTAATCGAATACGGGAAAGTGAAATCTATGATTTTCATTCTTTTAGTCGAGTTGAGGTCGAAGGCAACGGGGGGGGGGGGTCCCCGTCCGCACATGACCAGGGATCTCCCTTGCCCCGAGGGCTGAGGGACACCACGGGGGAAAAGTGCGGATTACGGACGTCCTGGACCCAAGTCGCCGGGGAAAGACGCAATAGGGTCCAAGGGGAAAAAACAACCCTCTACTTTGGAAAAACGTTCGCACGAACGAGAAATGCAACCAGGTCAGGGAGAAGCTTGGTGCCTCGTAAAAAGTATCCTTTTGTTCAAAAGGGAAAATGGAGGGGGAGGGCAGGATTCTGGAAACAAATACGCAGGTGTCTTGGGAAACATCTTTCTCCATCGGGTCGAGCAGGCTAGGGCTTTGGTGCGGGACGGTATCAAGAGGGGGCCTAATTACACCATCTACTGTGGTGCAGAAAAAACTCCTAGACTAACGCAAGGCACTCCCCCCCCTAAAACCGAAAGAAAGGCATAAACCCTAAAAAGAGCTGGCAGCCCCCCTTAGACCGTCAACGGAACCGGCATGCAAGGAACACCCAGCTTGACGACCATTTGCTTTTTATTTGTTCCTTAGTGAAATTCTTCTCCTGCACAGGGCGTCTCAGGTAGCTGGCTTAGCAAGTTCCACAATTGGGGGTCCTGGGGAATCCGCTTGCTACTCCCTTGTTCTACCTCGCCAGCCCCTTCTATTGTAGTCTTCCTGAGACTAGCTTGGACCCGCGGGGAGCCGCCTTGTGCGAAGGGAACTTCCAGTGTGGCAGGAGGTTTCTGTAGCAGGAACCAACCGGATGGTTCACACGTAAATTGGGGCATGAGTTGGGGGGATGTGTTGAATTTTGCCTAGGAAGAAGAAAAAAGTTCGGTGGACGTTTGAGGGGGGCACACGAAAATATTCTACTCTTTGGAGGGAATGCACTGCTCAAAAGCCCCCGTTAAACTGTCCGAGTGGGACGGAAGGAAGGAGGAGTGCTGGTTCAGAAGCGATTAACCAAACATCGGCGCGGATGTGGACAGTGGATGAATCTTACTCAGGCTCTCTGTATTGTTGCAGTTGATTTCAGTCCTCACCTGTCTATCTTCTTCAGCCCAAGGGGCGCCACACCGGGGGGAAAGGATGTAGAAACTGGTATAGTTCGCACTACGAACGTAAGAGCTTCGAGGAGTGCGTAAAAAAAAATCCCTCCCATAATCCAAAAGACAACAACACGGATACGACCACCTCTCAGGGCACGGTCTCTCTCATACTGGGGCAAGGAAGTTCTTCCGTCGTGTGCTTGTCCCTCTGGTTAAACACCTCTACGGTGCGCTTAGACTGGGGGGGGGAGAATATTATCGGGAGACACGGACCCCCATATAGGATGCGAAAAAGTCCTTCCATGGGCAACATCCGCTTCCTCGAGGTGAGCGAAGGAAATAAAAGTACTTAGGCTGGGTCAAGCAGAACGTTCGTTAAATTTTTGGCGGAGTAAAAGAGGGCTGGGGTGAGATCTGAAAATCTTTTTTTGCCACTCAAACGATGCAAGGAAAGTCGGGCCGCGCACAGAAACAAAGAAAGAGCTGGAAAATTATCACTGACAAGCCAAGAGCGGACTGCTACCGCGGGGGACCTGGCGGAAATGCTCAGTTTGACCAGTAAGGAAAACAGAATGTGCGAAACGGATCACCCTGGCGACAAGACGACTGAAAGCAAGGTCTGTTTTGGGAGGACGGGTTTGTCGGCAGAAGCTGAAAAGCAGAGGAGGGGGGGGTTAATGACCGGCTGGGGTTCAATTCGTTGAGTCGTTCATTGGCGGCTTACGATGGGGGGTTCGAGGTGGGCTTCAAATTCAATATTCTTACTGCGTCTTGTTCATGACGGGGGGCACAACCCGAAGCTCGTGGGGGGTGAAACTATAACCCGGATCAAGAAAAAGGAAGAGCGGGGAAATCCTCCGATAGGAAAAGAGGGGGTACCCGTTCCAACACCCAAGCAACGTGCGGGGGGGGATGGGAAATCGAAGAGACTTAAAAAAAGAAGGGATCTAAGAAAGAGACTAACACCACCATAAATCTCTGCCAACATGGAAGGGGGACTGGGAGAGGCAGGGAGGAAAGGTGTTGTGGGCTACGGGGACGCCTTTTTTGTGTTGTGGCCCTTGAAAAAAGTCCTGTAGAGACGCGCTAAAAACTGAGATGGTGTCCATTCTTCAGTTAAGACTTCAGGGGGGGGGTGGGGCCTGTTATTGAGTGAATTGTGGCCCATGGACTGCGGGGGTGTTTTCTTTTAAAAACTTCAACCTCCCTCAACATGCCAGCATGGACAAAAAGGGCACGTCTAAGGAAGGGAGAGTGAAGAGGGCGAAAGGCTCCGTATTTACCACGTATCTAATAAAGTGCACAGGG
>Ga0179593_1303225_pt1 | contig 12052 bp, 14 predicted proteins | sample CZODoug2_1_08_16_FD_185931 | JGI IMG/M metagenome (GOLD analysis project Ga0179593, IMG submission 185931) | Vadose zone soil fungal communities from Angelo Coast Range Reserve, California, USA - CZODoug2_1_08_16fungal (PacBio error correction) | ecosystem: Environmental > Terrestrial > Soil >...
AGCCGGAAAGGGACAAGGAGAGCTCTAGGGTCCGGTCGCCGGAAGCCGTTCGGTAAAGGCCAAATCTTTGCACGCAAGTAGGAGGGTTTTCCGGTAAAACGCCTTGGTATTGGAAGCCCAAACAAATGGTCAAAGGACGATGAAGGAGGCCGGATGGGGGGTTACAGGAAGGGAGCGGCATTGACGAAGAGAACAACGTTGAGGAGAAAGAGGAAAAAGGGCAAGAAAACGTTCCTCGCCATCTATAACGGGGGCATTGCCCGAAGTGAGTCCGAGTTAAAAAAAACGAACAACGACAAAACAATACTAATCAGGTCGCCAGGAGTATTCTTTGCCTATTTCGGCGGCCGATAAGGGATGGTGAGGCAAGAGTCATCGAAAGGGGTCCGCGATTGGGCATAGCGGACAGATCCTTTGAGAGGTAATAAACCTCGGAACCAGAGAGCCCCTCCAAAGAGGGGCGCAAAGAGATAGGATGCAATCAACTTTTTTTCCCTTACTTCCATGGGGAGTCGAGATGAGAGGGGGGAAAATGACTTGCGGAGGGGACCCAAGAGGAAAAAGAATCGAGAAGAAGGGCGAAGGCCTCTTCCCTGGGTACGTCAGGGGATTGAGGGGGGTGACTCGGAAAAGCGAACGAGTTGGTAAGAAAGCACGAGAGACCGAGAGGTACCAGAACGTCGCATCTTGGCACACGCAGAAAACGAACAACAAGAGAAGGGAAAAACGAGGGCAAAAAGCGAACAGCAGAGTAGGGAAAATCGTCAGGGCCGACGATTCCTTCAAAAGGGAAAAAGGGACAATGGAGGGGACGAGAAAAGGCATTCAATCAAAAGGAGGCGACTCAAAACCGAAAGTAGAGAGAAAGACAGAAAAGAAATCGAGATCGAAAATGCCCTGTTTTGTTGCACGGGCCTGACGACCGACGACAGGGAAGCTTGAAAGAAGAAGAAAACGAAAAAGCGGAGATGGTGGAAGAAGCCTGGAAGGGGGGGAAAGAACTCAACAAAAAAAAAATACAACGTATGGAATGATAGATCTAAAGAAGAAGGAACATGACACCAGCATCGCAAGGGTTCGAGATCTAATAATTAGTCAGAAGGGAGGGCGGGAGGAGTCCTCAAAGGTGGGGGAAACTGAAACACCAGTACCTTAGCGATCCGATATGTTGGGCATTGAGGGCGGAAAAGATTCGGGGTGAGCAGCAGAAGTTTTGGAGAAAGAATAGAAGCCAGGAAGAGCGAGTCACTATATTCCTTAAACATAGCTTGAAACTAAAGAGGAGACGAGGGGCCGAAGAGTAGACGATCTGGCTTTCAAACAAGAAAAGGCGAAACTCCGCGGTGGACGGCTTGGCGGGAGGGGGGAAGGCAGAGACAGACAGCTCGACACCGGTCAAAGAGCGTGCAGAAACACATCCGGACTCGCTGCTGGTTTACCATGCTAGAAAAATCCAGCCCGAAAGAGCAATCATGCCAGCGTAATCAGAAAGCGCGGGAAGGATCGGGGATTACTGACCGAAGTGGGGAACAGCAAAGGAAAAGGGTTCACAAAAACAAGACTCTTTGACAACCCTGACAGCCGCCATAGGCCGCGAGGAACCCCTTTTCCCATTTTCATTGGGTCGTGGGGCCCCCCGCGCCGGGGCAAAAGTGCGGGGAAGGGGTCTTACAAAGAAATGTGACAGTAATGACTTCCTCTTTTTAGGATCGAACATGACGCAGATGGCCTAAGGAAAAAAACTGCCGACGTCAAGGAGAAAATAGCAAGAAAGGAGGACATTTTGTTCGGGTATGGCCGGCGAGAAAGGGAAAAGGCTGAGAAAAGCCTGTCTTGCAACTAATGGGACCGAGAAAGGTCGGCCCATTGGATCTAGCACCGTGGTTTAAAGCTCAAAGTTAAGCAGAGCCCGACGAAGCCAGTTGCCGGAAAATTCGGGGAGGTCCAGGGAATAAACATATCGAGGGGCGCACGAATGAAAGCTTGCTCTGAGTTGAAAAAAACCGGCATGGGAGCACCTCAAAAAAATAACAATCCCGCGTTGGCGACTTCGGGGGGGTGGAGATTGACTTGCCAGGCGTCAATACACAAAGTCAACATAGCGTCTTTAAAAGAAACGATCGAAAGGGCAATCCTGACCTCTGTCGAGAAGACCAGTACCCGTCCAGGAGGCCTCTCGTGGTTACCGCCATATTTTCTTTGCCGTGTGGGCAAGACAGGAGTGTGGCGGATCGGACGAAACTTTAACGCCCTCTCTGTTGTGCCAGGAAAAAGGACTACGAAGCCCTAGAAGGGGCGATCGTGGGGCCCGCCTGTCTGGCGTGAAAATGTACTTTGGTTTGTTAGTCTGCCCATGAACTGAAGGAAACAAGTGCCGGTAAAAGCAAAGCAACACGAAGGCACCCTTTGAGCCCTACGGAGAAAAAGGGATAAGCTCACTCCTGTGCAAACTGACTCGACCGCGACACCGGTAAAGAGAAGGATTGTCATCCTACATCAGTTCAAGGCATGTTAACCAGTGGAAACGCTAGACGGTGGGCGCGGAAAAGGGAAATACCCACGAATGCATGAGTAGCCGCCGCTGCTCGTCGAAGGGGTGAACAGGGCAACTCTCAGCGGGAGGTGATCCCAAGGTACACCCACCTACCAGCCCTGCTCAGGACGCAAGTTTTATATTCCTCGTCAACTAGATTTCTACTAGTTGCTTTGATCTTGGGGGCCAGGGAACGGAAAAAGCACGGAAATGGGCAGACAGATTCTTGTCACCACCAGGATTCCGAAAGAATCCTTGGAAAAACTGAATGGGAAAGAAAGCTTGGGCGCTCGCTTCTTCTCTACAGAACGACCGGAAATGCCCTGGCAGATAAGGAAATTTGACTCCAACGTTACCAGAACTGAGCGGGCGACGGCCTAGGCCAAAGAAGAGGGACAGTTTGTCTTGACAAACTTAATTAAGACGATGTTCAGAAACGTTGAACCAGGTCTTTCTATCAGGTTATGAGAGGCGTCACGGGAAATGGTAAAGGTCGTGGGTACGTCCATTTTTTTAACTTTGTGTTTAATGAGCTACGCTTGGGTCACACGAGCACCTTTTCATGCAAGAGGACGAGGTGGTGCTGACGCAGCAACCCCAGGTAATCTTCAGGGGGAAAGAGCGGGGTGACGTGGAAGAAACTCGGGGCCACAAAAATAATCTTATCCAAACTAAAGTGCTAAATCCAGCCAAAGTTTCGCCAGGGGGAAAAAGACATTAACGCAGCAAACCTGATAAAGCACCTCAGAAACCAGGGGTGAAAACTTGCATCATTTGATGCGCATGGGCAATCTGCTTCATCAACAAATTTGCGATTTCTAGGATTGTACGTGATGAAAATCTGACGCAAACGATGTCCAGAAGATCCGCAACAAGCGCAGTGCCGAAGGCGACCGGCTTTCAGGAGTCTGCTTGGAGAATTATCCTCCGTCATGCCAGACCTGGGAGGGACAAGGCGGAAAACGGGATTAAAGAAAGTTAATGGCACCTGTTGGCCGAAGGAGTAGCGTCTCAACTTCCTTCTGTACTGAAACACCAAAAAAACTTCTCCTTAGTCTTCTAGGGACACTCAGATATTAAAGTGATGGTCTCGTCGCCAATTTGGGCCAGCAAATGGGTCGGAAGACTACACATCAACGCGAGAAGACAAAGTCTCCTCTGACATACAGCAACGGTCGGCACCAGAAAGACTTGGAAAAAATGACTCGGCCCTATGGGCTGGAATGACGGATAGATCATCCAAACACGAAAGAAACCATGTGGGGTAGGGAAAAGAAAAGAACTTACTGACGGCCAGCAACCAATTTTGCGCATCGGGCGCCCCGGATCAGTGGACTGTTATTTGGTATTAGGCCAGGGTCGTCAGGGCGTGACTCGTTCATGGGCGGGTCTAGTTCCCGTGAGTGAACTCGGCGGGTTACAAAGGGGATGTTGTGTGGTGCGGTCTTCGGAGGGGCCGCTCAAGGAGTGGAAGGTTAGGATGGCAACGATTGTCATGTCTCCACCCTACTCTGGGTCACAGCTCTCTTTCTCACACGGGAACTTAGGGAGACTTACGCATATCCGTAAATGTTAGCTGGGCGTTGATGTCATGCAGAAGGTCAAACTGGGCCGTGACTGACACGATGGCCATTTATGCTTCGTCATTAAGGTCACTATGGTGCTCGTGGGGGGCAGGGCAGCCTAAGCCATACAGTATACACGAAATTCAACACTGCCGGGCCGAGGGAACGGACGGTCCGGGAACGGTAGGAACGGACCTTCGAAGTGGGAGCATCCCTTCCTCGAGATTTGAGGAACCTATAACGAATACGAGTCCATTGAAAATGTCAGGCCAATCTAGGCCAACGCGAAGGGGTGGAGAGAGCATCCACCGACTTGCTGCGCCGAGAGTTTGTTCGTCATTTTTGATGTGTCGCTGGTGCATGTTGCACAGGGTATCACAGGCAAAGGAAAAGTATAAAATCGCTGTCTCTGGGGCGTCCGCGTTGAAAGTTGGGGGGGGGAGAGTCAAGAAAAACGGCCGACCGTGGGAGGGCAACCACTGCGCTGAGCATGGGGATGAAACAGCGGGTGGAACGAAGACAACCAGGCCAAAGGACGCCCGAGGCACGACAATTGCAGGAACCCGCCTCCTCATGTGCTTATCGTGTTCCAACTTCATAAGCCTCTGCGGGTCCAACCAGACTGAATTGCCCTTCGTGTCTTGAAGCAGAGGGACGAGCGAAAACAAGAGGTACCGTGAGACGGGGAAGATCACCGGGGGGATGCCAAAAAATCCGACTGGGATCGGAAAGAAGGGACCACTGGGGTGTGTAAACAAGGAATTTGCGGAAAAAGTGGTGGGAGAAAAGCCTGAAGGTTCACTTCAAACTGAAAAAAGTCATCCCCAAAACATCCATCTACAGACTTCGATGACTTTAGGAGGCACATAGAGGGTCTGCGCGTCTGCAGGAAGAGGAGAACTATGGGGTAAAGGTCAGACCGATTGAAAAACTGACGAACTCGACACTCACTGGTCCGTGCTCTACAACCCCCTAATTGACGTCGACGCGCTCCTCGTCTACGTACGTCGGTCCACCGTCCCGAAGACGGTCAGTGTCTTGGGAGGCAGTCTGTGGGGCCCGTCACGCCCTCGGCTTTGGGGGGGGGCCTGTGAATGATTTCGGGATTTCATCTTCTGTTAAACGCGGGGGTTAGAATAAAAGGAGTAGGGGGCGACACAATTCCTCTGAAGGGTGAAATTGGTGGAAAGGAATAGGGCCAAGGAGTTGCATAGCACTCCAACGCAATTTATGGCGGCGGTACCAACCGACCAGGAAGCGCAATTGCCACCTCTCTGGCACGGGAATGTCATAGCGGATTCTAAAAGATAGCGAGGGAAAAGGAAGCGACGAAAACCTGTCAACAAGACAAATGACACATTAGTTGAAAAGGACGAGGGGGAGAGGGAGATTGGAAAGAAGCTTACGGGGGGTATCTGGGAGGGCTAAAAGCACAAGGCGTACGTGTTCGCGGCGGTGTAATGCACGAGTGTGGACAGAAGACGAGGAACTGTCCGTGGCAGGGTAGCTTGCATGTCAGAGAGTGTTCAGCAACCAAGCAACGACGAGTATTGGGCTACGAAGCCCGGGATTGCCCTAAACACTCAAATTCAAGAAGCGGGGCATGCAGGCGGGCTGGAAAAAGGACGACAACGGGGGGGGCCCGGGAGACAAAGAGGGGGAGAAGCCAGGGCGGGAGAGGGCCGCATCGTCGATAAAGGCACAAAAGGAAACGAAAAAGGAGCTTCGGGTCGGAGATAGGAAAGGCCTCTGACTGCAATGTCCGGTATTTTTTGCTAGACAGCTCTGGGCGCTTGGAAAAGATTTTCGCCCACGCGGCATCAGAAGGGGAAAAAAAATAACAACCGTGAAGAAACCGGAGGGGGAGAAAGAGAATCGGGGGAAAGAAGCTGATCAAATGCCCCTGGGGGCCCGGTTTGACACTGGATGTTCCTTGTAGATGATGTGGCAAGAAGTGAGAAAGGAGAGGGTCTGGCCCAACGGGATCGCCATTTCGAAAAAAAGACTCAACCGGCATTCCGGACGACCAACAGGGGCTGGACAGCTCCAGAGCTGGTGAAAAAAGTGACAAGAACAGCTCAGGCTTTTTTTATTACGAAACTTCAAAGATAAAAGTGAAAGCCGATCGCGGCGTACGACAGGAAAGAAGAACAGCGACCAACAGCATTGGAAAGGGTGCCGCTTACCATAAGATCGCCACTCGAAGTGCCTCGGAAAGGTTACTGACGAAGGAGGGGGGAATGATAAGAGGGGGCTTAAACAGGTATGCTCGAAGACGAGCTTAAAAAAATTCGCCACCACCTGGGACATAAGCAGGCAGCGAGAAAAAATAGCTTAGACGGACCCGGCAAGGGGGTGCAGTTAACAAAAATCAGTAACGAAACCGAATAAAGAAAGAGAAAGAAACATCTACTAAATGCTACTTCGGAAGAGCGGGAAAAAGATCTTTCGATCTCACTCTCAAAAAGGGAGGGAAAAAAGAAGAGAGAAGCGGGATACAGACGAGACAGGTCAAACAACAGCATGGGGGTCAAAAGAATTGGGGGCAAGGCCTGACTGCTTTTCAGTCGTCCTTTCCCTGCACCGGGGGAACAAAGGGAAGGGGAGATGAAAAGAAGGGGATGGGGCTTGAATCAGGAAAGGGTGGGGCGACAAGGGGTGGAAGCCGGTTCGTAAGGACATTCATCGTACATGCCCTATCCAGCGGAAAGTCCCTGAGAATGAACGGAAGGGTAAAAAGGAGAGTCTCTTCCCAGGGGGAAACGGATCAAACACTGTGGGGAGGGACGTTGCTGAGTTGCGTGACGAATACAGGCGCTCGGAGAAAAAGCCAGGTCGGACGAGGAGGGAGAAAAATCGCCGCGCCGATTGGCAAATGGCTAGAGAACCAATAAAGAAACTCGAGAGTCATTCGATTCGAACTGAGGAGACAAGGGGGGGGTCAAGCCCTTCCTTGAACCAGCCTGACCCAACCGCCATTTAAATAAAGGAGGACAAGGGAAATTGGGAGCATTGGGGGGTCTGTTCAAAACTGCTGGATCTTTGGGGCGAAAGAGGGGGGGTCTACCTCTTGGCTAGGAAGTGCTGCGGCCCGTTTTACCGAAGAAGAATGATGAAGAAGAAAGCCTGACATCAGGTCCTGGACTTGATAATAGCATAACAACGCCAAGAAGGATTTTTGGGGGTGGAGGTCCCGCTTATCTAAGGAGGAACGACTTTCGGAAAAAGGCCATGGGAGGCGAGAGTAGTAACGACCTTACCAAACAATTCGTTAAGGCGAGCCCGGTTGAACAAGAAACTGCGAACCGAGGAGGTTCTTGTGGACGGTTCTTGGATGTTAATGCAATCAAAGGCTCGGTAGGTGCGCGTTTTTTAATTATCACCCTACTCGAGAGAGCGAAGTACGCACCCAGGCGACAGGGCTTGGCAGGATGGAGGGAATCACATTGAGGGCCGTCGCAACCGACGGAACAACCGTCAACAGCGCATCCGAAGGGTAGGCTTAAAAGACCCTTCGAAACGGACAGAGATTCCCGCTCCTCCTCGGCTCGAAAAGAATGGGTTGGGCAGGGGGAGGTGGCCGGGGGTGTAATCGACGTCCGCGGGATTCTTCCAGGTATTTGCGATGGGGGGGCTATCCTAAGAGAACATCCAGATCGGAATTTGGGCTGTTGCAGGGAATTCTCAATTTCCTTTGGGTTAAGTACACTCAGATCCGGGCACAGGGGACAATTTAAAATTTGATGCAACTTAAAATGCAGAAGAACATTTAGGCGTCTACGCCGTTCAAAGGAAGAAAAAAGTCTCTTCGGGATCAAAGCAAGCATAAAACGGAAGGGCGCCAACCGACATACCGTGCAAGAGGCCTGAGAAGACGGCAAAGTACTTGAACACTTTTTCTAAGAAGTTGTCGGCGGAAGAGAAGAGGGGCCATCACAAGACTTCTTGGTTCAGGCACGATGGGGGACTGAAGTGAAGGATAGAGTGGCAAATACCCTCCTCTGGTAATTCTACCAAGTTGGACCGGCAGACCAGCAAGTCAAATCCGCGGAAAATTTCTCTCATGTTCCCTCGGGAAGTGGAAAGGATGTAGAGGGAGGGAAGGGCTCTATTGAAAAAACGGACTATAGCTTATCTTTCTTCGCAAAGTAACTGCTCTAACAAGGAAGAGAACTCACCGGGTCGCGCTTCAGGGAGCCGAATACGCGGACCTATAGGTGAGGTACTTGTGGTGCAACATAGGGAAGAGGTCACCAGTAATCCTTTCATGCCCGTCGGAAACACCGGCACAAGTTCAACGACAATCGCGGAAACGCCAGGCGAGCCCAATCGTACTCATTGTCCGGGGACAGCAGGAGGATCCAAGGGTCAAGTAATTTCATACCCGGGGGGAGGTCAGTACCGTGGTGACTTTGGCTCATGCGCGGTCTACTCGGTTAGGGTCCTCTGCAGAAGGGTGAGAATCGGGATCGAAGTGTTCTGAGAAGAACGTGTGATCTACGTTCAAACCCTTTTGAGCTTCCCGCGCCCTATTCTAGCCGTACTCGCCCGGGTCTTCATTCACAATATGACAGGAAGTGCTGAGAGCGCAAAAGAAATCACGTAACCGAGGAAATCAGCCGATCATTCAGATAATCACAAGGTGCACGGCGAAATTAACCTAGCGGCATAAAAAGAACAACGGAAAAGCAAACCAGGTCAGAACAAAAGCCTGGATGCACGGTCGAAAAAAAGATGTTTTGAAGTTGGCCTCGTGGGTCTAGGGAATCTGATCGCGAGATCCAATTCCCGTGTGCGAATGATACAGTCTGGTGTGTGAATGGGCGGGTTGTAGTGGTCAGAAAATACCCTAACGACAGACGGTGGCATCTAAAGGAGATTTGCAGGGGTGGGCGACCATGGGAGCGTCAGGGAATAAATAAAGTGGCGCGACTCAGGCCGGGGGTTGAGGGTGTCAGGAGAGGTGGCGGAAGTTGCCTAGGTGGTCAGGGGGGGCTGGGTGGGGTGGTGGGGGGCCTCCTGGTGGTTGGGCGGGCATCCTGCCTAGCCCGCCACTTGTATGGCCTCTGCAAAAAACCGGAAGCCGAGGCCCAAGAACGCAAGTGGGGCGGGAATCAGTAACAACACCTAGACACCAGCCAAGAGAAGTCATCAAGAATCTCGAGGGTACATGCATGACGGGCAAGCTTTGGGGGCAGATGCAAACCAGAGGGTTAACATCTGTAGATGTCGGAACAATTGGCAAGCGAAGGGGCAGGAATCGTAGGGAGTCAGAATTCCGGTTACACAGAGCGAATTTATCCGATTGCGCCATAGGGGTGCAGGGTTAAAGCTCAGACAAACCAACAAGCTTATTAAAGAGATCTTCAAAAGACACATTTGAAATGAGCGACCCGCTCTTGGGCAAAATTGGAGTGAACACCGCTTCCGACGAGTAAAATTTCCGTAACTCGTTGAACAATTTTCGTGCTAGAACGCAGGGTAGGGCAACCACGGAAAAAATCACACTCAATCGGGTCAATAGCTCTTCGCGCCCGTCACTGCGATGGAAGTAATACACGTGCTGGAGGGTCAGCCCTTGAATTTCTAGCACGCCCATTATCAGGTGGTGGCAGTCTGGTGAAACCGCGAAATAAAGTGTCTTAGCGCAAGGATAAAAAGACGGGACTTCAGCTGTAGCGAGCGGAATTCACTATGGAGAAGAATGTCGGGGCATGTCGGCGTGTCGGTCCGTAGCAGGCGCTACAACTGTAGACTCTCTTAGGGTTGAACTCACGAGGCCGTGACACTCAGGCGGCTGTGCACGGTGGTGGAATCGGCGGGTGCGTGACGCGGGCTGCGTACTGGCCCGACTGCGGTGTCACGCCGGTTACTCGTGGACAAGTCGACTCGAAGTGGTGTAAAAGTGAGGTGCTGAAGCTAGAAGGTGGACGCACTTGTTTATAGACTAGGAGCGTGTAGAAACAGAACCGGGTGTCGCTTCGTGTTGCGGTTAAGTGAAGAAACAAAGCTGAATTAAAACCTGTGTTCGATTCTATTGTCGGTTTTACGAATTCCTTCGGACTGTTTGTGTGGGTCTGAGGGAGCAGCTTAGTGTCGAAGGCGATATACATCCCTGTGCCGTGAACCAGGGTTCAGGAAAAATTTGCGAAGGCTATTTAGAGGTCCTGCCAGTGTGGGAACCTACCAGCAGGACAAGAAAAGACCGTGAAAGAGACACAAAAGTCCGTCGAAAGAACTTGCTCTGGTTGAAACATCGCAGGGGCGAAGAAGTTGTCAAGACACTGATCCTAGGAGTGGGCGGGTCACGAGAGACCGTTCTTTGGGACCTTAGTCTGAGGGTAGAGGGAAGAGCACGGAAAGCTTTCGCTTCCTGATCCGGGTACAGTCTATCCGTTTGTTGGAGAAAGGATCAGAAGGGTGGGAGAACGAAATTTCCGTGCAAATAAATAACTTAAGCAATCTAACAAGGAATAGGGAATAGGAGGGAGGACAAGCACAGATTCCTCGCGGGCTGGTCGGAAGGGCGTCCATGGGATACCAGAGTCGGCTTGAAACGTGCAGAGAGGCACAGAGGGTCGACCCGAGGAAGTCTTGCTGACCGTTGAGAGGGAAGCGGCCCCGCAGAAAGCGTTGGAAACGTGTTGAAAGAACGAAGGGTTACGTGAAAAAAAAAATTGATGAGAATTCTATGGAGTTGATCGAAAGAAATGTTTACAAGTATGCCCGCGGGGGGGATACGGGGACAGGGAGTCGGAATACCGTTGTTGTATCTGACTCCTTTCGCTTGGCATGAACGCCACTGCAACGAGACGCGGACCACGCTACACGTCCATGGCACTAGTAAGTGCACGTATCGCGGAAGCGAGGGTCAGTCTCAGACATAGGAACGGGATCGGTTCGGCCCAGCAGACACCGTCAAAAATGAAAGTTTTTCCGATGACAGGGCTTATCCTGCACCTGTCAGGTCGAGGTCGGGGGGGAAAGACGATCTGTTCGGGTTGACTTTACTCCTGGCAAGGGATTGGGCAACAGAATCCAGAACCCGGCTTGATGTTCTATCGGGCGTGTCTACATGCACAAAAGAAACCGCCTTATTGAGGGAAAAGGTATCCGGTGGTCGAAAAGGGTCGCACAGAAACGAGCTGGGGGGGAGAATGAGTCTTTACTAGGACAACCAACTGGGGCAGATGAGCACGGGAGAAGAAAAAAGAGTCCGGACCGGGCAAAAGGAGGGACGGAAGACTCATCTCTAAGGAGAAACCAAAATCCGGGGCCGCGGGAATAAATGTCAAGGAGCCCGCTTCTATGTTCTCACATAATCGGCACTGGGGGAAAAGGGAGGCCCCCGGGAACCTTCCTAAAAAGGAGGGCCACCCGAAACCAGGGGGGCAAAAGCGAACTGCTCTTCAAAACTTGTCCCTGGGGACCACAGAGTGGGGAGGGAAGGGGGAGACTGAGGGTAAAGAGGTGAAAAAGGAAGCTAAAATTCTGAGATGATATGTCTCCTTTCCGAGGCCCGCCTGCGGGGGATGGCGCGGAGAGGAATGGACGGACTTGCCCCCGACTGCGGGGTGTGGTATTACGACCAACAAATGGGGCGACCGCTCGCCGGGAGGGGGGGGAGGAAGAGGACGGAAAAAATAAAAAGGCAACAAAAAAAAGTGTCGAAGGTTGCAGCTAGTGCCTCATCTCAAGCAAACTGGTAATATATTGAAGGGAAGCGAATAGGGTCCTGCATATCGGTCTGGAACAGGAAACAAGGGGAGGGGGCTCTCGAAAGGGACGCGGGAGGACAAAGTATCACACAAAAATTCAGCAGCCGAGCAAATCCAGGCATGACCGGTGTGTTTCCCCACGAAAGTTTAAGGAAAGCACCGGACGAACGAGAGAAAAAAGAAGGAGATCAAGGGAAGACCATCGACGAAAATGCTAGAAACGGGGGCAGCCAGGA
>Ga0179593_1331929_pt1 | contig 12052 bp, 8 predicted proteins | sample CZODoug2_1_08_16_FD_185931 | JGI IMG/M metagenome (GOLD analysis project Ga0179593, IMG submission 185931) | Vadose zone soil fungal communities from Angelo Coast Range Reserve, California, USA - CZODoug2_1_08_16fungal (PacBio error correction) | ecosystem: Environmental > Terrestrial > Soil >...
GACGCCAGGCCACATGCGGCGGCACCAAAAAGGTCAGCGGGTCTCAAAGCGAAAACAGTTCGGACAAACGCGGGCAAGGACTGGCGCGCCAAGGCACCAAACCATCCTCCTGACTCGGTTACCTAGAAGGCAAAATGGCTGGGGGTTGAGAGACGCACGAAGCCGGGGGCCAGCAGGGAGACGACGGGGCACCTGACAAGATCGTGCAAGGTCCCCCTACTACAGGCGACGGGGTGTGCAGACCGAACCAAAAAAAAAAGATCTGGGACGTGACGTTCCAGGGGTGAGAAAAGGGCGAGCCAGGAGGTAAATCTTCTCCATGACTTGCTAGGGCGGACGGCGCCAGTCGCCAAACGACGGGTTTGTGTTGGGGACCAGAAGGACCCGATCGGCAGGCGAAAGGTCTTTCCTTTCCTGCCCTGGGCTAAACAGGACTACTCTGAGAGGAGCTTGTAGATAAGGCGGCGCGTCCTACTAACCTGCTTTACCCTCGTCGGAGGGAACAACAGTGGGCTAAGACACAACCAGCCTTGAAAGAGGAGCCTCTTAAGCAAAACGAGCATGAAAAAAAAGATGACGGCCGTTCAGAAAAATGTCGCATAGCCGCCGGAAGACAAAAGCGGGAGGAGGGGGGAATGCGAGTGGGCAAAAACGAAAGCGACAGAAAAACGGATAAGATCAACTTCGCCTGAGAGGAGAAGTATAACGAAATACAGGGGAAGGAGAGGGGACGATCCTCTTTTAAATCCTGCCAGAGACAGGAATACGGAAGGGCGAGTAAAAAAAAGGGAAAAATGTGGGTCAAATGAGACGCAAGGGGTTTCTTAGAAGTGGGGAAAGGAAAACAACGAAAAGGGCCAGACGGAGTGAAGGGGGATACTAAACTTACCGGACGGACTTAATGGTGTAAGGGCATGAAAGACGGGAATCAAGATCTACCCTGGAGACGGATCGGAAGAGGGGGCTCATAAAAAAAGGCGACAGAGAAAGAATCAGGGAAACCCTTCGCGTGTCTAACGTCTGATCGGACGTGTCGTCTGGTCAAACGGGAGGTGAAAAAACGCGGGGGAGAATGCCGAGGTGGATATCCGCGTTAAGAATTACTAAAAGAAAAAGAGAGCACCATACGCTCGCGAGCGGCGAGCTGGTCGCATAATGCGAGGGAAAAACGGAAGGGAAAAAGAAGGCTTACGCGGATGAAGTGAAAGTGGTGAAACCCCGCGTCCCGAAGGTCGAAATCTCCTCAATCGCGGCGCGGCGGTCCGTCGGAAATAAAGGCAAAGCTCAGGAGCGCTAGAAAAGAAAGAGCGCGCCCGCATGCGGCCAGACTGGGGGGGTGCGGATAGGGGGGGAGGGGATGAACAGAGGAGGGCGGTCCACTGGCATCTCCTTTGACGCGAGGAGTGAAGGAGAAGGGGGGATAAAAAAATCGAGACGCTCCTGGGCCTTTCTCAGCGGGCAGTGGGCCAAAGGGGCCGCTCAGCCATCTCGCTACGGCACTCTGAGATTTATTCCGTCGCAGGGTTTCGTGACGCGTTGGAAATCGACCCAGGATCTAATGTTGCGCGGCTCAGACCGGCGGGGGGAAGGGAGCGCGAAAGGCGGGGGGCCGGGCTATGGGTTGGAGGCGTCTGTAGAACGTAGCCAGCAGGGGGGCTAATAGCTGAAATCGGACCCCGGCTCGGAAAACTGTCGACCCCGAGACCGGGGCGGAGAAAAGGCACAACCGGACTGAAGAGACACGCTGGCCTACTCTTAATCCTTGCAGGGAGGAGAAAGAAAAATGGGACGAATCTTATGGACGGGCCGAAGAAAAATAGGCAGGCTCTAGAGCTCCATAGGAGGTTGGGGCGCTCGATGTTATGTGAAATCTGAACGGGGCACTTGAGCGAACACGCCGCTGACGAAGAATGAATGATCAGGAGACTAAAGAGGGAGTACGGAAAACTAAAGGGATGAGGATTAAAAGCCTCAAAAACCAAAATCGCGCGTCCACGCAAGGGAGTAGGGCAGACGCTAAGACGGGAAAGGGCCGACCAAGCATCCTGCAAAAAAAAACAGGGGGCAAAAAACTTCTTTCCGATCTGGTTCCGATAGCGGTTGCTTAGATAAAATCACCGATCACTCAAATAAAAAGGTCGTACGTATGCGGTTCAGCGAAAACCCGGCTCAAAATCTGCATTCGTAGACTGTAGTGCGCTTTTTGTAGGTGTAACAGTCCGCCTCCCCCGCCCCCCTCAAAAGTCAAACAATGAACATCTACCGGTGCTACTCTAGGTCTGCTTTCGATGATGAGAAGTTCGTTCAGTCACGGTATATAACTCACAAACTACGTTCGAGGACAAGCAGCGACGGTCAGGGGATTAAAACTCTCAACACAAACGAGTATGAAGAGAGATGGAAGAAGATGACTAGGAGCTCGATTGAGATAAAGTGCGGGTAGTGTGAAGAAAAATCACCCAGCGTACAATAGCGCATTAAGCAGGCAAAGAGGCCGTACGAAATAGAAAACGGTGGGTCGAGGCGAGGGCAGGAGTCACTGATGTGATTCGTAAACTTCACAGACTCCTCCGATATGGTAGGGACGATTAGAGAGTGGCTCGTGCCGTTGACCACGATCCAGCAGGATCTCTCTGCGAGATGACTTAGAGGGGACCTGAATATAGCGTGGAACTGCAGTAGCTACAGGGAATGATTTGGGGCTTGTTCTCGAAGCTCCCTCTGCGGACGTCTCCTGGAAAGCAAGTTGAGTAATACATCAGAATCAAGACCGAAAATCTAGTAGCACTGTGCCGCATTTCTGAATTCGACGCCTTTAAGCCCTCGGGATTCTTCTAGTGCTTCTCGACGTTAACATACAACTTTTAATTTCGAGTAGGTTCACCAATTGTAATGAACCTCTAGGGCTCTAAAGTCCAAATTCTTCGGAGACCCTTGCAAAATCCTCGTCTCATTAGACCAGCGGTGTCGATAAGGTCGTTGATAATGGCTTCTTCCAGCAAAAAAAGAGCAATCGGCGCGCAGGTCCGGAACGTCGGCTACAGCGGGAAGGATCCGGATAGCCGGATTGCGAGGAAAGGATACTAGTACCCCTCCCACTCAAGCCGGAAGTCCACGCTGGATTTTTTCTAACCTCCACCCACCGGAAAAGGCTGCTCTCCACCTCCCGACTAGCGGGGCAACCCCACGAGAAAAGAGCACGGCTTCGGCTAGGGACGGCCCTTGGCGAAAAAAAAAAGATCAGGGGAGAGCCGACCTGCCCCCTGAACCTCTTCGCCATAAAGAGCGCTCGAAAAGAAAACACCGTCGTAGCGGGGTAAGCTGAACGAAACGCAACTCTTCTACAGGCCAAAATTCTACCGAATCAAACGAGGGACGCTACATCGACCCTATCAGCAGAGCATGAAGAAGAGAGCTAGTGCGGTACAGTAGGCATACGCGGCACCGATTTGCATAACGCCTGCGCAACCCCAGTCAGGCCTTCTACGCCAAAGTGGCGCCAAGGGGACGGTTCAATCTCCGGAGGGGGGAAGAAGGGAAGCAAGTCTAACGCGCAGATCGGGTAGACGGTGAACTGTCAAAAAAAGATCATCCTCTAAAAAAAAGCAGAGGTCCAGGAAGTGCATCGAAGGGGGGCTACAGGGTCGAGAAAAAATCGCTACCTCTTCGTGGTGCGTTTAAAAGAAGCTCTACATGACTCCCGCGTCTCGGAAGAAAGACTGCACGGTCTCAACTGGGGTCGATATCGAAGAGGTAGATTATGTAGAAACGAGGTCTGAGAAAAGGGTTCGAAGCAGAAAGGGAGTGGTTGAGCATGCACAAAATACCGGACCATTGATACACGCCTAGTAACCAGGTCGTGGGGGAATAAAGAAAAACAAGTGCACCAGGTAAACCGTCGCCAGCTTCCTCTCCTCGTATATGGGCCACGTCTCCGGGAAGAGAAATTCCAAGAAAACCGCATCTCAAGGAGTAAAGTAAGGTCAAGAGACTGGAGCAGGAGAAGCGAGCCGCTTTCGTGGATCGGATGGGACAGCCTCCAGGAAAAAACGAAAAAAGGTGTCCGACAGGGGAGGAAACTGCGAGGAACCCCGCGCACACGATCTCTTTGAAGGAGTCAGATCCAAAACGGCGCGGGGAGGACGTGCGGGGTAGGGAGAAGTTGTGGAACGTCGAGGTCGAAGCTTTCTTGGGAACCTTCGACGAAGGAAAAGCGAGAAGGGTGATCCCATTGAACGAGGAAGGGGGGAAACCCCGTCGTAAAGGAGGATTGATGCTTCTCCAACCTGTGGATGCGGGGCGCCTTTCTCACCGGCCAGGAGCGGAAGGGAAAAAACGAAGAGCCATTGGCGACCACCCTCCCAAATTCCCGTTGAAGAAAAAAAGGGGTAGGGAAAAAGGGGTCCAAAGTGGAAGAGAGTCGGAGTCACAATTCCGGGTCTAAGCTACGGCGTCAGGATTGGGGGGTGGGGGGGTCGAGGTTTCGAGCGACGCCCAAAGAAAAAAGAGGAGGTAAAAGATAACTACGGAGGGGAGGGGGGGGAGGGGTGGGGCGGAAGTCTCGTCTATAAAGAAGTGGAGAAAAACCAACGGAAAACTGATTCTTGCGCGCCCAGGGTACTTGCGGCCTCTCTCCATGGAGGTAAAAGATAAAAATTTGGTCTCGACCAAAGAAAGTGTCGGAGGGAAGAAGAAAAAGGAGAGGGTGGGACTCTAAAAAAGAAAAAATGCTCGCGTGAACAGAGGTGCACGGGGGCGGTCGAAAACCCCCACGAAGACGAAAGCCCGTACTCTTTGAAAGAAGAAGAGGAAGGGGAGTCGCGCTACCCGCGCCCGCCTCGTTCCTGGCAGCGCTAAGGACGAGGTGTTAGGAGACACAGACGAGGAAACGAAGGGGGGCCCGCAAAAAACGCAGGGTTGGGGGGGTTTTTTTTGGGTGTTTTGTGTGGAGGTGGTTTTGGTTTGGGTTTTGGGTTTTTGGTGTTTTTGTTGTTTTTTGTGTAGGTGGGTGGGTGGGTGGGGGCTTGCAAACACTTCTCGGCTTCTTGACGCCACCAGGTGCGCAACATACAGCGCTTCTCCAGTCTCCTAACGAAGCTACAGGGGGTGTAGAAGAACCTCAGATACGGCGTCACCTGCTGTCCACGTCCACAGGGCTCAACCATGTATCTCCTCTGAGTCTGCAGAGGACGAGAAGTCGCGAGGCAGACGAAAAAGAAAAAGGGACCCAGCAAACCTAAAAGACAACAGCTTTAAAACTCTCTATGAGAACTACGAAAACGCTATGCGTTTCCTTACCTACCGGTTCAGATCAGTAGAAGGAGATCGACGGGGGCGTGTGCGTCAGGTCAACCTATAAGAAGATAGGACTGAGGAGGATAGAGGCATCAGGAGCCTTTCATAGAAGTAGAAGGAGTACTGTTACTTCTGAAAAATGAACGACGGCCATTGGAAAAAGGAAGAAGTAAGAGGGAAGTGGCAGGTACGCCGGACTCCAAGGGCCTTTCCACGGCATAAAGGGGTCGTCGGTGTCAGGCACCCCACAGAGGTCCCGAAAGAACCAGAAGGGGGCAATTTAAACCTGGAAGGAAGGAACGTAAAGGGGGGGAAATTCCCCGAGTCTCTTCTGGTCAATGTTCTAAAACCTCGTCGACCTTTTAAAAGCCAGACAACCGGAGAAAAAGTAGGACGGAGCACCCCTCTCGCTAGTAAAAAGTAAGAAATCGGGAGGGATGAGCGGAGGCGGACGGAGGACGAAGGAGAAGGGACGCTCAATACAGGGAGTGGCTAGAAAGGTCCTGGCCTTCTCGTAGACGGCGGAGAGGACGAAGAAGGCCGGCAAGAGACGGACCTCATGGAGAAGGGAAGGAAGACGATCATAATTCTGAGGCTGATTGGAATGCAGAGGTGGAAAGAACTGGAGGAAGGGAACCGAGGTCGGCCTCGAGCGCTGAATATAAAGGGAAGGAAGAGGAAGCGAGTGGGAAAAAATAGTAAGGAGCTCGGAAACGCCGCTAAAAATATTCATGGCGAACCCAGAGGGGGGTTCGCGAAATCAGGGAAGTGAAATCCATCACTATCAGCTGAATCTAAAAGGGGGGGGACTGCTCGGAATAGAGATCGGAGGGCGAGCGATCGCCCCTCTAGTTGAGTCAAAGAGAAGGCTAAGAAAGTCAACTCACTTGTCGCTAGGGCAAGAAACGAACAGGCAGACTAAAAAAAAATCGGTCCTTTGCGGCAGGTCTAATCACCTAATAGGGGGTACGTGCGAGCAAACGTGGAGCGAGGGGGTTTCAGAGAAGTGGATCAGTAGCCAGGGCGCCCAACCGGCGACGATAAGACCACGAGTGGAGCTCAGCGAAATACTTCGGGCCAACGTCTTTTAGAAACGGGGTTTTGTTTCGTAAGCAGCCTATGAATGGACTATGGAAGTTCGTCAAGATGAGGTACCCATCTTTTCTCCTGGTGAATATCCAGCGGGAAAGGAGTCAAATGGATACTACCAAAAATCAAAATAAAAAAAAATCGCCCAATGAGGGGGACGAAGCTTTTCTCAAACCTAGAGGCGCAGGAAGGAGGACAAAGCCTACCCTGCGAAGGGAAAAAATCGAAAGAAAATCCGAGATTCTAAGTGGATAGAAAAAGTGAGGAAGAGGGAGAAGGAAAATAGGGAACCGATAGAAATCTGCTCTTCACAGAAGTCTAACAAGAAATGATAGGCGGGGCACGCGTTGAGAGAGATCGAAAAAGGAAGCGAAACAAGCACTAAAAGAAATACTGGATAGGAGATCAAAGCATAGAGATAGGCATGCAGGTCTTAGCAGGAGTCACTCTCTCCGGAAGGGACTGTAGGGGACATTCAGATATGGTTCACACAAGAAAGGAAGAAAGACAGCTACTGGGTCGGACCTATGGGAAATATAGGTGAGGCGGTTTGAGGGGGGTGCCTACAGAAGAGAAAGCCCAAGAACAAAAGATCCTTCGCAAATTTCGAAGAGACGGATTCTCGGGGGGAGGTAATTGTGTCTCTTAAAATTGAAACTTCCCTTCAACGACAGAGCCCACGAATCCCGAGAGGAAGCATCGAAAAAAAAAGCCACAGTCAAAGAAAATGACTCAAGCTAAAAAAAACGTATTGTAAAAAAAAGAGAAGCGAGGAGTCGGGCGCTTGTCGAAGGGCGGCGAAGGTAGCAGTGGCCAGGAAAAGGAAAATGTCTTGCAGGAGGCAGGCAGGCAAATTCAAAAACTCATTCGGAACAAGAACGAGACGAGGGCGGTGCTCGGGGGCGGAGGGTGCGGAGTACAAAAGTCAAAAAATCACACTCGCCGACCTCTAGGACGAACTATAAAGGGGGAGAGGTACCAAAATATAGATAGAGGATAGCTGCGAGGCGAGGAAAAGAGAAGGAAAAATCTAGACGTCAACTACTTACTGCAAGTCACAAGATAGGACGGCTGGATTGTGGAGAAGAAACGCACGCTGAAAAAAGCTAGAAGGGGTGATCAAGGTGGGAGAGGGAGGACGAGAAAATCGACGAAACGTGATAGAGGGACAATCTTCCGCCCAAAAACCTTAGACATAAGGCTAAGGCGCGGCTTGGAGGAGGGGAGGTGCGTCGAGGCTAGTAAGTCGGAACTCGACCCTCTGGAAGCTAACCCTACTTTCTAAGAAGAAAAGAGAAGGGTTGGGACGGGGAAAGGAGATCTAGAGAACACTTCGGGTCAAAAGTACCTGCTGAAGAAACAAAATCTTTTCGGTGACTAAGGATCGAGCTTCGGCCTCAAAAAAAAAAAATTAAAATCACTCATTTCACGGTAGGGAGAAGGGAAGAAACTGTAGATAGCCTGAAACCTCTTGGCGACTTCGCCTGGGAGGGATGACCCCCTCAATAGCCAGAGAAAAACCTTTTTTAATCCTAAGAAAACTCCGTTGGAGAGGCCAGAAACAACGTAAACGTGAACCGGAATGGCTCGGTATATCGAATCATAACGAAAATATTCTTCGATCGCAGTCTAACCTTGGTTCCAATCACAACTCCATAACTAATAACTCCGAGGAAGGAATAGGACACAATCTAAAAACCTGACTCTTGGCGGGCTACTCAATCTTTGCATACCCGACTCAGAAGGAAAACCACGATGGAAATGCATGAAGGGGAAAAGATCGCAGGCGGTATACGACGTTAAATGTACAGTTAGGTAACGCATTTTGAAGCATAAGGAAGAAGATTGCAAACAAGAGGGTACGAGAAAGCCGTCGGGATCTAGAAAGACGTTCGTTTTATGCAGAAAGAGACACAATCCGGAACTCTCTATGGAAAAAGGAGAATTTTGGTCACAGAGGGCCCGGCAACCAGCGAAGAAGGTCCTCACTAAAGATCGAGGATAAAAAAAACAGGGGATACAGGCGCGATCGCCGGAGTAAAAAAAAGCGGTAGAAAAAGTCAAATCCGGGAGAGGGGCTCTTCTAGACAGAGCGACCAAGCAGCGCAAAGGGGGAAAGCTTCCGATTTCGAAGGGAAAGACCGAAAAAAGGCTCTACTGATAAAAAGGTCTAAAATACATAACTGGGGCGTTAGGGGGACCGACAACCCTTACTGAGGACAATTTCACTAGTCAGAAGACACGCGGGGGAGGAGGACAAGTGCTTGGGGGAAGGGGAACGCCACGACCATTCGTCTATGCAACAATGGGGGCATAAATGCACTCCTCGCAAGGCGTACGTACGTTGACGATCCGGCAGTGCGGAAGAAAAAGCCATCAGTACAAAAATGAAAGGGGGGGGAAGGCAGATAGAGTAACAGGAAAGAGCGCGTAATAAAAAACTTCAGGTCAGTTGTGCTGGCTGAAAAGAGCCGGACCAAGGAGCCAAAAAGTGTCCGAGCGGACAGGCGATGAGCCCGATATGGCACGCGATCTTCTTTAGTGACGGTCTTCAGGGGATCAAGAGGAGATTAAGAGAGGGGTGGGCGTCGCCTGGTGAAAAAAAAAAAAAGGGGGGTAAAGACTCTCTGGGGTCGTCCTCAAGGGATAGACTATAAATATAGATGGTTGAGAGCAATGGTAAAACGTACGAACAGAAGACTACAAAGAAAGTTTCGAAGGCCACCGACCAATAGTAAATTAGGGCAAAAACTGGGAAAAAGGGGGCTCGGCAGGCCCGGCTTGGCGGAACGATACACGCGCAAAGCCTTTGTCGCACTACACCCCAGGTCTAGTTGAAAAAAAAAAGAGTGGAGGGGGGGAGACACTCAAATAACAGGATAGGGTCGGTGTAGCTCACTAACACCTGAACGAAGAAGCGTGAAGAGTCGATAAATCTTCTGGGATGAAAACACTAAAGTCGTCCTGATGACGTAGGGATAGAAGGTAGGGAAGAGTAGAGGGGGCGGAAAGGAAAAGGTTCCCCAAAGGAGAACGAACATCTCAGGGGCTATCAAAAAAACCTGCGCCCTTCTTTGCCGAGCAGAAGGAAAGGGAAGGAATAAAAATAACTCGAAAACAAAAACCACGAGGAAGAATGAAAAATGGGGGGTAAGCCCCATCCTTGAAAAGCGGAGCGGCGGCAAAAAAGACGTATCGTGGGTCGCAAAAAAAGGGGGGAACACCTTTCCTGCTTGAGGGGACACTCACGTCTTCCCAGATAGTGACTGGCAACCACGAATCAGAAGCAAAGAAAGACGAAACTGCGGAGGGGGGCGTCGACTCTACAATCCGACGGAAAACTGTCAGTCTTGGGGGAAACACTTGTAGGGAAATGCGTAGTCTCACAAAAAGACGAGAAAGTCTAATTGTCGAAAGGGCCCCCGAACCGCATGGAAAGAAGTATACGGTTAGCGACAAAAAACTGATAAAGTGGAAAATAAGGGAAAAGGATCGACGCAAGGCTACGCAAGAAAAAGAGGACTAAGGGGGGGATTCAATACACCAAGCGAGGTATAATAAGGAAAAAAGGACTTTCCCTGAAACGCGGAGAAATCAAAAAAATAGACTCTCTGGGGCTCTCGATAAGCTCGAAGAACGAGAAAAAAAGTGAAACTCTGGGCTGGAAAACTGAAAGGAAAAAAACCTGACCTTTAGCTCTGAAAACGAAAATCCGCACGAGGACAATAGAACGAAAAATGAATAAGAGGTACCTGGACTAAGTCTAGGGATGTGAATAGCAAGCTCCGACTCGGTTGGCTTGTCGTGGAAGAGGAGGGCACGACAGAACCAAAGAAAAACTGGATATTCACTCTAGGAGCGCGAAAGTCCTTGAACTGCACGTATCATTGGAAAAGAGATGACTCATCCCGGAATTGTCGGAAAAGACAGAAACAAGTGAGGTGCAAAGGTACACCGGCTATCCAGGGTGGGCCTCTTCCGAGGGGATTCTCGCCCGGGGCGGCTTTCCAGTGAAAACAAGAAAGGTCCTGGTCTACTGCTCCAGTAGTCTCATTGGACAAGGGAAAAAAAAAGAAAGGTAGGGGCGAACGCCCCGCATGCCGACTCGCAACTCCGGTAAACGAGCCCGGGGAGCCGTCGTTCAAAATAAAAAAAATCTACATTCTCTGCTCGACCAGCGGACAAAAGAGTGTCGCGAGGGGCGAAAAAAATCTAGGGGGGTGGGGCTATGATCGAACTTTGAAAAGAACGGGGCGGCCTGCCTCGGCGGAAGCAGTGGAGAAACGAATTATCAGAGAGCCGGAAGAACGGGGGAGGTCGGAACGAGGGAGAAGCCGAACTATCAGGTTATACCACCGAGTCTCTAAGACGAAGGAGGATCAGGGGAGGGGGGACGGGGGGATGAGTCTGCCAGACCAACAATTAAAAAACGGGGGAATCTTGCTCTCGGAGCGTCAGGGGCCAAAGGCTGGATGGCGGAAAATAAAGGTCTAACAGGGAGGAGAACGCGAAAAGAACGCGCGCGCGAAAAGGAAAGAGAGCAAAGCGGGCGGGGAGGGAGGTGAACGGCGGGGAAAGGGGGGAAGAGAGGGAGGGGAAGAATGGGTACTCAGCGTGACGTCAGGGGAGCTGGTCCTGTGCTAGAGGATAAGCGCCGCGGAGCCAACTTTAGAAGCTGGGGAGTTTGGGGAAGAGGGCCAGTCTAAAAGCGAAATCGCGATCGGTTGAGATCCTAGAAACAACAGTTACCGGGTTATCAGGAAATCTGGGAGGTGGCTCTCAAGCATGAACTCGACACGGTCTGTTGGGTAAGGTGAGATCGCCACCAGAATGGGCAACAGGCTCGTGTCGCGGGGGGGCTTGGGGCTGCGCGTCACGTCTCCGGCTACGGCGTAGGGCCAAGCCTGGCGACGAGTGGGGATATCCTGCCGTTGATGAGGAAAAACGACGTCCTCTCCGCTGCAGGAAAAAAAACGGGGGGAGGCGAGAGGCAGACCCTAGCGAAAAACAGGGTCTTCAGAGATACAGGGATGTAATCCAGACTGTGAGATAACTTTCGGCGCAAACTTGGAGAAAGAGCCGACCGACCTAGAGGTAACTCTCGCGCCCGTTTGCTCTGCTCAAATGGTCGGGTGCAAGCGCGCCGTCCTGACGCCCGCGATCAAAAAAAATGCGGGACAGCTCGATGTCACGGGAGAATGAGTAGGGATCGGAATCCTAAAAAAACCGCACAATCGTCCGCCTCAGGTTCTCGGCAGAGAGAGCTCTGTGACTCAACAGACCTCGGCTCCGAAATCGTCGGCGGAGAAATAAACTAGCCCAAAAATTAACTCTCTTCAAAAAGAAGCATCGCGAGCAGGTCGCTCGAGCTGGGGAATCAGGGAAGGCGGCAAAAAAAAATAAAACCACTAGCGAAGCGGAATGTAGACCTAGTAGGGGGTCCAAAAGCAGTGCCAGATTGGTACGTTCGGACCTCAGAGAGGAGAGGGAGGGTGGTGGAGACTCACCCAAAAAAAAAAGAACCCTCCCAAAAGAAAGAGAACCGAAAGAGGCCAGCTTCGGAATACTCAAAGGAACTCATGAAGAAACCAGCCTGGAATAGGGTCTCCACGGCTACCAAAATGCGCAGAGTAGGGGGGGGGAAATCGATCTCGCCTGGCGCATTCTT
>Ga0179593_1667659_pt1 | contig 12052 bp, 12 predicted proteins | sample CZODoug2_1_08_16_FD_185931 | JGI IMG/M metagenome (GOLD analysis project Ga0179593, IMG submission 185931) | Vadose zone soil fungal communities from Angelo Coast Range Reserve, California, USA - CZODoug2_1_08_16fungal (PacBio error correction) | ecosystem: Environmental > Terrestrial > Soil >...
ACGTGATACCCAGATGTAAGCAGCCTAGGGGTGAAGCAATATAAAACTTGGGATAAGTAAGGTGTGAAAGTTTCAACCGCGGGGGCAACTCTGCTGCGTTCATCATGGAAAAACGTGTCAAAAAGCTTGATTTTGGAAGGCAAAACAGACTCTGAAGGAAAAGCTGCACAAGGGCGAGAAGTTAAAAACGCATTCAGGTGGCACTAAAGGCGAAAAGGGTGCGCGACGGGAAGTGTGAGAACCGACTAAAAAGATGTAGTGGGATTATGGGCTGCTCTGTGTCGGGCGAAGGCCAGCATAAGAAAGTGAGAGGCACACCGGGCGATTTGCGACGAGATCTGAGGGGAGGGGGAATGCAAAGAGTGGGAAAAGTGTGCTTGGGGGGGCTCCAGTTGCATGAGGATGTTTCAATCAAAGACTCGGTACTGTGCAAAGTGGTCAAAACTTAGCTCGCTTCCAACAACCACTGTTTTAACGGCCGGGAAACTGGTACTGCAGATGTGAGGTATCCCGAGAATCGCTGGTCATTAGGAGGGGCTAATCTGGAAAGAAAAAAAGGGGGTGGTGGATGAGAAGCGCCGAGGCGCTGGGGGGGGGGAAGGGGCTTTCGGGTGATGAAAAAGGCAAGAAAAGAAAGGGGGTGCCTTCCTAAAGTTCCCTTGGCAATATGGTGAAGGTAGCAGGCTAGAGAAAAGAAAGGGTGCCGAATACAGTGAGCTTGGTGGGTCCAACATCTATCTAATGGATGAAGCTATTGAGTTCAAAAGCACCAGTGCGGTACAAACGGTATACCCCAATATAATCAGACCAAAACATCAAAAGAACAGATCTGGCATCGTAACGAAAATGGGGGGGAGAGACTAAGTAGACGAGAATTGGAAATGCTGCAAGAGGTCGTCGTCATGGGTTTGTCAAAAGTGTTGTTCAGACGATTCACGGGAAAAGGAATGCCGGAATGGATTTTATTCATGTGGTTTTGGTTGTCTGCAAACGCTCCCAAAGCGCAAGGACTCGTGGGGCGGAGTTGAACTGGGGTGGTTACTCAGTCCTGGTTCACCTGCGACCTGTTCCTTGTTCATCCCAGGGTCATGGGTCATCATCCCGTAGCTTAAAATGGGAACCATAAAGACCGGGCTCGGAAAGTCTCTTCAGCAACGAGCGTGGACGTTAAATGGAAGAACTGGGAAGGCCAGGGTGCAGTGGTCATAGCTTTTACCACAGCAAAATGAAAGCCCGAGTTCTCATGAGTTCATCTCTGGCCCCCGACAACGGCGGTAAAGAAAAGCGACTGGGGGAAGCCCGCAACTCCTCGCCGTATCGTTAATGGGATCATTAGGTGTCTGTCAGTTCGGAGAAGGCGATTACGGTGACCAATGATATGGGTCAGACCTCTGTTAAAGTATTAATGAAAATCTCACTTCTCACCAAAAAGGAAGTGCTGAGGGTCGCTTTCGGTTGCAATCCTCATAGGATGACGTGACTACCAATCTGCGAAGGATAGTGGGGGAAAAGTATTGCCTAAAAACTAACCGGGACAAAATAACAAAGGAACAATAAAAATTCAGAATTTCCAATGAAGAAAAAGAACTGAAGACTGGGGGATGGGGGGAAAATAGCACTTGGGGGCCACAGTCAGATCTTTGTGGGATCATGACACAGACCCCAGCAAGAATAGGAGTAGACCGTTTGAAAAATCATTCCTTGGATGGTTGTGTAAGTCTTGGGAGTCAGATTGGAGGTTAAATGCAAGACTCTTCTACGATGGGAAAAGTCTCCGGGTATCCAAGGAACCCAGCATCCCAGGCGTACAGCACTCTGTCTCCTTCTTCGATCACACGGCTCAAGGGGAGATAGCTCGTCATTGTCTCCTCACTTTCCTAGGTTAGTCCGGATTACCGACAGGGGGGGGGCAGATGGTCGCACCTTTTGAAACGTAACATTGGGGTCACAGGATTGGCAGGGCACGCGTTTTCGGGAAAATCTGGGTTATGAAAAGCCTGCAGAGCTCAAGCACAGGGGGCAGCACGAGAAACTCAATGGAAAAAGAGGAGCATCACCAAAGACAGATGCCTCTCTCGTTTTGATCTACGGAATACCAGACTCGAAAGGAGGGCATCGTACTTTTTTTGGTTCCCAAAGACGAGGGGGAAAAGAAAGTTGAGAGGGAAACAGTTGGAAGGCTAATAAGAGCAAGGATCGCAAACCCCCTTCCGGAGGGGACGAGAGACACCGGGCACACTTCTCGTTTTGTCTAGGGGACTATTCCATCTGCGAAAACCCATGTTCCTTGAAAATCGTCTTCCTCGCGACTCCCATGAACCAAAGCGTTCCCGCTGTCTTACCTCCTCCATAACCTTGCATTATGCTTTTGGGGGGCATGCGATCTTCTTAAAAGAAGAAAAGGTCTATGTAGTCACCGATCTGCTGGGGTCAGAGGCTTAAGCAATTAAAACGAGGCATATTCATCATGTTATAGGCTTAAAATGGAGAAGAATCAGAAACTTTCCGGACCAGGAAGGGGAAAAACTTATTCCAATTCTGCGAAGTCTCATGGCGCGAGGGAAGCTCCGCGGGGGGGTCCTAAAAGAACACTAATCGGCGAAGGAGAGACAAAAAGGGGGACTTCCTAGGGCGCGGAACAGCTTCGCGGATAAAGACAGGGTTAGGGGGAAACTTCTAAGGGGAAAATCGCCGTAAGAGGGAACCGGATTGAGATGATAAGGCTTCGTTGGAGAAGCCCACAAAGATCGGGGTTACCATTGTAAATAGGGAACTAGTAACTTTGCGTCTATCGTTAAAAGGAATTGGCGGTCGATAAGTTTTGGGGCACTTTTTATCCCTGCCTTTTTATTTGGGCTAGGAAAATAGATGGTCTATCCTTATTAAGACCAAGCTGAAGATGATTGTCCGATCTGGCATTAACTCCCGATCTGGGGGGGCTCCGGGGGGCGGATTTAATATTTCATGAAGTACGCAAGATAGGGGGGGCGCTGAATGAGGTATTAAGAAAATCACTCCACATGAAAAACGGTCCTATAAAATATGCAAACCGGGTCAATCGCAAGGGGTTTTGAAGTGGCGTTGTCAGAGAGATACTAACGGGTCAAGTGACTGTATTTGGGGGGAAGTAAATACCGGGAAGAAAAGCAACCACCATTGTCCGTGTGGGAGTTCCCGGAAAATAGTCGACGGTAGTCCTACCGGGGTCTTGTCTGTTTGGTAGAGAGAAAGGAGAGTAAGAGTCACGCAATGGGGGGGGAAAATCTAGCGAGAAGTGTAAGCTAATACAATCATTCTCTTGAACACCGTACACGTCCAAACCAAGTTTTGACAAAGAAGTTGTGGGATCGATGGAACAGTTTGAACTAAACAGATAAAGGCCGTAAGTGAAAGACTGAAAACAAGGCGGGAAGTCCCAGAACGCGACCACCGCAAGAAGCGTATGAGGGGGCAAGTCCTCGGGTCGTACCCATGGCGAGTCCCGAAGAGTGTCGGGAGGGGACCTCTACCAGTTTCAGAGTCGGTGTACTACCTGAAAGGTCAGGGGACTTGAGGGGGTTGACTGCTCCATGCCAGACTAAGATGGCGATATAAAATGCCGGGTCGTACTTAAAACAGGTTTGGTCACGAAGCGGGTGCATGGGGAAACTCCAGGGAGGTGGCCCATTGATGCGCACTTCAACATCAGGAGGGTGAAGGGTTATGAAGAGCCCCGAAAGGGCTGAGGCTAAAAATCAACACCCACAACCCGGTTCAAAGAGTAGGGTAATCGAGATACAGAACAATCGGAGGAAAACGATTTTAATAAAAAATCGTGCAAAATATGCAGGCATATGTACAGGGGAAGCGTTGGGGGGGGCGACGGAAGAGGGAGCGAATTCAGACGCTGGGAAACAAAGGACGGCCGGCACGTGAAGGCAAACTCCAAAGAATGAGACATCGACTCAAGAGGGACTGGGGTTTACGCCCACGTTAGTACTAGAAGAAGTGAATGAAAGGTTGCCCTCGAGAGACCAGAGCAGTCCCAACATAGAAAATGCACTGTTATCCGTGCACAGGAAAGGGGCAGGGGAAAAAAACAAAATAGCCTCGGGAGACAATCCAACCGACCTTCGCTGGGAACGAAGTGCAGCTTTGGAAAGAAGGGTGGGAAAGGCATAGCAAAAGTAGGGGGGGTGTCCTTCTGGGGAAAAAAGCGGATTCCCCTCCATGGGGTGCATTTTCAAAAGAAAGAACCTACTTCACTTAGCCAAAAGGGGGGTGAAAAATTACTAAGGCAAGGTCATTTAATAGGTCGACTTGGAGGCGGTTAAAGGACCCGGACAAAAACACTAAGGAAAAAAAGACGAAAAAATTGTAGGAGGACGAAACCTTATCTAAGTCCAGCCTAGTAGTTCTCCGCAAACCTAAAAAATCTGAAGAGTCAGCGAGGGTAGTTCGCTATAAAAGGGGGAAAGAGGCGAGAAGGGGGGAGGGCAAACGATCTCAAACAACAAATTATTTTGGAGAGAAACTCAAACAAATACTCCGTAGGGAACAGCCGGAAGAAGACGCGACCAAATACATTACAATCCTAGGGGGGGGGCTAAGGGGGAGCTCACAATTATATGATTTTAAATTACTAGTGATCTATCGTAAAAGGAAAGTTTCAAGAAGGGGACTGCCTTGATGTGGTGGGGACCTGTCAGTACAAGAATTAACCTTCTCACCATATTAAATCCATAAGGGGCACTACGGGAGAAGGAAGGAAACTTTTAGGTAGGGGTGTATGGGGGCATTTACACCTTCGGCAGACGCTTCTGAAAGGAAAGTGCAAAGGGGTTTCAACAGGGAGATTTCTGAAAAGCACAACCAAAGGGGGGGGGCGGAATATTCAAAAGGGGGAGATTGGCGTCTGCAGGGAGGAAGTGGGGACATTCAAATTTCGACCGGGCTATAAAAGCGCGCCTTTAGTTAAAAAAAAACTGCACTCTACGAGAATTAGTGGCTGATGGGCGCACTCTGGGGACGGATGCGAAAAGCAACAGGACATGGGGGGAAGGCTTAGGGGGGGGAAAGCGGCGATAATCGAATCGAGTCGAATTCGGAAATAGAGTGGATTGAGAAGGTGTGGCTCATGACATGCGAGGGGTGGTCCATCAAGTAAATATCGCGCGCAGCGGAAAGAATTTCCGTAAAAGCTTCACAAGACCCAACTGGGCCTCCACGGGAGGGGGCACAAATGGTAGGATAGAGCTGGGGGAATCTATGGGTAGGGGATTCGGAAGGGGTGCAAGAACCTTGGGTTGGGGGAGAAGCTTTCGGCTGGGGAGTTCGGTGGGGGGGGAAGTCGCCAAGCCAACGAAGGGGGAAGTGCCTCAAAAAAGAGGCAATATGGGTTCGAGAGCACGGAAACCGGCAAAAATCACAGTCCAAAAAAAGTGGGAGGTAAAGAAAATCGCTAAGGGATTAATAGGAGGCTTCAAGGCACGCAAATGCAAAGTACAGGGGACAAAAACCGACGATTGCAAGAAGGGAAGATTTCCACATCATCTGAGAAAATCTTTGGAAGCGGAAAAAGTCCCACGAGACCTTTGGATTCAAGGGCATGCTAGCAATTTGACGTCGCCTTGTTGGGTCAAGCTTGGGGAAACTGCGATGGATAGGTAGGTTTATCTTATGAAATGTTTTTGGGCTGGGCGATCCACAACGCTAGGAAGCAAGTGTTATCGTGTTGGAAAAAAGTGGCAGGGGGTAAGGAGTAATAGTTTTCCGTTGCACGAAGCGCAGGGGTTGCAGTCATGTAAAGAACAGTTAACTTTGTCTTGCAGAAAAAACCTAGGAACAGAAAAAAATCCAATGCGGAACGTCGAAATCAGCTACTGGTGGAGTGAATAGAACATTGGAAGAAAGAGGGGGGCAGTGGTCATAGGAGTAAAACGGCGTCAGATCAAAATAAGAAAGAGGATTCGTTAAAATAAGCGATGTCAGAAGGGGGCCATAAAACTCGGGGGGGCAACCGTAACCGGAGAAGGTGTCGAATCGTTTGAAGTTTGCGGAGGGAAAAATAAAATTGTTCATCTTAAGGTATCGCAGCTGTGAAATATAAGGACCTAAATCGAATTCTCCAAAAAGGAAACTGGAAGTTTCCGTCAAGAAGGGCATTCGCTTTCCGATCTACCGTAACTCCATAACATAATATGCGAGGGGGTTCGCTCAGAAGGAAGGTAGGTAGCAAGGGCGCCGCCATCTAAACCTCCAAAAATAAAATTCACTCAGTCGACACAACATGGTCTCCAGGGGGGAAGAAAAAGGGACATAGGCACAGGGTCCCGAAAAGTAGAGGTTTTTTTAGGAATTCGAAACCATCATCAGATAGCGAAATTACTACACAGGGGCAACAAGAATTCGTGCCGGGATGTTTCCGCATAAGGGAAATCAAAATCGAAACGAGGAAAGACTCCGGTACGTGGGGTTAGGACTCTGTCGGCCGGAAGCAATACATGACTTCGTAAAAGGGGGGGGGGGGAAGCTTCGCTAACGGAGGTAGACCAGAAATATCTCAAGGGAAGGAAAAACAAGGCAGTACGGTTAGGAGTTTATAAGAGCAGCAGCAGGAAAGGAGGGTGTGGGAGCACACGGAATCTGATGACTGACTGCATTTAAAGATCGCGCCGCGGTAAGAACCAGATGGGGGTTGAAAGAATGAGTCGGAAACTCCGAACTACTAACCAGCGCCTACTACGCGGAAGATCTCAAGCAGCAATCCTGCGCTGACGGAGTATGGAAGGTGAAGAAAAGAAGGCATCGATGGGTGTTTAATTTGAGGAGGAACGATGTTGGCAGAAAGTTGTGGCATAGTGGGGAGGGGCGAAGAAAGAGGTCCCAAAAGATCTCAAAAAAAAACGAGATATGTGGGGAAAGAGAGATGTGGGGGGGAAAAATTTAGCGCCTCTGAACTAAAGGTTGGGAAAACTTCAACAAGAATCGCCCACGGCGATGCACCAGATGAAGTTTCCTTTGGAAGGATGAAAGGTCCAAAATAAGAAAACAGGCAAGGGGGGGCTGGACTTCATCGGAGAGGGAAACGTGGAGGGAGATTCTATAGCAGGCTGCAAAAATGGGGGGAAAAGGCGCGGTATGCAAGGGCATGCAGGGACAGGAGGGCAGGGTAATTTGAAAAAAATGAGTGCCAACCTTGCAGGGGGGAGACAGGACGCGTCTGGGGGTCGGAAGGGATAGTCGAACAAATAGAGGAAAGAGGTGCTAACGAGAAAGAACAAAATCACTAAAAAACAAAGGAAGAAACCACAAAAGGGCATTAGGAATGGGTGGGCTTAGGAACAGTACCGAGCTCAAAAAAAGCCCGTCTGGCTCGCTTGTACTAGGGTTCCCCTACTGTGGATGGGGGCAAGCAAGATGCAGGAAAGGTGGCACCCGCATATGGATGGCGGGTAATGGTCCAAGGCCCAAAAAGGATCTGAGATGTGGAAGATTAGTCTGGAAAAATACCTTTGGTACGGTAGGGAGTCATGGGGTGGGGGGAGTGCGTCGAGTGGGAGTTCTCAAAAACTTGAAGTTGGTTTAGGAGGAAGCGAGCGGAATGGCCGGAGGGGGGGATGCATGTGAACAATAAGACAGAACTATCGTAAAAGGACCCGCTCGGGTTGGGGCAAGTTCTAGGGTACTTGAAGGGATGTCAAGGGCGGGAAGGAACGCAATGAAAAGTTAATTCAGGGAAAGGGAGAAAAAAAAGCCAGAAAGTAACTTTTAGCATTGGCCGAGGGGAAAATAGGTGGTGGAGTGGCAACTTGGGAGCAGATATGAAACCCGAGAAGGTAGTTGGATCCGGATCATAAGAAACACCTGTCGTTCAAAGGGGGGGCTGAGAAGAAAATATCGCCTGAAGTGGATAGAGAAGCTTCAGGGAGGTAGCGAAGGGAGGATGACGCAAAGGGTCAAACGAAGTGTCATCAGCTTCAAAAACTCCTCTAAAGAGTAAAAAGTTACATACTGAAAACTAAAAAACGGAAATAAAACCGATACTACTTTACTCTCTTTTGACGATGGACCAAAACATGGTTGCTGAATCACAGCCGTCATTACGACCAGAGAAAGCGGAATTAAAACTCATGCTACAAAAAAGTTGGATAGAGATTAAAATTGCCTAACCGGAGTCCTGAAAGGCGGTCGTCGAAAAAAGGGGCAGGAGCGAGGAGAGGGGTTCGCAGAGGGACGGGAGATCAGGAGGACTCGTAGTTTTTCAAAAGTTTAGGGGTACTCAATATAGGGCCCTCAGAGGGGGATTACGGGGGAACAACTACTTGTATTCGTGCAGAGTGATTGAGGGGAGATCGCGAGTAATGCGAAACCGAGGGGGGGGAGAATGGATAGGGGGGGAGGGGAAAAACTTGTAGTCCAAGAACAACAGAGAATCCGGAAGCACTCTTACCCAAGCCCCATGGCTGCAGGGGAAGGGGCCATCGAACGAAATAAGATTCCGGAAGCTAGGAAACACCGAGGCATGAAAAAAGAAGGGTTAAAAGGGCCGAGTTAAAACATACTGGTAGGGGGAAGAGAGGTAACTGTTCGCGTCTATCGTAAAGAGATTTGTAAAAGGGTACAGCGGAAGTACAAAGCTAAGAAACGGTTTCATAACGCTCAGAAGGGGGGAGAGGTGGCCAAAGGAAGGAGTGTGTCACTAGGCTTTAAAAGCCGGGTGAGATCAGGAAACAGCCATCAGCCACTACAGAGAGAAGTTGGAGGAAGGTCCAGGGGGGAGAAACTGAAAACTTCTCTAACTTACCCGGGAGAAAAGGGGGGATCCACTTCTGCGTCTCGCCCTTGGAACTGAAAGGGGCAATTTTTTTAGAGGAAGTTGTCTGTTGAGGGGCGATATCAACAAGGTGCGGTTCCCTGAAATTTAACGAAGATCTCTTCAGAAAGTTGAAATTCATTTCGAACTACCCAGGGGAAAGCAATGTTCTGATAGAGGTAGGTAGAGAAATTGCAGGGAGTATGTCTGAGCGTAGGGGGGGGTCAAAATGGCAGAAAAAGGCGTCTCAAGGAAGTAGCTACATAATTCGGGGAAAGAAAAGAGTCGATCCAGAGTCTCGTTAGGCCTCCCCGCCAAAAGGCGCTTGGCGAGTGGGTCTTCGGCTGAAGTTAAGGGGGGGGAAAAAAACTTCGGAGGAATTTTTTCGGTCATAGAGCTCAAACACAAAGAAGGATTAGGAAAAAAAAAAAAAGATATAGATGGTGACGAGGAAGATGCCGCTTCGAACCCGAAAACGAGGCCGCCGAACAGAGGAAAGCATGGTTGGGGGGCGTGGAGGCGAAATTAAGATTCAGTTTGCAAAAGGAAGGAGAGAGGACGCCTCGGAAGAACGTAAGGAAAATCTCGAAAACCCTTCCTGGGCTAAGGAAGTTTGTAATTGGGGGGGGTGTCCGTGGGCCAAAGAATGACCGGCACTAACATATTCAACAAAAATTGTCAGGGAATAAGATAAGTAAAAAGAACTTTGAGATTTGACGGGGATAAATGCCCCGGGCGGGCCACGCCTTTTGGGGGAGGGGATGGCCCAAGGGAAAGGGTTTTTCAATTAGAGTAAAAACCCACCCGCCAGAAAAATTCTTCAAACAAAGGCTAAAAGGGTCTTCAGGGCTAGGGAGCATGCAAGGGGGGGATCCCAAGGGCTGAGGCCTTTTTAGGTCGCAACCTGGAAGAAGGGCAGATTGTTGGGGGTGATTGTCGAGAGGGCTTTGCTAATCAAAAGGATAATCGTGTAAAACAGTGCTTGGGAGTGAAGAAACGGAACGATTTGCGACAAGAGACGTTATTCGAGGATGACAGAATCGGCGAAGTATGTTGAGCGTGGGGGGGGGAAGAGCAAAACGTTGAATGAGGAGGGGTACAGGTGTGGTGTACGCTCGGGGCGGTATAGGGGAAGAAGCGCCAGCTGAGAGGCTCCCAAAACATCGGAGGGGGAAACAGGCAGGGAAATAAAGGCTATATTCCAAGGAATGGAAGCTGGGAGGTTAGGTTGTATCTTGAGGAAAAAAAGTACCACTGGGGTTGGAAAGAAGCGAATGATCATTCTGGCTGGTCGTGTTAAGGGAAGCAGCACGAGTTTGTGCATCGGGAAATTGTCAATATTTTTGCCAAGGAAGAGAGAGGACAGAAATCAGTGAAGCCGAATAAAAGGTCTCTGGATCGGCCCAATTCGAGGAGAAAAGGGAAGGAATTATGGAATCAAAACGAAATTCTGCGGAAAGGGTAGAACAAGAATTAAAAAAATTTATTGGAAGAAAGGCAGCAGCTCGAAAACGGAATCATAGGAAATAGGTTCGCCTGTAAGCGAAAGTTCTGGATTCATTGCTAATAGATCAAGTCAGGGATCTTGAGTTTTGTGAAAGAATGGTGTTTCTCGAAGCTAGGTCCGGGAGAGGTGGAGTTCCAAAAGTTTTGTCTATCGATTCACAAGAAGGGCAAATTTATCTTGGGGGTGTCCGTGGGGTCATGGGAAGAAGTGGTGGAAAAAGAGGGCAGAAGGGGTGGGTTACCGTCTTAGGAAGGGTACGTGCTGGACGACTCCGAAGGGAGGAACCAATGAAAAGTCAATTAGAAGTATAGGGAGTCTCCAAGAGACGCTTTCGGAAGCACTAACCGGGAAGGATCGTGTGTTTGGCGAGGAAATTAATTACCTGTGAAACTAAACAATTACAACAAGGAGTATTCGGTCAACAAGCGTTTCGGAAGCAAGACACGCGGGTAAAAACGCAAAGATGGGGGAAATATCCGATGGAAATAAGTTGATAGTGGTGTGGAATTGCGAGAGACGGCAGCCAACTGGAGGCGGCGCAAGAATAGAATGCAGCCAGAGAAAGCTCAAAAGGATCCTAGGAAAGGTGCATGCCGGGGAATGGCATCTTCCGGGGTCGTAATCCATCGGATAACGCTGTGTCGAAATTAGGGACTAACTAAAACCTGGAAGGGAAAACAAAAGAGTGAAACCACTGGACTGCCAGACAAGGGAGAAAAAAAATGGCAAATCTCAGAAGACAACTGTAAAGAAAAGGTGAAGAGACTATCACGTAAAAAATTCTATACTGGGGGGGGGTATAAGGAAAACAAAGAAGAGAAGTGCAAACAATTTGGAAAATCAAGGAAAATTTGTATTGCCGGGGATAGGGATTGGAAATAACAAAAGACGCTTCTACCACTGTCCGTTAAAGGGGCAGTCTCCTGGGAAATAGGGGAGAGACCCCCATATCCCAATGAAAGGCAGTGAGGGAGTTATCTACTGTAGGGGGTCCCTACGCTGTCGCCGTGGGAGCGAAAAGGAGATTTCTGTAAAAAGGAAAAAAAAGAAAAAAAAAAAAAAAAAACAAACGAGTTTGCAGTGGGGTTATACCTAGGGAGTGGGCAGACTGTATTGGCGAAAAGTGTAGAAAGGTTGAAAAAATTAGGACAGTCATAGCCCCAAACGTTTTTGTCATCTTTTAACGAAAAATCTCGAACATAGAACTCCGTTTACTAAAAGGCTTCCCAAATACTAGATAAACAAACAAACTGCTATGAAAGCTATGTTGAATCGGAAAAGAAGCGAAGGGCATCGTCACGGGGTGTGAAATAAGGTTCATCTTAAAGCGGGTTTGTTTGCAGAAGGGGTAGGGGGCATTTTGTAACTCCAATATCTCCCAGATCCGGAAAAAAACGAGGTGAGAAGAAGGACTTTGTTGTAAAGTGGAGTATGAGGCCGCTTCAAGAAAAAAATTTCCAAAGAAAAAATCGGAGGGGACCGAAAAAATTCATGCCACAAATCGGGGGAAGTGGGTCGTCTGCAAATACGTCCATAATCTAGTTAAAAGGCTAGATGTTGTTTGATGCGACGCAAAATAGTCTCTTCACCGAGATTTAGGAGTAGATATCAGGCTTTAAAAAAAGTTAAACGACGAGGACTTCAAGTACAATGAATCGTGTGTCGAAGACATGTCCCTTGAAAGTACTATAACACTGGACACTCTCAGGCTGGCCTCTACGGGAGTCTGTCGCCCTCTCCTCTTGGGGGAG
>Ga0179593_1286729_pt1 | contig 12051 bp, 10 predicted proteins | sample CZODoug2_1_08_16_FD_185931 | JGI IMG/M metagenome (GOLD analysis project Ga0179593, IMG submission 185931) | Vadose zone soil fungal communities from Angelo Coast Range Reserve, California, USA - CZODoug2_1_08_16fungal (PacBio error correction) | ecosystem: Environmental > Terrestrial > Soil >...
TGTCAGGGTTACAGAGAGGAAACCAAAAACATGAAGAAGGTCTAATTCCTGGTGGGGGAGGGAAGAGGAAATTGAATAAAGATAAATAGAGGGGTGGTCAAGTCGACAATCAACGCGGGGGGAGATTCTGAGAGGGGGGAGCCTCCCGATGCTAGTATTTTCCCCTAAAGAAAGAGGTTGGTGCGTACACGATCACACGTAAAAGCACACAGTGAGGTGATCATTGCCTGGTTAGACGTGCTAGCCGGCACACGCCTAGTGGCAAAAATAACCCTGGACTCACCCCGGGTCCAAACGCGTCCAGCCAAGCATCTAACACAAAAAAAATAGTGGCAGGCATTTTTTCTTTCGTGCCTAAAAGGCAGCAGCCGCTTGAAGATATAGGCAGGGGGGGGGACAGGCTCTCCTGTTTTAACAACCCAAAACACCACAGGGGTGAAAACACAACATCGAGTCTCGCGGGCTATAACGGGTGTACCATGGAAGGGAAAGCGGGTTTCAATAAAAAACAAAAAACACAAAAAAACAGACAAACGAAGGGGGGGGGGGGGAGAAGAAACAGACAATGTGGCAGTCAGATTTTTGACTCACGGGACTGTTGGGCCCATTGAATGGGTCTGTAGGATCGAAGCCAAGAAAAGGCGACTCAGGTTCGGAGAGCAAAATGAAAAGCTGCACCAATGGAGAAGAGCCGGTAAAAAGACGAGGTACAATAAAAAGACACCGGGGGGGGAAGGAACCATTGGGGGGTCGGTGCTCGAAGCCTAATAAAAAGGAATTTAGGAGAGACGTGGGGGGGGGACGGGGGGGTTGGTAGTCGATCATGAAAGGGACCTGTGGAATTGGTCAACACCAACGTCGCCAGCACCAACGGGAAGTAAGCGGCGGGCGGTCTGAGGAAGCGTTTTTTGATGGGTGCACAGAGGGAGTCTCCAGGGGCGAACGTCAAGAAAATGAGCAAAGAGACAAAGCGTAAGAGACACGGAGGGCAAAAGGACGCCGGCATGGGAAGGTTGAGAGAGAAACGGTAATGCCAATGATGGGAAGACGCTTGAGCAGGGCCACGTAGCGGCGGCATAACAACCTCCGGGATCGGGGTCCTGTCGGTTTTGGCAGCCCGCACGGTGCAACTTCAACTGGTAACTGCCCCTTAAGGACTTAAATCTAAAAATGCCAATGCCGGGATGGTCTTAGACCTTCTCCAGAATCGGGCAAACACACTTTCTATGCGAGAGAGGACAGCGCAGCCCTTGCCATAAAGCTTTTAGTTCGCTGCCAACCCGCCATGTTGAAAAGGATGATCACCTGAAATGGGTTGTTGAACTCATCTCAGGACCAAGACAAATATCGATCGTGGTCCTTTGCTCGGGCCTGAAGCGATCCTTTGCACATAGTCCGGCCGTGCAACGTTGCATGGGTTAAAAACACTGGTAAAAAGGGATAGACGCGCGATCCATGAAACAGGTGAAGAAGCGGGCGTGAAAATCCCGAAAAAATGCGTTGGGCGCACTGGCGTTCCGGGCGAGGGGGAAAGTCGTCGCTTTCCCGGACCAAGGTTTAAACAACTACGGAGCAAGAAAAATCCAGATTTTCGGGGTCTGGCCGCCCTTGAAGCACAAAAATTGATACAAAATTCGGTTTTTCCGCAACCTAAATCGGTTTCTCCAGAACTCAAACGGGGCAGATGGAACCGAAACTCAACAGGTCAATCCCGTCAGAAGCATGGCATAAGGATTGGGGTACGTGGTGGGGGTATGGACTAACCTTTCGGTGGTGGGTGAAAATGTCGGCAGGAATAAACAGATTAGAGTCGCCGCGCTTGTGGGCGGGGATTGCGGCGCCGCGAAAGCGGGTTTTTGACCAAGAGAGAGCCTCGAGAGGGGTCATGAAAAGTGCACACCAGCGGAAGGAACTGAGCGCCGGCGCCCGCCTGCTGATTGCAAGACGCGACAGAAAAACATCGCGCATTTGAATGCGATTCCGCGAACAGAGTGTCTTTGCGGAACGCTGACCTCTTCAAAATAAAATAAACGAAAGAAGAGAGCGGCTGCACTCTGGAGGACCGTCCGCGGGAAACCACAAGAAAAAAAAGTCCGTGCTTCTTATGATGGACGAGCGAGATCACGAGCACGAAAACATCAAATGAGAGATCGCAACACAAAAAAAAAGCACCGCAGAGCTCGAGAAGAAGTTGCTAAGAACGCTGAGCTTAAAGACAGAAGATGGGCAACCGCGGGATCCACGTCTCGAAACGGTACACAGCTTCTTCCAAAGAAAAGACAAGTCAACAGATAAGGACGGCCTGTTGGAGGTTGACCTGATTGCGGGAGGAGACGAGGAGGTGGGACGCGGCTGAAGACGACAAAAAGGACGATAGAAAAGAGCAATCGGGGCAGCAGGGCGACGTGTTCCTAGGGGAAAGGAACCACCACCCTGGCGACGCGATCTACGTCCTGATATAAAAAAAAAGACGCCGACGCTCTAAGGAGGAGCCTACGTGCTTGCCTGACCAACAGATTCAAAAAAAAAAAAAAAGCCGAAGTGCAACTTAAATCGGCAATATTCCGGGAATTTTCCCGGTGCGGCCAACCTTCGCTCGTGCTTTAGGTCAATGAAAAGCTGTGCTTCGCGAAAAGAGACAAGCACTCAGGCCTGCAAATGGGGTCCAATTGGAGGGACACTCTCAATTCATAGGTATGAGAGGACCAAATCATCGGCACGAAAGAGGAAACGATAACTCAGAGCGGCAGCCTCACGGACCATAGAGCACTGATAGCGAGACAATAAAGAAAAAAGACGAGCTATTGCTCGGTCATTGCAAAATCCGCTCACAACACCAACGTATTTTAAGAAGATATTTAACCTAGGAGCGACTGACCTCGGACTTTTAAGGGTCTCGCGATATCAACTTTGGGACTGGAGTCGAGCTGGCTTCGGACCCTCAAGTTATCGGACGCTGGTGCCAGATGTGGTCAAAAATAGCAATCAAAACTGTCTTTGAAAGTCCATGGGGGGGAACGATTTTCTTCAAGAATGAGTGATTGCGAGTGAGTAAAAGCCACATGGCTAGGTGGACGCCACACACGCGCGAAGGTCTTGGGGGGGACCGCTCCGGGGGACATGGATGGTCAACCGGAATATTGGCCCGATGTGAAGTTCAACGTCCAAATAAGCTTGCGAATTGAAAGGTTGGTCACAAAGCGCCCCATGAAGTTTACAGGGTTACGTGCCTTGGGGGGGGGGGGGTTTTTGCTAGCAGACGGAGGAGACTCTCGGAAAAGCGCCGGGGGTGGGTCAATAACCGGACACGTCCGAAATTCTGCCAAAGTGCTTGCAGAATTATCAGGACTTCGGCGGAGTGTCGGAAGACGACCGCAAAGCCATCCTGCAATCAAACAAAAACCAGAGCACCTAAACCAGTGCCATCCGATCCGACTGTTCATGACCTTGTTCTTGAAGCGATGAAGCCCGCAAATGGGGACCGGGTTGCGAGGAGGGGATCGCCGAGATGGCAGGAGCGAGGTAAGGGTATAAGAGGAAAAAGTCTTCCTCAAAGAATGCGCGAAGAGAGGAGGGCGCGGGGTGGCCGATCTTGGTAGTTCTCGAGTTGATCTCGGCCAATCGATCTCATAAAAGGCAGATGCTCTCCGCAGAAAAATATCGGTTGGATAGGGGGGGCGAGGCGGTGCCGAGGTGCAGCATACGCCTCTGAACAAAATTAGCTAGAGCGGAAGCGTTCCGTATGCAAGTAAATGCGCTCGGGGAACTCGAGTCAACCGGCGATGTGCAATTAAGCATCGCGGGATCTTGACACTCAAAAACCCGCGGAGGAAGCCGGGGCGCTCCGTTTAATCGCTTTGTGGCGTGGTCCATGCGAGAGGGTCGTAGGGGAAAAACCCTATGCCGGCAAAAAGCCCATAAAACGCCGCCACACCGCGGAGAAAAATCTCAGATGGGGAGTCAATGCGCGACCAATTGAATCAACAGGCACTGGGGTCGATACATCAAAAGAATGCAAAAACAAACCAGCCACTAGTCGACCTACATACTTGTATTTTTCAGTCTGGCACGGGATTACACCGAGTTTAGGTCGACACCATTGAGGAGGGAAAAGTACGTAGGTTTGCGGAAAAAACCGCACGGGCCGCGATCTAAAAGGGGCTTTTTTTGGGGCGCAGCGCGAGGCCGCACCTAAAGACAGTCATTAGGGCGCTCCGTAGAAAATTGAATTCCGCCGGGAAGCATGTCCGCCACTCGCCACGAGAACGCAGGGGTCGCAAATAAGCAATGTTGCTCTGGATTCAGCCAAACAATTCGAGAAAACCGGGGGGATCGCGCGGTCGATCGAGGAGTCGACAGTGGGAACAAGGAAATCGAACTGCCCAATCTGCCCAAAAAGATCGATTCAGCCGGAACAAAGGCACCGTCTAAGTGTTCCTTATGGGAATTGGAGAGAACCACTAACTCGTAAAGGGGTCCAGAATCCGACCCACAGCAGGGGGAGTGGTTTTTCGTAACTCCTAAAATAGGCGCAGTGGGCCTTGAGGAATGAAAGCTCGAGCCTCTACAAGTGGTTGACCTGGCGGGGTCCTCCGCTCGGGAGGCCCGACGAGGGGTGAACTTGGAAGGTAATTGACACCCGATATCTGAGGCGGAAAAAAGGCCCTCGGCGGGGGTGACGAGGCGCCAAAGCACAGCGGGAGGACAAAGAGTTGGAAGCGTCCCTCTGGCGGCAAAGGCCTTGCGCCAGCTCGCACTTAGCGGATCTCTCAACCACATTCCTGCGCGCCGCGTGTGAATATGGACGGGTTGCTATTGCGAGTGGATTGACTGGCACCAAGTAGAAGCAATTGAGACAAAAATTCACGTCAAAAGGGCCATCAAACCCGGACCGCCGGCAACTATTACCGCCTTTGGGAGAAAACGGTACTCCGTTTTCTCAAAAACAGGCGTGGATCTGACTCAACCAACCGTTACCACGAAGACAGGAGACGTTCAGGCGCCACCCTACAACCCTGTGTGAGACTTCAGAGAGTGAATGGCGGTGATGTTGACAATCATCAAACTGTGGTACAAAAGGAGCTCTATCAATCTGGTGCAAGTCCGGCAAGCTACAGACGAGTTCGCGTATTCACGAAAAAAACCGAGACGACGGAAGGACGAATGAGACCAGAACCGACGAATCTGATGTCACAAAGGCGTTCACAAAAGAGGATTGGTAGGAAATTCAGACTGCTCATTAGAGTGGGTAATGGCAGAGCGGGTACATCTCTACACGCGGAATTTTACAGAATGAAGAATGTATCGTAAGACTCTTCGACGACGCAACAGCAGACAAAAAAATGCCGCCAACGTGTGGTGGACGTACGCTTTCGTCGCCGACCGGGTCTGGGGGGGTCCGGTGGGGGGGGAAGGCAAAAAAAAAAGCAGCTGACGATACATTCTCACCGCAATCGAGCAAGTAATGGCGGCAGGGGGAATCGTCGAAAAAACCTGTTCGGGAAAAATAAATCGCAAGGCGCGAAAGCGAGACCTGAAGGTTCTTTCCCGAAGACCAAGGGGAGAATTGGATCGATCATTGGACAGAAGGAACGGGCCATAACATTTTGGGGCCTGAAGGGGGGGGAGAAAGGCAATCTCCCAGAAACAACGGAGAATTAAAAGATATCGTGCCTTTCGCAAGCGAAGACCAAAATGTGCTGGACGGGTAAGGTCCGGGAGAATGATAGAGTCCGAGAGACTGTCTTCTTCAGCGTTAGGAGTTCGGCGCGTGTTAGGCTGGAGCGAGGGAGAGGAAGGGGAAACGAAAGGTTTTGCGACGGACACCCGCCGAATTCTTGCATTTAGTCGCTGGCCCGAGCTGCTCGAGAAACCGGACCAAAGAAAGCGGGACAGGCCAGATGCAACACTTTGGCGGCATTTTACTGGTGGGGGAAGGGGACGCGGTCGGCGCTTGAGATCTCAAAATGACTCTCAGGAGAGTAAAACAAAAGCGCAGGGATAAGGCGCCGCCGAGCCAGGACCACGAAAGCGTCGCAAAACCGATGGTAGCGCACTGCCTCATCTTAGTCAGGAGTCGGTCGCAATGTCCCGTCGTCTGGTACTTTGATGAGCCAATAACGGAACATTCTTTAGCTGGACCGATTGCAACCAGATGAAAATATAAAAAAACTTTAAAACTATACGCTTACAAATCACCCACAGGACGAAGACAAGGCTGGTGCGCCTTAACCTGAAGGACTCGTCCTGAGGGATTGCGGTTTGGGGAAAATATGACGCCTTTCTTCTCCAAGGGGGAGGACTCTCTCGAACCACATGAACTGCGGGTGGGGGGAGAGAAAAGTTGGGCGAAATTTCCCAAAAGTAGAGACATTCACTCGGCCGCATCCGGGGGGGGCCTGAGGTTTTGGGGGCCTTTGGCTAACCGGGGATAAATAAAACCGGAGAACGGAAGACCATGCGCAATAGCACCTGCGAGATAACGCGGCCGGCAGGGCGGTGGAAGGGAAAGAGAAGTGGGCTAGCGCGCAGGCGAAAAGTGTCTCTTCCCGTAGCGGCGGGGGAGTGCAGGGACCACATCACCTCTATAATGTCGTTGGGCCGCCGGCCCGTCGTGGGGAACATAAAAAAAAGTCATTACCAACGGAACGTCGGGCAGCAGCCGCGAGAATGTTGCCACTCCTAAAAACTGTCGAGGCTTCGAAGGATTCATCGCAAAGACTGGTTGTAAAAAAGGAGTTGAGGAGCGGGGGGGGGGGGCCTCGCCAGCCATGTTGGAGGATGATGCTACCTGATTTTCGTGGGGGTACTACTAAGGAAAAAGGAAGGGGAATCTAGAGGGCTTTTCGTCGGTGCAAAATCTTCCGTTTTGGGTCCCGAACCGCAAATCCGTGCGCGGGGAAGTGGACCGGGGCAGGTGTAATCGGCCGATCCATTAAAGGTGAACGAGAAGCGCGAAAGCTACTATGCGAGTGGGCGAAGGGGGGGGTTCGCCGAAAGTGTCCGCTCATGTCTTTCCCGGCGCCGCAATGACCAATTATAGCGCCTCTTCTGTTGGTCAGGCATCGCCGCGGCGCAAAAGCCTTCAACATCGGAGGCATTCTTTTGTGCCGCACACCTCCAATGATTTCGCCACTCCCACGTGGTTCGCTTCCGAAACGCCACTAGGGCAATTGGCAGGGAAATCGAGCGGTCTGCCTCAGTGGGGACTTGACTTGGTATGTCTCGCCCAGGTCATGGTTTTCATGAGAAACATTGAGTCTTCATTCGTCCACTATTCGAGAGGTCGCCGCGGCTTTTTTTGTGATACGTATATCTTACTAGCGATCTTTTTGGGGTTCAAAAGATCTAGACCCTATCGCATGGACACCGGAGCCTAAAGTAGATAGAAAACGCACGCCGATGAGTGTCAACGCAATGACGGAGGTCAACATCTCGTCACGTTTTATTAAAAAATTTGCCGAAAGGAGTTTGGACCGGAACGCGTCAGCGGTCTCGCAGACTGATAAGACAAACGTATCTCGGTGGGGGTCTTCGTATAACGTCCGCGCCAACGCTCCCCGACGAGTAGCTGATGAAAATGGACCGATAATGTTGAGCCGATCAACGGAACCCCCAACCAAAGGACAGGAAGAAAGACAACCGCAGCCGCACGAGCTAGATATTGATAATCAAACTGAGCGGGAGCAAAAAAAAGCGAGACTGGGGAAATGGCTCAGCCTCGAAACCCGGGCCCATGGCGTCGCGTCGCAACTCCAGAACAAGGGTCAAAGAAGAGATAGGGAACGCACGGGTTCGTGGCCATGACGAGGGCGGATTGAAAAGGACGTCTCTGGGCGGGGGGACGGGCGGAGAAGACAGATCCTCTGAAGAATATAGTCCTGGGAAAAGAGCAAAGAGCAGAGGGCGGAAGTTCCCGCTGGTGTATGGTACAAAAACCAACCTGGCGGAGAGATCTCATTAATATTCAAACAGGAACCGGGACACGTATCGAATGTAGGAGAATATTGAGGACTTGGACCAACCATTAATGCGAAATCGAGACGACGTCAAATCAGGGGCAATATAACGGAATCATGGGCCCTAAGAAAAAGACCCTTAGCGCGTGTGGTTAAGGCGAATCTACCATTACTGATTCAGTACGAAGACATGCGCAATCCGCATGAATGCACAAATATAAAGGTGGGAGGGGAGTCTCAAGGAGAAGGCAATAGGTGAGTCGACGATGACCCCATCAAAGGCACAGGGACAAGATAACGGGAAGCGGAAGCAGCAGAGCTACAATTAAAAAAAAGAAAAGTGATATCGCTATACTAGTCCGACGATTCAAACTAAAGGGCGAAATGAAAATCTCAAAAGAAACAACAACTTAGGGTATGTAAGTATTGTTCATGAAAGATACAATCTCGCAAGGAGGTTCCCCGGTTATGGAATCGAGAGATAAAAATGTGAGGTTGCCGGGTGTCTGTCGGCGGCTTTACGCGCCATTTGCTCGTCCTCTTCTTTAACGATGATGTGTCATCGCGACAGAAACCGTTTGCCTTAGACTTTGAGACGCAAGTCCGTGGCAATCTGCGGAATTCCTGAGTTGGGGGAGCCGGGTAAGCTAAAGAAAGAGAAGGGGCAATGAGTGAACGCCAGAACACGCTCTGTCTGGTGTCCGCTAGAAGTATGTACAGGAAAGAGTGACACAACGAGTGGGGATTGCAGGGCGCAGCTGGAAATTCGTTTTTACAATCCCAGAGGATGAGAAGACATTAATGAGAGGGACAAAGGCGTCATGTTTTGGAAAATAGAACAGACGGCGAGAAGACCGTTCCGCCATTTGTCACAAGTAAAAAAATTATTACTCAGACCTGAGGACGTGGAGCAGGGAAGGATGGCGGAAAGGTCAGATTTCGGCGGGAAGACCGCCAAAGACGGAATCAAAAGGAAAACAATATCAGGCAACTCTTCCTCCGAAAATGCCAAAGTGGACAGGGGTAGGGCCGCGGGAGCCGAACGCTGGCCTTTGTTGAGAAAAGGGACGTGTAAGCGCAGAGGGATGTTAAGGTTTATGGGGTCCGGCGCAGCGAGGCCGAAAATGTAGGGCGAACAAGTGCTTCGATGGGTAAGGAGAGTTTAGGACCATGAGGCGGTGGGGCCGGTAGAGGGCGCCATCGAGAGCGAGGTCTCCGCAGAAAGTAAATCTGTTACTTCTCTTACTTCAACTATGGGGCATCCGGATCTGCTGTCTTAAGGGCAGAAAAAATGAAGAGTTTCCGGCAACAGAAAATAAGTAGAAGGGATCGATTCAAGGCGACTATTAGGAACGCAGTCAGTCTTGACCCTCAGCAGGAGGTCTCCGTGCGCGCCAGTTCCTAAAGGTGTATCATGTTTCACAGCGAGAGGGGATAGGATCTTGGGGAAAACCCAGATGCGCGGAGCAATCGCCGCCGCACAAACGCGGCTAAAAATCTCTGGTTCATCGTGGAATGATGAGCGACATGGGGAAATCACAAGGGCAAATGAAAAAAAATCATCCAATTCAAAAGGGAAAAAACGGGTCGACAGACGGCTCTTTTGTCTGGGCAATGGGATGAACTACGGAGTTTCGATCGCAAACACCTTGAGGTTCTTTTACGGAGAAACGGACTGGGGTTGGGGCGAAAAAGAAGAAGAGAAAAAAAAGTGATTTCTTTGTTTTCGCCTCTCGATGCCACCCTAACCGAAGGATCGCAGACTGAGATGGAGGGGAGTCGCCGGAAAAACAGCTCCTGAACTCAAAGAAATAGTTGAGACCAATCGCATCGGTTCAAACGAAAGGAGTCGCGTCAAAACGTCGATCGCGTACGATCTACCCTAACAGGCAGGTGGGTACTTGGAAAGGCGCACGGAAAAAAGAGAGGGAAAAACATGATAGATAATCCGCGGACAGGCCTGCTAGATTTACGAATTGCCTGAAAGAAAGGGAAAATAACCGCCAGGTCGCTGAATGAAGAAAACGGGAGGGGGTGGGGAGGGGAACATAGACGCCAACTGCGAAAGGCTGGCTAGTAAAAATCAAGAGAAGAAGAGGACAGGGGTCGTGGTGGGACAACCGTTCTCTTTACTTCAACCGGGCCTGGTTAGAAAAAAAACAAACGCCTGAAAGAAAGAGTGGAATAAACTGGAACAAGGCAAAAACAAGGTGACGGCTGGCTTACAAACGAAAGTTTGACCCAGTGTGAAGAAGTGCAAAAAGATCAGAATCACTACGAAACCTCTCAATAGCGACGACTGCTACAATCCAAACTGTAGTAGATCCAAAGAAAAAATGCAGCGGAAAGCGTGGAAGTAACGTATTGCGGTCAAAAATTGGCTCCCAGAGAAGCAATAATGTGGTAAAAAATGAACACACTAGATAAAAAGGAGCCAAGCCGATTCCTCAAGTTATAGCCGAGGAACTTGACGAAGTGTGAGATAAGCACGATAAGGAATATCAAGGAACTCCACCAAATGCCCGATGAAGAGTTGAAAAACACGCTTGTAGGGACCGTAGGAGAAAAGCTAAACTGGTATACTTCGGGGCTGGCCTGATACTAAGCGTCGATTTAAAGGATCTCGTGAAGTTTTGAAATAAGGAAAGAGTACGACAAAAGAGTGCGCTTGGACCAAACATATACCGTATAAAATTTCCACAGAGAATTACCGAGATGAAATGAATTGGGTAAAAGAGGGGGAGATACGCGACAGAGGTCATGTCTCTCAAAAGATGCGAATTCGAAGGCGTTCGATTGGAAAGAGCAAGAAGGGAAGAAAAACGGAAGATCAAGAGGCTCTGAACATACATCATAAAGAAACCATTGAAGAAAAAGTGGGGGGAGAGAGAGGACTACAAAAAGGGGGGAGTGGTAATTAGAATCCTCGAGACGGACTCAGTTTCGACCCGCAGCAAACAAGGGGAGGGGAAGGCGGGAAAAAACCTGTCGTTCACGGACCGATAGCGGAGGGATCCCCAGGGCGCAAGACTCGGATAAGAATTTGCGGGTCCAGGCACACCAAGTTCTAGCTTCTGGCGTAGGGAGAAATTCTGACCCTTCACTGCCATCATTTGATGTTCACGTGTTTTTGGCAGAAAGGCAATCGCTCACCACAAAACAAAAGTTGAAGTAAAAAGGAGAAAATATAGATATTGAGATTCTTCAATGGAAAGAAAAAAAAAACTGTTCTGTACCGGTCAACTTCAGGAGTAAATAGGGGGGGGAGAAGTAATGGGGTACTGGCACGTACACCCACGTGTGAGGATAACGGTGACCTAAACAAAGCCGCGGAGATGTCGGTTCAGGGAAAGGGGGGGTGAGAAGATAAAACCGCCGACAGGGATTTAAAAACGATCTTGGTTTCAGCCTAATTCTTCCGTATAGGAGTCAGGGATCAAACGGAAAAAAACAGTCGCTCCAGAGAGAAACACGGGGGGAGGAAGTGGGTGAGACTTTTATCGACGCAAACGATGAAGTGCTGAATGGATCTTCATGTAAGAGAAGGGACAGAGAGAAAGGAGCCGCAGTGACTGAAAGGGCACTCGTCGATCAAACATCAAACCCTTTGGGAAAGCCTCAGCATTCGAAGCTGGGATAATTGAGCCGGAGGATGGAAGGATGAATAAGGGGACTAGACTGAACAATAAATAATCGTGCACGGACTGTAACCAGATAGAAAACGCCAGGTGCACCACGAATAAGGTCTTATTCAATCCCCGAAACACAGAAGATCAGAAGTGGAGGGGGTCGAAAAAAGAACTTCCAACGCGACCATCTTTCATTTCGGGGGGGGGATATAGACAATGACGCCGTGCTTATCGAAAAAAAAAGTAAGCAAAAGCTCTCCCAACGGAGGGTAAGATGGGGAGGCCTTGGATGTGAGGGGGGGGGGAAGGGGAAACGCCGGGAGCGCATAAAAATAAATACAATTCCCCAAGCCACGGCGAAATATCCAAAATTCAGAGAAGGATTTCTTGTTGAAAGGATCACGATAAAGTGCGAGATGGCTAAAGGCCATGCGCTCTAAGAAGAGAACGAAAAGGAGTGAGAA
>Ga0179593_1424705_pt1 | contig 12051 bp, 21 predicted proteins | sample CZODoug2_1_08_16_FD_185931 | JGI IMG/M metagenome (GOLD analysis project Ga0179593, IMG submission 185931) | Vadose zone soil fungal communities from Angelo Coast Range Reserve, California, USA - CZODoug2_1_08_16fungal (PacBio error correction) | ecosystem: Environmental > Terrestrial > Soil >...
GTGCGGCTTTGGGGGGGGGACGAACGTGGGAACGAGAAGGGGGGGCTAGCTTTGTCGGAGGTGCTCACTGGAATTGTTTTAGTTCGTTGCTTATTTGGGAGCTTCGGAAGACCATGGAGTCAGGGCAGATCAAAACTCTGTTGATAGAACAATACCAGGAAGACTCGCAAAAAAGACATAACAAGAAGGCCCAGACAAGAGCTGAAACTAAAGGTGCTATATACCGGGAAAAGAAAAAAGAAACAGACCAATGAAGGCACCAAAAACGGCCAAGATGAGAAAAACAACGAAGAGAAGCAAACGGAACAAAAAAGATTCGGTGGGAGGGGGCAATGCCGGATAAGTCTAAAAAAAAACCCGCAAAAACAGGGGCCCCTGGCCCCGGTAAAGAAGAACCCCCCCCTGACGCGAGGGACAAGACGCTCCCCTCCCCTCCAAACCCCCCACACCCCCCAAGGGGCGACGAGAAAGTCCCGCGTGGGGAATGCGTATGGGGGTGGGGGGGGGAAATAGCGAAAAAAAACAAAAGAAAAGAATAGGGGAGAAACTGAAAAAGAAAGAAAGCTAGCAAACAAAAAATTAGCCAAACAAAAAAATAGAACGCAAAAAAAGAAACCAAAAGCAAACGTAGAGGAAACATGTGCTTTGGGAGGGTCTCTGTTACAGTGGGGGTTCTAATAAAAAGGTCGCGCCCGCACGCACTAAAAACTCCACCGACGACACTTCACTCAAACAAACAACGTACAGAGCGGGGGAGGCCCAAAAAAAAAACGCAAGTCAAAAAAGAGAGCAAACCACCTCAAACAACGCATTCTCGACGCGCCCCTTAAAAAAAAAGAACACCCTCCCAAACGCTCGCATGCACCAATCGAGGGGAACGCACACCTCCTGCATTGCCCCACCCCCGTCTTGGGAGTAGGGGTTTAATTCAGGGTTCTGGAAGGACAGAAAAAAGGAAAAAAAGGACCCCGGTGGTGAATGTAACAAAAAAGGCACAAATGAGAACACAAAGATATCTTGAAACAAAAACAAAGAGCAAAGAGTTTTTAGGGGTCAAAACCGCGCCGACAACCAAAAAATAATCATCCGCAAAAAGGGAAAAAAGAAAAATCAAAGCGGGCTGTCCAAGGGCACAAAAGAACATCGGAACAAACTAAACACTTACTTGTCCCCTCCCCACTCCCCAAAAAAAACAATAAAAAACAACAAAAACAAAAAGATACAAAAACTAGGGGGAGGGGGTGGTCGTGGGGTAACCGCAAAGAAACCCTGCACGCGTCGGACACACAACGTGGCTGCCGTGTCGCTGGTTCCTCCCGCGGAAGGGGGGGACCAGCAGGGGGGGGGGAAAAGCAGAGACAATGCCCCGCCCCAAAAAGAAACCTCAGGGGGGGCCAAAAAAGCACTTCGACCTTTTGTGGAAAAAATTCGACCTGCCGAGACCTGACCCTCTCCCCCCTCAAAGGGGCTGAGTGTTGTAAGGGACTAAAAAAAAGAAAACAAGAAGAAGAACGACAAAAACTGCCGCGACCACTCAGTCTCCCACACAACCAAACGAACTACACCACTGGCAAAGACACAGCTCCCAGGGACCCCAACAAAAAAGACGGTGTTGGGGGGGGGGGGATCACGGAAGGGGAAAATGATCTCCCGTGCAAACGCAAGGGTCAACACATCAGCTAAAACAACCCATAGAACAAAAAAAGATGCCACCGAGAAAACCTCATGCGACTGAGGGGGAAAGGGTTGTTTTGGGGTAGGGGGTCGGGGGTTGTGGTAGCGGGGGTGGAGGGCGGGGTCAAGGTGGCCTTCAGGGGAAGACAATGGTACAAAAGGTGGTGCAGGTCAGGGCCTGCTCCCAAGCACGGGGGGGCGTCGGGTCGCTTCGCAAGTGAGAAAGCCCCGCTAGGGGGGGGAAAACCTTCCGACACGAGTCCCAACGAGGCACCCCTGGTACCCCACCGGGGGCAGCCAACCGCAAGAAAGAAACACTTATGTAGGCAGGGGGCTGGTGAATTCGAGGGGTGTGCGGGGGGGAAGGGATGGCAGGCAAACCTCAGGGCTAATGCCCGGTATACTTGGGGTACTCCGAAATGGGGGGGTTTTTTTTGCACTGATTAGGTATTAAGGGCCAGAGTGGTGGGAAAGGGGGGGGCAATCCTCTTGTGTCGTACTTGAATTTCATATCGTTTCCAACGGGGGAAAAAAAAAGGGGGGGGGGGGGGGGGGGAGGGGAAAAAAGAGAAAAAGAAAACAAAAAAAAACATCAACTAAAATACCAAAAAAGGGGGAGGGGGGGCGGGGGGGCGGTAGGGGGAGCGGGGCTCGGCTATCGGGTTTTAGGGGCTCGAAGCCGCTGGGGCGGTCGGGGAAGTGTTTTGCTCTCTGGGGCCAACGGGCGACGCCCCGGAAACCAACAAAATGTTGATGACCGCAACCGCAGCCATCTCGGGGCGAAGACATCACCAGATAACCACGCTCCCCCAGAAAAACCCTAAACCCCCGTACAACTGAGACGTCTAGGGAGGACACGCCTCGGATGAGAACCAAGGGAACAGACAAAAACCGTATCGGCGAGCGGACACGACGCAAAGTCCATTCCGTACTAACAAAAAAGAAAAAACTGACAAACAAGAGAAAAAAAGCAACTCAAAAAAACCAGAGAAACGGGCAGAGGAAAGGGGGGGGGAGGGGGGATTTGGTCGAGCAAACACCCGAAAAAAAAAAAACGTGGAAAACAGAAAAAAAGCCCAAGGCCAAACCGCAAAACAAAAAAAAAAAAACACCCCAACCCCCGCACAAAAAACACACACAAAAAAAGAAAAGCCCACGATAGGTTGTTAAGTTATTGAGAGGGTTGAAGTGGGACTTGAAGAAGGGAGACAGCATGTGTTGGGGCGGCAGGGTAGCAGGGTTGTGGGGGGAAAACAAAAAAACTGGGTTTCGGGGAGTGGTTCGAAGCTTGAAACAAAAAAAAAAGAAATAAAAGCATCAAATACGGGGATCGAAAAAGAAGGCTCTAACATGGAAGGATCGTGAAGAGCCGGGGGGGAAGAATATAAGAGAGATACAAATGCCAACTCTCAAAAAAAAGGGACACGAATCCCAACAAAACACGAAAAAGAAAAGAAAAGAAAAAAAAGGTACAAGAAAAGAAAAAAAAACTAAAAAAAAAAAAAGAAAATTGAAAAGAAGAAAAAAAAGAAAAAAAAAGATGCTCATAAAGGGGGGGCCTAGGGACCCCAAAGGAATGGTAGTAGCTTGGGTTTGTTTGGGGGGGCACTGTTGAGTTTAATGAGGAAAAACCGGGGGCACTCAAGAGGGGACGGGGCGTGGACAAAAAGAAAAAAAAGAATAGGAGACACAAAAAGGAAAAAGACAAAAAACAAAAAAAAAAAAAAAACAAAAAAAAAAAAAAGGAGTTTTGTGGGGGGGTGGTTGTTTGGGTTTGTTTGTTTGAAAAAATGAGGGGCATGCGTATCGGGTGGGGGGGAAACTGTTTCGTTGGCCTTATAGGTACGTTTTGTGAGGAAAAGGTTGCTCCCGAGGGTTATGGGTATGCGATTGTGTGTGGCGGACAAAGAAAACGATTTCGGTCATAGGGACAAAACTCAGGCAACACAACGCCGCCAAAAAAAGCTCGTTATGAAGAGAAGAGAAGACTAACAAAATTAAGGACAAGAAAAAAAAAAACGCAACAAAAAACACACAACAAAAAAAAAACAAAACCACATAAAAAAATAAAAAAAATAGGAAATCCAAAGAAAAAAAAGAAAGGGAACAATAAAAAGAAGACAAAAAGTGAAAAACAGAAAACAAGTACAAAACTTCATAAAAAAATATTGCGATACCAGCAAACCCAAAAAAAAAAAAAAAAGAAGCCACATCAGGGGGGGAAGGTGGAGGAGGAAGGGGGAAGAGGGGGGGAGTCGTGTGGGTGCGGGGGGGAGGGAGGGGTGGGGGGGGGGCTAAAAAATTAAAAAAAAGAAAAAAGGACTCAAAAAGCGCAAACGCCGAGCAAAAAACCAAAGAAAAGACAAAAATCAAAAATCGAAGAAGAAAAACAAAATTCAACTAAAAAACGAAAAAGAAAAAGAGGAAAACCTAAAGCAAAACACTAATAACAGACATGGAACGAGGGGGGGGGGAAGTGTTTTGAGTTGTCCTGTAATTGAGTCTATGGAAAAAGGCGGGAGCAAAAAACCCAGGCTGCACACCCTCTCAACAAAAAAGTATAAGGGGTTGACCAATGACAGGAGGCGAGCTTTAATCCAGTTCAGACGGAGAGAGGGGGGGGGGGAAAAAAAAAAAAAAAAAAAGGAGGGGGGGGGGGGAGAAGGAAGGAAAGGGAGGTTGGGTTGTCCTCGTTGTCGCAGAACACGGCACACACTCCCAGTCCGACTCCACCCAAAAACCACCAAGAAAATCTCCTACACACAGCGGAAGGCAAAAGGGGTACCCTCGCCTAAAAAAAAAGAAAATGATCTGTCTCCACCCCCCAAGAAAAGAGCAAACCCCCCTGACCCCCCCCCCGCCGCTGAAGAGGGAAAGGGCTACAAAAAAAAAAAAAAAACCTCCCTCAAGGGGAGCGGCACGCATATACCTCAACGTAACAAAATAATTAAACATCATATATCGAAATGCCAGGGGGAACCAACTAACATAACAAAAGGTCTGGGTTCCGGGGGCATTAGACTATCGGCTGGTCGTGGGGGGGATTACTAATCCGGGGGAGGGGCGACGGGCGGGGAACAGAACAAGAAAAAGACGCTTAGGGTTACCCTGAAAAAACGCCAGGGTTGGGGGGAGGGGGGAGCAGCAAGCGCTCAATTGCAAAAAACACGCTCAAGAAAGGGGGATTTGTCATGGTAACTAGTAACATGAAGTGATAATGTTTTTGTTGTAAAAGTGTGCGGGGTTCTGACTTTTACGGTTTGAGAAGGTCTAGAAAGGACCAACCCAACGGTCAGAAAGGGAAACCACCTTACCTCCTCAAAAAAAAAAAAAATAGCACCCCCCAAAGGCGACAGAGGGGGCGCGAGGTTGGGGGGTTGGGTTGAAGCTCCTAAGGGGGGGGGGGGGAGGGGGGGGAGAAAAAAAAATAATAAAAACTCCAACCTCAAAAATGCTTTGGGGGTAAAACAAATAAATAAATGAAAAGACTTCCGAACCGAAAAAAAAAAACCAGAACCATCAGCAAAAAAACTCGCGCAATCCGCCCCAAAAACAAAAAACCCGGTCGTTGGTTTGGGGTTCGGGAAGGGGGGGGTGGTGTGTAGTGCTGGGGGGTCTTTGTTGTCTACTTATGGGCGTTGGGGGTCGAGTTTTCTGGGAAGCTTTCAGAACACCCAAGTAAGAAAAAGGACGGCGGTGGGGAGGAAACTAGAAAAGGACAAAAAAAACAATGACCAGTATCAAGATACATAAAGCGGTCTTGTGTCAAAATGCCTGCAAAACTGTTGATGGAAAACAAATGAAAAAAATAAAACCACAAGGATAAGAGGGGGTGGGTAAAGGGGGGGGGTTGGGACCCCACAGAAAACCCCAAGAAGAGCCCCTACTAGGGAGGGGTGTGGGTATGTAAGGCCTAAGGGACAATGGGAATAATCGACCAGAAAATCCAAAGACCAGATCAAAATTAAAATACACACATCAATATCAAAAGTGTCAAACGAAAGAAAAAAATCACAGAGGATGCCGGGTGTGGTCGAAGCAAGGAGTGACTGAGGGGCACTCAAGAAAGAAAACTCCACCCGCGGGCAAGGGGGGCGGCTGGAAAGGGAACAACTCCTACCCTGAAAAGGATCCTGCATCCAAAGATGGGGGCTGTGGTGTGAAAGAAAAAGATTCAAAGACTTGTCTTGGTGGCGGTGTGCAGAGCAAAGCGACCCGAGAAGGATCTGGGATGGGGGGAACTTATTGGGGATGGGGGGAAGTTGACTTCGGTCCTTCGAGTCTAAGGAAGGGTCGTTTCATGGGAAGACACGCCAAAAAAAAAAGACGCACCAAACCTACCGAGCAACCAGCGGCCACAAAAACGTCGGGAGTCATGAGGAAAAAGTAGTCCCTTTCATAAAATCAAGTTGGGTTGGGGATGGGGGGAGAGGAAAGAACGGCGTTGCTCTCAAGTCAGCAGGTCCCAAAAAAAAGCAACTCCAATGAAAAGTAACCCGCGGGCTCAAACAGGGGCTGAACGGCGGAGAAGAAGGAGGCAAATCGCTTCAGACTCCTCCTATGAACCGTACTCTCAAGAAGTGGCGAAGAATGAAACGAAGACGACCACAAAATCCCGTCAAAAAAAAGGTATCAACGGGGGTAAAAATAACATACATACAGAACACAAAGAGACACGAAACAAACCTCGGCCCTGGCTCGGAAAAAGCAAAGGGAAGAACTCAATACAGGGGCCTAAGGGCGAGAAGAAAGCGAGAGCACCAAACACCGCACCACCCCCGGAAGTTATAAACATGAAAAAGAACATGACCCTGACAAAAAGAAAAGAAGAAAATAGCAGGAGAAGCATCCTTGACAGGACGGGGGGAGGTAAATACAAGAGCCCTTAAATCAAGGGAAAACAAATTAGTGGAGGACCAAAAAACATACGTATAAAGTGTCACACGAAGGAAATCTGAGAACAGACGGGGGGTCCATCGCCCGGAAGAAGTGGCAACCACGCAACTGACTTTAATCCCCCTCTGAGAAGAAAAATTTCGAAAACAACAGAAAAGTCCGGCTCCGGAAAACCTTAGCCAACACGGTAATCAGCAGGAAAGAAGAACCATGGAAACACTCGGGAATACAAGAAAGAATGGAAATTCCACGCAGAAGAAACGCAAAGCCCACTGGGGTGCTTGGTAGAAGGTAATTTGCGAGATGGGACGGGAAATCAGACTAAGAACTTGATTAGAACCTTCCGCCCCCATAAAGAGGGTAAAAGACAAAAGAAAAGAAAGAGGGGACAAAGAAGAAAAGGAAAAACTTGTACTGCTGGAACCAGGTAAAGGACCAGAAAACGCGACACAAATGCGCAAAAAAAAAAGAAAAAATGTGGCAAACTAAAATACATCCACGATGAGCTCAAAAAAAGGGATAAGAAGAAGAAACAGCGCAAAAAAAGGGGCAAAAAACTCATTCTGGATCTCAAACAAACAACAACGAATTTAGACGATGAGGGGAGCAACAGGGGAACAAGAGAACGAGCAGGCGATAGGGGGGAAAATGAAACAAAAAAATTGTGACCAACATCATCACACAAAAGGAAATAAAAAAAAAAAGTTTGGAGAATAAAAGAAGATACAGAAGCCAACCAAAAAGCAAGCCCGGAGGGGGGCGGAACCATCTTGAAAAGGAAAGCGTGGCATAGGGAAAGGGGGCTGGAACGTACATAATCGGTATGGAAAAAACGGGAAAGGAGGCAAGGGGGGACAGGGAGGTCAACGTCTAAAAATACCCGGGTTAAAAAAAAAAACAAAAATAAAAGAAAATATAACAAAATGTAGTATTAATAAGACTCACGTGCGATGGGAGAGGGGAGTGGGGGGGCAAGTCGGGCGATGGAAGGGGTAAATTTACATACAATTGAGATTTAATAAAGAGAAAGGACAGGTTACAAAAAAAAAGAGAAAACGCTGGGCGTGATCTAGGAGAGGATGAGCTGAAAAAAAAAAAAAAGAAATTTAAACACGGAAGGTTGGGACGGGAAACAGACCAAAAAAATGGCGCCGTACGCGAGAGTAAAAGACTGAAAACAAAAAACGGGGGGGACCAGTGGAAAAAAATTTAAGTCTTGAGGGCAAAAAAAAATTACTAACCCACAACATGCTAAAGAAACCGCTTAATGACGCAGGAAGCGCCGTGAAGAACTGGAAGAGGAGGAGTACAAAGACCTAACTATGTAAAGGAGATCCACAGGGGAAGCGGACATGAATTAAGACGAGTGAAAGGAAAGAAGGGTTCTCGTAAAAACCGACTGAACTGGGGCAAAGGGGGGTCGGGGAGGAGCGTACGTGCGAGATATGGGGAATCTGATTTTGTCATAAGCAGGGACTCTAATCTGAAAATGCTCAAAAGGTCATGGGACACTGGTGGTAATAAAAAACAAAAAAAAAAAAAAAAAAAAAAAAAAAAAAAAAAAAAATAGCAACGGGAAGCAAGGAGGAAAGAATACCAGTGGGCAAAGTGACATGTGGCCCGGTAATGAATCCGGTTGATAACACGGGAGAAAAACGAGTGGAAAAATCGCTATCTTAAATCCGAGAATGGGGGTGCAAGGGGGGGGACGTGCATAAATAGAGGGAAGAGGGCGCCATGAGGAGTTCCGGTCTCGTCATATGGGGGGGGCAGGTCATAAATTGAAAGTGAAAACTGAAAAAGTGAGTAGTCTCAACTCACAACAAAAAACCAAAAAAAGGATATATTGGAAACTCGCACTGGAAAACGAAGGCTCTTGAAAGACGCATCAAAAAAACAGAAAAAAAATAGACAGCAAAAAATGACGCGACACGGCAGAAGGTGTGGGGTAACGTTTTGCAGAAGCACGACGGTGATCTTCTACAGAGTCGGAAGCGGGGAAGGGAACGGCGAGAACACAAAAAAGTTCAAAATACCCGGCAGAAAAAGGGGAGGTTAGTTTCTGTGGGGGGGGGAGGACTCGGGGGGGGAAGCATCAATTGCTGGCCAGCACATAAAGGAGGGAGGGACTCCTGGGCGGGCGTACCGTGAAAAGTATGACGCTTCAGAACGCTCGCGAAGAGCCGCGAAAGGAGTAGGAAGAAAGAGGACCCTACACCTATAAAGCAACATCGTGGACAGTACAAGAAGGGGGGGGGAAGATCCGATGAAAGACGAAAAAAACGTTTGCTTAATGTGGGAATACAAAAAAAAGACAAAGAGGAGACATTGGGGGAGTGGGTCTTGGGGGTAGGTGGGGGGGGGGAGGGGGGGGGGGGGGGGGGCGGGGGACCTGGGAGAAAGGAAAAGAAAAGCAACAGAACAGAGAGTCGGGGAACAAAAAAAGAAACACAAAAAAAAAGGTACAAACACAAAAAAACTTGCTGTTTCCAGTTAAATGGTTGTGGGGTGTGGGGTCACGCGAACACGTCACTAGGGGGGGGAACAAAGAGAAAAGAACTTATACATTCCTTGTCCAAAAAAACAAAAAAAAAGTCCCCCTGCGGTGGCGGAGGTTGAGCGGATACAGGGGGGTGGGGATGGAAAAAATCGAGAGGGAGCAAAAAAAAAATAAGCGGAGGCACCCCCGATAGGCAGATACCTCCCTGACAAGATGAGGACCTGAAGGTGGCGCTTGTGGGGTATAGGGGGAAGGAGGGGGGGGGAGGGGGGAACAAAGGAAAGACAAAATGAAGGGACATGCGCCAATAAAGGTGTGGAAAAATACAAAATAGAAAGAAAGACACGGGAGGAGGCGGGGAGGAAGGAAAAGGGTACCTAGGGTCAAAACATAACCTAAGGCCAGAAGTCCGGGGACACCCTTGGTAATAGGGGGGGCTTTTAACTGTATGGTGATGGACTCAAAAAAACAAAAAAAAAAAAAAAACCCGAGGGGTGGGGGGGCAACACACAACCAAACCATTCATTAGATCTGATAAGGGGTTACTTGTAATAGATCTTTCCAGGTGGTATTATATGTAGAGTTGAAACTGGGTTCTAAATAGGGGGGGGTGTGGGGGGGAGGAGGGGCCAAACGGGAGGAGGGGGGGGGGATGGCGCCCCCCCCGACTCGCAGCGACTGAAGACATCTTCTCGAAAAAAGAGGGTTGTTGAGCTGAAAACAGAAAACGGAGGGAATCTCGAATAGACGCACCTTATAAAAAAACAAAAAAGGTATCATGCCAACAGAAAAGGGAAACGTATAGTGGGGTAAAAAAGGTGGGGTCTGAAGGATGTTACTAGTTTTTCGTCAGGTGAAAAGGAGCAAAACACAAGAAACCACTAAACACGGACGTCGAGCGAGAAGAGCTTGGGAGTATTAATGATCAGAGGGGGGGTAGGGTACAGGGGTTCTTCATTCCACGACGCTCGCAAAGTTTGGGTAGAAAAAAAGTGAGGGGGGGGGGGAATGTTTGTGGGTGGAAGCTTGGAGGAATACGCAATGGGGGTAGGGGGGCAGATTGGGGGAGTAGGCAAAACCAACGCGCCAAAAACATCACTCAAAACCAACCAGGGGAAAAAGTCGTCAGGAAGTTTCGTGGCAGACACAACGTGGTCGCGAAAAAAACATTACGGGCGTACTGGGGGGGGGGGAAAAAACACCACGTCTGGAGGGGGGAACAAAAGTGGGTATTCGTAAAAATGTAAAAACGAAAAAAAATACAAAGGGGGGGGGGGTGGGAAGACAAAAAGAACAGTATTCACTGAAATGACGAAATCGAGGCAGGCCAGATGAGGAACCTCAGGAACCCTTCCACACCGGCGTATGAGGGGGGTCTAGTAGTACTTTGGCTTTCTTTTACTTGATAGTAAACGCACCGGGGGAGGGTTCGAGGGAGGGGACGACATTTCTGGTGCAAGTCAAAAACAGGCTGCGATGGGAAGGGAGATACAAGAACGGGGTGGGTGCCAATACGGGGAGTAAAAAGAACGTGTAGGAGAACGACACAAAGGAAAAATTACCAAAAAAGGGAATTCGGAGTCACTTCGGAGGTGGTTAATTATTCTTTCCTGGGTGTTCTCGTGAGGAAACACCCCTTGCTCCAGTCACTCCTCCGGGGGTGGTTTCTAACAAATAAAAAAAAAGAAACTATCGCAGGATCTCACAGCACACCAGCCTAGACAACAGTAAAAACAAAAAGGTAGCGTCAAAGGTACTTAATTGGTAAGAGAGCACTGAACGGGCATCAGCGTGGGGGAGAGGGGATAGAATCAAACCACGACAAAAAAACAGCAAAGGAGATCCTTTATGGTCGGAGTGATATCAGGACAGACAGAGAGCGGGGTCGTACGCAAGGAGAGGGGGTGGGCATGTTGCAAGCGGGGGTGCGAAGGTCCGTATGGAGTAGAGCAGGACTGGAGAAAAGGGTTTAGCACCGAATTGGGTGGGGGGAGGATTGGTGTGGGGTGAGGGATGCAAGCTTTTGGTAATCTAATAGACGCATCAAATAAAAAACCAGGGTATTTGGGTGGGGGGGGGGTGGGTTGGGGGACAGGGCAAAGAGCACCACAAAACGTCAACAATTCACAAGAGGGGAGGCCGTAGAACGTCTAAATACGTAAAAATCGAAAAGACAAAACCCTTAAAAAAATATGCTTACAAAGGGAAAAGGGGGTGGTGTGTAATTACCTGGTATCACTGGCACACCCTAATCCCCCTCTCACAGCAGACAACAAAAAAAGGGGTAAAAAAATCTGTACGCTGAATGGGGGGGAAGAAAAAAAAGCCAAAATTATTAATAAACAATATGCAGAGATCCAAAGAAAGAAGGAGGAGAAGAGAGACAAGGACACTTCACGACAAAACAAAAAAAAAAAAGAAGTCAAAAAAAAAGGGGACAAAAAGAAAGGGGAAAAACCCCCCCCGTAGGACGGTGGGGGGGGAGGGGGGGGAGGGGGATGGGGGGCGGGGCCCCAAAGCCGGGGGGGGGGGGGCGGGGGGGGGGGGGGGGGGGGGGGGGGGGGGGGGAGGGGCATCCTGCCGGATGTGCGGAGCGTCCGTAATAAAATTGACGGGGGGGGGGGGCAACAAAACGGGGTCAGGAAACAAAAAGATTTTTGGGGGGGGTGTAAGGGGGTTATAGATGTTGTTGGAGGTTTTCTTAGTAAAAAAGGGGCCAAGAACGCCTTGGGGGTGGTCTTGGTGGTCTTCGTGTTGGGGACATCACTCTTAAAGTGGGTGGGGGGGGGGCGGTGGTTGGAAGGGGGGGCAAGGGAAAAGAAAAAAAACACCTTAGGAAATGGGGCGGGGAAATTGAATTTAGGGGTCAAGCCTTCTGGGGGGCTCTGTGGGTTGCCGGAAGGGAGGAGGTTTGCCTCGACCAAACGGATCCCCGCACCGAGAACCCTCCTACCAAGTCTCTCCACGACTAAGGTCTGAGG
>Ga0179593_1616820_pt1 | contig 12051 bp, 15 predicted proteins | sample CZODoug2_1_08_16_FD_185931 | JGI IMG/M metagenome (GOLD analysis project Ga0179593, IMG submission 185931) | Vadose zone soil fungal communities from Angelo Coast Range Reserve, California, USA - CZODoug2_1_08_16fungal (PacBio error correction) | ecosystem: Environmental > Terrestrial > Soil >...
AGAAAAAAGGGGAGAGGGGGAAGGGAAGGAGAGAGACTGATCAACGCAACTTCCTCTCATTTCTATTATTACTACTACACCTTCGAGGGGCGGCCAGTGCATACCGTTCGGCCGGCGTTTAATTGCTGCGGCCGAGCGCTAACGAAAGAGGAAAAGGAAAGCTTGATCCTGGTTGACGCCTGCATCTCGTCCATCGCGCCGGGTTCCACCACAGAGGGGGGGGGGGATGGAGGGTCGCCTCCTGCGCCACTGCTCTTTCTATCGCGCCGCAGCTAGTGGACGAGCTCGGAAGCGTCTCATGCAGTGGCATCATCGAATACAGGGAAAAAAAAAAAAGAAAAAAAAGGAAGGAGGGCGCGCGTCCTCGCGTCCCTCCATTGCTTCACCTGTGCGACGCAAAGGGGAATGCGTTCACTGAATTCTTTCATGCTTCGCAGAAAAGGAGAGGGAAAAGAAGAAGGGGGAAGAGACGATGCGTTCAACCCCATTCCTTCTTTACGATGACATCCTTATATCGATTGCGCCGCAGAGGAAAAAGAAAAAGGAGAAGGGAGAGGGGTGCGAGGTCGCGCAGGTCACCGGAACGGCTGTTGTGCGGTCCGCTGGCGGCGAAACACAATCAGAAGGAAAAGGAGGGGAAAAGAGAAAAGAGGAAGAAAAAAGGCGGGGCCGTCTTGGGCGCTTTACCTACTCTCTCGCGCGTCTGCTATCCTGGCGCTGGCGGAGAAGAAAGGGAAAAGGAAAGAAAAGGGGGGAAGGAAGAATCATAAAACGCTTCTTCTTGCCGCGTGTATTGAAGAGCGTCAGCAAAGGGGGAGAAAAAAAAAGAGGAAAGGAAAAGGACAACGTGCTCTATGGCGGCTGGTCCTCCTCTACTCGCCTCTGTCCTCGCCTCGCGAACCGCGTCTTCGAAGTCGATCTTCGGCTTCCGCATATGACCGAAGGAAGAAAAAAAGAAGGGGGAAAGGGGGCGAGCGCGCAACATCGGCCGCGCCATCTCTCTCTTTCTTTCTGCTCGGGGGCGGCCGTGGTCGGGACGTCTCGCCTTCGGCGCACCGAGCTCCCAGGGGGGAAAAAAGGAGGGAGGGAATCGCCCGACTTCACCGATCTTCCCTCCGTCGAGTCGATGATGGACTGGGACGCAGCCATTTCGGAAGAAGGGGAGAGGGAAAAGAAGAGAACACCGCGGCGGTGCGCGCTCCGAAGCCGCCTCGAATATATCTACTACTCGAAGGCGAGACGTCCATCAAAGGGAGGAGCCTCGACTTCGCTTTCCTACTGCGGGCGCGTGAAGAAGGGAAAGGGAAGAGGAGAGAGGGGGGGGATGGAACGTCCAACCCCTTCAACGCGCGGCGGGTTGAGGTTGTTTACTTCGAAGGCCTGGGCGCGGGAGGGAAAGGGAGGCATGATCTCTGTCTTCTGCCGACGAACCTTCAACCTTCTTTGTGGCCGGGCCTGATTAGGAAAGGGGGGGGGAAAAAGAGGGAAAAGCCGAGCATCGCCTGAATCCATACTCTCGGAGGGAAGAAAAGGAGGGAGGGGGAGATATCGCATTTCTTCCCTTGCTTCCTCTTCATCAACCTGCCTCCCTCCACGTCAACGGCAGTATCTCTTTTTATTGGCCCTTGGCCGGGAAAGAGGGAAAAGAAAAAAGGGGAAAAGAGAATAGAAGGAAATACTATCCTTCCTTCCTTGAGCGGGTACGATAACTCCGGCTTTGAGGAGAGAAGGAAAAAGAAGGGGGTCCACTTCGCGCTCGACTCGCCCTCTACCATCTCTTATTGCGAGCGGGCACCGCGCCAGTCGAAGGACGATTTCCCCAGCGCTTCGGCGTCAGACCTTCCGACACCAATCGGAAAGAAAAAAAAAAAAAAAGAGGAAAAGGAGAAGGAGGGGGGAGTCATCCATTCTACTATACTCCGATCGTCACTTTTTTCATGGTGGTCTCCAATCGTGAGCAGCGGAACGGTGATCAGCTGCTCAAAAAGGAGGAGAGAAAGGGCCCCTCATTGTCGACACTAAGGACTCAAACTCGTCGACGATCAGGGCCAGCCGATAAGGGGAATCTGTTATCGCTTCCGGGAAACAGGCTTTGGCACCGGAAAAGAAAGGAAGAAAAAAGAAGAGGAAAGGGGAATTGTCCTGAGCAGCACATCCGTCCCTTCCTTTTGGTGTTTTAAAAAACAATTTCGAATCGTCAATGAAGGAAAAAAAAAGGGGGGGGGAGAAGGGGGGAGAGAAAAGATTTTGCTCTGCCTTCTCCCTCCACGATCCTGTGTTAGAACGGAGTGGCCAAATCTGCATTAACTCGATGAAAAGAAAGGAGGGGGAGGGAGGGCCTAATCTTTTCTTTCCTCTTTACTCTCGCCGGAGTACAGAAAAGAGGACCCTCCCAATCGCCTGGCCGCCCGGGACGCAGCCCGGGAAAAGGGGAAAAAAGGGGAATAGGGGGAAATGGTGGCATTTTGCTGCTTTTTTTTCTTTTGTTTTTGCCTACGAGATGATAAGCTCACACAACACCGGAGGGGGAAGGAAAAAAAAAGAAAAAAAAAAAAGACGCCAATGTGCCACATTTCCATATCCGCAGCACCATGGAAAAGTTACCAGCCCCCTACTAGGGCGCTCACGGCGGAAAAAAAAAAAGGGGCGGGGAAGAGTCTGGGTCCCGCCGGTCTCTCTTCCCTCTCCCTACATGATTCGGCTCCTCGAGAAGGGAGTCGAGCTCGACTCGGATTCCTGAGAGGGAAAAAAGAAAGGGGAGGGGGAGAGGGCAGAGAAAAGGAGTCTCTGCTTCGCCCAACCCTTTTGTGGCAGGAAAAAGGGAAGCAAGGCATTGACGATTCTCTCCCTTTGTTGGTATAAACAACAACAAAGTCCTGCCTTCTGCTCAAGGAAAGGCACATCCGAGGAGAAAAGGAAGGGGGAAAAAGCCTGTTCCCTCAGCGCTCCCGTATTTCCAGTATCGGCTGGACCTGAGGAGCGACTACGTTTTCGTCCTTCGTTTCGAAAAGGAAGAAGAGAAGGGGGAAAGAGGAAGGCGGACACATGGAGGCAGCTGATCACCGATTTCTTTCATCTGCGAAAGATTGGAAACACCATGAACAAAAGGACGATCGGCGTCTCGTCGACTTAGACTCCAAGCCAAGAGAGAAAAAAAAAAAAAGAGGGGGAGGGAAAGGGGGGTGTGGAAGGTTCTGACTCCTAAGCTCTGTGGCAATCGTCCGCGCCCATGACTGGCGAGGGCCCGCTCGCCATCCCGAGGAGAAGAAGAAAGGGAAAAAAGAGGGAAGAGGGAGAAGAAAAGCCGGCGTTCTCGACCTCTCACCGGCGCGCGAGGGGTCCCTATTACTATATCCACGTGGACTTCGTCGTGCGGGAAGAAAGAAAGAGAAAAGGGGAAAGGGAGGGGGATGGGCCGGTGATGAAGCGCCTGCCTTTGCCTCAGTATATAGCGCACGCAGCCGGCCAAGGCAGAAAGGCCGGCCGGGTCCGCGACGAGAGTCTGGCGGGGGGGGAAAGGAAAGAAAGGGAAGAGCGCGGTCTCGATCAGTCCGGCCCCACTCATTTGACGGTTTGCCGTAGGAAGCAGATCCATGCTCCAGGGCGCGGGTGAAGCACACGAAGAAGAGAAAGGAAGGGAAAGGGGGGGGGGGGGGGAAGTCAATCCACCTATATTTACTATTCTTCCGCTTCCCGACACGCGAAGATAAACAAAGGGCACTCTCTCCATTAGAAAGCGCCGTTCGGGGGGAGAAAAGAAGGAAAAAAAAAGGGAAAAGGGGGGGACAGAGGGGGGGGAAAGAGGATGTCGAAGGCGCCGAACTTTGCTTCTTATCACTTCCATCATCTACTCATACGGAGGGAAAGATCGGCTTAGGAAAAGATGAATAGACACCGTCGGCTACTATTTCCTCCTCCACAATGTCGAGCTCTTGGGCGCTCCTTTCTCTGCTTTCACTACCACGGCCAGAAAAAGAAAAGATAGGAGAGAAGGTCGCGGCCTATTTTTCGCTCCTCCCCGTTAAAAAAGCAACCCCGGCGAGCTCGATCGTGCAGTCGGAAGGGGAAAAAAAAAGAGGAGAAGACGCGGTTCGCGTCTGGCTATGCCCGATGCTGGAAGGGGCCGTCGTCCAGCCGCCATAGAGCAAGGGAAGGGGAAAGGAAGAAGGAAGGAAAATATGGCTGACGCTCTTCAATCACTCTTCCATCTCTCATCTTTCTGGCGGATATGGCCGGTGAAGCCGGGATAGGGTTCTTGTTTATCGACCTCAACCGCAGCCTTCGCCCAAAGGAAAGGCGGGGAAGAAAAAAGAGAAAAGGAGGAAGGGGGAAAAGAAGACAGAACGTTCCGCTGAACTTGCCGTCATAGCCTTCTGTCTATTTTTTTTCGCCGCAGCGGCTCAAAAAGAAGGTTCACACCCTGCGCTCCCTCTCACACCATCTCCTGGATTATCGGCGGCAAGGAAAAAAAAAAGGAGGGAGAGGGAAAGAAAGAGGGGCTTGAACGCGATCGTCTCTTTCACCCCATCTCGTGCCTAGACCTTCTAGCATTCGCCGATAAGAGACGGTCGAATCTGTTCGAGAGGAAAAACAAATCCGTGCACTCCTCAAACACGTGCGGCGGGCCCGTTGAAGTCAGGAGGAAAAGGAAAAAAAAAAAACCAGGGTGAATGCGCTTGGTCTCCGTCCCCTCTTCCATTTATTCTATGTATGACAAGAGACAATAACCGTCGATGCCGAGCTCGTCCAAGAGATCGGAAAGAAAAAAGGAGGAAGAAAGGGAGGGGGGGGGGGGTGGAACCCGGCGCTGATGTACGAGCTTTCTTCTTCCCCATGGCTCCAGCGCATTTGAACACTAGAAACCTCGAACAGGACCAACTCTTCCTCTCCGTCGCGGCCGTAGCGCTCGGCCGCCGAAAGAAAAAAAAAGAAAAGGGAGGGAGGGGAAGAAGAGAAAGGAGCAGCGTGCGTTGATCAGTCGCCGCTTCTGCGGCTATTAACCGTCCGCTTTCCGACGACCGTTTTTTTGAAGAACACTGTAAAGAGACTCTCAACCCAACAAAAAAACAAAAAGGAGGAGAAAAGGGAAGGGGGGGGGGGAAAGGAGGGGAGGAAGGAGAAGCGGCGCTGATCACGGCACGTCCGCTCATGCTATTATTACTACTACACCTTCCGGTGCGGCCCGGGGAGTGGCGGTTATCGTTCCGTTCTTTGATGCGGCGGCGGGCGCTAGAAAAGAAAGAGGGGGGGGGGAGGAAAGGGAACCTGCCGCTTTAGCCTGGTGACTCCGCATCTCTTCCATCGGCGCCGGGGTGGCCAAAAAAAACGCCGGAAAACACGATTGGTGCTTCGGTCGCAGAAAAAAGAAAAAAGAGGGGGGGGAAAGGGGACTCGGCATCTGCCTGCATCATTTTCTATTTTCATCATCCGAATACCTGGAAGAGGGAAGGACCAAGCTCATGCACCCGGGGTGGTAAAAAAGGGGGAAGGAGGGGAAGGGGAGGCCCTCTCTTCCGCCAGTTCTTCACCTTCCTCTCACGTGTTTTGGGCTGTCACTGATTCTTTTCAATGGCTTTCGAGAAAAAAGGAAGAGAAAAAGGGAAGAGGGGGGGACAGGGGGGAAAGAGATCGCGTTCAATCCCTTCCTGCGGGCTATTACTCCTCCTTATATCGATTGAGGCAAGCCGATTTGCCTCGCGCGGTGTCGGCCGAAGAAGGAGGGGGAAGAAGAAAAGAGGCGGCCCCCCCCGGAAAAACACAATCCGCCTAACTTCTATTCCCTCAATTTCAGCCGGCCCGTTCATGTATTGCGGTCAGAATAACCTGCTGTTTCCGTCTTGGCGCGTTTCAGAAGAGGGAAGGAAAGAAGAAAGGGGGGGAGGGGAGAGGGTCGATCCAATAACCCCTATCCTAACTAATTCACCTTCATATCCGCGAACACGACTTCATGGCCGCGTTATTGAATAGCGTCAGCCATATTGCGCGGCGGCGAGAAAAGAAAAAAAAAAAGGAAAGAAAAAAGTGCTCTATGGCGGCCTGGTCCTCCTCCTACTCCGCATCGGGGACTCGACGGAGAACCGCGTCTTCGGCGGTGCGGTCGATCTTAGGGGAAAAGGAAGGAAAGAAAAGAGAGCTCGCCGGCAAGGTTTCTTTCTCTTGTTACCGGGGCGGAATCTGCCGCTCCTCTCGCTCGAGCGGGGGGGGGGGGAAAAAAGAGAAAGAGCGCACCGAGCTCGACCTTTTTTCGTCTTAAATCTTCTCCGGCTGTGGAGATACTGGTCGATCCTCGCCGACGTCCCGAGAGGGAAAAAAAAAGGAAAAAGAGAGAGGGGAAAGAAGAGTCAACAACGCGGCGTGCGTCTCCTAAGCCTTCCCTCTAATATATCGACTACGCCGAATGGCGGAGCGTCAACGAGGATCTCGACGGCGCTTGCTCTGGAAAAAAAGAAGAGTAAAGATCGGGGATTGACCGTCCACCCCCGTCACGGCGCGGCGGGTGCATGTGTGAAAGGAAAGGCCGGTCTCGTCGGCTTCAAAAAAAAGAAGGAGGATCGCTCCGCTTCATCACCGTCAACTGCGTGGTGGGGTCGAGGGGAAGGAAGAGTCGTGCGGCACCTCCTATCATCCGACGGGACAGCGCCAGACTCTCTTCGCCCGGCCCCGGCCGGAAGGAGAGGAAAGAAAAGGGGGGGAAGAGAAATCACCCTTCCATACCCTCCACTTCAACGTCGTCAACGTATCTCGGTGAAAGGGCCTTTGCCGGAAATCACCTTCCCTCACAACGAAGTCACGTGGATCTCGTCAGAAGAAAGGGGGAAGGACGGGGAGGAAAGCCGGCTTTGAGGAGCTTTGTCACGTCGCCTTGAACGTAAAACGATTTAAAGGAAAGGAGAAGGAGAGGAGGGCGAGTTCCCCTCCCCCAGTCGGCGGAAAGGCCCAGGCGCTTCGTCTTCATAACCTTCCACAACAATTAAAAGAAAAAAAGGGGAAAAAAAGGGAAGGGAAAGTCCGATCCGGGCTTTGGATTCATCAGTCTACTAGACTCGATCGTCACGGGTGTTGACGGGGGATCCAATCTTTCGCATCTTGCCAGAATCGGTGATAAGCTGAGAAAGAGAAAAAGAAAGGGGGGGGGAGGCCCTTGCCGACTCATTGTCGACACTTAATGACGCAAACTCGTCGACGATCAGGGCGAGAAAGAGGGGGGGGAAGGGGGAGGGGGAAACCTCCAAATCACGATCTCTACTAACCGTCCTCGTCGAGGAGGGCCATGGCTGACATCCATTCCGGCCGGCATGTTTGGTGGGGGGAAGAGAAGGAAAAAAGTGAAAGGGCAGCGTAGGGTCCCGCCTGGCCGGCCGAAAAGGGGAAAAGCCGCTCTAACGCTTTGTCTGCCTAGCTCCCGCCCAAGGAAGAAGGGGTGGGGAAAAAAAAAAAGAAGGGAGAGAGAGAAGAAAGGGAAGGACGAGATCCTAATCTGTCCGTTCTTCTTTACGCTCGCCGCGCGGAACAACAAGACGATGACCCTCCTCAATGCGCCGGGGCCGCCCGGATAGAAAAAGGAAAAAGGGGAGGGGGAAAAGGGGTGCTTTTCATCTGGCCCTTGGCATGGGGGGGCGGCTTTCGTGGCGTTGGGGGGGAAGGGAGGGGGGGAAAGAGGAAGAGAGAAGAGCAGGGGCAAACCACGCCACTACTCATCTCCAATCCCCCATTTGCCCAGATGCCCAAGCACAAGTTCGCCTCCATCCCCTGTCTCCACGGCTTCGTCGCCGGGCGGCCCAATGGGAGGAAAGGAAAAAAAAAGAAAAGGAGAAGGGAAAAAGAGATCCTCCGCTCGGGAGTCGGAGCGCGACTCTGATTTCCGCGCTTTGCCACGGGCCAGTGTCTAAACACGCGGCGTGAGGGAAGAGCAAAGTCGTTAAGCGGGAGACAAATGAGGGAAAGAAGGAGGGACTCGTCACGTCATTTACGATTCCGCCATGTGTGTTTGATAAACACCAACTGCAGGAAGGAAGAGGGAGTAGGAAAGAGAGGTGATTGGGCAGGTTCCACATCCTTTTCCTCTCAGGCGTCTCACGATGTCAGTATAAGGACCTGATCTTGCTACGACGTTTGCGTCCTTCTTTTCGAAGGGGGGGAAGAAAGAAGAAAAAAGGAAGGAGGAAAAAGGGAGGAAGCATATCACCGATTCTGGCAAGCGAGAAAGATTTTATACCACCATGACCCGTGACGATCGGCGGCTAGAGAGGGAGGAAAAAAGGGGGGAAGGAAGGGTCTTAGTCAATTCTCTTTCATCGGGTTTCCGAGTACTTGAGTTGGGGAAAATGGTTCTACGCCGAAGCGCTGGGAAATCGTCAGAGAAGGAGAAAAAAGGGAAAAAGGGAAGAAGGGGCATGCGACCGTGGCAATCGCTCCTCACCTCTCTGCTTTCTCTACCGTCCACCGGACTGAAGGATCGTCTTTCAAAAAGAGGACGATATCCCTTTCTTCGTCGTGCGTGCATCGTGAGGAAAAAAAAAAAGAAAAAGGGAAAAAAAGGGGGGGGGGGTCTTGGTCCTGTTATTAAGCTTCCGAAGGGGCCGAAGAGATATCTCCCCATCGCGCCCACGTCGTCCGTCCGGAAGGAAAAAAAAGGGGGAGGAGAGGAAGAGAGGTGACAGGCCGAATCCGTTCGCTCTTTCTCGATCAGCCCGGCACCAAGCATTGAAAAGGGGAATGCCGTCTCTGTCCGAGCTCATGCGCGGCGCGGGGGGAAAAGGAAAGCCGCGCCGTGCGGTGTGTCCGGTCAATCCACCGATGTGCGAGCGGGCTGCCGCGACACGCGCAGATCCCAACCGAGAAAAAAAGAAAGAAAAAAGGAGGGGGGGGAGGAGGAGGATATCTTCGAGGACGGCTTCGGCGCGCACCGCGTTTGTTTACGAGGATGTCGAGGCGGCCGAACTGGCTGCGGGCAAAAAAAGCATCGACTCTGACGGCGGGCGAGAGGGGAGGGGAAGAAAAAAAAGGAAGAGAACGATTTCCGCGCCACAGGTCTAGCTCGGTGCCGCTGTCGTGGGGCAAAAGTCTCACGACCACGGCCGCCCCAACAGAAGGGGAAAAGGAAAAAAAAGAAAAGAAAAGGAAAAAGAGACACCTTGCGGCGAGCTCGAATCGTGCCGTCTGTCATATGCGGAAGCCCGAAGAAAAAGACCACCCCCCAAAAAAAAAAGGGGAGAGGAGAGGGGGGTCCCGATGCGGCGTCGGCGGCGGACCAGCCGCCATAAGAGCACGTGGAATTGAACTTGCAAAGCCCGGTTGCTCTCATCGGCCGTGCGCGCCGCCGCGCAAAGAGGGGAGGGAAAAAGAAAGAAAAAGGGAAAGAGGGGGAAGGGGATTCGTTCGGATAGGTGTTCTTGTGGATCTACCTCTACCGCACCTTCGCCGCCAGCGCACGGATCGCCTGAGAGGCGCGCTCTCTTCTGTGTAACGCGCCCAAGCCGGCACAGCCGGTGAGGAGAGAGAAAAGAGAAGAAAGGGAGGAGGGAGGGGGGGGAACCCGCCAGCGGCTCCCACAATCCTTTTTCACCTTCACTGCGCGCCTCGCACACCATCTCCAGTCGTCTTCTCTCAACACCGCCGCGGCAAGGCGGAGGGAAAAAAGGAAGAAGGAAAGAGGGGGGGGAAAGAAGGCCATGGGCTTGAACGCGATCTTCTCTTTCACCCATTCTCTTGTCCGAGACACGTCGAGCATCGAAATACTCTCCTTCTATCTTGGTGCGCGAAGCCATGAAGAATCTAGGGAAGAAGGGAAAAGGGGAGGGAAGGAGAGGGCCGCGCGCAAGCCGCCTTTTCCTACCACCCCGGGTGCATGCGAGGGGGACAGTTCAGAGGGCCGTTATTCTATGATGCCACTCGACAGGAGGGAAGGAAGGGAGAAAAAAAAGAAAGAAAGAGAGGGGAAAGGCGGCGACCGCAGCACCCATCGTGCCGAGCACGGCTTTTTGGTGGTACCGCGCGCTGATGGACGAGCTGCAGGAGGCAACCAGAGCATTTACCTCTACAACCCTCCGGCGATAAGGGAAAAGAAAAAAAGGGAAAAAAAAGAAAAAAAGACACCCGGTCTGCACCGGGCCGCCCTCTCAGGTGTCCGTCGTAATCACGCGACATGAGAGGGGCGTTGAATCATCGCCGCTTCGGGCGGTCGATGAACCGCCGATTGGGGGAAGGGAAAAAAAAAGGAAAAAAAGAAAAGGGAGGAGGGGGAAGGTGTCTGCACGGTCTCGCCACACGCGCGGTTCATCTCCTCCTAAAGCTGCGCTGATCACAGGACACGAACGAGAAGTGGAGAGACGACACCTTCGAGGGCGGCCCGGTCATACCGGGGCGGTGAGAGGGGAAAAAGAAAAAGAGAAAGAGAGAAGAGGGGGGGAGGAAGCGCCGGGTGTTTCGATGTCACCTTCCTCTTTATCCTTGTTACGAGCAAGGGGAAAAAAAAAAGCCGTGCTCGGCACGATTGGTGCTTCCGGTCCGCCCCGCGAACAAGCGAGGGAAAGCCGCAGGCTCGTGGACCGCTCGGCACGGAAGAGGGGGAAGAGGGGGGGAAAGGAAAGGGCGCATGCACCCGGGTGGTCGGCCCATGCCGTCTTTGCGCGCGGCACATACAGCCCGCATGTCTTCACGGGGAAAAAGGGGAAAGGTCTTTCAATGTCTCTGCGCACAAGATCGACGGCGAGTATCCGGAGGGAGGACGTTCTCGGCACGCCTGGGTTGGAAGGAAAAGGAAAGGAAGGGGAAGAAGGAGAAAGAGATTGCGCCCGCCTCCTTGCCGCTCGCGTTGTTGCGGCAGACGATAACCAGGTATATTTTGTGGGCGAGGTCGCGAAAGGGGGAGGAAAAGGAAGGAGGGGAGGAAAACACTCCGCCGAACGGCTATTCCTTCAATTTCAGCGGCCGCGTTCCTGGATTGAGGTCGCATTCCTACCTGCTTGAGGGAGGGGGGGGAAGCTTGGGCGTCACAACCTACTGCGGCGCGCTCTATCCGGCGATCCGTGAGAGGGAGGAAAAAGGAAAAAAGGAAAAGGGGAGAAAGCGGCCATATCCTCTCCACTCTTCGCGATGGCCGCGTGATGGAAAGAGGTACAGCAGAAAGAGGCTTGCGCGCCCCGAGCCATGCCGAGAAAAGGGGAAAGGAAAGGGGGGGGAGGGGGAGGGCCGCCGCGACGCCTCATTTACTGCGCCGCCGAGAACCTCGTCTTCTTCTTTGCGGTCGATCTTCGGGGAGGGAAAAAGAGGGGAAAAAGAGGGGAAGGCAGGGGCCTGGTGACCGGTGCTGCTCGCAACATCGTCTCTCACATCCGCGACTCATTTCTTCTTCTTTTCGTTCCTTTTTACGGGAAGGGAAGAGAAAAGAGAAGGGTGGGGAGGGAGGAAAGAGTTACGCGGCGTGGCTAGTCGCTTTCTTATCCTCCTCCTACTTCACCGTAGTCAAAAATTCTATTCATTATGGAAGGACGTGATCCGCCAGAAAAGGGAGGAAGGGGGAAAAAAGGAAAAAGAGGGAAGGGAGGGAGAAGAAGGAGCTCGCGACGCCTGAATGGCGGCGCGTCACCTTTCTTTATCCTCTACTTTCGCTTTCTACTTTGCCGCGCGGGGGCCTCTTTTTCGGATCTGCGCGTGTCGGGCAAGAAAAAGAAAAAAAACACCGCACGGCGCGGCGGTGCATTTGTTGACGGCGAATGCCGGGCTGCGTCGTCGTTCAACCCGCGAGAGCATGAGCTCTGCGCCGACGGCATAAAAAGGGAAAAGAAGGGAAGAAAGAGAAGCTCTCCCTTATTTCGTCCGGCACCCGAAGGAGGAAAGAAAAAGGGGGAAAAGACAGGCGGACGACGGTGTCCTGTATGGTTGCTGTCTATCTCTGAGGCCCCGGCGGCCGCTTCATCACCGGCCAGACCCTCCACGTCAAGGGAAAAAAAAAAAGGGGGAGGGATAACGCTGCCCGCACTACGAAGTCCACTTGGAATCTCGTCCCATAGGGGAAGACATCCGCCGTCCTTTTCTCTGTCGAGACGCCGG
>Ga0179593_1361240_pt1 | contig 12050 bp, 11 predicted proteins | sample CZODoug2_1_08_16_FD_185931 | JGI IMG/M metagenome (GOLD analysis project Ga0179593, IMG submission 185931) | Vadose zone soil fungal communities from Angelo Coast Range Reserve, California, USA - CZODoug2_1_08_16fungal (PacBio error correction) | ecosystem: Environmental > Terrestrial > Soil >...
TAAAAGGGGGGGGAGGAGGTAAGGTTCCGGAGGGTGGGCATTTGGTCCGGGGGGAGTGCTTGCTAACTATAGACCTCTTATAAAACGTGTTAATGGGGTGGACAATCAGGGGCCGTTTGAAAGCCAGCTTATCTTTGTTAGGGCGGAACTTTCTGAGCAAGGGCCATGCTATTTTACTAAGTGATAGTTCAAATCATTTGGATTTGAGAAAGTGATTTCGATAAAGCTGATTGCTCAAATCGTTCTACCGGGGAAAGACAATTATAACTTCTCGAAAAACGGATAATCTGCATCGCGGGGACCAATAAAAGCCTCAGGCCAAGCGAAGTTAGATCTTGGTCTGTAGAATAAGGGAGCGTGGTTAATAACTTAAGTTGCGGACTCTTCAAGTTTGGCACAAACAGGAGTTTGGGCATGAGGGTGAAAAAAGCTTCCCAAATCCATTGGACCGGGGTTTTGAACGGAAATGGAGTTAGAAGGAAGAACATAATCAGTTGGAGCAGCGTACACATTAGGAAAAGTTGAGCTGGGCTCGGTTCCAAAAAAAAATACCTTTCCAATATGACTGAAAACTAGGGTTTGGAGGTCTATCGAACCATCCAGCGCCAAACAGTGGACTCAGGTCCCAAAAAAAGAAACTAATAACTTGTGGGGGTGAAATGCGTACAATGAACGAAACCTGGAAGCTAAAAAACAAAGTCGGAGGGGGAAAATCATCATAGCGCAAACCACTTAAAGGGCCGAAAGCCGTGAAGCTTATTTGGAAGTAGGTCTAAAACCAGGGTAAAGATAAGGGGGTCGGAGACTAACAAAGAATATCATTGAGATCAATAGCGTGAAATGATTTCATCTGAAACGAAATGGGGGTAAATGAGATAAGTGACTCTTATACGAAGTCGACGCCTCGAGAAAAAGGTTCTTTGACATGGGGGGGACACATCTAGCCTTCGGAGACTATTAAGGATATGGGGTTGTCATATTATGAACGACCTAAATTTGTATTAGGGTTATTCACCGCAAAAAAAAAACTTAAAAAAGGTGTTCGAACCATAAAGAGAGTGCTTTGTATGGGGTAACCCCAGTTTTTCACGCCGATGGCGAGGGGCTGCACTCGGCCAAACAGCCTTACAGACCCGTTTCCCCCCTACGGCCAGGAAATAAAAGGTGGGGAGTATTGTCTCCCAGGGGGGATCCAGGCGTGTGATGCCAAAACACGAGAAAGAACAACCAAGTAGTAAAATACTTTACCAGCTCTCGAACGCTTACACAGCAACGAACAAGCCGAGTGACAAGCGAAGGGAGAAGCACCTTTAGAACCGGAAGAATCACCTCTCAAATCTCTTTCTCTTTAAGAAAAGACATAAAGGAGAGGACCCTAAGGGCGAGGGAGTCTAGTCACCAGTCTGCAATAGTGCTGGCAACCTCACAAGCTACCACGATTTGTGCTCTTGTCAGAACAAAATCCTGTACAAACAAAGGGGGCCGAAATCAAATTAGAAATAAAGCACAAATGGAAGGCGGGAACGAACCAAGTCTATAGTGGGAACATTTATAAAACAGGCTCACGGAAACAAGAATAGTCGCACAGGAACACCTGCCCTCACGACCAATGAGGTCAGGGAGTGACTCGGGGGTGGTAGACGTTTTGGGTGAAGGTCGGAAGAAGACAAGGAAAACCAAGTAGAATCTATCTTCACAACACAAGAGAATAGGTTAAAGATATATATCGTACTGGGGGAGACAGTCCATACAAAAAAAGTAAGTAAATCAAAACAGGGAAGAACATTAAAAAGGAAAGGAAAGTGGAAGTGGGTCAAGTGGAAGATGATGTTTTTTGAAATAAAAAGGATAGCTGGTGACAGATTCTGCCCAAGATTGTTGGGGTTTGGAAAAAAAAGGGGATGTTTCGAGTAAGAGAACCATCATGGGGCTGAAGTTGGGTGTACTGCACACAAGAAAATCAGGGTTGTGCTTATAGTCAACACTTCCATTTTTTCTTGGGCGGTACGTGAAAGGAACACTCTTTAGGGATTTTGGGGAAAAATTATAAATTTATCTGAAAGGGGGCTTCGAATACTGGGGGAATACTGGGGGAGCAAAAAGGGAGATTGGGGTACAACTTAAGTGTGTTCATATCCCAGAAGCAGCAATTACAGTTGTAAAAATCTGCTTGGGGGACTCAAGACGTAGGAAATTCAAAAAGGGTTGGCAACATTTCAGATAAAAAAGGAGAATAATGGAGGATTAAAATAAGATGATTAAATGAAATCGGAGGTATACCTCTTTTGAGATCACTGGGAAGGATTTCTAACATCGAGGGAAGAGACCTGGAAAGGAAAGGGAACGGGGATTTGATCTACATTAGATTATGCGGAGATGAAGCAATATATCTTTTAAAGGGGGATTAATAAAATCTATTTGGACAAAAAAAATGGGGGAGCATTGAAGCGCTTGCGGGGGGGGGCGATAGGTAGGGTCAAAAAGCAATTTGTGTAGCGAAATTTCCCTTTTAGAAGAGATGGTAAAACACTGATTAGGGCTTAGGTATAGGACATCTGTTTAAATATGAGTATGTCGACCCACGAAATACGTCCTACATGCATCAGAAAAAGACATTAAAAAGATGGTCCCAAGACGAACCTTGCCGCGCCGGGTGGGTTTATCTCAGAGTGGGGGGGACCCACTATCTGAGCGGCGAATCTTTCCTTCTCAAACGCGGAGAAACAATCAGCCGCGGAGTGGGAAAGGGAAAATGACTTTACCTATGTTGGGGAAGGGTCCTTTGGGGACGGGACGTTTACACAAGGAGGAGAAAGATGTGGGGGCAAAATACCCCGGGTAAGAGGCCCATCCAAATCATAAAAAAGAGCCCCAGATACCTCGTAGCTACATACTCTCTGAATCAACCGTAATTATGAGGTTTTGCTGGCGGAGTTCCTAAAACCCGAGAATTTGGGAAGAAATGTTCCAGGAGCTCAGAAATGTTTGGGAGGGGTCCTGAAACTTGCTTACAACGGAAGAGTTGTTCAAAAAACATCTCCGGGACAAAAATAACCATGATTTCCGAGGGGGGATGGGTGAAGAGGAAGTCAATTCGGAAGGCATTCAAGATTTACAAGCAGAAGAAGAGCATTTGTAACATATTTGGGGGAAAAAAAAAAAACAAAAACCTGATTATAAAGGGGGGTATCTGCCGCAGGTCAAATAAAGATAAAGAGACGACGGGCAAATGATGAAAGCTTCAAAAAAAAAGTCAAAATGTGAACAAAAAATATGGAGGTTTGAGATAAAGACACTTAAAGGAGTGGATTAAAAGACATCGGGAGAGAAACTGACACAAAAAAAAGGCGGGAAGATCTATACTTAAGCAGCGGCTCTCTAAGGGTTAAAAAGGGTGAAAATAATGGTCAAAGGGAATTCCGGAAGATCAGAAAAACCTCAATGGAGATCTCAAAAGGGGAAATTAGACTAGAACGAGACTTCAGGGGTCAACAAACAAAAGTAAACCGAATGAAAACAAAAATAAAGGGGGGGAACAACCTCCAAAACCTTCCCGAACACTGGTCGCGAAACACTTCCGGAGGCATGTACAAGTAACTTGGTCACTGGGGGGGGGAAAAAGAAGCACTCGGCTTCAAGTGGGGTGAACCAAGGTCCTGGGAAAGTTTCCGAATTTTCTCTTACACATTACACATGGGGAAAAAGGTTAGGAAAACCTGGTGCCTTAAACACTTTCTAAAACCGCCCAGGATTCAAGCGACCTGAGAAACGCTGGAAAGGGAGTGAAAAAAGAAGGGGGCTACAGCATGATCTTTAGAAGAGGAAAAAGGTGGAGAAAAAAAATCAAGACTTCGATTCAGGACAATGGTGATTGGAAGAATAGGGGCCAAGAGAAGTTAAAAAGCACCTATCCGTCCGGGAAAAGCAAAAAAGCTTGGAGAAAGGGGGGGCAAGGGAGGATTCTTTTTCGTGGGGGGAAAAACTTTAGAACAAGGAAGAGGGGGAGCGCTGTTAAAAAGTCATTGGAGAGATCAAAAGGATGGAGGGCGAGAAGTTGTAGAAAAGAATCTAAAAGGAACCACAAGCACGGGGGGAGGGGAAGGAAGATCTTGCTCGAGTGCTCGGACAAGTAAAGGGAAGGACGGTGCAAGCGCTAAAGAAAAAAGCATTGGAGAAACGGTAGAACGGGGGAACAGTTTTAAAGAAATCAAAAGGGCATCAAGGAGTGAAAAAAAAAATTGGAAAGACCATTTAGAGAAAATCTAGGAAGGGAGTGACTTCCTCGTTTAGGTGATGGAAAGAACTCTACTCCCTGCAAGAAGTCATGAGGAAGTCTTTTACGGGGTGAAAAAAAAGGCTCGTGCCTCAGAAAGAAACTTAAATACCGAAACGGAAGGGAAGACATTTCAAAACAGATTCTCTAAGCAGTGGAGTCTAAGAGTCGGGTTCAATGAAAAAGGGCAACTAATGTTTTAGTAAAACTTTGCAACCAGTGGGTGTAGTGTTGGAAGTGGGAGGAAAGAGAACCTATTGCAAGGTGTCACCTGGAAGGAGAAGCGAAGGGGAGAACTTTACATCAGACCCAGGGGTAATGAAGCATAAATCAAAAAAATGTTAAGGGACGGGGGAAACAAGCCCAGTGTGAGGGGCAAAGTGTTTGGGGAGAAATTTTTGGGGTGTGGTGGACGAGTTCTTTTGAGACCGAAGCGGTCTGGACTCGTTCTTGGGAAGGGAGCAGCCATTGGGGTGTCCTCGATGGGGGCAGTGGTGGCGGACTCCGGAGAGGTAAGAAATGGGGCATTAGCGTACAGATGCGGGGGTTCCATGACTTCCCACTTTGAACAAGGGTAAGCCAGGGAAAAGAGAAAGGGCTTTACCTTTGTACTCACATTGGGCATAAAAAAGGTGCGTCCAGGTTCTGTCAGATATAAGATTCGTCGTCGATTAAAAGTTGTTTTACGAGTGAGAAATGTGGACTAAGCCTACGCACTTGATGGGGGAAGAGTGCACGGGGAACTAGGATCGTGCGGTAGGAAAAAACCTCTGGGTCCACACAAAATATAATGAGGTCGGAAAGAGGGGGGGGAAAAAGAAACATTTGCAAAGGGAAGGTGGGTAGGGAAAAAGAGAGCTATAAAGACATCAAACTTTGTGGCGGTGGGGTTTTAAACTCGCCGTTTGTGAAAAAAACATTGCTCGATTAGTAACTCTTGCCTCAACTGGAAGACCCTGTCTTCGACTCACCGGAAAGCCCCGATTGAAAACCACTTAGGGGGGGGGAGGGGCGCGGAAAGGTAAAAATGAAATGGGGAAGGAGACACTTGCGGGAAAAGAACCAGAATAACGGGGTAGGGGAAAGGAACCAACCTCATTTCCTACACTGGTTTATCAAACCCACCGGAGCGTTTGTGTGCAATCAGGGAGTTCCTCCGCTAAGAAGGAAAACATTGCTCCCTTGCGTTGGGGGAAGGAATACGTGGGAGATAATCTGAAAGAGGATGAAAGATGTCGCCTATCTCGGGATCAGGTTGTCAGACGTAAGGACCTCTCATCGTGGGGGTGGGCTTCCCCTCATTTCGAATTTTACGGGATTTCCCCCAGTCAGTTGGACTTATTGAGACTTGATTGTTCAAAAAAAAACAAGCAGGGGCTTTGGCCAGCGACTTGTAAGAATACCAACCTCAAGTAAGGGAAAGGAGGCTCTGGGTGGGTGGGTTATCAGGACTATTGACTTGAGGACTAATTCGAAGAATTTAAGATACGTGGGGGGTTCGGCTACACGAGGTAAGCGGGGAGGGAAAAAGAGTACTTTCTTTCATTAATGTTGAAGTGATCCGATTTGGGGATAAATCCATGTACCCCAATAATGAATCCTCAAAAAAGCGCCATTAATGGTGGGGGGAAAATATCTTATAAATGAAACAGGAAAAAGGCTCTAACGCCCCGATGATGGTTGACCAGCCAAAAGTCCGTAAAAAAAAATTCAGAGCGGGACGGAAGGTTTTTGCGTTGGACGGTATTCCAAAACAAGCAAGTTTCCAAACTCTAGTTAACCTGTAATCCAGAAACTACCTGGGAAAAGATCACGGGACCCACGTAGGGGTCATTGTTCAAGGAGTTCCGAAAGTATAAACACGCATTAGTATATTAATATTGCTATACTTAGCGGGTTAAGTGACCGTTTCCGGACATATATTACGGGGAAAAAATTAAAGTGGTATCTGGATTTTTGATGTCCGAAGGTCTCAAAGCAGTCTTGTGGTATTTCAGACTTTCAAGATCACTCTAGGGGGGTCATCCAAAATGGTTCCTTTCGTTGCACAGCGGAACGCGCTCAAGTGTCCAATCAGAAGCATGGGGTTGGAGCCGGGGGACTGTTCCAGGGGAGGCGAAGTAAAAAAACGGGACCAATAAAGCGAACCAGGGGGGGGGAAATACAAAGCAAAAACGCGTGTGGGAAAAGAACCAGCGAAAAGAAAGGCAACCGCGTGTGCGAATCCTGCATCATCTGAGGGGCGGGACAATCCCCCCGGAACCTATGTGCTCCTTCAGCCACGGGAAGGAAAAAGGACAAAGTGAAAAGAAACGAGAAGGGAGGGCAACAAGGAAAATAGGTAACCATGGGGCGCACAAAACATGTCTATTATTATGGGCTGGCTCAGAGAAGAGGTGCAAACATCTCCCGTGCAGGGGGAGATCTGTTCGGCCACCAGTGCGAAAAGGAGAAAGGATGAGGTTGGAACCAACGGGGCGTAGAGCGAATAGAACAGCCCGTTGGTTACGCCAAAGGAAAAACATCATTTCAAAAAACGCACTAACACGAAAGACAAATTCATGTTTCGGATGGGAAGGGGGTTTATTGTTCAGGGTTTTTGTATGGAGGGGGGCTAAAAACGAATTCGAATCTCTGCAAAAGAAGATATCTATTCGACTTTTTAGTTTGCAGAAGAACCAAAAAGGTCCGGAAAAAAAAAAAAAACACAGGAGCGAAAAATTCAAAGGGGGGGTCAGGGAACGCGAGAAATTTATTGGGTTAAGAAGGAGGAAGGAAAGGGCGCGGTTCGTGAACAACCCATTTGTCCAGGGGGTGAAAGCTAAGATCAAAAAGTGTCTCTTGTTCGTGTACTAACTCTAGAAGCTATGGGGTGCTGTCTAAACGACGCTCACGACTGCCATTGTGTTGATTGCAAATTGAAATGCGAAACCGCGCTTTTAGAGGTGCTTGGAGGTGAATCGGGGAGTGGGGTGGTTTAAGCTACGACTGGGGGGAGCAGGGACATTCTCCCAAGACATGGGGTGAAGGTTGTACAAACTAGGATTGCTAAGCCCAAGACGGAACAATTAACTGTGATAAAAAATGGATGTCCAACAAAATTAATTCGGATATCAGTGGCCCAAAAACCCCACCCTCCTTTCAAGGCTTCCCCGACACCTCCGCGAGCACTCTGAAAGCAGAAGTCTGGAGAGTAGGCGCCAATCACAAGGGGAAATAAAGCTCTCTCTTTGTCTTTGAATATCCTCGCGGTTGGGAAAGGAAGCGGGGACCGCTAAGGAGAAATGAAGAAAGGTCCTTATGATCGAATGATATTCTGTCAGGGGGGGAAACGACCTAATGGGGAAGTATAAAAAAATGCAGGGTTAACACAAAATGGTGCATGGGGGGGGCATGGAGAGGGTGGCGTTATAAGGACGGTCCAAACATAAGACGGGGGTTAGCGGACCGGGACAGTAATTTTAGTACACCTTACTGGGGACGACTGTAGGACGAGCCTGTGTCACGATCAGATGACAGAAAACCATTTCACCATCTCCGAAATGGAGACAACTCGGAAAAAATCAAAAGAATTCCGCTTGGGTAATGTGTTGTCTCCCGTATGCTCTTTCCCAGGAGAAAAAAGTGCTCATCAGTATGGAAAAACGTAACTGGAAGTAGGGTTGTATTGAAAGACATTTACGGAAATTAAAAAAAGCCGCACGTTGCAATCCAGATCACTTGGGGGCCGCCCCACCTCGATTCAAACATTCCCCATTCCCCTCTTCGCAACAATCTCAAAATCCGAAGTGCTGGTATTAAAGAGGGGGGGATCATAAACTTCCGGGGGGGGGGGGGTAGGGGGCGGGAAAAATTGGGGGTCAAAGCCTGCCGATGGGGGACTTCAGGGTGACATGCTCTGGCAGAAGAAAATACAATCCCGTGAAATTTGAGGGGTTGAGGAGACGAGGTGTAATCCTTGCTGTAAAAGGTATTTCACCACAGCGGACAGCAGTATTAAATTCCCAATAGATCCGGGGAAAAAAGAACAAGCACAAAAGGATGCATCTGTTGGGAAGAATCTGCATTGGAAAGGGGAGACTATAACGGCGGGGCAAATGCTTACCAAATCTCCGCATAAAAAGGGAAAAAGTTCAAGATCCTTGCGGGAAAATCGAACACGTAGCATTGAATGAAATCAAGGGCAACGCTCAACAGGCAAAAAAGAGATCGTGGGGAAGAAGCAGAGTGCCTCACTTACTGAGCCGCCAATAAGGTCGTAAGCATTACCGGGGGGAGGGCAACGGGAAGGATAGGAAGGAACGAGTTAGACAAATTGGAGACCGGCGGGAAAGCAAATAATAAGATCAGAGAGATTCTGGGTTCAAAAAGTAAATAGAGGAAAAACAAGCATCCCAACACTTGAAAAAGGGGAAATAAAAAGTGGCCAGTGTGTCAAAGACGGGGAAAATGGAGGACGAACTGGGAGTATAAAGAGCTTGTGCGATGGAAAATCACGAAAGAATCTTAGAAAAAGGACAGGGGAAAAACAATGAGGGAGTCCGGTCTCTCAAGTGTCGCAAAAGTTGCACAGCAAAGCTGGGCACAACGAACACCTTTGTTAGTGAACAAGTTTTCATTAAACGACGAGATCAACGCAGTATGCAAGGGAAATGCAGGAAGGGTGTAAGGTGGCACGTGCAAGGGCGGTATCATATGGACACTAGAAGTTTTGCGACAACATAAAAGATACTAGATGACAGGAACCGAATGGGGGCATGGGACGCTCTGTGAAAGGAAAAACCGAACGGCTAGGGAAATTGTCCTTCTCCCGGGAGGGGGTCGGGACGGAAAACGCAGAGCAGTGGGGGAGGGGGTTTGGGGGGGAACTTGTGCACCCTGGAAGGGGATATCCCAATCAGATTCTGGAAAGTAAAAAACAGAGAACAGGGAACTGAATTTTCGATAAGAAGAGCAAACAAAAACGGAGGGAGAAGTAAGGAGATTCTCGAAAAGCGCGAGGGCTAGGAAGCAGCAATAATAGGGGTGGGGAATACCGGTCGAAAGGTTGTGAGAAAGACCAGGATATTAATCTCTGCATGTGTAAAACATCCAAAAGTAAAAAAGGAGAACATATTTTAATCTAGTCGGTGCTTGTGGAAAGGAGAACAAGCTCCATGCGGGGTAGGATAAGTGAAGGAGAGGTTTCTTTTAGGTGTATGCCGAATCGTCTCATAATCATAATGATGGAAGGAAATGCATGCAAGACATTGGAGAAGTATGAAAGGAAAGCTGGTTTGACGACTCGGGGTAGGGTCCTGAAAAATTTTCATAAAACTAAATTGGGTCCCCATTTGCAGAGGTTGATTGGGGGGAAAATCAAAGGAGAAATTTCCACCCACGAAAAAAGTGGGGGGTGTTGACTTAGGAAGAGGGAGGGCGCGGACGTACAAAGCAAAGCATCAAGTGCACGGGAAAAATTAAAGCTGGTTTTGAACGGGGGGAAAAGAGGGGGCAGGGGTTTGGATGCTTGGTGTGGGGGGGATATTTCGGTGGAAAACAAAACTGCTTCTGGAGATCTAGGGGAAAGCCTGGGATAGTCTCCATTTGGTGGAAGGAGAAGGGAAGATGAAAAAGAGGATCGATCACCTGGCATGGTCTCAACTTTTCAAAACAGCACTTGCAGAGCAGTGATCGACGCTTTCAAGGGAACGTAGAGGAAGGTCTCGTATCACACTCTGAGGGGGGGGAGGAACTGAAAGGAGGCGAGTGGCTTCGATAAAGACAAAAGAATCTTGGTGTGGTGGTTGGCATTCTTCGAAAGGGTGGAAAAGGGTGGGGGGCCCGGGAGCGGGAGGTCGGGAGGAGATTTGAAAAGGCGAGAAAAACGGGGGGGGGGGTGGATTGTTTGAAAAAAAAGATGAAAACTGCTCGATTCACTGGGGAAAAATCGTGAACTTGGGAGGGACCCTTCAGGGAGAAATACAGGATGCGTTAATCCTGGATTGGGAAAAGGGATGAAAATGGAAACTGGGCAGGGATAAAAGAACCATGGAAGAAATCAGTAAAACCCAAAAACACCGGAAGTTTTGTGAGAAAAAGAGTTCAAGAGAACTTCGCCTGCTCTGGAGGGGGGTCGGCGGAAAGTCGAGGTAGCGAAAAAAACCAAGCTGGTGGCTGGACATCGGAGGAATTGGGGGGAGGCCAAAAGCGGTGGCGATGGGGCAACCTAAACGGGAAAAAGTCGTCCAAAAAAATCTAGTGGAAACATTGACTGTGTGGCACGCGATGGAGCAAGCAGCGTCAGGAAAAGAAGAAATCGGGAATTGAGGGGCCGGAGCGGTCAAAAGACTATTCTCCGATTAAGTTACGCTTCACGGGGCCCAAACCAGGAATCCGTCAAACAGCATAAGGCCAATTTGACAAACAATGCAATTAACAGTAAAGACAGGACGAGAACCCCCAGTCAGGGGGGACAAGCGATCGGACTCAGGCCAAATTCATCAATTAATCCAGTTGGGGTGACACAGGGGACTGGGTACGTTGGAGACTAAAGAAAACAAATTTTCAGAAAAAGGGAGGGGTCGGATCTGATAATACTGAGTAGATAAAGAATAAGGATTGATTTCCTTGGGGGGATTAAAAAAGTGTAGATTTACCTAGGGGGGAGGGAAACAATGAATTGGGTAGGAAGGGAAAAATATGACATTCATCGGGGGGTGTATTGCCATCGATGATTTCCCCTCTCCATCGAGAGAAGCCAATCTTACCTCTTGACGCCCTATTTTAGGCCAGGGCTTACCTCTTACAATGGGGCTCAACTCTTGGTAGTTGCACGTGGAAAACCCGAACAGCGATTGCTGTGCACAGGGTGTGGCCGTCTAGCAATTTACAGAAAGTCCTCCTTGGAGTGGGTCTACCTAGCAATTGTGAAAACGGAGGTCTAAAATGATGTAATCCCCTTGAAAATCTAAACGGGGGGGAAGGATTCGACTGAAGAAATAAAAGAGACAGCGTGATTTTGCAAATAACTTGATTCAAGGGTTGGCGAACCAGACACAACGAGGTTCTAAACTAAGTTAGCGGTCAAAAAAGGGTTGGCCCCACCGTCTGGGTAAGGCACTCGGAAGAAAATGGTTACCAGCGGTGTCACAATGGTGAAAAAGTCCCTACCTTATGAAAAACATCAATTTCACGAAAAATGGGAACCCGCAAGACCAATGCATTTCGCGGGTGTGGGGGGGTCCGGACCGTTTTGGAAAGGAAAAAGGAGTACATCAACCAGGCGAATCGAACACCAAAAAAAGGGAGGGGGAAAGGGGGAAAGGGGGATGAGAGGGTTGTGTCTACATATAAAAGAAAAACATCAGAAGAAACGGTCCGCGAAAAATGCGGTCTGTGAAGGATAAAATGGATTTTTTAAGAATTTTCCTAAGGGTGAGACAGGGGATTCGACCCATAGTTTGTTCCCCCGAGTGGCTAGAGGATCCCCAATTGGGGGGAGTAGAAATGAAAGTCAGCAGTTGTCTGAGAAGAACGAATCAAAAGACATTTTTCTTTCAGGAAAAAGCGCTTTTAGATGGATTTGGTGGGGAAAAGGTAGAGGTCTGTTTTTATCTTCGGGAAATAGGGGGAAGACGGGCCCATGGCAAAAACAAGAGTTTTGACGGCCAGTGGCGGGAAAGAGGGGCACAACGCCAAATTAAACAGGGGAAATGAGGACTTCAAGGTCTTCATAGAGCACCTGACTCATTTCCAAAAAAAGAGAGAAAGATCCTTCCAGGGAGGGGCCAGGGTC
>Ga0179593_1383281_pt1 | contig 12050 bp, 11 predicted proteins | sample CZODoug2_1_08_16_FD_185931 | JGI IMG/M metagenome (GOLD analysis project Ga0179593, IMG submission 185931) | Vadose zone soil fungal communities from Angelo Coast Range Reserve, California, USA - CZODoug2_1_08_16fungal (PacBio error correction) | ecosystem: Environmental > Terrestrial > Soil >...
CAAAAGAAATTCAAGATATCCTAAGCTCTAGCCGGACGGCGAACACGCGGCGACCGGAAGAAACCCCAAGAGCGGAATCTAATGAGCTCCACGAAATCGCAGAAGTCGCCGGGACGGAGTCGAAGGGTAAGTAGGGAGTGGTTGGCGGAATAGGCAGGTGGGGGACAGGTGTCCGACGATGTTCTGTTAACTCGGCCGGCCAAAAAAGAGTAATTAAGACGAAGCAGCAGTCCCGCGACTAGGGGAACAAAAATAGGCCGAAGTAAGACAGGGGTCTCCATGTGGTGCGTAATGTTTATAAAGTCTGAGCTGGGGGGCATAGGCAAAGACTTCCCACCATCGAGAGCAGGAAGCGTCGACGGCTGGATTGTCACAAATCAGCATACGATGACCTCCGGAGTGGGGAAGTATAAGCAGGCATTGGAGACGTGAAGAAAGGGCCTAGAGAGGCGGAAAAATCAGCTCTATAATAAGCGAGAGAGGAGCATGTTTTTAACTCAGTTGCCATTGATTTCGTAAAATCGGAAAGGAGATAGGACCGCTGAGAAGGGAGTCATGTCTATCTCTTCATCAATCCAAAAGAAGTCCTAGAAAAAGAGATAGGACGTCATGGGTGACCGAACCAGTTTCAAAGGGAGCAAGAAAGATGGACGCGGCCCTCTGTGCGAAAGAGCAGGTAAAATGACGAGGGGGGAAAGACCGAGGGCAGGGTAGATGAAAAACTAAGTATAATCCCGGCCATATCCTGGTCTCAAATTATTGGAATTCAACATCGACCGAAGCGTGAAAAAAGGATCTTGTATATTGAGTTGGAGGGTAGTAAAAGGTCTGGACGTTGGAAGGACTCTTGAATTCATAGTGGAAAGATGTGAGGTGAAAAAATCTCGGCCGCGGATATGGCAGGCCTAGAAATAGACGCGAACGTGGGAAGAAGGAGGGGAGGATGAAACAGCGTCTAGACGGCGATGTGGAAGACGGCATAATTGCGAACTTGTCGTTTTGCCCGGGAGGAACCGGAAAATGAAACTACCGGAATAGAGGACAAGCTGGAGCGGGAAAGACGACAGCCTTAATGCACGATTGCCCTAGAGGAAATCCAATGCGCCAAGGTGCTTGGGTAGATGTACTGAGAAAAGGAGGGAGGAGGATCAGCCAATCAAGTTGCTCTTTCTGGAGCACAAGTTGCATGAGCAGTCTCTTTTGGCAATATCGGCGCGTTCAACTGGGAAGAAAGTGGGATCCGACCTCGGCTGTCGAGAAAAAAAATCGAAGGGGGGTGCTGACGTGCGCGCCAAATATCTACTCTAGGCTTTGGGGAAAATTTGGGCTCCGAGGAAAGACGAGATAGGTGAATGCCTGGCTGCAGAAGAACGATTTCACAGGTGGGAGCAACAGCCATGAGATGAAAATCACCAAAAAAAACGGGGCGGAGGAAGAGGTCAAGTCGGGGAGTCACTGGCAACAAGAAAAGACGAACCTAAGATTGCTCCACCCACGAACACTTGCGGTCGCTGTCGAACCTGGCCCAAAGTGCGGAGCTTTCGGCCTCGACGGGAGACAAGTTCAAAAAAGGGGTAAAGAAGGTAGAAAGGAAGGGGGTATAATAGTCAGTCATTTCTCTAGCCGAGGGGTTTGACAAAACTGTACCTTGGATCAAGCTCAGAAAGCGCAAAGGCGGAAAAAAAGCGCAGTCCGTCACAGAAGGAGGGGGAAACAGGCGGGAAAGATGAGGTGCAGACGTGACGGAAGAGAATAAGGAAAAACAGTCGCGAGAAGGTGGAGGCTGTTTACCGAAGAAGGGGCAAAGAGCGACCAGAGAGCAGGACGACGTCATCCAGTAAGGCATACAAATTACACCCGCGTTGTAACCGCCTAGAAGGAAGTCATTGAGCGCAGGGGCCGTGATCAGACCGCTTAAAGGCAAAAGGGAACTACTCTAATCTTTAGAGTGGCCCGAAGCCTTCACCTTAGACACCATAGACTAACGCGTTAAGTTTTCGTGTGAGGGGAAAGAATATAACAAACGATGAAGCCAGAGAGATGCGGCAGGGAAGGGAAATGATGAAAGGAAAAAAAACTGGGGGAAGCCCCAACTAGCGCAGACGATGACTATTATGATCCACAACATCACTCTTCAAAATAGGATTTGGGGTAGAGGTCCGACCTGTGAAAATCTATGGTCCACGAAGAGCCGCGCGAAGGGGGGGGGGGCGGGAAAGTGGAAGACGAGACTGGTTCGCGGCCACACTCATCGCGGGGAAAAAAAAAAAAAAAAAAACGAGGAGTAAACGTCTACGAAGAGATTGGTGAGTGGGGTAAAATCCATCGAGCTCGAGAGATTGATCAAAAAAAGAGGGGAAAATGTCGAGAGAGAGGAAACGAAGGGAACCGGTATCTTTCCTATCTACTTGGATGTGGAACTCGGGGAAGGCGAGAAGAGGGTTTGGTTGAACGCCAGGTCAGTTAGTTCAAAGACACAATCGGCCAGGTGAGCGGAGCTGGCAAGGCCAGCGAATTGGAGCACTTGCTACCGAGTCGGTGTGACCTCTTGGACATGAGTTTTCGGACGTTAGACGGTGAGCTTGAAATGGGAGCGAAACTGTGCGTCCGAGTCGACGATGAAGGGGAAGGGGGGTCTATCTCCATCTTGTTTGGGAGTCACGTTTGCGTAGATAGCTGTCAAATTTAATAGGCGGGGTGGGCAGGGGGGGGGGGGGGCTTCAGGGGGGGGGGGGGCGGGGGGGGGAAAAAAACGGCAGCCAAAATTCGATGAGTAACAAGTCGGAAGGCCTGAAGGCTAATTGTTGGAAACTCACGGAGGCAATATACTAATCAGTCCCGCACATAGCCGGCAAAGGTTGGGAGGGTGCAGGGGAGGAACCAACGATTACGCGGACGCCTTCGACCAGATAAAAGGAGGGGCATTAAGTGGGACACTGAAGGGAGATCTGATCAAAACAACAAAACTGGAAAAAAGAAGAGGCCATTCAAGGCAAACTTCAGGAAAACACATCCGAAGGATCGGCGCAGACCTACGAGGGAGGTGGGGGGGTCCCTCAAAGAGCAGAAAGGAGCCCACGAAAGAGAGGGACCGACGAACGTTCGTAGAGTTGATTTCCGTCCAGCAGTTCAACCTCTGCCCGCCGACATGGTGAATCAAGTCTAATTTTCTGCTGACAAGGCAATAAAAATACTGAGTCGCAGATATCGACCGGCAACCGAGAGTCGCCACAAAAAGGGGCGAGATCAACGGACGGGTAAGAAAGCTGTCGACGCAGCGCGAACGCAGTCGATATCTCCAACGGGAACCGGTCGACTACGAAAGCAGCCAAAGAGCACACACAAAGGAACAACAACGACTCAGGAGGGGAGGGAGCTTCCTCCGAATAAACTCAGGGGGGGCTTAGAACGACGACAAGGTCGCAATACAAAACTCGAAGAATCCGCCTCAAGAACAGACATTCGATCATGAAATCGGATATGAAGGAAAATCACAAGAGTTAAGGAAGAGACACTCCTGGCCGGGTTTCGATATAGAGAGAACTGACAGGTACTGTGTTGTCACACTAAAAAAAGAAGACTGGGCGGTCGGACCGGTTACGAAAGATAAGGGAAAAGACTCGGAGGAGGGTCCTCTAAAAAAATGAAGGCGGATCGTCGACAAGACCTCAACGGGAGAAGACGATTCAGAGGAGAACCACTTCTCTACAGAGCCCGAGAACACTCCTAGGAAGTCTGCTGGTCGTCGCTCGGGAAGAGGTCTCCCCCTTCTACAGTCTGCTCGGGGACCTTTCCGGAGGGAGCCAGGGGGACAAAGTGAACGACACCAAACTCCAGGCGCTGAAGTTTTCAGAACGAGGTCACTCACCGAAACCCGGACACGTGCAAGGGGGAGAGGAAGGGTTACATCATGTGCTGGGCGTTTGAAACGAGGAACAGTATGCGCGTGATTTCCTTTGACGGGACGTTTGCTCCAAAACGCATGCGAATTCTGCATCGAACCGTTGGAAAACTCGTGACAGGAAAGGTGTTGGGTGACGCATTTTAAAAGACGAGGAAAATTACCAAATTATCTCGGGTTCTGGGAGACGGGAGGGAGGAATATGACCGCTCAAGAGGGAAGTGGGGCGAACTCTATGTCCATGTCCGGAAAAAGAAAGAACAAATGACTAACCACGATGTCAGACCTTGCTGCACGAAAATCGAGGGCCTAAGGCGAGGGAGCGGAAACAGCGTTAGGGGGAGGGGGAAACCATAACCTCCAAGAGAGAGACAAGAGAACTGCACACTATAACCTTAACTCTACTAGACTACTCAACGAACAGGGAATAAAACGAAGGTCTAATCCAAGCAATGTGGCTCTTATAAGAATCTACCAGCCATTTTGAGTTTTGGGATCCATCTTCTCTCAGTGTGAGAGAGAGATTCGATGGGCCGAGTAAACTCGGACGACAAAAAAAATGGTACCTAGTCCTCGTATACTGGACCGCATTCTTTGCGACCTAGGAAATCGTGATGGTCCGGGCTAAGCCAGGGGGATTCACCGATAAGAAAAGGGAAAGAATAAGACAAACGGGAGAAATCTGACCTTTCTCTGACGATATATCTCACGTCAAGGTCTACTTTACTTAGAATAGAAAAAAGAGGCGGAAGAAAGGAACAGGAAAAGCAGATCAGAAAAAACCAGCGAATCGAAAAAATCCGCTACCCCTCCAAAGAAAAATTTTCTCTACGCTCCGGCGAGTGAAAGCAGGGGAACGAGACCCGCAAAAAAGGGGGGAGCAGGGAGAAAGATGAAGCCAATCGTACAAGTATTCTAGCGTCTCCAAAAAACAAAGCTTCTCATAAGGATCAGGTCATGCGTCAGTTGCGACGGTAACGCGACGCAGAAGAGAGTGCGACTCCATCTGATATATCCAAAGCGACCGTAGAAAGAATCTTTTCACTCGCGGCGATGAGAAAAAAATGCGATAAATGTAGCGGTTCAGAGCAACATAGCAGGCTCAGCTCCTCACTTTTGGCGACATCAATTGACTCTCAAAAGCCCCGGCGGGTCTTCCTAAAAAAAACTGGTACGAAACAAAAAAGACGAATCGACCATCTCATCCAGCTGCATCGCCTCCTGCCGTAGCCTGGGGGAGTAGACAATACGCGGACGGAACTGCCCGGGGAGGGGAGGAAGTGCATCGGAACACCCTGTCCCTATATCCAACCGTCGCACACAAGGGCTGAAGAAAGTAGTTCTCGTACCGCGGTCGTTATCAACAAACGCCACAAAGGGTTCCAGGTCACCATCGGACAGACTACTTCGAGAAGGGGAAGTCTCTAGGGGGCTGGCGCCGGCGAGATTTCATCGCCTATCCATCACTCCTTATCAGGGAAGATCACATCTCCGATTAGCCATGAATAGGACCTGATGGAGGGAAAAAAATGTTGCTAATCGCCGCGGCACCGTTGCTGCTAAATAACGGTTGGGGGGGGGCCGACTATCTCAGAAGACACTCTCACGCCAGGAGTCTCAGACTCCTTAGCACAACAGATGCCGGCGGCTGATAATCCAAAAAAGGACGAGAAAGATAGGCGGAGAGCTGAGGGTGGAGGAGGGGGACGATGGGAAAAGGGAAGCATTCATCATCATTTCAACCGTGAAAAGTTCTTGAGGGACGAAGAGAAAGGGGACCAGACAGGCGGGGGCGACTTGAGGGAAAGAGTCAACGCAGGCCGATTCCGCCATAGAGGCGGCCCAGGGAAAACACTGAGAGGTAGGGGGAAAACCCTACTTCCACTTGCGAACACGACGACCGGAGATTGAGCTAACAATCGTTACTACAGAATAGGACGGCGGGTTGAGAGTCAGTTATCAGCGGTGGGAGCCGGCGGGAGGGGAGAGAAAGCAGAACAAGTTAAGACTGATCATCAAAAAGACGATTGGTCTGGAAGAGATAGGGTAGAAGACAAGTCGACTTCTTTCAGGAATCTCTCGCCGCCGCGACAGAGAGGCGCCACTCTAACCCAGAGATCGGTCAAGTAGGAAGGAAAAGGGAGCGAAAAGAAGTTCAAGTATCTGACTTAGGAATTATGGGGTGGGTTTAAAAGAGCGAGTTGTTTTAGACTGGTACGACGCCATTTGTGGAGTAACTCAGCCGGGACAGTAGCACTCATCGCAGGAGACTCGGGGGAAAGCAAAAAACTGCGGCCTCAAAACCTTTCCCTTTGACCTTCCATAGAGGGGGACAAACCCACAACCCCCAGGAGCTGTTCAATCGGGAAAAAGAACTCCAGAGCAAAAAAAGAAGAGCGAGACTTCGCGGATTCAACGCCGTCAGAGTTCTTCCTCCAACGGTCTCATTAAGAAAGTCTTTATGCTGGGCGGACGGGCCGAGATGTTCGGACTAAAAAAAAAAAAAAAAACCCTTTCATCGGCTCTCGAACTTGGCTCTAGGACTCATTGTTTTGAAAGCAGGTAAAGAGTCCGAGGTCGAAAGAAAGGGGGGGACGAAGAACTGATATAACCCGCTGATCAGGAGTCGGATGGGGGTCGAAGTGACCCCGTCAGAAAGGGCAACCTAAAACAAAGGGTCTCTCCGTACTCTCCTTATCGGTCCGATGGTGAAAAACGGAACCAGTGTGGGGGGGATGGCCAGTTGGACGCACGACGCGGTAAGAAAGCCTCTGGGAGGAAGCAGGGTGGGGAGGCGGGTGGGTGACTTGTTGCTGGTGCTCATGGGTAAAATTATCAGCAACTGGGCAAAAGGAAGGCCGGAGGGGGGTCCTCGGTCAAACCTCGACAGAGACGGGGAGAGGGGAGGAAGTGCATTTCATTTATTGATTACCGAGCGGCCTGAAGGACTCTCCGGGAAAGGAGGAACGGAAATCGTGCTGTCGCAATCCGAAAGCGTCGCGGGGAACATAGGGGGAGTCAGGAAAGGACCTGAGACACTTTTCGCGTCCGCGATAATAATTTAGAAACGGGCGAGTGGCGCAAGGATCGATGATAACAAGGGGCGGGATGCGACCTTGATTTCCGTCCGAAAGGGCGATAGCCTGAAGAAAAAAAGAATGTCAAAAATGCTAGAGCCTTAGATTGAGAAAGTCATTCTATTGACAAAACATGAACTAAAGGCATCCGGACTAAGGGGGGGGTCGGGGACGCGGTCCTGCGTCAGAAGACGGGGGGGAGGGATTAAAAAAAGCCTATTTTCTGGTCTTGGAGGAATCAGTTGCAGAAGGAAAGGCGAAGGTGGACAGGTAGTAGGGGTCGGTTCAAATGGAGAAAGATGTTTATCGACACAGCGGGAGGAGATCGAAAAGGAAGGTACGAGGTGGAAGCTTAAGGCACCAATCTACCGCATGATGTGGAATTTCCAGGCGTAGACCGTCGGATCGGTGAACCTGGGAGGGCCCGCAGCACGATTTTAGGAGTTGCGCACCCGCAAGCGGAGGATAACAAGACTCTAGAAGTCGGAGTCGAGGACGTGGCGGACGAAGGGTCCATCCTCGCAATCGAGGAAAAGGAATCTACAAAGAAAATCTCGAAATTGAGAAAACACACGACGCGGTCGGGGAAAAAAACGCGGGCAAAAAGGTCGGGCTCTTTCAGCGCTCAGTGAGTTCTTTGATCAGAATTAGAGACGGGTAGAGGAGAATGCCTGGAGCAGAGGTGGGGGCAGGCCATCACCGGTACGCTTTCTCAAGCGAAAAAAAGCGGAAAAAAAAAAACCGAAAAAAAAAGTAAAAACAGCGTACGAAAGAATGGAGAAGCGGTGCGACAGTAAAAATTAAAAACCTCCATGGAAAAGCGCGGCCTGAGCGTGTGGATTCCTGATGTTACTCACTGCCGTCGGCCGGCAGGGGTAAAAACCTACAAACTCGTATAAAGGCCGAAGCGATCCTTGACAAGGCAGGACATCAACAAGAAGGACAGCGGGTGACCTGTCAAGAGAGAAGAATGTGGGGCTAATTGCCGTGGCAGACCCTACGATCAACGGGACAAGGAAAGACGAGAATAATGGGCGAGGTGCAGACCAATGAAAAAAGGGCCCATCAACTCCGGGAAAACGAGACGGGGGGGGAAGGATGTAAAATGAGGAACCCTTACTATTCCTGAGATCTCTGAAAGTGCAGGGCAGAACGATTCTGAACGGGGCCGCCACTACTGGGGAAGAGAAACAAATCCTCAAGTGACGAGGGAGTATAAAGAAGAAGAAGCGGGCATAAACGGAGGAGTTTTTTGGTTATACTCCTTTCCGGAAAATGGTCCGAAGAGATCGTTCAGAGGGTGAGTTACGTGAGGAAAAGAGAAAGCGGAGGACGGGCCACACGCGAAGGGGAGAATCGAGGTAAGGGGAAAAGAGGGGAGTCTTCGACAAAAAAGATGTTGGGATGGTCTAACAAACTCCCATCAGCCTCACTATTATAGACTCCACATCGCAAGAATGAGAGAGAAGACCGCTGACAAGAGGAAAGGAAGAAGGAGAGGGCCTGAATCGACTGGATGGGGGAGTGCGGCGGAGGAGGAGAAAGGTGGGGGGGGGGACCGGGGGCGTAAGTTCATAAAGACCAGGGTGGAGAGACGTAATCTGCGCTCAGGAGAATTGAAAAGGGGGGGTACGAAATACCAGTTCGTGGAAAACGCTCTGGGATGCAGGTAGGAAGGCGAGGGGGAATAGAAACGTGGGGGTCTGACGCCGTTCTATTCGCGCTAAGAGAAGGGAAAATTGACCAGATCCCAAGGATCTGTTGTTCGAGCGGTTGCTGGGCGATATATGAGTCAAGGAAGATAGGAATTGAATCGGCGCAAGAGCCAGAAATAAGAGGAGGACAAAAAGAAGGGGGGGCAGGAAATTGCCGGAATGTGGCTTTTCACTCCTAGAATTTCTGCATTCCTCAATAGAGGCCGGGGGAAAAAAAAGTCTCTGGGAGGGAAACCAAGATTCCGCGTAGGAAGGCAGAAAAAAAAAAAAAAAAAAATGCAATTAATTAATTTAAAAAAGAGATCAGGAGGAGGGGCGGCATGAAGGGGGACGAGGAAAAGGGAAGAGAGAACTCACAAACACGGAGGGAGAGGAAATTGGGGTGGCCTTCACCTCCACTTCCATTGGAAAAAACACTCCGAAGAAGCGTCTCAGGAGAAGCAACATCGTTGTGTACACCAAGCAAAGGTGAAAGAAGAAAAAGGAAGGGGAAGGGGTGAGAAATGATCCGATCTGAAAGTGAGTTAAAAGAAAACAACGGAGGAAGGCCCCCGCCGATGGTGGGACGATCCATTTCACGGTGAAAGGGGTAAAGATCAAGATCCGAAAGAGGAAGGCGAAGATATAGAAAGAAACCGGAGGGGAAAAAAAAAAGAATGGGAAGTCCGACGGGGGATAAGGCAGAGGTAGAACCAGAAAAAGAAAGGGTTCGAGTAGACCCATTTTGGAATCACCTCAGGGACCGTGACAAGACAACCAAGGTACAACACGAAGATGGAGAAACAACGTGCAAATAACTGAGCAGGCAGCTTCTCACCAATGAACAAGAAGGTCAATTTCGTGAACTACGAAAGGCGAAGAAAAAACTCTCGGGGATGAGAAACCTAATAAAAAAAGAGGGTCCCGAGAAGGCCCTCGAAATAGAAGTGTTGGAGCCAAGGAATAGGAAGGATCTCAACGAAGGAAGAGGGGGGAGGTCGTAAGCAGGGCGAGAGAGAGAGGGGGGGGAAAGACCCACTAAAACAGAACGACGTTTCCGCTACTTTCGCCTCGGGGGAACCAGAATCTCGGAGATGGGCCCGAGAAAGAAGAAGAATAGGAGGAAAAAGGACCGAAAAGTCGTCTTCGCCAGCGAGGGAAGAGCGGGGAAGATACACGGTCGAAACGATGGAAAAAATCCATAGGGCGGGACATGGCTTAGGCAGATGAACCTACAGTATACGTTAGAGGGGGGAAGTTAAGTCGTGGCTGGCCCGGTGAAGAACGGGACGAAAGGAACGACGCTCTAAGTTCATCGTCAATTTGTTCTAGGAGGAAAACTACAAAACACTGACTGGAAGGAGTGATGGGGGGCCCTCATGTATGGAGTTGCCCAGCGAAAGAAGGTCTCGTCGGGTAAGTTGCCCGTGAGCGAAGGAGGGGAACGGGAGGAGATCAAAGTCTCTGATATTCCATGGAATTGCAAAAGTCAATGGGTTGAAAAAGCTTGAGGAGAGGGCGTCAAGGAGAAAGAATTGTCGCTGAGGGCAGACGGAAGGAACGCACGGCGAAAAAATCAAAAGCAGAAAAGGTCACTGTGAGATCGGAGATACCGGAAACAAGGGACTGTACAAGCTGTGTTAAAAGCCTAAAAGGAGGAGCGTGGAACGGAGGAGGGGGGTGAAGGTGAGACAAGAGTAAATGATGGAAGCACAAAAGAGGGAGAACCATGAGGCCGAAGAAAATAACTCTAATAACAAACGAGGACCCATCTCTATGAAAGCCTGAAGGGGGGGGGTTTCGTTACTCTTCTCTGCATCACTCAAATGGTCGTGGGTTCAAAAGGAAGAGGGTAGTCAGAAAGAGTCGTACGATGAAGATGAGAGAAAAAGCAAGAAACCCGGCCGCCGGGCAGGGACTGGCGTTTAGCACTCGCACGTTATCAAAAATAGTAATCGGATGAAGGGGGCTAATAAACTTCATTAGAAAGACAAAATAAGACGAGGGGAGAGGAGGATCGAAAAGGGACTTCGTATGGCGAGCACGACATCAAATTATTGCGTAAGGAGAACGCCGATTTCAGATCACAGATGCGGCCGAAAGAGGAAGAATAGGAACACCAGCAGCAGAAGAGGGGGAGATAAAAGCCACACAAAAGAAAAAGTTTGCTTAAGATCAGAAGGATCGTCTTACGCTACAAAAAACGAAAACTGCCGAATTGGCTGCCAGGGGGTGATTCCTAGGGTAAGCGTGGGAAGAAGAAAAGAAAAAAGGCGAAGGAGTTCTATCCGAGGAGAAGGATATGCTAAGTTCTACTGGAGACTCAAACGGAAGACAAATACCGAAATCGGGGAAGAATAGATGGCCTGAGAAATCGAACTGGAAAAAAGAGGGGTCATATCCTCTCGGGAACCAAAACTGAAGTATATTGAAGGAGGTTACCCAGACCCGTAAAAGCACCTGGACACTGCCTGGTGCTACCAATATCTTAGGATCTCATAGGAAAATGTGAAATGCGAGGTAAGGACAAGTCAGGACAGGGGGAAAAAAAAGAACAAGTCAAGAAAGCCTCTAAATAATCACTCTTCTCAGTTCGTTAAAACGTAGGAGAAGGCAGGGCCTTTCCGTCTCCTGCCAGGTCTTGTACGAAGTGAAATGAATCCGGGAAAAGTAGGGTAATAAGGACACGGAAAAGAGAAAGAAAAGAGAAGGACCCAAAAAAAAGAAAAAAAAGCGTAAACAAGTAGTTTTGCTGAACTTACGCCAAGGGGGTCGTTCACATCGGCGACTAGGTCTAGAGAGGAGAAAAAATTACGATCGGGAACGGGCAGCCGATGGAGAGGTAATCGGCGATAAAGCCGCGAAGAGAAAGAGACGCCAAGAAATTCGAAAGACGGAAACTTCTTTTCCAACTTGGGAGAAGAGAAAGAGGGCACCTTTAGGATCGCAAGCCTTCAATGGTGTCCGAAAACTAAGCTAAGAAGAGGCAAAAGGAAAGTACGGCTGAAAAAAAAACGCGGCCAAAGAGAGTGACATCCTCTCATCCTACTACTATATGGTCTCATGAAGGGGTGGGAAAGTACGTGTCGAGGGAAAAAAGCTAAAGAGGGGGAAAAGAGGAACCTGGAGAAAAGATCTAAGGAAGCAGAGGAAAGGGGAAAGTCCAGTAGGGCAGGTGCTTCTACGCCCCGACGACTATTTCCGCCACGCTGGTACCGGAGAAAAAAAAACTGCGAGGAGGAGGAAAAAAAAAAATACAGTTCCCCCTTGAAAGCTAAAAAAACCATTTCAGCTGGGCCTGTCGGTACTAAGAAAGAGAAATCATCTGGGGAGAGGGAAGGCGAAAGTGGTCAGAGGAGGATAGAAGCAGAAAAAGCC
>Ga0179593_1412431_pt1 | contig 12050 bp, 14 predicted proteins | sample CZODoug2_1_08_16_FD_185931 | JGI IMG/M metagenome (GOLD analysis project Ga0179593, IMG submission 185931) | Vadose zone soil fungal communities from Angelo Coast Range Reserve, California, USA - CZODoug2_1_08_16fungal (PacBio error correction) | ecosystem: Environmental > Terrestrial > Soil >...
GTCCAATTCATTGCGGGGGTCCTGTGCAAATTCAAAAAGAGAAATGCACGAGAAAAAGCCCCCCCAAAAAAAAAAAAAAAGTGTTCAGAAGGGGGTTGCCACGGGAAAAAAAAACGCCGGAAGGTACAAGAAAGCGACAACGGAAGTGTGGGGTCCACAGAAAATCCTCATCCGGGAAGAAAGTCGGCATAAAAAAAACTGGGGGGGGTACCCCAAGGGGGGCGGTCAAGCAGACCTCTATCAGTTGAGCGTTGGTCGTTGCAAAAACATAAGGAAAAAAAAGAAGTGGGGACGAAACGCCGAGATAGAAAGGACCTATGGAAAAAAAGCGACCGGGGGGGTGAACCCCCATCTGCTTCAATCACGCAAAAAAAAGGGGGTGAAAAGGGTGCAGAGGCCGGTGGGAAAGGAGGAAAGATCAGCGAAGCCTTCAGACATCTGCAAAAAAGCCATTCCAAATCACATGAACGGCACCAGACCAAAAGGGGGGAAAAAGAATTGGAAGGGAAGGGACGAAGATGACCGGTGGATCCGAAAACGGGGAAATGGGACGAAAAGCAAATTGAAGAAATCCCTTTGGCCCCGTGCCAATTTTAAAAGAGGGGGGGGGGGACAGTGCCAGGTCGGAGAGTCGAAAAGAGGCTCGATAACCAATGATACAATGCGGGGAGGGGGGCGTGCGTTGTTTTTTTGTGTTGGAGAGCACAACAGAAAGAGTAGGCATTGGAATGATTCGACCTCGAAATCATCTGGGTGCCGGGGTGTAAACCCGAAAAAAAAGGAAAAGAAAAATATGGAAGAGGCATGCCGCTCAAGTTTGGGAAGGCAGTGGTGGTTTTGCAGATAACAACAAAAAAAGATACCAAGTTCGCCACCTCCAAGGGGGGGCATAAAAAAAAGGGGGGGTCTCGGTGATGCAAGGGAGGGACATCGTCGTCAATGTCGGACATAAAAGGGTTCCTGGGGCGTAAAGAAAAAAAAAGAAGAGATGAACAAAAATAAATCAGGGACGTTGTAAAAACTCGCAGGGAAGTTTGTACGGAATCCCCGTCACTTAAGGTGCTTTGGGGAAGGGTAGTTCAGGACAGGACGCAATAGGAAAAGTTGAAGAAGGGGGATTAGGAAGTTTCGATCGGAAACCACGACCAGAATGGAGCAGGCGCAGGGCAGGGAATCTGGCCCATTCCCACGAAGGGGAAGTCGCCGCTTGAACCGGCGATTACCCGATCACCCATCGGATGCAACCACTGATTTCCGGTTGCAGGCAAAAACGACAGAGCCAACAGCAGGAAAGTATCCCGGGGTTATTAGGGGAAAACAAAAAAAATGCAGGGGGGTTTTCCAAGAAAAGGCAGGAAAAATGGAGGGAGAAGAGCCCCGAGATTCAGACCATCAGGAAACAAAAGGGGCCCGTGTAAAGAAAGGGAACAGGGGGGACTCTCCCGGCAAAACTACTGGAAAGAATGGCCCAACTAAATCAAAAAGGGGGCCATAAAACGAGCCACGCAAAAGAAAGGGAAGAGAAAACGAAGTGACGGGAGGACCTCGGCCGAAAGAACATTTGCCAGTGTTCTAAATTAATTTCGGCCAAAGATCCGGGGGGGGTAACAAAAATACGAGAAGGGAATGGTGAAGCAGGGGCCGGCCGTAATTGTGAAACTTGGGGGACGGTGGGGGGCCCGTGCCAAATTTCTTCCAGGACAAACGCGGCGCAGGGGGAAATAGCCGAAAAATCAATTCAATAAATCCCTGCCAAAAAACGCCTCCGTGGTCGCGGATCAGGAGGATGGAAGACCATTCGACCGCAAATCGACAAAAGAAAAGCGCGCAGGCGACAGCTACATAAAGTCCACAAGGAGTTCGAGCGACAGGGGGCAATTGTTGGGGGGAGGAGGCAGGGCCACGAATTGTTAACCAAAGGCCCGAAAAAAAAAAGAAAAAAAAACAGTGATTCAACAGCAAATAAGGGACATAGGCGCAGATGGGAAGGATACCGGGGGACGGAACCGAAATTTTCAAAGAGTAAGAACTGATGAGGCGAAAAAGAAGGGGGGTCTGGCGACCCAAGAAAAAGTTGAGACTAAGCTGTAAATGATGGAAGCACGTAAAGACCCCACCGTGGCCCAACTAATACGGGGGGCTGGCCAGCGGCCAGGGCTTTGGAGCACTGGCGTAAAACCCGGGTTATTGCCCAAAGGGGCTAATCAAGCGTTCCAACGGGAAAAAAAAACGGCCCCGCCGCGTTTGAAGGAATGTTGTCCGCGTGGGTCAGGTAAAACTCTTGTGAGGAAAAAAAAAAAAAATGGACAAGTCTTGTCGAAGCAAGACGAGCAGGTAGGCCAAAGGAAAAGGAAAGAAAAAATGGCCGAGCACAAGAGTCAAAAACCATAGTCGGGCAATTTAGGAAGCAAGTCATGGCTCCAAGGATGGTCCCTGACCGGCAAAAAGAAAATGGTGGCCAGAATGTCGGAAAGAACAAAAACATGACACCGAGGAGGAGGAAAGAGATAGATTCCCAAAAAGAATGGGTGCAAGAGACAACAGAATCTGGGAAAAGACATAAAAAGGGGACGGGAAGAAACGCGCCGAAGATTCAGGAAAGTGAAAAAGTACAGTGGACGACGGACTCGCAAGGGATAAAAAGCGGGTCGTTTGGGGGGGCACGACCCACGACAAGGTTCAAGACTCGGGGATCAAATCCCACACCGTAAAAGGGGGGAAAAAAACAAAGTCAGGGCCGTTTAAAGGTGAAAGCAGAGAGACAAAACATCGGGGTAGCCCCGTCGTGTATCCAGGGAACCGGGACCAATCGCCAATCAGGTAATCACAAAACTGGGCCTGGGGGGGCAAAAAAAAGGAAAGATTTAAGCTGGAGGGCGAAAAATAAATTGGGGGCGGAAAGCCAGACAAGTCCCTATACCAAAAGAAGAGCAAGATGGCACTTCCAAAAAAAAAAAACGACCGAACCAGATGGCGGACCGAGGCCAATAGGGAAAAATGACGGAAGGGGGGGCAATGTCAGCGAAAAAGAGGCCGAAGACAATGGCTTGGTATAAAAACTCAAAATAGATCAGGAGGAAGGTTTCTCAGTCAGCTGGGCAGAGAGGGATAAAGAAAAAAAGGGGGCTTCCTAAGTGCATAGAAGAACACGAGGAAACAAAGGTGTTCAGAATTCGGCAAAAATGCAGGACATTTGAAACAAGCGGCGGAGAAGACCTCGGGAAAGACCAAGACAGGAAAAAACAGGAGTGCAATCAAATTTATCTGAAGAGGTCTAAAATGTCAATTCCGGACCCAAAGGAGGGGAACGGAAAAAAAACTGGGAAAAAAAAGAAAAAATGGGCTCAAGGCCTCGGAATAGACGGTGTGAGGGGGTTTCGCGAACCTATTTCTCGGAAAAAAACGCTGAAGGTGCGACCATAAGGGTCCCAGGGAGGGGGAAAGAGAGGGGAATTGTTTTCACAGGGGAGGAAAAGGCAAAACCGTTGGCGAGATAATTCGGTCTATCAAAAACGACGTCAAAAATCCTCCGGCACGAACTGAAAAACAAGCAAAAAAAGAAAGCCAACGGAATACCGAAGAAAAAAAGGGGAAAAATAAGAAAGGAGGTGGGGAGGGAGGTTTTTGAAGAAAAAAAAAAGAAAAGAAAAAAGACCTTTGGGAAAGGGGAAAAAAGTCAGGGTATCTCGTGGAATCGGACGCAGCGGCCCTCGGCGAAAAGCACGCAGCAAACGCTAATTCCATGGCGGGAGAAAGATCGGAAAAGGCCGTAATACCGAGGGGAACAGTTGAAAGTTCGGAGACCCAAGGCAAAATTAGGAAGCCACAACCAAAAAATAGGGGGGTCCCAACGGAAAAAGGGGGATCGGAAGGAGAAAGAGGCCTTAAGAGCGCCACAAAAACGGTGTTCGCCCCAGTAACGTTTGAAAATCGACCGGGGAAAACGACACAAAAAGAAATCAGAAGGGGGGCTCCATGGTCACAATTGGGGGAGAGGGAAACCAAGGCAAAAACACTGGGGGGGGGGAGCAGGCCGTGATGATGTTAGCAAGGGGAAAATTTCCAAACCAAGGCAAAGGAACGAGGAGCCTGGGGGAAAAGGGACAGAGCGCCGGGGCTGGTGGAGCGCAAACCAAACGAAGAAACCGGACCGGGGAAGTGTATAAGAAAAAAGAACGAGAAAGATGTCCGAAAATATCGACAAGGAACAACATCAGGGAATTGAAATGGACAAGGGGAGCAAGACTTAAAGGTAAAAAAAAAGGGAAGGGGAATCGTGAGGAAAATGAAAGCCGGGAAAGAGGCGACTGCACTAGTCAAACTCTGGGTTAAGGGAGTTATCAAGGGGGGGGATTTGAATATGTAAGCCGAAGGGGAGGAGGGAAGGGTCGATGAATCAAAAAAAAATCAAAAGGGAAGAGGGGAAAAATTGGGAGCAAAAGGTTTGGCGAGGGATAATGGGAAAAGGGCCGTCCCCAAAACGCAGCCTCGAAGGTCTGAAATAGCGTCTACCTACAGAGTGAAAAAAAGAGGGGGGAGGGAAAAAGAACAACGGACCTCCCTGAAAAAGCGGAGAAGGCCATGGGAAAAAACAGGTAAGTCCCGAAAGGAAAGAGGCCAACGAGGGAGGGGAGGGGGACCAGAAAGGAGGTGACGCGCTGGCAACCGTACTTGTCAAACAGGAGGTTTACTAAAAAAATAACATCCAAAAAACGCCATGTCCTGGATGAACCTGTGCGCGATCAAAAGGTCTGATGCAGGGGGGGGGGGAACCCAGGGACAGGGGCCGCAAAAAGAAAGGGGCACGTAGAGCGAAACAAAAAAAAACAACCTAAATGAGGAGGAAAAGAACGAAAAGAGAGGTTAGTATTGGCAAACTTGAACCCAAAAAAGCAAACGAAGGGGCGATAGCGAAAGTGAGGGGGGAAGGAAAAAAAGCACAAGGCGGTGGGGGCGTGGCAAGGCACAAACCCCAAAAACCAAAACCACCCAACATCTACAGAACAAAAAAAAACTGGCTGTTTTGCCACAGCCAGGAAAAAGGCGGCCGGAATGTTTCAAGAAATAAACGAAAGAGTGTGGGGGCACATGAGAGCTCGGGAGGCTCTGAATGAGGTAGCACATCCGCCGCAAAATCAACCGAGCAGGAATAAAGGAAAGTGGGTCGGTGGGGCAAACCTATGGGTCAAAAGGGAGGGGGTCTCAGAAAAAAAAAGAACGTAAAGAAATTACAGAGGGGGGGGGAAAATCTCACTTGTGTGACAAAGGCGAGCAGGGACCTTCGCCCAGAGACAAACCGGGGGGGTTGCGAAAAAGAAGCTGCCATTTCGAAGACCCATTATTGTGGGTGAAGGGGGAAAGGAAGAAGTGGCGACGCGTGACCCGCCGGGGGAACCATGAAGAAAAAATCAAAGGGAAAAACCACTTCCACCAGCGGGGTGAAAAGAATTTAGGGCAGTGCGGACGATGCGGCTTGGAATGCCGGAAGAAAAAAAATTGAAGGGGCCAGCTAAAAAGGGAGACATCAAACAACGCACTGGAAAGGGATGGTTTCCAAAAAAAAGGTCAGAAAGTACACATCGGGGGTAAAAGACCCACGAAAAAAAAAAAATAGGGGGGGGAAGTTTGTCGGACGGGGGGGTTGGGGGCGCTCCAACAACAAATCTTATCGCCTTGGGGAATGGAAAAAGATATAGGACAGGGCAGTTTGCAACGATGTGATAGAAAAAGTCAAGAGAACATAGAAGCAAGCTCTCTAACAGTGTTTGGGGTGGAAAAGTTGGGTTGTAACAAACGTCCTTGGACCCTACAAAGGGGACTCTTCTGGTCGGGGGGCCAGGGGAAGGAACGACCATATTCGGAAAGGGGAATAACAGAAGTTGTGCCTGGCGAAAAGAAAAAATAGCGGCGATCACTAAAAACGTGGAAGGAGAGGGGGGGACTTGGGAAAAAAGGCGCGCAAGGTGGGTTGCTGACGGGGGTTCTTCTTTTCTTGAGGTAGGAAGTCAGACGCAAAGTAGAAGTCGCAGGGGAAAGAAAAAGCAGTTTCGAGCTGCCCTAAAGACAGGATGAACGATAAAGTGGTGCGCCCGAAGTTGTTCAGAAGGGGGAAACAGCGAGGTAACGAGAAGCCCAAAAGACGAGGATCCCAAACAGGGGAAAAAAAGGGGGGACTTGGTCCGTTTTCAAAATTTCATCCCAAAATGCTGAAGCCCAAATCTATTTTGAGGGAAGCCGCAACAGGGGTGTGGGAAAAAAGGCGCCGGAAGCCTGGAAACGGAATAGCAAACAAAAGAGGATGATCGCCTCGGGGAGGTCAAAGGGGGGCCACGGTGTTATGAAAGGGAAACAAAAAAAGAAAGACCGCTGGGGGGAAAAAAACTAAAAAAACATCTTTCCTATAATGGGCAACCTAACTAACAAAAATAGAGGGGTCACGTGCGCCACAGCCGGAGCACAAGAAAAATAAAACCAAAACTTCCATTGTCGTGGCTCAAAAGGGGGGGGGGAAACGACGATCCGCGGCATGGGTACCAACTGGGAAAGAAGGGGAACGGAAAGGGTTATGAGGAAGGGGGTTGTGTCTTGGGAAGGGGGGCAAACTAGGGAAACAACGAAGGTACAGCGAATGATAAAGGACAGTCAAAACTGAAAAAAAAAAAAAACACCCAGTGTCAGGCGAGCGAGGCCCCTGCGACGCCAAAAGAGGGGGAGTCAGGACCCCACTCGGCAAGAGCGACAGCAATAGGATGACACGACAAATTCGAGATCAAAAGGTGGGATGGGACGCCGGCCCCTCCAGAAAAGGGTATAACCAAAACAAAGGGGGAATGGGAAGAAAAACCTGGAAAAAAAACGGACAAGCCAGTTTGTACCAGACAGTCAGTCCTGGAGAAAAACGCTGACAAAAGAAAAGCCTGGACAACCAACCAGAAGGGTTAAAAGGAAAGCAGGACCTCGAAAACCAAAAACACCGGCCCAGAAGCGCTGCAAATAAGGGCAAAACGCAGGGTGCGCAGGCCCTGGATTAAACGAACGGAGGAACTTCTGCAAAAACAAAAAAGGCAACGGGGGAAAAATAGGGACCACACCGAACGCCGATGGAGAATGGGGGTCCGAAGGATACAGGAGGCATCTTAACTTGTTGAAACAAACAAGGAACCCTGACAGAAGTGGGGTGAGGGGAGACAAGAGAAGAACGGTATTGCAAAGGGGAGAAAAAAAGGCCAGACAAGAAAGGAGGAACTAGTCTGAACGCGGTCGGAGACGCAGAAGAAAAACAACCAGATGATGGCCAGCGCCCAAAATAATGGGGGGGAAAGAGATCGCAAACCAAAAAAGGAGGGGAGAAGAAAGGGCCAAAAAAATGGGGGAAAACATCATCGCATGAAAATGAAAAAGGAGACGAGGAACGAACGAGGTTTCAGGGAAGGGGGGGGACGGAATGGAAGAGACGGGCTAAAAGGAAGCGAAACTGAAACGGGAAAGTTTGTGGGCCACAAAAACCGAAACGGGTCAAGCGCCTTTTCGAGAACGAAAGCACGTCAGTAAAAAGCGCGCACGGGGCACCCGTTGGAGTGAAAAAAGCGCAACAAAAAGAATCAGGGCAGCAAGGCAGGAACAGAATGCCGAAGAGGGCCCGCTGCAGCGGCTTCAACGCGGGGCAAAGGGGAACGAGGTCAAAAAGGGTACAGAGACAGCCGAAAAGAGGGGAGGAAAACCGCCAGAAAAAGAATGAGACAGAGAAAAAATAGGAAAGGAAAGAAGGACGGGTCCGCGACCAAAAAAAAAAAAAAAAACGATTAAAGGGAATGACAAGAAAGGAGTTGAAGGGCGAACCAGGGTCCGAGGCCGAAAGACAAAAAGGGAGAGTCTCGTAGGAACACGGGGAATGATCAATTCTCAGGAAGACCCTGCTGGGGAACCGAGGGGAAAAGATACGTTTGTCTTCACTGAATCGAAGCTGAAACGTAAGAGTTGGACGGGGCATGAAGGGAAACATGACAAAAAAAAAAAAGACGCCACGGTCCTAAGACCTCTTCACCATCACCGACAAAGCCGATTTCAAAACCTCTGAAAGGTAAGCCAACGAAAGCACCCAGGAAAAGAGTGCCTTAGGGGGACAACAAAAAGGGAAACAGGAAAAGAAAAGGGGGAGTCGGGTAGGCGACGACGTTTTGGAGTAATCATAGCAAGACCGGGGGCCAAAAAGGAGGGGTCCTACTTCGGAACCATATGGGGGAACCTTGAGTTGCACGCGCAGGGGGCCAGGGGGGCACAGGATTACTTTGTCAAAACTTTGCGCTGGGATAATAATCGCTTTCCAAACTCCGACGCCTGGAAAAAAAACCCAGAAAAAAAAAGCCGCTGAGGGGGGGGTACACGAAGAAACGGGGGGATGACGAAATGCGGGGGCAGTAAGTGGGGGGGGGTTGCCGGGAAACAAAAATCATGGGTGCATGACTCATAGTATCAAACGATTTAAGGACGAACAAACATCGGCGAAAAAAAACAGAAATCTCTGCTCAGTCCAGGGAGAGGGGGAAGAAAGCAAAAGGGGAAGGTTTAAAAAAAACGCGCAAAATGTTTCTAACTGCCGGTCGGAAAATACCAAGCACAACTTAAAGACCGAAACGGGAAAAAAAAAAACCCCAAAAAGCGGCAACGGAGATCGGCGACAGAAGAAAAAAAAGAAGAGGGGGGTACGCACCTGACGAAAAAAAAAAAACGAGGGTAGGGAAACCGGACAAAAAAACACCCGACTAAGAGGTAACTATGAGGGAGAAACGGGCGTTATGAAAAAAAAAAAAGAAAAAAAAAAAAAGAAAGGGAATACTAGCTTAAATTCACTTTGCGTTGGGACACCAGCTAAAAAAAAGCTGTCAGACGGGAGCGAAAGAAAAAGAAGGCAAGAGCGGGGGGGGGAGGGGTGCCAGAGGGCAACAAAAAAAGCGAAAAAAAGCCCCAAAAGATGGGGAACGGGGAAAAAGAAAACACTATGTGCGAAAGACCATACCATCGTGCAAGGAAAAGAATAGCAAAAAAAAAGAGATTGTTTCACGGACAAAATGGAAAAAATGATCGGAGGGGAATCAAAAATTAGGGATGAAAGGAAAAAGGGAGGAAAGGAGGGTGGCACGTGGCTTGTAAGGACGGTAGGAAAAAATCGCCCGATCTAGCAAATTTCGAAAGGAAATCCACCGGAATCGGAAAAAAGGGCGCCAACCGGTTTTTGTCCGGGTAAAGGCAGGAGAAGCACAACGGCGCATTGTTTCCTCTGGACCGGGAAGGAAGAACTGGACTGAGACTACATCTGCAATCGGGGGGAAAACCACCGACCACGGAGACCCTGATCGAAGGAGAGACCGAGGGAGGGGGAAAAAAGGAAAGCCAGAAGGAAATCCCGGAGATGAAAAAGGAAAAGGGGTGACCCACACGAATCGCGGGGCCACATAAAGTGAAAACGAGAGAACTTGGCACGAAAATCGGGAGGAGATGCAGGCACCGCAAAACGCCGGACCAAGAGAGAAAAAAACTGTGGACGATCGCTCCCGTGATGATTGTGGGGGGGAAGGAACGGGGGCGCCCCCATAAGTGGAGAAATCGATCGACAAAAAAACAAACGAGAGGGAAAAAAAAAAGAAGAGGAGTGTCACCAAGGGGGAGGTTCGCCCCGTCCGGCCAAAACAGCACCGAAAGAGGAAAGAAACCGAAACAGGGTGAATAGAAAGGAGGAGGGGGCTGCCGGAATCAGATGAAACCTAGTACATTGGTCAGCAGCGTAACAATCACGGCCCAAGGGTGGGAAAAAAGGAGAAAGCTAACTCATTTGGGGGGGACCAGGATCGCCGGGGGGATGCTGCGGCCTGAAAGTTGGTTCACCAGCAGGACGGGACAAATCTCCTAGGAGAAGGGACTCGGGGGCCCAGCGGGGGCAAAGAAAATGTAGGCGAGCGACGAGAGAGAAACCAGAAACCTTTTTCGATATGGCCGCCGTGTTGTGGAAGCTCAATGCCGCAGCCAAAAAACCGGCAAGGTATGGGACGTGAGTGGACGAGTCCAGGCGAACATGTCGGAGACAGGGGGGATAACCGGAAAGTTGCCCCCATCCACACGTCACCAAAAACACAATCTGGAAAAGGGGGGGGGAGGGTCAGTTAAGGGGTATGGAAAAGGTGGGGGAAAATGACGGGAAGATCAGGGAAAAATGGGACTAAAAAGAGAAGGTTTCTCCTTTGCCGTGGGCAAAAAGGTTCAAACGTTTTTTTTTCCTGAGCGAGAAGAAAGACATCGGTCCCTAGAAGTCCACACGTACAAATCAGGGTGGAAAGGGGGAGGAGGGGGTTTGTTTTTTGGGAACGCCAAAAAGGAATAAATACGGACCAACAACCAAGGGTTAACGCATCTCCCTGAACAAATCAGTTGGAAGAAGGGGTGGGGGAACCGTACAACCAAATCAAGGAAAAAAGCCCAGGGTTTTGGGGGGTTTGGAAGGTGGTGCCGAGAACAACCGAAAAAAGTTCCCATCCAATAGGGAATTGACTTCAGGCAGGGGGGGGGAACAACGAATCTGAGAGGGGCGATCACTCGTTCAGGAGAGAGAGCAGAGATCCGGAACGAATGAGGGAAGGGGGGGAAAAAGACCCGCGTTTGGGTCCGCGAGGGAACCTGAAGGTTCTTGAGGTAGTGGGTGTGGAAAAAAAAGCAAAAAATGCTGAGAACGGGGGCGCAGGGAAGAATGCCAGTGTTCGATCTTCACAAAAATCCGAAAAAGGGAAGAAAAGACGGAAGAGGGGGACCTTCAGAAGGGGGCCGAAGGGTTTTGAAGGAGATAGTCGCCCAACCCCTCGAGGAAAAAGGACAACCACGATGATTGGCAAGTGGGGGCGGGGCACAAAGTTTCCAGCCAAACATGCCAGGACAAAAAAGGGTTTATTTAGGTGACACCACCAAACGCGGACCAAGGGGTTGGGAGGGCGCCGGCGTGATGGGGCGGTAATGTGGAACGCAAAAAAAACTCAAAGTTTGCCGCCCAGTGGAATCAAATGGGGTTGAGAAAACAGGCAAGGAGGGAACCGCAAGGGAAACTACTGGATTCTCCAAAAGGGGGTTCTGCATACGATCACCAATATTTCCACCCCAAAAAAAACCCAGAAAACCGTCGCACAAAAAAAAAAAAAACGACGAACTTTCGACCGTTGCTGTGGCGGCAAGAGTCAGGGGAACCGCGAAGATCGCGGCACCGGGGAGGGGGGGACCGGCGGGGAGAAAGTGAATGGAGAGAGGTGTGGTCGGGTCGGGTGGAAAAGTGGTAGTATCAACCGCAGGAGGGCCGAAGGTCCGAGAAACAGGGGACCCCACTGCCATGCCCATGGGAAAAGGAGCCAGGGAGTAATTTCAACAAGACAACGGCAAAGGAGTCGGGAAGCCCGCTGGAAAAAAGAATCGAAAAAAGCGCATCGGGATAGAACAGCTCCAGAATCGGAAGGGGGAAAAGCCTTTGCTTACGGACCCAAAATCCCGGAGCGGCCCGAAAAACCCGTAGTCTCACCCCCCCATATGAGAGGAAAAAAAAAAGGTTCTTTGGGGTGCGGGAGGAGCGTGGGCAAAAAAAACCCGGTACTTCCAAGGAAGGATGCGCCCGTGGAAAGAAAAGAGCAATTGGGCTTGCCGGAATGGCAGCCCGCCAAGAGAAAATTGCGAAGCTGTAAATACTCAGCCCCACCAGGGGACGCGAGCCGCTGGACGGGGAAAGATTGCCAGGCAAAGTAACACGACGACGGAAGAAAGCATCTCAAGGGGGAGAAAGTCGGACCAACACGCAGCAGTGGGTAGAAAAGTAAAGAAAAAAAAACGAATAGGTCGCGGGGGGGGGTCGGGGGTTCCCCCAATTCAAAAAAGAAACGGGGGGATTCTTGTCAGGGGATCAGAGAAGGCCGTAATGAACCGAAAAAAAACCATGGCCCACCAATTATAAAAAGGGACGGGAGGGGGCCGGGTCGTAGAAGAAAGGTCGGAATCCTGATGGTCGCGGAACCAAGTTGTGGGAC
>Ga0179593_1438598_pt1 | contig 12050 bp, 7 predicted proteins | sample CZODoug2_1_08_16_FD_185931 | JGI IMG/M metagenome (GOLD analysis project Ga0179593, IMG submission 185931) | Vadose zone soil fungal communities from Angelo Coast Range Reserve, California, USA - CZODoug2_1_08_16fungal (PacBio error correction) | ecosystem: Environmental > Terrestrial > Soil >...
CAGGCAGGGTTTGGAAAATGAAGTTGAAAGGGAAGGACACCTGCAACGGTGCGTCCCAGGTCAAAAAGGAGGGTGGCTAAAACAGGGGCCACTGACAAAAGAATCAAAAACAGGGTTAAACGCACAGCACAAGGGGGAAGGCCGGGAGCAAAGAAAAAAAGACCTCCGGTCTCTCCAAAGGGCTAAGCGCAGGAAGTGCGTAGGGTCATAAAACGGGTTGCACAGTGACCGCGTGGTCAACCAATGCATACAAGACGGGCATAAAGAGGTCTAGGAAGAAAAAACGAAAAAAAGGAGGGGGGGGGAAAACCCGTAAGAAAATAAGAGGAAAAACAAGTGCACTCCGGTGGAACTGGAGGAACGCGCCCGAATGGGGGCTCCCTGGGGGTTAGGTGAGAACAAGTGATTAAGCCGGGACGCGGCAAGAAAATCGAAAAGGGGGGTGCGAAACGGACGCCCGCCGCAAAAAAAGGGGAAAAGTCAAACATACAAACGCGGGTTGGCCCGCGAAACATGGCTGACTATCCGAAAAAGAGGTGACACAAACGGAAGGTCCTCGCAGAGCTTGTTAGGGGGGGGAATCGTATTGCGGCTGGGAGACCAAGGAAAAACTAATCGGAAGGTAGAGTAAAACAAAGAGACCTCAACCCTGACAAAAAAGGGGAGTCCCCCCAAAAAAGACGGACAATTGCGAATCACGAAGCTCAAAGGGGTGACCCAAAAAAAACGCAAAAAAATGGCTCCGGGTACAACCCGGAAAAAAAGAAATCCGCTCATGGAATAAGCCCACTTTACAATCCATCATAAAGGGGACACGCCAGAGCGGTCAAATCCAAGATATAAGAGAACCCTGCAAGAAGGGTGGACAAGGGGCTCCAGTGGGAAGGGGGGCCTTGGCGGTCAGGGGGTTCAACGAACTACCGGGTGAACTAAAACGAAACTTCAAAGAGAATCAGGGCCCGACAGGTCCCGGACGTCAATAGAAAGAGGGATGAAATTTTTGCCAAAGGGGGAAGCAGAGGCAGGGTAGGAAAACCGGGTCATCGGGGGGTCTGCGCAACGAGGAGACGGGGGGGTACCACCAAAAGAGTAGACGGCCGCAGAAATGGCCCTCGAAAGGGGGGAACACATATCTTGTCAGGGTAAGAAAAAAAGCTGCGGGGGGGGTCAGCTCCTCGACCCTCGGACTCGCTTGGACGGACCAACTTTACAGCGACGCCGGGGATGGGTCACGACGTGGAAGAAATGACTAGAGAGGAAAGACATCACGCCAGACAGGGGACGGTTCCTCCAAAAGAAAAACTACGGCTGAGGCAGCTCGTGCGAGGGACTCATCACACCCGTCGAAATGCGGAGCCAACCCTCCAGCAGACTCAACGCGACGGTCACAATCCAGACATCGGAAAGCTGTTTTGACGACCGATCTAGCGGGCTGTCAAAACCTTTGTGATTCCCAATCCCACCGGTCACAGGGCGGAAAATTAGCAACACACCGCTGAAAAAACGAAAAAAGAAACCAAAAAAAGCAAGTGCTCATACCAGGCCGAGCCCGCGTTCTAAAAAAAGTGACCCAGGGAGCTCCATCGGCCTGCAGGTGTAAAACTGGCCAATAAATCAAACGAACGTGGGGTTCTCTAAAAAAAAGCAAGTGAAACCGGCGGATTAAAAAAGGGGGAACCCGCTCGGGGGTCGAGGCAAGAATTGGGACGCAGAAAAAGGACGGTCACGTGAAAGACCAAAGAAAAAAATTGATTCACGCTGGCCGTCCCAGGGGAAACCGCCATGAAAGCAAGTTCCAACGGGGGGTCCAAGAAAAGGGGCCCATAAAAAGACGTCCAGCAGGGTGGGCAGGCAAACGCCCAGTCTTTTACAAGGTCCCAGAATAAAGACAAGTTGTAAGAGAAAAAAAAAAAAATGCGAAGACCCCGGCATCAGGCAACCGGGGGGGTTCCCCCCGGGTCCAAGTGTTCGCAACAACAGATGAAACTACGTGTTAGAAAGGTTCGGAAAAAAGAAGCGAGGAAAGACGCCGGCAGTGCAGGAAAAACAGAAACAAAAAAGGGCCCAATTGAAAAAGAAAAACGGGAACTTTAGACCAGGGGGCCCTCCAAAAGAAGCTGCAATAACTCAAGTTAAATACACACAATCAAAATAAAACACCCCCCAGCACCAGTGTTGACGCGGGGCAACCAAGAGATTGGGGAAAAGGGAGTGCCTGGTTGGCTGCGACTTGAGCCAACAAGGGAAGTGGAAAGAAAGGCCCGGGAAAGCATAGGTAAGGGTTAAATTCTGCCATCTCAAAAAAGACCCAAGGAAAATAGCAATGGGTAAAACCAGAATCCCCGGGGAAATGGTCATCAAAAAGGGCCGGTCCAAAGAAAAACCAGAAAAATCAAACGAAAAGGGGAGACTCGCTCTAAAAAAAAAAGAACTCGCCGAATGAAAAGAGAAAGAGAGCGGTAGGGAAGGTGAACGGCTAAGTGGGGAAGGGGAAAAAAAGTCTGACCTATCGGGACACTGGAGATGGTCCGGCTTCTGTCACGGAGGTCGGCAATTCAAGAACAAGGCGACAAACGGAAGGAACGCGTTGTTTACAAACTTCCCTAATGGGGGGGAAGACACTAAAGGTTTCTCTAGTGCCACTCGCCCGTGGAACAAACCAGTAAAATATCAGACAATCGGACGGGGCCCCGTTCTGCGAAAGAAGTGGTGAAAGGATATAGGTACCACGTCTCCCGGCGCATGGAAGGCAAGTGCGAAGACCGCCATCAATTTGGATAAGCAGGCCCATCAAACTGGGGACCAATCCAGAGAAGGTAACACGAAACAGCCTTGATGGACTATAACGGAAAATGTATCACGTGCTGAGAGGAGGGGTCATCCCGAATAATTCATCGGGAAGGAAGAGTACCGGTCTTGGGACCAAACCGGTCCCGTGCACGAGAATGGTCTCCGACATGCACTCTGACCCAGAGGACCGAAGAAGATAATCGCACCTATGGAGCCAAAAGTTCGTGACTATAAAACACAAGAAAGAAAAACAACAAAACTGTAGTGAAGCGGGGGAAAAGGGCAAAGAAGAGGGTGCATTAAGCATCCCCTGGTTACTAAGGGGCAGTTGGGAGAGAGAGAATCGTTCAAAGTTAGTGCCCCCCGGCCGAATAAAAGAGGGCGCAGGCCCAGGGCCGCCTGGCAATCTGTCAGACGGACACGCATGAAAGCTGAGAAATTCCCCGAAGAACGATCGACACGCAAAACGGGCTAAAATAGGAGGAAAGAACGGCTTGTCGCCGGGTAGAAAAACAGTAAAATCTCCAAAGACAAAAAGCGAAGACCCGCTGCCACATGACGAACGCACGTTAGTAAGAAGGAAGTCATGCGAAACGGGAAAGGAAAATATAGTGGAAGCCGAGCAACAGAGCCGAGGCCCCCGAATTGGAACGGGTGGGGTACACTGGGAAAAGGGACGAGCTAAGGAGAGAAAAGAAGAAAAAAGTAAATGTCGCAAGGGACAAAGCCACCTGCCGTGGGCGCGGCAATTGGGAAAAACCGCAAAAGGGACACCGACGACAGCTTTAGTGGCAGGAAAAAAAAAAGAAACGGGTGACAAGGAAACAAGAAAAAAAGGGACAAAAAACAGAAGAAACGCCGCGCCTGTCAGTCGGCTCTGACAAGAGAAGGGCCCGTGAGCAGAGGCCAAAGAAGGTGGCCGGCTTCTTGGGCCCTCCCTGGGAAAAAAGCGTCACCGGCAAGAAAAGGGGAGAATACCCTTGTTCGTTGGGGGAGGGATCGGGCGGAAAGGTCCCCTGGAAGTAACGCTTCCCACATCGGCCCGGGGGAACGGCAGTCCGACCCAGGAAAAAGCAAAAGGAAAAAGAAAACGCAGACTATGTGGGCCACGAGAAAAAAAGCTGTCGGGGGGTTAAAATTTACTGAGGAATGGGAAAGAAAGGGTGAGGCACGGCACTTAACCGGGCCCCGAGAATTGGTGGGGGGGAATTGGGAAAGTGTCGTTTAAAAAAAGGTGATCAGCCAGGCACAGGGAGTAGAATCGCGTGCCAGCAATCCCTCTCAGATCACAAGAACAACGGTGGTTCTGAGAAGAAGTGGATGGCGTAAATGAAAGGGGGGGGGGAAACCGGGCATGATAAAACGGGGGGGCTCGTGAAAGAAAAAAGAACTCTCGTAACGGTCCATTTATGAAAAAGAAGAAGGCCGGACTGACCACCCCAGATGACGCAGACCGCTAACTGCCGGGAACCCGAACTTGCCTTCACGGGGGCAAAGAGGGAAGAAAAGGTACGTGAAAAGAACAAGAATAGCAAGAACAGAAAAGTACAGTCGGCCGGAGCACGAACTGAAATTTCAATCTATCGCGACAAGCCTATCCGGACGGGGTTCCGCCAGAATGTCTGCACCCGGTGAACTTCCACGTGAGGACAAGAAAACCCAGGAAACCAGGCTAGGAAATAGAAGGGGACACGGGAGAACGCCCAGGGCCGGATGAGCAAACCTGGAATGGTCAGTGAGGGGTGCAGTTGGGGAAGACGTTTTTCAAGAGGCTCTTGACAACCGCGACTGACCAGGGTTTGCCGAGAAAGAAGGCGAAAAAACAGCACAGGACTGGAAACTGCACAAGTGCTGGAGCCCGTGCCCGGCAGGTGTACTAGAAAAAGGACACCCCGAGCGGGAAGGAAGCCTTAAATCTTTGAGTAAAATGTGACAGACCGCACGTCTAGTCATCTACACGCCTCGGCGGCTGCCGGAGGCGGGGGACACACAGGAAAGCTGCGCATCTTGAACGAGATGCAGCAAAAATCGAAATCTAAGGTCTATCGCCCGCTGAATCATCTGCCTAGGAACAAAATTGTAATGTGTCTCCCATAGGGTGGCCGGCCGCAAAAAGAAGAATCTCGTACTTAAACTAGTTGGAAAGGGTTAAATAATCCGCCCTGCATCACACAAAACCCTCTGGGAACATAATCGGTGAAAAACAATGTCATTCGGTTACAAATTGGCAGGAGGCGGGGGCTGCGTGCTATCGCAATAGGCCATTTTTCCTCCGCGCCACACACGGTGCCAAACGACGAAGGGGGGGGTGTGAAACAACTGTTTGAAACCAGCGAGCAGGCAAATAAGGGGAAAAAAGACCGTGGCCCAAACTACTCTACTAGGGAGTGAATCCCAACAAAGGCGGACCACACCTTTGTCATGGATGGGATGAGAATGCGCCTATGCCTCCAACACAGCGTTGCAATAAAATAGAAAAAGGAACAATATGGCTGTCTCTCAGTGTGGACACTGGGGAAAGTCGAGAACTGTGAAAGGACAAAGGGGTCGAAGTAAGTGTCTCTTTGGCAGGTACAGGGTGCGGGGTCTTTCATGGTGGGAAAGAAAACGAAGGTTCGCTGGAAACGAAAAATTCTGCGCCTGGGGGATACACCACACAAACAGGCACAGAGAAAGAAAAACCACCAAAGGTAAAACACACTATAATAACACAATCACAATATAACACTCCGAGGAAAAAAGGTGTCGCTGGCACACGCCCCCGCAAAGGGGGAGTTCGTGAAAAGCAGCCCGACGTGGAGTACAAAACAGTAGACGGACAGCTGAGCCGGCGAAAATTCATGAACTAAAAATAAAAGAGCACAAAATGGCCGCCACCGCCGCAAAAAAAAAAATGAACACGTCGCCATTCAACAACGATACAAGGTTTCGCTTGGACGAAAAAGACTCACACAAGGGGCAGGCCAATCTTAGCCAAAACCGTGGGATGCACATGGGAACCACACCGCAGGTCTGGGCAAACATCGTCCCAAACAGGCAAAAGCAAAAAAAAGGAAGACAAGTCCTAGGTAAAGAGGAGCGCCACCTTCAACACGGCTGAAACAGGGTCGTGCAACGCCGGGGTCGGAAAAACTGGTTCGGGGGGGATGTCACGTACAGGGGGCAGTGCCGCCAAATAATAGGACGTGACGCGGAAATGAAGCCACCCAAAAGAAATCGAGTTGTGGTAACCCGGCAACCTGAAAAAACAGATCCAGAACTAGCAAGACAAAAAACGAAGGGGAGGGGCAAAGACGGTTTGTTCAGGTCGGGGTACCAAAGAGGTCAGACTGAACCGGTAACCAGGAAGAAAGGGGGGGGAGAATATAAGGGACATTAGGGGGGACAGACCTGTGCGAAAAAGGGGAAACAAACCAGTCACAAGAACACTGGTTGACCAGAACGCCCAGTCCTGAATGCACACGTGGTTCAACGTCCACCTGAAACCCTTAAAGGCGGATTAAGACCCTGTACTAGGGCACTAAGGAGTCAATTGGTGTCAGGCTCGGACAGGACGATATCTTACCCTGACAGGGGAGTGTGGGTGAACAAAATGCAAGACATTACGGCTTGATAAGAAAGAGCAAAGGCCCCGCCAACACGAGTAAGGGGTTGGAAACCGTGTGTTTGGAAACGGACCAGCCTAAAAGCGGGTTACCTGGGAGTTCCGCGAAAAAGTGGGGGCAGGGGGGGAAATGTGGCTCGGGTTAGGGGGTACTAAAAAAGTCGCCGGAAAAGTTCAGGAAAAAATGGGGGGAAAACTAAAGCAGAAAAGTCCCATCCAGGGGGGCAGCAAAACCACTGAACGGAGGACTGGGAAACTCCGGAAAAAGGCACGGTGTCAGCCGAACAGGAAAGGTCAAGGGGGGAGGGAAAAAAGCGCTGGTTTTTGTACGACAAAAGCCGAGTTTCGAAAGGAGGAAAACAGGAGAAAAACAAATGTGCTCAAAGGCACAAGATGACCCGAAAAAAACGAAAAGGGAAAAAAGGAACCTGAAAAACTCTAAAGGGGACATGGAAAAAGCAGCTAGACCACTGGATTGGACACAGATCAGGACATCCCCCAATAAAAGGGACATCCCATGTTCTCCCGTCAAACGCTGGTGACTAGCCCCACGGACGGAAGCCATCGAAAAATCAACGGAAACAAAAGGGGCACAAGGCCTGGGGAAATACCCCTGGCCAAAATAGGACCGCACACGGCATGGTCAAGGTTTGGAAAAAGGGAGCGTACAAACCCAGCTCAACGCTCTAGAGGGGCAGAAAACTTGGGGGTCGCAACAAAGACACTCAGGACGTGTATTGAAACCCCGGGGGGGGGGGGGGGGCGGTAACATACCTGGAAGTGTTGAGGATGGAAAGTTGGCCAGGGCGGGTGGAGGCTGTAGGGGAAAAACGGTCCTGGGGCGAAGATCGCAGGGGCAAGACAACATAGGCGCATAAATCAAGGGGAGGGGGTTTCAAAACTAACACAGGCAAGTAGCTGGAAATCTTGCGATAACTGTCTGCGGGACGCCCCTTGAACCGGCCCCGTGCTGTGTTCAGGGCGAGACCTCGCTGAGCGCCAAGAGAGGTCGGTTTTGCTAACGGTGGCCGAAAACGTGATGGTCCGCCCAAAGAGGAAAAGCATCCTCACAGAAAGGGCGCCCTCACAGCATTCCAAAAGGTCCCACGAAAGGGGAAAAAGAAAGATCTTCCGTGCCGGCACAATTTTGGTTTCACAGCCGAGGGGGGGAAAGCCCAGCCTTCTGAAACGGTCAAGAAAAGGAACCAGTCAAGACAATCAGGTTCTCCTATCGGAAAGGGGAAACCTCCCCCGGGGAAAAGACGAGCCCAAGACCCGACAGGCAAGGGTTTAGAAGACGTGAGGAAAAACACATCTAAAAAAGAAAACAGCACACGCGAACCGGCTGGGATAGAGTCAGGGGGCTCGAATACGGGGAAAGGGACCGGAAGGGGAAAGACTGAACCGTACTGGTTCAGGGGACTAGGGAAAAAGGGGATTTTTGGGTTTTCAAGGGCGTCCGGTCCCGAGGACTCAACGATAGGTTGCCAGGAAAGCCCAGCGGTGCAAATGACAAGAAAGCGGGCAATAAAAAGTCGGTGGGGCAAGTACGCTCTTTTCAAAAATTACAAAATAAAAAGGAGGTCTGAGGACCAAAACCAAGAATACCACTTGGGCGCCCGCGGGGAGCAAAACGCTCCGCTCCAAACTCCCGTTTCTAAAAAATGGGGTCTCCAAGTTCTGAGATGCGGGCCCAAAGAAAGCACCGCCAAGGGGACACCAAGGTACGCGGAGAAAAGAAACGCCACGCAACGACTGCCGAAGGAAAAGTGACGGAAACACCGGCCGGACCTTGGTTCCCGCCCCCGTCAGGAAAATGGCAGCGCGTTAAATCCTCGATGAAACTCTCAAAATAGCCCGCCCTTTGGGACCTGGGAAAAAAAAACTGACTGCGTCTAGGTTTAATGTAAAAAAGTGCTGGGCAGCGACAACTATGTCGGACCCAAGGAAAAAAAAAAAAGGTAATAGAACTTCTTCTAAAAACCCGGCAGGGGGGGACGTTTTCCTGAAAGAAAACCCACTCCCCTCAAGAACAAGGGCAAGGGAAAAGTCCACCTAGATCAGTCCGGAAGCAAAAAGCAAACGGGCAAGACTCAGGCAAGAAAAACATCCCGTCAGATCGCTATAAAACAAACCTTACCCTCTGAAAGGGATCCTAGAAAGACACCGAACGGTAAGGAAAAGGTGTTTCGGCACTAGGGGAAGGGACCAACAAACACGCCAACTTGCCTGCTGGCAGGACCATAGCCGGGTAAATACGGCCTGGCACCGGGGGCACAGGCCCAGGTAAAAAAGCAGGGCCACAAAGGACAGGGTTGAGCCTGGGGGAACTGCCGATTTTACTGAACGGCGTCAGGGTAGCTGAGTTCCTCCCAGCCCTGTGCAAAGTACAGAGACAATGACCAGCGGCCCTCTGGGCGGACGCGCGAAAAGGGTCACCTAATATTGTACTGGACGGAAACCGGGCATGGAAGCAAGTGCAGGAAAAAGAACCGGCATTGTCGACAAGGGGGAAAGATAAGCGAAAACACGGGGAGCCGAATCTACATAAGCCTTGCTGTTACTATACTAATGTAAAACCGGGGGGGCCACCGAGGGAAAAGGACTCGGGAGGATGTTGGGGACATCTCAGAGGAGACGGACCCGACGAGGGTCCGTCTTGCCAAGGGACGTCCCCATGGCAAAAAAACAACATGGTCCTCAAAACCCCTGCCGGGAGGAAACGGCAAAATCTTAACAGGGGGGAAAATAACATCACTCCCTAATGAAGAACAGGGTCGACTATCTCTCTCAAAAAAAAAAAACACCAAACGGAAGCACAAGCTGAGATAGAGATTATTCTACCAAAAGAGGGTCTACTAAGGCCTTCAGATAAAGAGGGTGAAAACTGAATCCACCAGGGAGGCCTCCCCGCAAAGATACCTCGAGATCCGGACCGTTGTCCAGTATCCAAAAAGGTAACCAAGTATTCCTCCGATTCTAAAAAAGAGATGACACCAGAAGGACGAGACAACGCACAAGCAGAAAAATCCCCGAATTTAAACGCTTCTCCCATCAGCCGCGGTAAGAAACTGCAACAAAAGGGGGGCACAGTCAGTACTAAGGGATCACAAGAATGACAGGGAGCTTCAGCACGGCCTCATGGCCGCAGAGAACCGGGGAAGAAGAGAGTATAGGCGGCAACCGGAAACCGCCCCCCGAATTGATGATCGGTACTTGGGAAAACGAAGAACGAGGCCGAAATTAAATGTTAACAGGGGAAAACATGAAACGCCCGTGGCTACTGGATTGGGCAAAACGCACCCTCCCAGGACTCAGACCAAAAAATAACTAGGGGAAGGAAGCAAAGGGCAGACGTGGACACGGGACCATAGTGGCAAAGAACCTCCCTACAAGGGCGCCCTTGGTCTTCTTGCTTCAGCAGAGGGCCAGGGGGACCGAGAACTATGGGGGCTTGGAAAGGAAGGGTCAAAGACATGGCAGCCTATGACAAAAAAAAGTACGGAGATCTGTGGGCCAGGGCTGCCCAGTGGGTTCTTGAGGGCCGTAGGGCGTGAGAAAAGGGGGGGTAAGCAAAAGGATTCCCAATGCGGCAGGGGGGGGCAAAAAAATTCCGACAAAACAACTTGAACAGCTCAGACCGCTCGGAGGACAAGAGGACAAAAGCGGGAAGGGGGAAGGTTCACTGTCGTGAGGGACCGCACGAAGGGTGTGCGTCCACGGTCACTCAAAAGAAAAACATGCAAAAAACAGGGACATTGGGGCCGGAGGGAAAAAAACTGGGAAGACAGAGGGGAGAGATCGTGCAGGGCGGCAGCGACAGGCCAAACGAAGGACTCCTCAGAAAAAATAAAGCGCAGAACACGTTGAGTGTGAGGGGAGGTTTTTCTGCGAACAAAAACGGGGGCTAAACCCGGTCAATTGATGCGGGGGTCTCGAAAAAGTAAGTGTCAGGAGAAAAGGCGGGAAAAACAACGAGGGAAAGGCGGAACTTGGGCCCTGCTGTGGCAAACCTATGACCGTCCTGGAGACGGGCAAAAAAGGACAGGCCGGCCTGATATCAAATACAGCGTAAAAAAATCTTCGGCAAACAGGAACGAACTAAGTGGCAAGACGATAAAGAAAAGAAAAAAATAGCAACGGTTCCGGCGGTTCATGGTCGGCAAAGACGTGACACAGGTCAAAAAAAAAAAACAGGAACAAAAGCGGGGCTATGAGATTCGCTGTCACGGGGGGGAGACAAAGGTTGTTGGGGAGGCACACGGGAGGAAAAAGGTGCAGTGAAAGCCTTGGAAAAAAAAGCCGCTGGGCTTTGCCAAAATCCACCACCTTAACCATGTGCCGGAAAGAGATCGTCTGCACACAAGACTTCGTGAACGCTGACGCACATAAGGCCGCCCGGGCCGGGTTGTAAGAAGAGCGCGGACAGCCGAGTCGGAAACCGGCAAGGAAAAAAACGGTCAAGGAAACAGGTAGGTCATACTAAGGGGAACGCCGAGTAACGCCGGGGGGGGAAGGTTTCACGCCGAAGAGAAAGAAGGCCGCCCCGCACAGTCGGCAGGTAGGGGGGGGGGGAAAAAAAAAAGGGCAAAAGATCTGGCAAGCCAAGGCAGTCACCAGCAACACTTCACACTCAACTGACAAAACGACACAGGAACGGGCCTACCCCGACTTCAAAACGCAAAACGTAAAGCCCCAAATTCGTATGGGTACGAAACGTACCGGCGAGAGGTGTTCAACTGGCTTCCCAGTTTTACGGCCCAGGGGGGGGAAACCAGAACGTTGGAAAAACCTGTGAATCGCGAAAAACCAAAGACCACTGACGTTGCCCCGCAAGAAAAAAAACAGGAGTATCAGCCCCTGGGGGAAGCAACCCGCCAGACAGACGGATCGATGATGTCTGTGGAAAGGGGCTAGCCAAACATCGGCCGGGGAACCCAGGGGACCCAGACATTTGTTTCGGGGGGTCCCAGTCGTGTCAGGGGCCTCGAAAGGGGACCCGCCGTTGAAGATGGACAAAGGGTGCTGGAAGGGTGGGAGGATCCGGGGCCATGGACAAAAAAAAACTTAACGAGTGTCGCTGGGTGTAGAAGCCGCTCAAAGTACAACAGAACCGCGATCGCAAACCAAAGCACGGGGTAACCTTCTGACAGCTCAAGGGAAAGAAGTGCACCGGAAAAACCAAAAAAACAGGTGCGCAGTGGCTTGACCAGAAGCAACCGGCGGCGCAAGTCGTCCACCCAACCGGGAGCTGCCGCGAGAAGCGGAAACTCTTAGTTAGAAAGCAAAAAAAAAAGAAAACGGCCACGGCGCGACAGAAGAAAATGAAGAGTGGGTCCCCACCAAGGTTCGCAAATGCGTTACAACGGGTAACCACAAACAAGTGGCGGAAAGCAGATCTTTTATCAGCCCAAGGGAAATAGGAACGCGGGAGGGCCAACCAAGAAGCACCAGCAAAGGAAGAAGCATCGGAGAACCGAAAAAAAACATCAAGCTCCAGGGCGTTCAAAGGAACCGAAAAGAGGGGGCGCGGGGTCCACCCCGTTTCGGGATGTTCAGGGACGGGAAAGAGAAAAGGTCCGCCATAGTCCGTGACGTCCGAAATTACTGGACAAAAAAAAAACTGACCGTCACCTGGGGGCCCCCAAAAACCCAA
>Ga0179593_1706855_pt1 | contig 12050 bp, 18 predicted proteins | sample CZODoug2_1_08_16_FD_185931 | JGI IMG/M metagenome (GOLD analysis project Ga0179593, IMG submission 185931) | Vadose zone soil fungal communities from Angelo Coast Range Reserve, California, USA - CZODoug2_1_08_16fungal (PacBio error correction) | ecosystem: Environmental > Terrestrial > Soil >...
TCCGCGGCAGCCGGCATTCCAATAGAAGGGGAGCAGAGGTCTAGAAAAAGTCAGCAACCAGACTCAAAAATTGCTCCAAAAAAGAGAACCCATGAGCTGGGTCCGAATCCAGTGTTTCTGCTATGAGGGGGGGAAGGAGGGAAGGCCAGGAAAAGGGGAAAAAAAAAGGCTCTTCTGGGCGCGGAAAAAAAGGACTGGCCGACGAGAACTCCGTCCCAGGGGAAAAAAGAAGGAGGGAAAAAAAAAAATCCAATTGTCCGGGGAAACCATGAGCGCATCCCATCAAAAATTGCGTTGAGAAAGAAAGACATGAGATAACCCGGAAAGCGATTCTCGGTTAAAAGACAGTGCCAGGGGGTAGCCTGAAAACCTGTAAAACCTGGAACTCCGGGGGAAAGGAGGAGTCGATCAAAGGTCCCCGAGAAAAAAAACCAACATTCTTCGCAAAAGTCGTTAATTTAACGGCCATGGGGAGAAAATCATTACCTAGATCATATGTAAAAGGTCCCCGAAGCTGAAGGGGACACTCCAACATCCGGGGACCCGAGGAGATACGAAAACTAAAAAAAATTCTCAAAAAAGGGGGGGGGGGGGACCCTGAAACAATACCGTGGGAGAGGTTAAAAAAACGTGAACGGGAATAGGGGAAGGCGTGAAAGTCACATACAAGGGGGAACCTAACTCCCGACTCTTATATATACTAAGGGCCGATTGGGGGGGGATAATGAAAAGGCTGCGTCGTAGTGACATGAAGAAGTCAGAAATTCGAGGTAGCTTTTAATATTCGAAGAAAACAGAAAAAGACGAAATAGGTTGGCGGAGTGCTGCTAACTACGCTGGGGGAAGTCGCCGAAAACATAGAGAAAAAGGGGGTCAACATGCGCGAAGAAAAAACTGGGGGGGGTTAGGCCGCGTGGAGGAAGGGGTAAAATGGGCTTACCTGGAAGGGGGGTGAGAGGAGACGGTGTGAAAAAGCTGAGTGTTTCACAAGAGAGTCAAAACGACGCGAAGAGCCAGGGGGCCAAGGGGACAAGAGGGGGGACCTCGCCGCAGACTTGTAGGAAAAACAAGGGACTGTGATTTACATTTCAAGGAAAGGGATACGTCTACGTTGTCAATCAAGTAAGTTAGTAAACACAGGGAAAAGGTCCTGCACGAGACAGGGGGTACAGTAAAAAAAGGAAAGAACGGCAACGAAAAGGGAAACGGGGGTCGGGGGTCCGAATGAAAAAGGGTGGGGCCACAACGGGGATCAGAAAAATTTCATAGGAGAAAAAAAGTTTCAAAAAAAAAGACGGGGGGTTGGGGAGAAAAGACTAAGCAGACAGGAGAGGTCCCAAAGGAGGGAACAGCAAACCAAGGTTCAGGAAAACCAACCACAAAGCCCCCCAGTAAGAGGGGTTTCAATGAAATAAAAAAGCTCAACAGGGGAATCACTTAAGGGAAGGATAGGGGGGAAGTGACAGCACTCAAAAATGAGGAGATAACACGTCACAACAGACCCTGCAATCAAAAAATTAGGGGGTTGAAAAAAAAAATCTGCGGGGAAACATTCAAAAAAGGAAGACAAATCGTCAGGCCCCAGGAAAAGGCCCATCTGGGAAAAAGTGGGGGCAAGAGAGGGACAAGCCACCAAGGGCCTCTTAGAAGAGAAAAACCTCTGAAAAAGGGGGTTAGAATTGGGAGGGGGGGGCACAAAGACTGTTGTTGGGGACGGCCAAGGTCAGGGGGCATGGACAGAGAAAGAAAAACCTTTTTCAACACCGAACAAAAAGGGGAGGGGACCGGAAAAACTCAACAGTTGAAAAGGGAAGGCGGAGCCACCGGGACAGCAATGCCGCTTACGTAGCAGTCAGAGAGAGGAAGGAAAACGACAACGGCAGCAACACCATGGGGGGGGAAAAAAGGAACTGTGACGAGTGGGCATTGGAGCTCTAAACGACAAATCAAAAAAAAGAAAATGGAAAAAAGACGAAAGTTTAGAAAAGAAAAGGGGGCGGGGTGGGGGAAGGGGGGCTATCCTAAGAGAGAACGCCAGTTTTTGGTATCCACATGCGAAACGGGACAAAACCCTTGGGCGAAGTTTGCGAGGGCCAAACCCCCAAAGGACCAAAAAAGTAAGGAGAAGCTTTGAACATTGAACGTGAGAAAATAAGCGGAGCGCGTGAATAAAAAGGAGGGGGGACTACAAAAGGAATAGGGAAAGAAGAATCAAAGAAACGTTGAAGGAACTGACAAATCCAAAAAAAAAGAATTTGTCGGGGGGGGGGTCGAAACGGGAAAAAGCAAAACCTATTAGTGTCCAAGAAGCCAATTTATTCATGGTGAAAACTAAGATGAACAAAAGGAGATCCCAATAGGAAAAATCAAGAAAATCGGGGAGAGAAGACAAAACAAAAAAGCTCCAAGGCTTTTGAAAAACCTTAAGGGACCATCAAGAAGAAGGACCTAGAAAGAATGCAAGAAAGACCCTACAGATCGACTTCTAAAAAAAGGGGTTACCAGAGGCTCCCATAAGGTTTACCAAGGTCCACTCAAGGGACTGAAAGTGGGGTGGCCATAGTATTGGTTGAAAAGAAAAGGGGGGGGTCAATAGAACAACCTTCAGGTTATAACAAGTGGGGACCGAAAAGGTTTGAAAAAAAGAATATAAAAAAAAAAGAATAAGAGGGCGGGGCTCTGGGTGAAAATCCGAATGACGTATGAATTACAAGGATATTGGAACAAGGGGAAAAACTAATCAAAAAACTGGGACAAAAAAAAGAAAAAACGGGGTTTGGTTTTTGTTTTTGTGTGTGTTTTGGGGGGGGTTGTGTTTAATGGTCTGAAAGGGTTCAAAAAACCCCCCCTCAGGCCACCCGAATCCGAGAAAAGAAAAAATTCCGAGAAAAAAGGAAATTCCGAAAGAGGCAAGACAAGTCTAGAACTTGCTGGAAACAAAACTGACAAAAAAATGGTGAGGCAAGATCTTGCTAGGAGGGGGGACATGTGGAAGGGGGTGTCAGGGGGGAAACGGGGTCAAAAAAACCAGCTCAAAAAAAACGGGAAAGGAATGGAAGAGAGAAATGATTGTCGCAGCACTTGAAAAACTCACACGAGCAAAGTCTGAAACCAGGAAACCGAAAAAAGGAGAAAAAACAAGGAAATAGGGTGGGAAAGGCGGGTTTCCCAGGTAAGAACAGCAAGTGAGAGTTACAGAAAGAGGCTAAGGATCAACGAAAGGGTTTTGGGAGAGGGAGGACTGGAAGGAAAACGGGGAAACAGGGCGAGGTGTGGGGGCAAAGTGCGGACCGGGTTTACTGGTTCAAGAAAACCTAAATCAGAGAGCAAAGAAAAGAGGGGGGGCAGGATAAAAGAGAAACACTCCAGCTTGGAAGGAACGTTTGAACGTTGGGGACGGCGTGCTTGGAACTGGAGGAGTGACCGAAAGCGTAGGTAGAAAAAATGGCGCACATGGAAAAAAGGGGGCAAATCTTCGTACTTAACAGGCTTGGAAGGGGGAACCCAACTGAGCAGGAAAGGGGCGATGCCGGAAAAGAAAAGGGCGGACCAACTAAAAAAGGGGGCTGGCGCAATACAATGTAAGAGCTGGATCACAATGGGGGGGGGTGTAGGGGTTTAGACCGGGGAGAGACTTTCCTCTGGGCTTTTGGCATCTTCCGGAAAAAAAAATCCATGCCGTTGCTGTTCAAAAAAAAAACTCAGAAAGGGACCCCTCATTACGTCATAGAAAATAAATTGGGTGGGGGGGGGGGGGGGATTATCCGGGGGGTCCTCAACCTAAGGAAAAAAAAGGGGAATGGTCTTCACAAAGAAATTTCACAACTATAAGAAAAAAAATTGTTGGGGGCCGGGGCAGGACGGTGAAAAATAGAAAAGGGGGTACGTTTTGGTGCCTCAAAAAACTTCTCAAGGTGGTGAAAACTCCGGGAGGGAAAAGGGAACTGCCAAAAAAAAAGAAGTTTCGATGGGAGGGGGGGCTCCAGAATGTGGGGAGGAAAGGGAAGTAGGGGGGCCATTGCACAGCATAATGTTTTCCTGGCTGGGGGGGGGTGGTATGAAAATCGTACTCGTACAAAAAAACGTGAGGGAGGGGGGGGCAGGGGGGGGGGGGTGGAAAAATCAATCCTGTGGCACACAGTTTGAAAAGGGAAAACTCTCTGAAGCCTACGGAAACGTCCTGGGGGACGTAGATCCGTGGGAGAAAAAAGGAAAAAAAAAGGTTTTAAAGGGGGACCTTGACTGCAGGGGGGGGGCAAGGGGGTGGGGGGAAAAGGGAACCCTCGGAACATGAAAGACTAAAAAAAAAAAGATTTGGCCGAAAAAGTTTTGCGAACAAAAGTGGTGCAAAGGGAGGTAAACCTCGAGGAAAAAGATAAGAATGCAGGGGCAAAGGGAAAACTGGAACTTAACTTTGTTTCTTTCGTGTTGGGAGGGTCAAAAAAAGGAGGAAACTGAAAAAAACGAGGGTGGAAACCAGAAGGCCCTTGAAGGCGAAATTGTTGCGTGGGGATCAGCTATGAGAAAAAAAAACGAGGAAAAAAGAAGTAAGTGAAGAAGGGTAAATAATTGGGGGAGGAAAAAAAAGCGGGCTGGTGGTCAAACCCGTGCCAGAGAACGGCGGCACAGGCCTTAAAAAAATCCTGAGTTTTAATCATTGTCAAAGGGGGCAGTCCTGAAAGGGGGGGGGGGGGAAGAAAACACAAAAAGTCGTCCGCTGGGGAGGGGGGGGAAACCGGGAAGGGGCAGAAAATGAAAGGGGAAAAGTGTGGCCCAAGTCACAGCCAAAGGTCTCAGACAAGGGGGGCTTATAAAAAAAAAAAAACTTCTCGGTAAGGAAAAGGGGAAGCTGCGTGGGGGTGGAAAGGAAATAGGGGGGAAAAACACTCAAGGGTGGTGAATAAACAGCTGATATTATCAAACTCCGTCACCGGTAATCCCAAAAAAAAAAGGGGGGGGAAAGAAAAGAAAAAAAAAGGAAAAAAGGAGGGTCTGTAAGTGCACGGACGCATCTGTCACGGGGACGGTGGAAAGGAGGCCTTAGAAGACGTGGGCCGCCGAAAAAGGGAAAAAAAACACAAATGAAAGAAAACCCCCAGCTCCAAGGCGTGAATCCAACGCACGGCAATGATCAAAAAGCTGGGGGAAGCGCCGGGCGACAGGGGGGGAGGGGCCGCGACACTCAAAACATTTCCCCAGCGCGAGAAAATTTGTTGATAAAGGAAATTAGAGGAAAGAAGCGAAAAAGGGCTCCCAGGGAACAGGTTCAAAAAGGAAAAAGCCGTCTTGGCCTGGGAAAAACGCGACGAAGGCAGGTCAGTGAGGGAAAAAAAAAGGCACATCCTAAAGAGTATCGAACAAAAGACGTCAAAAGGGGGGGGACGGGATAGCTGTTCTGAATGTAGTCGTCTCCATGTCAGGGGAAAAAAAAACTAGGGTCAAAAAGGAAAAAAAAGGGCCGTCCGGAGAAGCAACGAATGGGGCAGAAGGATCTCCTGCGGAAGGATGATAAAGAGGGGGACCGAGGGACTGAGAAGAGGGGGATCAAAAGGGTCCCTTAAAGGGGTTCCGGTCCAAGAAAGACCGCAGTGGCTTCCTGCAAAAGGGGGGAAAAAAAAGCACCGGGAGTCGGAAATGGACCCTAGCTCAAAAAAGAGGAGGAAGTGGGAAAAAAGAAAAAAAGGGAAAACATTACTATGGTACTCAGTGGGGGCTGTTAAGCCTCTTCATGTCCTGGTGGAAAAAGTTTGATAAAATTGTAAACCAAGGGAAAAAAAAAAAAACCTCCCAATGCATCGTGGCACGAAAAAAGTTTAAGAAAAGGAACAACTAGCAGGAAGGCTTCAAGGGGGGAAACAGAAAAGGACAAAAAAAGAGGGAATGAAAAAAAAAAAAATGCCGTCTAGAAGAAAAAATCCGAGCCGACATCTTTCCTAAAGGGAAAGAAAGAAATTGTCTCAGGGAAAGGTGGGCCAAAAAGTCTACCAGAAGGGGAAGTTGAAGAAGACGGCGCCCAGCGTGAAGAAGAAAGAAATACTCAAAAAAAAGTAGAAGGAAGACGGCCTCGTGCGCCATTCACAATCCGCCAACTCCTTTTAGAAAAACGGAAGGAAGAGGGAACGCCAAGGGCGGTGCCTCAATTAGGGGAAATGTTCTGGTGGGGGCAAAAGAGTCGTGTTTCTTCTATTCCTGCCACGCGGAGGGACCACACGAAAGAGAAAAAGGAGGGCGTCGGGATCTGCTCAAAAAGAAGACAGGAAAAAAACAAGGAGGGACGGGGTAGAAAAAGGATGCATTGGTGACTGTTACAGAACTTAGTAGCTCCATAAAACTAAAGGAAAAAGAAAAACACCTCCAGGTCAGGAATCTCAAAAAAAAGTCCAGGGAGAAACGGTGGAATTTCTTGCCAAGAAACCACTGCCCTTCCCTACGGGAAACCACAATGGGGAAAGGAAAAAGGGAGCCAGGAGGGGGGGGGGCCCGGGCTAAGGGAAAAAGTGAGACTGAAGGACTGGGGTTGCTGGGCCTGGGCAGCAATGAGCTCTATTTTACGTTCGTATTAAATGCAGCCCCGGGCTGAAAAAAGGATTCACAGGGAAAGCTAAAGAAAGACAAAGGAGAAACATGGAGTTGAAACCCTGAGAGAAAAAAAAAACCTTCATCTCCGGGTTCTAAACGGGGGATAAAAAAAGAAAAAATCATGGGCCTTTTTAGGGGGAATGGAACTACGCTCAAAAACCGAAGGAGGCTCTGCTACTTGAACCTTGTGGAGAGGGGGGTTTTCAAAAAAAAAGGGGGAGCTGTCCGGGGGAAATTTAAGAGGGGAACTGAAAGAAAAAACGCGTCCTGGGGGTTATAAAAAAACGACTGCCTGCATGCAGAACACAAAAAGAAAAAAAAAGCCCAAACAGAGAATTTGGGGGGAAAAAACAAAGGGAAGAAAGGAGTTCAAGGGAAAAAATCACTATCGTTTGATCAACAATGAACGCTGTGGGGATGCTGGAGGGGGAGCGCGATCATTAAATCCGGGGAAAGGTGGGCCTGTAGGGGAAAATGAAAGGTTCAAGATCAATTGAAACTTGGGAAGCAAAAAAAAAAGGGGGAGGGGGAGGGGGGAAGTGTGTGAAGGTGTGCGGGCCAAGGGGAATCAACACAACGGGGGACGCCGAAATTTAAACAGGGAAACTGCACACCTGAACATAAACGGGGAAAAAAGACCTACAAAGTCTGGTCCCCATACAACCACGTGTAAATGCATTTGAGACCGGGTAGAAAATCTCGTTGGCCAGGAAGAGGAGGTAAAAGGGGGGGTGAAAAGCAAAAAAAAAACTTCACACCAGAAGCCAAGACATCAGACACAGAAAAAGAAGGGTCCGTACAAAGAGGGTTTATTAGAAAAGGAAAGGGTGACAAAAAAAAAGGGGGGGGGGCTATGAAAAGAATTTTAAAACAAGTAAGGGGCAGAGTACGACGGGGGGGGGGTTTAGACCAGCTGGGACAAAAAGCCAAAAAAAGGGGGGAGAAGGGGAAAGGAAAAAACGTTCCAGGCAAAAAAAGGAACACCAAAACACTCCCAGATGGTTTCATCCAAGTCCTGTGCCTTCCGAAGGGTTAACAAGGATGAAAGGGAAGGGGGGGAAAATCCGAAAAGAAACTCGAAAAAAGGGACGAGAAAAACAAAAAAAAAAAAAGACCTGCCATCAGGTGCTCTGTGAAAACAGGGTCCCGTCAGGGGAGGGAACACTGAAGGAGACAAAGAAAAGGGGAAACGAAAAGGGAGGAAAAAGGGGGGGGCCCAAAGAAAACTGAAGCAAAGCCCTGGAATCTCCCTCCAATTCAAAAATCGAAAGCTTTTAGGCCAAAAGGTTTTCAGAAAAATAGGGGGGGAGGGGGGCAAGGGTCATGGCTCTCAAAAAGCAAAGCCCAACAAGTCACAAAACAGCGCAAGCCCTTCCCCTTTGAATAAAAAACAAACTCAAGCAGAAAGGGGAGGAACCGGGGACGCAAAAAAAAAAAGGGTTAAGCCCATCTAAGCCTGGGAAAAGGGAAAAATAAAAAATCAGGGAAAGGGCCGAGTCAAACGTGTCTGTGGGGGGGGTTGCCGCGAGAGTGGACCTAGGGTGGTTGGGGGGAACGGAAGAGAGGAAAAAAAAGAAAAAGTTGAAACCGCTTGAAAGGCACCAATACCACTAGGGGTGTACAAAGGGAGGGGAAGGGACAGGGAAAAAACTGATGATAAAGTAAAAAGGGGTGGTCTTCCCACTGAATCCCGCCACAAAGTGAGAAGGGGCACTTCCCAACAGAAAATTCCCCCATCCCCAAGAAAACCGCACTGGAAGAGCTTCTGAAGAAAAAAGTAAAAAAAGAGCCAAAAAGTTTCGAAAAAAGCTTTGGGAAAGAACCATGCGAAAAAGGGACTGGGGGAGGAGTCAGGAAGGTAAAAGGAAGAAAAAGGAGGCATTTCGAATTTCGAAATCCTCAATTTGGGGCAAATTTAGAAGGGGGGCGACGGAAAATTAAAAAGCCAATCTCTTCATATCAATTCAAGGCGGGCGACCTGCATCCCAAAAGAAAGAAAAATCAAAGCACAGCGGCCCACCTTTCTCGCAAGCCTAAACAAAAAAGAGGAAGACGAGAGAAAAGGCAAGGGAGGAGAAAATGATTGCATAAAAGAGAAGTGGGGAAATTATTCAGCAAGCCATCAAGTTTTTATGGAATCCAAGGGGGCAAAGGTATGAAAATATGTTGGGGGGGAGAATACGGGGGGGGTTCGAAAGAAGACGCCGGGCAAAAACCATGAATTATCCCAGGGGTTCAAAAAAGAAAAAAAGAACCCCGGGGTGAAAAAAGGAAGTCCCAAGGAGCGCTTGGAAAACAAAATGGGAGGAGAGAAGAAAAAACCAAGAGGAGAAGCAAACGGGGACACACAATAACTTTCAATCACTTGGGTCCAAAAAACGCACGGGGAAAAAGTCAGGGAGGGCAGACGGGCCGAGAAAAAACGAGTCAGCCTCAACTTCGGGGGGAAAATTGCTTGCAAGAAAGGGGGGACAAAAGGGGGGTCCCCCCCCCGTCGGGGGGTGTGGCCCAGTATAGTGTGAAGGAAAGGATTAGGGGAGGGGTCCTAAAAGGGTGAAAAAGCCTAACCAGCTATCTCTCCAAAACCCCAAACACAACGGAGGGATAGAGAGAGGGGGGTCTCGAAAAGTCAATCCATTCTTCAAAAAGACCCAGCCATGCGGAAAACTAAAAAAAAGGGGAAGAAAAAGCCAAAAAGGAAAAGAGCGATTGGGAAAAAAAGGTCTTTCCCAGAGTCGTTGGGAGAAAAGAGGACCTAGAAAAAAAAAAAAGAGGAAGAGGGGGGGGTCCAAAGAGAGAAGGGACGCAGGAAACGTGCGAGTTTAAGGTGAAAACTGTCCGTTCATGTTGTGCACCAGGGGTTCCTCTTCAAAAGCATCTAGGGGAAAAAAAAATGCGGGGGAGAAAAAACTCAAAACAATGGAAAAACGGGGGGATCTGGAGGGGGTGAAGTGGCGGGACTTTGTCTTTGGCTTTGGGTTCATTCATATTAGAGGGGGGCGTAAGAAGAAAAAAAACAAAAAGAAAACTCCAAATAAATGGCTCTCGTTTAATGACCTTGCTTGTGCGGGGGGAATAACCACGAAAGATAGTACGAAGGGGAAAACGGAAAGGTCTCAGCCCTCGGGCTGTCTGTCCGGGCCCTCTCGGTTTCTTGGCGCAAAAAAGTTTGGGCTGGGGGGGGGAGAGTGAGGGGGAAAAAGGCGGATTGCCAGGAATCAACCCTGTTGCATGTTGCATCGAGGGGGCTGTTGGGAAGAATCACCAAAAAGAACCATGAAAGGGGGAACTGGAAAACAGGAGGAAGGAAAACGTACTAGAAAAAAATGAGGAGCAGGTTCCGTTTCGAATGGTATTGAATGGGGGCGGTAAAACAAAAAACTCAGGAAAAAACATTGGGAAGGGGGGAGGAACACGGATTTTTCCGTATCAGCAAGGGTCCGCGTGGGGGTTTAAGGAAAGGGGGGGGGGTCGGGGGGGGGGAGGGAAAAGGGAGGAAAAAGGGGAAGAGACGGGGAGCAGACGGGTTCCGAGGATTGGGCCTCCAGAAAGAAAGGGGGTTTGGAAGGAATTGACTGTCTGGGAATGGGGGGTTAAAATGGCGGGTTGTTCGGGAAGGGGCTGGCCCGAGAGGGACTCAGGGGGAAAAAAAAACCTCAAACGGGAGGGGGAGAGGGATGGAAGAAAAAGGTCTGGGGAAAAAAACAGATCGGAAAAAAAGCCGAATTGGGCGCCATTGGCTCGCCTTGGGAAGGGGGGGGGTTCAAAAGTTGATGAAGTTCTGCAAAGCAAAGGAGGGTTTGGGGAAAGGGGGGCCAAACGGGAGAAGCATTGGAAAAAAAAGGGGGGGGGAAAGGGAAACAGGAAGACATGGGTTGGGTCCGAAAGGGGCCGATGAAGATGTGAAAAATCTGCGGGAAAGGGATTGGGGTCAAAAAGAGAAGGGGGAAAAGATGGGAAGAGGAAAACTGGAGGGAGAGAAGAAGCGGGTAAGGAGGGGGGGGTTGTAAGGGGAAACCCCGACGGATGTTGACCACAAGGGGGGATCCTTTTTCGTGCCTGCGCGAAGGAAAGGGGAAAATACTGGGAACGAAGGGAAAGCCGGGGGATTTAAAGGAGAAAGGGGGGGAAAAAAGGGGGAGGTTGGTTGGTCATGGACAATCGGGGGCCACATGGAAGAACTGGATAATCTTTGGAAAAGGGGTTCATCACAAAAAGGGAAGGCGAAACAAAAAAAAGAGGGGGGGGCCTCCTGGAAAAAGGAATGGAGATAGGGAAAGAAAGGGGGGGAAAAAGGCGGCGAAGAATGGGACGGAGAAAAGTCCTTCACGCGTGCCGGACAGTTTCTTGGTAAACAGCTTTTTGGGAAAGGACCTTACAAAAGAAGGGAAAGGCTCCTGATAAAAAAGAGCGGGGTACTCACAAAAAGGGAGGGGGAAATAGAGGGTACAGACCCTGGGGAATTTCAACGTCATGAAGGAAGGCTTCGGGAAGGGGGGGGGTTACCAGCCTGGGAGAATTGAAAAAGAACTAAAAAAAGGCACCCGCACCGTGGCACCAGGGCCCCCCCCAAGCGCGCCTCGAAAAGAACAGTTAAGAAGGTGCAAAATGGGCAAAAAAGAAAACCGCATGATACCAAGCCTCTCCGAAGATCAGTAAGAAAAATTACCCACAAAAAAGGGGAGGGAAAGGTTTGGAAGAACAAAAGGGGAGAAAGCACGGGGGTCGCAAAAATTAGATGCCAACCTTTCATCTGCATGCAAAACCTTCGCCGGTGATCACGTCAAGGGACGGGTAGACGGAAAAAGCGGGCACTGCATGGAAAAAAGAAAACGAGTCGCACCAAACGCAAACAGGTTATGAGGGAGAAGAATTACGGGCGCTTCGAGGGGGGGAGGGGGAGGAATCAAGGAAGGGGGAACCTGGTAAAAAAAAAGGTCGAGGGTAAACAAAGATGCTGGAAACGAAATTGAGGGTGCTGAGTTCCCCCGGATATCGGAAGAGTCCCAGGGGGGGCTCGGGGCTCCTTAGGGGGAGGAAAAAGAACTAGAAAGAAGGCCGCGTAAAGGTGATTACTAAGGTCCCCTCAGGGCGAATTCCCGGTCCAAAAAAAAAGTCGAAAAAGGGGGACGAAGGAGGAAGCTCGAAGGTGGAAGATGGTGGAACCAAAAAAAAAAAGAATTTACAAGTCGGAAAGTTGGGAGGGGAGCGTTCATTGTTGGTGGGGGTCACCACGGGTGGGATAGGCAGTTGGATGGAGGGAGACTCACTGCGCCAAACACGTCAATAGAGGGTCAAAAGAGGCGTAGGACCTCAAGCATCTAGCTGCCCCCTCCTATCGACCGTAGGAAGCCCCCGAGGGAAGGAAAAAGATCAAGGGACTAAAAGAGAAAAAAAAGAATTTAGACGAGGGGGGGGGAGGAAGGTTTTGTGGAAAGGGTCGACAGAGGAACCGGATTTAGACCTCGCCT
>Ga0179593_1313759_pt1 | contig 12049 bp, 12 predicted proteins | sample CZODoug2_1_08_16_FD_185931 | JGI IMG/M metagenome (GOLD analysis project Ga0179593, IMG submission 185931) | Vadose zone soil fungal communities from Angelo Coast Range Reserve, California, USA - CZODoug2_1_08_16fungal (PacBio error correction) | ecosystem: Environmental > Terrestrial > Soil >...
TTAAAAACAAAAGACTGGTCACGGGGAGGGAATTTACTTACGAAAAAGGAATGATGAGGGGTGGAGAACCCGTGAACGCAAGCGCCGGCTCGGGAATGGGGGAAAATCTGGCAATTCGCGAAAGTTCCTTGGAGTCAGATTTGCGTGAGACGATGTTCGAGGACGCAAAGACAGGTAGACTGGGGTGGGAGACAACGTAGCGGAGGAAACCTCGAGCGTGGAGTCGGGGGCTTGAATGATGCCCGTCCAGGTTCAAAGAATGTCGACCGGGGAAGAAAAGGTGAAAAACCGAACGACAATCCTCTAAGACGCACCGTTCGGGGTGAACATGCGCTCTTATTTGGGGAGCCCTGATAAACCCTGGGGGGCAGCTCATGAGCGCATTACTGAGCTCTATTTACACAAGGACTCCAACTCCGGCGGGAAGGGGAAAAACTTATTAGGGACAGGAATACTCGAAAATTGCAGGCTTGGTCAGGCTTAAGGGATGGGCTTCACGAGCAACTTCGATGTAAGAACTCATGTCGGTTTGCAAGATGGGGCCCAAGGTGCGCAGCAGGGGGATGAAACACAGCAGCAAGTAAGGTGGAACGTGACATGACCTCTTACTGGTAGCGGGAAAAAAGGGGGAGCGGGGAGAATTAAAAAAAAGCCGCAAGCAAAAAAAAAAACGTTAAAAACAGAGCAGGGTTCTGCTTCGCAAAGGGAAGCATGAATCGGGGCCGAACTTTTTATGAAACTACACGGAAGGGGAACTGGATGCGCGTGGTAGTTTAAACTCCGCGCAGAACCAGATTTTCTGCTCAGCGGGACAAGGTGGGAACTCGGACACTTGATTGGGGAGGTAGGCAGCTGTAAGATTGGGGGGGGGGAAAAGGAGCGGTTAGGCTGTCCAGATGGCTCTTATTTTTGAAAAAATTGCGGAAAGAGAGAACGTTCATCTCCCTGAAGGGGGGGCAACTGTGAGAAAAAATGACAAGGATGGCGCACTTGAAGTTTCAAGGGTACTTAGGAGAAAGCAAGAAGTTGTGAATGATGGGGTGTTTGGCTTACTTCGCGTGGACCAAAGGAGAATGGAAAAAGCCTGGGTCGAGAGCATCAGCAACGCAAGTAAAAAGAAATGAACGCCATCGCAAGTGTTGGGGGGAGAGGGGAGGAAAGCAGAAGGGATAGGTCTTGACCAGCAAACTCAGATGCAAATCCGGTTTATTTAGAATGGCGAGCCCGACCGACGCAACGAGAGCATACAAAACAACAGACAGGGGGGGCATTACCGAAGTTTGACAAAAGACCAACGGGTTACTGTGCGGGGCCAGTTAGGCTCGTAAGCCTCAAAAACAAGGGCAAAATGAAGCGATTGGACAAGCGCGCGCTGCGCGCGCTCGAATCCAGGAGGATCAGAGAGACTATCATTACCGAGTCTGATTTCAGAGGATAAAACGCATGAACCGGCAAACTCAAAGGTCAAACAAAAGAGGGAGAAACACCTCCGAGTATGGTGCCGTCCTTGAGGGAGACACAGTTGATGAAGTGATAGACCTCCGGGAAAAAATAACAACAAAGGGCTGCGATTGCGTACGGGGGGGAAGCCCCGGCTGGCGATTTCTCAAGGGGCCTGGTGAGAGGAAATGAAATGTGGCGTTCAGAGGGAAAAAAAATAACGGTTGGCAAGAAAGCGACTGCTTAGTGTTCGTCAACAAGTCTCCATGGCCGAAATGGTCATTGCAAGAGGGGAAAAGACTCGGGGGGGGGTGAAAAAAAATATATCACGACTCCGGAAAAAAAACAAAAGGAAGACGCTGCGAAAGAAGATGAGGCAAACGCGCAAACTCAGGAGTAGAAAAAGGGGGGAAAAAAAAAACCGCCTAAAGCAAACCGTTCCAGTAAAGGGAGACTGAAAAAAAACTTGTTTCCGAGAAGTGAAAAAGAAGAGTTAAACGAGGAAGGCACGTGGAGGAATCTCAGGACCCGCCAGTCGGGCATCGAAGAAGCCGTGCTGATAACGACACGGAAAGCGTTGTTGAAAGGGGAAAAAGAACAAACAGGCACAGGTGACCGAAAGGAGTAAGTTCTTGGGGAGGGGGTGGGGGGTTAGGATGAAAAAAGGGGGTTCTCACGCAGCCAAATAAAGGGGGGGGGCCGACAGAGGGCCAGCGGTTGGCTAGTTCGGAACAACCCATTAGCGGGGGCAACCTAACCCAGGTACGGGGGGACGAGTGGAAAGGATGAAAGTGAAGTCGGAAGACGAGAGAAGAAAAATCGACGGGTAATTTCCGCCCAGACTGGGTGTTGAGGGTAGAAGTCTGAGTGCCGCTACCACCAGAACAGACAGGGGTAGAGGACTAGTTGGGAGGACCACCCGATACAGGGGGGATCAGCTTTAAAAAAATACAAAAAACAGTACCAAGTAAAGCGACCAGGGGCCGATGTGGTTTGATCTACGAAGCGGTGAGTGACTCCTGGGTAAGAAATGGAGATGCAGTGATGGGGGGGTGAAAAAAAAAGGGCGGAAAGCAATCAACTTATTCAAGGAAGAAGGGGGGGCCCACCCCCAAACGACCTAAAGGGGGAAGGGTGACCAAAGGGGGGAAAATTAGCTACCATCATCTACGATGATGGCATTGGGGTCGGGGGGGGAAAAACAAGAGAAGGACGAAAGGCATCGGAGGAGGCGATCGATGAACCCCTCGAAGGATGGTGAGAGACGAAGGGGTACAAATTCAATGGAGGATCGGGGGGGTCCGTGGTCGTAAAGGCAAAAGATTATAGAAGAAGATTGGGAACAGCCAGTACGTGACGAAGAAACAAAAGGGGAGTGGAAGAACAGTAAAAATAAAACCCACTCAGATTCGGGCGTCAGGGAAAGTGCGGATTGGGTCAGGACCACGCTCCTTGAATCGGGGAACGGCAAGAGCAGTGCAGGCAGGTCTGCCTCAAGGGAAGAGGAAACAGGGCGAGGAGGTTGTGACAAGTGAAAGAAGGATCCATGACGAGGACTCTGAAGGCATAGGGCGAGAAAATACCGAGAGATCGATGAGAAAAAAAAACAAAACGGGAGGAGGAGGAAAAGGATATAAAGGAATCGCGTACGACTACTTTCTCTACGATCAAAGCAAGTCAACGCATCATGGAACAGTGGTGGGAGAGACGTCGTAAACAACAAAAAAAGGGGGGGGTGGGCAAAAAACGCATGGCCCAGCAAGATTGCCGGCACTGCGAGCGGCCGACCAAGAAAGAGCCCGCGCGTGGGAAAGAACAGCCGGAACTGGGAGACAGAAATATATGAGTGGGGACGGGAAAGGAGTCCACATCAAACAAGGGGGTGGTGCGCGAGGGAGAAACGTCAAGGACTTGCTGCACAGCGCTCGCGGACATGGTTGTAGGCGAACGGACGAAGCTGCCCTTGGCAGGTACCGCGCTCAACAGCACTTAGAGGACCATGCTGAATCAGAAGACTCGAATGCAGGGGCGGAGTGAGGAAAAAAAAAAAAAACGACCATGTAATCACCCTGCAAAGAAGGGAGGGGGGGACAAGACGGGAAGAAGAACTTCCCTGTCAACAAGAGGGTGGGGGTCGAGAATCCTGGGGAAGGGGAGGGTTTGGGCAAATTATTACTTTCCGAAGTTATGCAACGGAAAGCCGGGCAAAAGGGAAAAAAGTCCCAGCAAGGAACTCTGATTTACATCCGGGACACTAACGCAACTTGCCCGGAAGAACACCAAAGCAGACCGTGATGCAATGGGAATAGTAGACGTTGGGGGGGGGGTCTGTCCCTCGGGATTATCAGATCGGCTCGCCACACTCGAAGCAGACCGAACAGGCCTGTTCCTTGAACGGGAGACTGCAAACGGACTCAGCCCGGGGATGAACGAACCACCCCGATGCAGGGGCCGGAATGACTCGAGTAAGAGAGCGCGGCAGTCAAGGAGTTTTCCAATGACATGCTCAAGAAGTAACAGAAGTTGGACACCGGGAGGGGGGTGGAGGAGCTCCCGTGGCGTGGTGCGACATCGAAACGATCCATTGGCGGCCCAGAACGTGAGGGGAGGTGCGAAAAACTGTTGGTGCACGGACGGAAACAACAAAAACTCCGAAACTGAAGGAAGGGGCCGAAAAGTGCAAGGCTGTACGTAACAAGAAAGCGACGATTGTCGTTAGGAAACACGGATGCCTTGAGGGGGAGAAAGGAATTGCTTTTTCCGAGATGCAACTTCCCCTGCAAGGTAAAATTTGGTGGAACCTGACTTTTTGGGGGAGAAAATGCAGGGAAAACCAGGCATCGCCCGTTGAAAAGACACCTGTTTGGGGAGGGAGTCGGAATCGTAGCCTCTGAGGGGAAGGAGGGAAATGATCGATCTTGACGACGCAGGATGGCCGGAAAAAGGACGGCGTAGCTTGTGGGACTGTGGCAAGCACAGGAGCTGTTGAAGCCGGAGGGGGAAGAATAGGTAGAACAATGCCACTGGGAAGAATTTGAACACCATCAGCGTCACGCGTGAGTGTCAACAGTACTCTTAACTAGAACAAAAAGGTGAAATCCTCTCACCAGCAAGTCTCAAGAGAAGAGACTGGTCTCCCAACTTAGGCAAGATCAAAGGATGAGTCGCCTGGCGGTCTAGTCAGCGAGCTCTGGGGTCTTCCTCGAACGCCCCCAAAGCAAGACTTCTCTATGGGGTCTCCACTGACTTCAGGGCAAAGTGTTTTCTTTCAGGGGGTAGCGAAGGCGTATCAGAGTCATCAGAATAGGGGAAAAAGGGGGGGAAATGCATCGGAGAGCCCGATTTGCGTTCGAGCGCGAACAGCTCGCGAGGTGCAGCCGCCGGATCTCTGAACTTTTGTGATTATGCAAGTAGCCTCTGTCCGACGAAGCCCGCAGGAACAAGGGGCTCTGGAGGACAACAAGTCGGACATTACGAGGGATGGGGGGAAAAGCATCCGTTAGTCGGGGGGGCTCACATTTGGTCAAAAAAATAACCCGGACTGTGGGATACAAGGAGAGCTGTACCCCCGCCATCGAAGGGGTACCTTTACTATCTTGCACGATCCTCCTAACCATGGAGCTTTCTTTAAGTTTCGGGCGTGCGCTCGGAGAGTGAAGAGATACCAGCTTGGCAGTCTTAAAAAACAAAAAAAGGAAAGACCCACTAACAAAAAAGAATTACAAACAAGGAGGACTGAGAATACGAACTGAAAAAAAGTTGCAAGGGGAGTAAACTCCCTGGGAAAGGGGGCGGAAAAGAAAGATTCAGTAAGATAAATCGTTAGAAGAGGGAATACCAAGTGTTTCAACACTATAAAAAATCCTTGAAGGGGGGGGTCATTCACTTGCAACATGGCACTAGCGGAAAGCGACAAGACGGAAACGCAATCTTGCCGAGTTAACATTGCTTTCAGGTCAACCTCTTACAGTACAGGAAATATGGGCTGCGGGAGGAAAATACAGAGACAGCCGAAGCACCCGTTGCGGGTGAAGAATAAGCACGGGGTCGGTTCCCTAATTTGAGACCTGGTCTCCCGCTTCGCGGCGAAAATAGAAGGGGTTTTCAAAGGAAGGAGAAAACAGCGGGATTGTGGGAACACTTGCGAAACCTTTCACATGAAGCCCGCGAAGTAAGGGGGAAACGTCACGGAAAAGAAGGGCAGCGGGCATCTCCCAAGCCCGGCTCGGAGTGTGAACAAGCTGGGCACCTACATTAAGGGAACCAGGGAATCTGAGGCGAAATCCCCGAAAGACTGAAGACAGCAAGTTGTATAAAGAGTCGTAGATGGTCTATCGCTTACCTTTCCTCATCCTGGTTGAAAGGAAACCATGCCGGCGTTGATAAGTGTGGCAATATGAGCTCAACGAATCGCGCGAGCAGGCACACAAGTGTTTTCTCCTGGAAAAAAGAAGGAAAAAGAAGGAGCATGAAACGAGACGGTTATGATTGGAGGAGGTATGGGGAGGAAAAAGCTTCCCACAAGGAGCCATTCTCTAGAGAGGGCATCATTACACTCGAGATCAACTCGCGGTCGACGATATAGGTTGTCATACAAAAGGAAAGGAGGGGATAGACGAAATCGTATCAAGCAAATCGACTCCAAGAAACGGGGGGAGGAGAAAGGACCAGTACAGGCGATAGTCGCTTCTTGGAAAGGAAAGAAGTTTCTCCAAAAACACCTCACAGGTCGAGATTGGAAGTTGAGAAAACGCTCCGTTGAAAAAAAAAGCTGACAATAGTGCTAATGGCACCTATTGCAAAAGTCTTGTCTTTCACGGGAGAAGCGAAGACCAGGGGTCTTGTGGGAGGGAATGCTCCGCTCGACAGACTGTTCTTAGATCGACTATTTGCGACGCCACTCCTCGTGGTGGAAAAGAAAAGGCCGGGGGGGGCATAAAACACCATAAAAAAGCAAAAGTCACTATGGGGACACTTTCAAAGGGTGCCGGGAGAAAAAAAACCAAAAAAAAAAACCAACGAAACCCCCGCGAAAAACGGGGAACCACAAACCGAGTTCGTGTTGGAACACCACAAACCCCTTCTACGGGGGGAGAGAAAACATAACTGGACACCCTATTGGGAAGACGGACACGAACGTAAAAAAAAAAAAGATCTGGGCGGCGTCAGACACGCTAGTATAAAAAAGAGGAGAGAAAGTGCCAGAGGAGATTATCACATATCTGGGTCGGACAACATAAGACAACTATGTCGGGAGGAAAGGAACTGGAGGCTGGGCTTACGTGCGATTAGAGCACAACTAAGCGACGACAATGTCGCGATCAGTATCGTCAAGAAAAAATCGCGTGATAGGGTCCAACTAAAAGAAAAAGAAAAAAAGGACATGAACAAGGCATGGGAGAAAAACATCGGCGGCTCACAGCCACAGCTGCACAGGTTTCCGTCGGTTGACCCAACAAATGAGGGGGAAAGGCTTCGTCAAGGCAAAAAGACAATCAGAAAATCACTGTGAAAGAAACGATCTCACTGCTCTGAAGGGGGGGGGGGAAAGGGGGAGGGGAATGCCAAAGAGAAAGAGCATCTAACCACTCCCCTCAACGAGGCAAAAATGCTGCTTAGGGAAGATAGGAGAGATGAAAAGACCCATCATCTCCAGGAGTGAAGCGTGAAAACTAAAAGTCGCTTCGATGAAGCTTTTTGGGGGTAGGGGAGTGGGGGGGGGGAAAAGGGGGGGGGGTGGGGGGACGTCTGACTAGAGTGGGAACTGGGGACAGAAGAAGCCCGCGCCGACGTCTACCAAGGGACAAGCTCGGACCCTTGTGAGGGGGAAAGAGGGAAGACGATGTGTAATTCTGGGGTCTGGAAAATAAACTAGACTAGACGGGGGACAGTCGGGCTCTCTAGTTGGAAGGAAAGGGCTAAATTCAACAGCACAGAAAAAAAAAAAAGTAAACCAAAATAAAAAAAAGAAAAGGTAACAGTTTTAAAAGCACAGCCCTTGGGGACCGCAGGGGGGGGTCGTTAATAGGGGAAGGACATTGTCACACCAAAAAAAAGAAAACGCCCTGTGTGGGGGTCTCTCTCAACCACCACAAGGGGAAAGGGAAGAAGTATAGGGGAGTACAAAGCGAATGGTCCAGGGAAAGGTAGCGATGAAGAAGAACAACAAGTACTCACGGCTAAAAAATGAACAATAGGGGATATCAAAGGGCAAAAAGAATCCAAGGGAAAAAAATCGAAGGGGGAGAGGGAAACTCTCGGATAGAATGCGATGAAGGGATGCAACGGAAGGGCTAAAGGCCGCCTCTATACAAAAGGGGGGGGGGAGAAGGAGTACAGACGGGCTGTTGAGAAAAGAGGACAAAATAAGCACTCATTCTTCTCTTGCGAAAATAACACGTGAGAATAGGGGGGGGGGGGGGACCAGACTGAGGAGTAGAAGCATCTGCAGGAGTGTTGGGTGACTACCCAACGAAACTTAGCTAGTGTTGTGTCGTGAGGCTGGACACCCGGGGGGTGCCGTGAATCATCATGCTCTCTACCCCCCTTTGAAAGGGAGCACCATGTCAGAGCAGCATTCGACGAAAGGAAGGGGTTGAATGCCTTCTCTGCGAGATGCTCAAGAACTGAAGGACAAGAGGGACCCGACGACGGCCCTCTCTTCATGAGTCTCCCTCCTCTCGGGTGAAATAAGGGCTCCGGTGGTGCCCTGGCACTCCTAAAGAGAAGGAACTAAAGAGTGGGCAGGTATGATTACGAGGGGGGGGGGACTACTTCTAGTCATGGCCTTCTGCGGCCACCTAGCATCTGTTTCAAAAAAAAAAGAATTATACCGGGGGGCGAACACACTTATTATGACGGGGGAAAAAGGGGGGAACCTTTGGGCCAACCAAACAACAGGGGATCCGATGTCGACTTAAGCTTCGTAGACAAGAGTTTCAGGTTAGCCTGACATAAATACTGGGCAAGGTGTAGGTGGGGGCAAAAGTCAACGAGAAGAAAATCATTTCTGATTTGTGGTGGAGAAAAGGAGTGCGAAACTAAAGATACGCCTTGGTACATCTGTCATTCAAGAACAACGTGGTGAATTTTCTGCCTAGGGGGGAGGTATACGAGTTTGACTCCCATTCCTCAATTTGGAAGACAAGTATCGGAGGAAAGCTAAACAGTGAAGTAAAATCCGTTAAAATGAATTACTTGAGAGAGGGTGACATTTTTTGGAGAGCCAATTTGTTTCAACCTCGACTCAAACACCGACTAACTCAGGAAAAGTTGTAGGGGAAAAAAGGCCATCGGCTGGTGGGGAGAATGAGACCGATTTTCACGATCCGCGCGATTAGGAAGCGAGAGGGGGGAAAAACTAGCCAAAGGGCGGCGTACAACCAGGGATTATTCCAGGGGAAGAGAGATAAACCAAGGGGGTCGTAAACTTTCAAAAAAAAAAAAAGCCTGCGGAAGGGAGGGATTCCGACGCCTCAGATGTCCCGTGAACAAATCATGTCTTTTAAGGGGGGGGGGGAAATCCCACTTGAGCCAGGGCAGGGGATGAACCAGAGGACAGGACGTGGCCAGGGAAGGCAACTACGTCGACTGCGGAATGGGGTAAGCGTTTCGCAAGGGAAACAAAGGAAAGGAAAGGGACTCTGCCGGAAAAGGGGAACCACAAGGGATCTTGTTCGCGCGAAGATTAGTACCATGTAGGCGAAAAAACACAACACATGGGGATTAAAACGCTCACTTGGTCTTCAATGCCTTTCGATGGGGAAAAAAGGGGAAAAACAGCCAGAAAAAAAAAAAAAAAAAAGAGTGACAACACAAACAAGGTGGGCACGGTGTAAAGAAAAAGGGTGGGAAAAAGAGGGGAGTAGCGAAGTTGCTTCCTGTGCTGCGGATGCGGTTGACTCTATTGTTGAAAGGGCAAAAAAGAACTACAAACCACACCCCCCCCCACCAAAAAAAACAAAAACAAACAAAAAACATGAGGGAAGGGTGCCATGGGGGGGGGGGGGGGGGATTCAGGAACGAGGGGGGAAAAAGTTGGTCGGCGACAGAAAAACTTGCTCTCGACCGGAGGCACACACCAGGTAGAAAAAAACCCCAAACAAAAAGATCACTGACGGTTAAAGACAAGGGGAAAAAACAACAAAGGTTCCCCAATGTATTAACTCACAACCGCCAACCTGTTGTGAAAAAAAGGGGGAGGTGGGGTGGGGGGGGGGGGAGGAGTCGGAGAAGGACACCAAAGCAGGCCACAAGTACGAAAAATCACATATACGCCGCATTATAACAGACATGGTGATGAGGGGGGGGGAGTGTCGTCGACCTATCGTGCCTTGTTACTGTGGAATAGCGTTTAACGATAGAAAACTGGCCTTTTCGATACTCCGGAGGGCCATCCTCTTGACAGAAAACCATGTGATAAAGCCTGCTGGGGGGGGCGAAAAGGAAATAGGATGAGAGAGTATTTCCCCCCGGAAGGAAGAGGGGTCGGGAGACGTCACTTCCAGGAGGGAACAGATTCCTGGCATACCTGCGAAGCTTGTTGATCACAAAAGGGGGGCAAAGAAAAAAGGTGGTGTCGCTGAAAAGGGGTACTTAGTCGCAGGGGGGTCGGGCACCGCCTCAAAAACAAACACAGCTAATAAAAAAGAGCCAACATCACAGAAAGTAGAAGACAGAGACAACAGTTGAACTCTGTGTGGGGGGAAGGCTTTCGTGGGGGGGGGGGGGGGGGGGGGGAGAGTGGAGCATCTCTACATATGCATCGCTCTACTCTCAGCTTAACGACGAGAAGGGCAGAAAGAGGGCTTTCCGAGCCTCAGATCAAAGTGAGATACGCTACTGGCTTCGTAAAGTGCTCCACAAACAAAAAAACAAAAAAAAAATAAAACACACAGTAACACAGAAACAGAAATAAAAAAGGAAAAAAAAAAAAAAAAACAAAAAAAACAAAGGGGGGGGACAATAAAAAAGGAAAAAAAATAAATACAAAAAAAACCCTGCCGTCGGAGCCACAGGGAAGTTTAGCCACGCACAGGAAGTAAAAGCAGGCTCGGTGCCGAACTGGGGGGAGACAAGGGCTATTCGATACCCGTGCCTGGGATATTCTGAACATTGTAGCTTTCTGACCCGATAGCAGGGTGCACATAAAAGCGACAGGGATGGGTCGCACTTGCGAAACCAGGGCCAGTCGCATGGTCTTGAAAAAAGCGGTCGGAAATGGAGATGGTGGGAAAAAAAGACCAAGTCCGCCGAAGTCAACGTACAGCGCATACCCAAAAAACACTCAAAAAGAGATCAATTTGCAGGGAGGCCATCAGCTGAGAAAAAGTTTCCAAAGCCGAAGCAAACGTGAAAAAGGGGAAAGGAAAGATTCAAAACAAATTGTTGAGCTATGAATACAAAGCTCAGGTCCCACTATTAGTTCCGAAAGTTTCATGAGTGTCGCGGAAAAAACACTCCCGGCTTGAGAGGGGGGTCGTCGTCTCATGGAGTTCTGTATACAGAAGCGTCAGTCGGTTCTTGACCGCCAACAAAGGGAAAGTTTAGGTCCAGGAGGTAGCAGGTGGCTTATGGGGAAAGGGGTGTGGAGTAATTGAAAAGGTTTCGGGGGGGCAAGAAGGACAGGCGTAGTTGGGCCGAAGGAAAAAGCGGGCGAGGGGAGACACAAGAAAGGCTGTCAGAAAATCAACCAGGGGGGGGGGTCGTTTTGATATACGTCAAGGGACTAAGGAAGTTCCCCGCTGACTAAGGATAGACTCTCTAAGCGATCGTCCAGTCAGACAGACGTTGGGGGTTGGTCTTATTCATTTCCCGAGGAACTCGTGTTGCAAGTCTCCACATCGGTCCCTGACCGGTTCGTTCTCTGCGAGTTTTGTGCAACAGATCGAAATCGAGGGCTGAACTCCCCCCCAACCGTCCAAGAGGGGAACTGCCTGAAGAAGTGGGGGGAAACGCTCCGGAAAATAGGGGGGTGAGGAATGAAGTCGGACCGGGTAGCGGGGAAGGAAAAAAGGGGGGGTGCACGGATCAAAAGAACAAGGGGGAGCCATAAGGCAAAAAAACGAACGCACCTTCAGTCTCCGAACGGGGAAAAGGGGGTTACGTCTGATCCGCAGCAGACTATAGTTAAGGTTGATTACGGGTGTGAGAAGAGAGCAAGGGCCGGAACGTCAGTACGAGGCTGAGGAACTCATAGTATGCAAAGACCAACGGACTCCGGAGGGGGAGATTCGATCACAGGTGAAAATGTGAGAAAAAAAGCTCTAAAGTCTTCCGAACATAGGGATAGGCATAGGAAATTGCAAAAGTTACTTTCTCCACCCCGCGCATCTCAGACCCAAATTGGATTTACGAACGCAGAACACCACGAAAAAGGAGTGGCCAGTCCGCGGGCAATAATCAAACACCCACACGAGGGGGGGTATTGGGGTGTAGGCAAAAAAGAAGGGGATCTCTTTCGGCAAGAATGCATTGTAAGGCATAGGGCAAGAAAGAGAGTACAAAAAGGGATTAGAGTGGTTTTACCGGAGTCTAAAAAATCGGTGACAAATGGGAAGGGTGACTAGGCTGGAAAGGAGAGGTACCTTCGAAGAAAGAGAGAATCTAG
>Ga0179593_1325413_pt1 | contig 12049 bp, 14 predicted proteins | sample CZODoug2_1_08_16_FD_185931 | JGI IMG/M metagenome (GOLD analysis project Ga0179593, IMG submission 185931) | Vadose zone soil fungal communities from Angelo Coast Range Reserve, California, USA - CZODoug2_1_08_16fungal (PacBio error correction) | ecosystem: Environmental > Terrestrial > Soil >...
GGTGGGGGAAGGGAAAAAGGAAAGGGAGGGGGGGTTTGCTCGAGAAAAAGGCCTAGGGCGGAAAAAAGAGAAAATGACCCTGACAGTATGGGAGGTACAACAACACACGCTCGGTGCCCGTTGCTACTGGGGTGAAAAAAAGAACAACAAGGAGAGAGGGGGCTGTCCTACGATTGATAAGTTTACACGATAACCCTGGAACCGTTGAACACGGGGGAATAAAAAAAAAAAAACAAAAACCTAAAAATCCATCGTTCTTCGACTGAAGCTTGGGGGAGGGAAGAGATGAAAAATCAGTAGGAAATAAGAGCCGGGCCAGCACCTCCAGAACGGTGCATCACACTCTCCAAAGGGGAGGAGGGGGAAAGTTTCTGTCAAAGGCAGGTCGCAGACACGCTGTTGCAAAAAAGAACAATCCACAAAATAAGCCGCCGCCGGTCACTGGTAAGTAGAAGAAGAAAAAAAAAAACGAGGGGGGAAAACAGGCCGGAAAGCTGGGTGGGCTTGGGGGGGGGGGGGGAGGGGACGAAAAAACCGGGTGGGGGATTCGAAGGACTGGGACTTGACAGGACATTACCCATAAAAGCAGAAAAAGGGGGAAAAAAAAAAAAAAATAGAAAGAAAAGAGATCGTCAATGCAAAGACCATGATCGGGGCAGCGAAAATTCTCTGAGAGGGGGGAAACTCCAAAAAAACAGAAGAGAAACCAAAAAAAAACAAAAGTTCAGACACCGGGAAAAAGTTTTGGGGGGGGAAAAAAAAAAAAAAGGGAAGGGGAGAAGAGGAAATGCGTCCCCTCGTCCAAAGCAGAGCGTACAACGTATCCAGGGAAAGGAGGAGGGGGAACAGGGGAGGGGAAAAGAAAAAAGGAAGTGGTCACAAAAACTTGTCAAAAACAAAAAAAAGCGTAAACTACAATTTAGGCTTGAATGGGGGTCCCTTGCCTCTGGTAAAAGTTGGGGGGAATAGGAAAACAAAACCGAACAGCACCTGAAGGGGGGATGTGGAAGGAAAAAAAAAAAAACAGGGAACAGGGGCAAAACCGGCCGTCAACACGCTCTGGCCGATAGCGTCCCCGACCGGGACCCAAGGGGGAACTGGGAAAAAGTGACGGGAGAAGGAATCAAGATCTGGGAGCGATGTAACCAGAGGGCAAAAAACAAAGGGAAAAAAAAACACCCCGGGCGTCAAAACTCTACTTCGCGAGCAAATCCTCGGAAGCCAATCACGGGGGGCAGAAAGAGAAAAAAAGCAACGTGGTGTCCGTTACCTGAAAAAAACGGCCCGGGTGACTCATTGAAATCCTAACAGAAAAAAAAAACAAAAATACAAAAACCACACAAGGGGGGGATCCCCCCCCGCACGTTTCCGTATATAGGGGAAGTCCAACCCGAGGGGAGGTTACGAGTCGAGAAGCCGCAGGTTCCGTGATTGCCCGGCACACAAGGAAACAAAAGGGGGGCAAAAAAGGGAAAAAAAATTGGTGCCATCAAGATACCAAACAGACCCAGGATCGACTCCTAGTGCCATTAACCGGGTCGCCACCAGTTGACGGAGAAAAAAAAAAAAGAGGAGCTAAGAAACCCAAAGGGTCAGCGCACAATGATTAGAGACAAGAGTTTTGAGGAAACGGCAGAGAAAAAATTCATAGGGTCGAGACGTCCCACGAAAACTGAGCGTTCCACGATCTGATACAAAGAAAAAAAAGGGACAACGAAAGAACGTCCTTAGATCATGAAGAAAATAATAAGTGGGATCGGGGAGTGATTATACCCCATCCAACGAAATTTTTCATCGGCCAAACAAGTACTCTCAGAAAAAAAAAGGGGGTGGGATTGGAAAAGGGGGGAAAAAAAAACCAGTGGCGTAACGCTTCAAGTCCAGTTTGTGGGGAAAAAAAAGAACAAAAGCAAAAAACAAAGGTAAGCAATCTTTCCAGCGACGTACACGAGGAACAAAAAAAGAAAAAGCAAGTAGAAGAATAAGAGATGCTCTTCACAAGGTGAGGAAGGGAAAGGGTATAACCTCCATGTCTAAAGGAGAAACATGGAAAAGAAGTAACCATAGAATCACCTGCTGATGCCCGCAGGAAAATAAAAAAGGAGGAATGGAAAAAAAAAAAAAAAAAGATTGACATCAACCGGAAAGACAACTTTGAAATCCACTCGCAAAATATAATGGCCGGTGGACTGAAAGGGCCACAGGAAAAAAAAAAAAGGAAAAGAAAAGACCCTTCACTACCTTGGGCAGGAGCCTGGAAAACAAAACTTAGAAAGAGAAGGAGAGGGGAAAATCCAAAAAAACATGGGGGGCAGAGTACCCGGATGATTATGACTTCAATGTGTTAAACAAAGGGGAAGGCAAACGTCCTAAGAGATGGGGAGAAGAGAAGGAAAAAAAAGGGAAACCAATCCTTGGACAGAATAAGAAAAATTGGATCCGCGGCCACGGAAGTCTAAGGAAGGGGGCACGATCCGCAAAAAAGAAGTAAAGAATGACAAGGAGGCCAAAACTGAACGCCCATCTGAGAATGTAATAGTCGATAGGGCTAAAAGAAGAAGGCCACTGGCGCTTCGCCAACGGACTCTAAAAAAAAAACTCAAAAAAAAAAAAAAGAAACCAAAACCAAAAAAGGAGGGAAAGAAAACTTTTCGAACGAGCCAGCCTTTCGATTGCCCCGCCTGGTAGAAGTGAAAAATAAGGGTCCAGCAGACGCCATCGGGTAAAAATTGAGCGTTACAAAAGAAAAAGAACCAGGGGGGGGGAAGTGAGTATTGATGCGTCCGGGACCATCGGACAATCCCCACAGCAGGGGGAGAAAAACGGTGTGGAAAAAGGAAAAGAAGAGAGAAAAAGAGAAAGGGCTCAACTGCTTTAATTCCGGGGCGTGTTGTGGAAATGGGTCAAAAAAGTAGTAAAAAGGAGAAAAAAAATGGAAATTCTTTCCTTGTGATTTGCTTGCAAGAAGAAAAAGGATGGGGGCGCTATTCGAAGGGGAATTCAACGCCGCCCATCGCTGGGGAAAGAAAAAAGGGAAAACTTGGGGGGAAAGAAAGCCAGTTTGGTTCGTGTGGGGGACTAAACTAGAAATGGAGAAAAAAAACGTTCAGGGAAAATGGAAAAAAAAAAGTAGGGCAACAACCTCCTGAACCCAGTCGCGTTTGCCGGAACATAGAAATAAAGGGGTTGGGACAAGGAGAATTGAGAGCACGGGGCAGTTGTAAAAAAAAATGAGCGCGAAAGGCAAATCGGGGCTCGATGTCACACTCGTCCACGATCGAAAAGAAAAAAAGCAAAGGAAAAAAGAGTCAGCACCTGCTAAAGTAGGAATAAAAAAAAAAATTGCGAAACATAAGCAAAAAATTGCCCAGAACCTCTACAGCGATCATTGCTTGGACCAAAGAAAAGAGAAGCAGTCCAGAAAAGAGGGGGACACAACCCTGCACACCGAACCTTGAGTTGAAGTCTGCGGGTGGGAAAAAAAAAAGAGAAAGGGGGAAAAAAAAAGCACCACTGGGCACGCCCCCAAAAAGTGAAGTCCACCGAGAAATAGGAGGTCCGAAACAGCGAGGGACCAGAAAAGAAAAATGAGTTGTGATCCGCCCAATCAAAAGGGGTACCACTCACCCAGGGAAGAAAAATAAAGGGAAAGGAAAGGTCACCAGAGTCCTTGTCCTCGGGGGAAAAAAAAGGAAACGAAGGGGAAACTGGGGGGGCGTCCGTTGACATGGTGGAACCCTATAAGGAAAAGGGACAGAAAAAACAGGGACAAAGTAAGGGTAATTGGAGGGCTTGTTGGGTGTGCCCCCCTCAAATGCAGGAAAAAGGAAGAAAAAAAGACCAAGAAAAAAAGGGAGAACTACACCAAAAACCGTCGAAAATAATAACTGTGGTAAGTTGACTGAACAAGGCATAGTATTAAACTTAACAACACCCGCCGTTCTCACTGGAAACAGGGGGGAAAAAGCAGAAAAGAATCTCTAACCCCAAACCGGAGGAGGTATTAAAATATATAAAAGAGAGGACAATACGAAAAAGAACGTGACGTCTCAAATAACCTCATCACGGAAAACAGTGTAATAATAGAGTGGGTGCCAAGTCCAGGCCACAAACCCTTCTTCCATGCCTCCCAATAATCTTGTGGGAAAAGAAAGAAAAAGGGCAGATCCGAAAAAGAAAAGGCAGGTGCCTCGGTCGTGTGGCCTTTCTCGTTGCACAGGACAAAAAAAAAAGAATAGAGGACCGGGCACGGTTAGCCCTCTGGACAAAGGGTAGAGCCTAAATGAGGGAGCAAAGAATTCGGTGGGGAGGGGGGGGAAAACAAAGGGGCGGGCGTGATCCACTCTTTCAGGGGAAAAGGGGGCAAAAACCGGAAAAAAAGATATTTTATCGAGGAAAATGCCTTGTCCGAAGGTTCAGAAAGGGGGGGGTGTGGGGGGGGGGGGGGGGGGGGGGGGGGGTGGGGGTGTGGGGGGGGGGGGGGGGTGGGGGGAGGGGGGTGGGGGGGGGGGGGGGGGGGGAGGTGGGGGGGGGGGGGGGGGGGGGGGGGGGGGGGGGGAGGGGGGGGGGTGGTGTGGGGGGGGAGGGGGGGGGAGGATGGGGGGTGGGGGAGGGGATGGGGGGGGGGGTGGGGGGGGGGGGGGGGGGCAGAGGGGAAGGGGAATACTGGAGGAAGAACGGGGAAGGAAAAGGGGGGGGAGAAAAGAAGGGGAAGACCAAAAAAAGAGGGGAGATGGGGGGGGGGGGGGGGGGGGCAAGAAGAGGGGGTGTACAAAAAAAGAAAAAGGGAATAGGAGGAGGAGAGACCACACAACCCATACGGAGTACATCAAAAGGGGGGAGGGGGGGGAAGAAAAAAAAAAAAAAAAAGAGGGGGGGGGGGGTGGGGGGGGGGGGGGGGGGGGGGGGGGGGGGGGGGGGGGGGGGGGGGGGGGGGGGGGGGGGAGGGGGGGGGGGGGGGGGGGGGGGGGGGGGTGGGGGGGGGGGGGGGGGGGGGGGGGGGGGGGGGGGGGGGGGGGGGGGGGGGGGGAGTGGGGGGGGGGGGGGGTGGGGGGGGGGGGGGGGGGGGGGGGGGGGGGGGGGGGGGGGGGGGGGGGGGGGGGGGGGGGGGGCGGGGGGGGGGGGGGGGGGGGGGGGGGGTGGGGGGGGGGGGGGGGGGGGGGGGGGGGGTAGGGAGGGGGGGGGGGGGGGGGGGGGGGGGGGGGGGGGGGGGGGGGGGGGGGGGGGGGGGGGGGGGGGGGGGGGAGAAACTAATAAAAACAAAACTGGCAGTCACAGCCAGGAGGGGGGGGGGGGGTTGCAGTTCTCTTGCCGTTCCCCACACGAAAAAGGAAAAGAAGGGCAGGGGCAACAAAAACGCCTTCGGACACTGCGAACTTTTCGAAAATGGAAAGTTAACAAAGCCAGATTATAGAAAAAAGACCCGAGAAAGGCATACTGAGCGCCTTCGAGCGTGAAAAGCATAAAACTAAAACGAGGCAAACAAATATTTGATGACACGACCCCAGTTCACTCCTCACGGTGACATGGAACTGACCCGAATACATGGCCCGGGGCCAAAAAAACAAGAATTCGGTTAGAGGGTGGCACAAGGGAAAAGAGTTCAAGAAAATTGGCCACTGGAAAAGTCTTTGGTAAAGGGACAACACACACAACTGGTTCTGGAACAGGACAATTCCCCTGGGAGCATGGTAAATATAAACGGGGAAGAGAACTTAGAAATCGCAGTAACGTCCGCGACAAAGAAGCAGGAGGTCACGTCGTCTCCCAAGATGGTGGGGAAGAAAAAGAATGAAGCACAGAAAAACCTCAACGGATCAAGGAGAAAGGGAGGGAGTTTCGTCTTGACGCCGACGGGGTGTACCACAAAGGTCAGGCATTTGCGTTTGGGTGGTTAGCTCTGTCAAGAACTGCTATCCCAGAAAAGGAAGGAAGAAAAAAGGGGTTGGAAGCGCCTGGTTCCAGGATCGTCGAAACCAGGAAGGGGCGGGGGAACCAAAAGGAGGGGGCCAAAGAGGGGGCCCGGCCTGTGCTCGTCAGACGCTGTAGAAGTAGGGGAAGAGCAAGACAGAACAAACACGGCCTGCATGACCTTCTTACCAGAATCTCATATCTCGAAAAAAAGGGGGAACGGAGGCATCCTGGGGGGAGACACTGGGGATCTCGCGCATCGGGGCGGGTCCAGACCCTCGGTTTAGGACGAAGAAAGAGAGAGAGATGCCCAAGGCGTGCGACCCCCCGTGAGTTACCAATCAGCGGGATGGTAGCCCCGTGTGACAAAAATTGAGCTACTCAGCGGGAAAAGGAAAAAAATGGGGGGGGGAGAACCACCAATGAGAAGAAAGGAGGAGAAACAAAGGAATCAGCATAGGTGGGAAGGTCCCTTCCTGTGATTGGGGGCGAAAGGAGGGGACCAGAAAAAAAAAGAACATCAAAACTTTGCCCGATTGGCTTTTCCCCGGGGGGCGGGGGGGGGAAGGGGGAGAAGAGCCATGGGGGCAAGGAATCCGCGCGCGTTGCAGAGTTGTTCCGACGATTTGAAGGGGGGCTGCGGGGGAAAATAGAAAATCAGTCTGAACCCAACACCGGCGAGCCATCAAGAGCAGACCTGGGATGTTTTGTTACGGAGGAAAAGGGCCAACCAAGGAAGAAGTGACTCGGAACGAGCCCGGCCCGGGATCACCTGGTTTACCGAGGTAAAAAGGTGAAAACAAAAAACTGGACGTGAAATCGACCCACTGGTAAATGGGACAAATGGGGTAAAAGAACCACCGATTGTTCTGATCTCAATTGGTGAAGGAAAAAAGGGGACAGTGAAAAAAAGTGGTGTCTCAGACTCCCTATGAGATCGATAGGCGAGGTCAGACGTGGCGGGGGAGCGCATTCAGAGTATCAGAACAAAAAGAATGAACCGACCTCGAAACTTACTGGGCCGTAGGACACACAGGAAAAAAAGGGAGGGGGGTAAAAGAAACAGGGAGCCTATCCTCACGGGGAGTAAATCGAACTTGGTTTTGGGGGGGGGGGGGGGGGGGGGGGGGGGGGGGGGTACTACAAAGGTGCCTTGGACACAAGCGGAAAGAGGGCAACGTCGAGAAAAAGTGGACTGATGGCCACCACGTGTGTGTTCCGGGGGAGAAGCAGGGAAAGGCAGGCGTATCTTCGATCTCTAACAGACGAAGAAAAGTAAAAGAAAGACCAGGAAAAAAATCTGTCCCGGCCAGGACCGTTCTTCCGTGGGAAAGGGTGAAACAAAATAAAGGGGGGCATGTTGTCAGTTTACTGAAAAACGATCACCTTACCAAGAAGAAAGGGTGATGAGGGGAGGGCATCAAGGATTTAACAATTGTCGCCCGGTGGTTTGTCGGGGCGCAGGCGAAGTGAAAAAAAAAGAGAAAAGTCCTCTAACCTACAGTTCCGGCAATTCAAGGGAGGGGAACGATCGCTACAAAGAAAAAGGGGGTTTCGACAAAAAACAGGCGGCCCAGGGCGGGCGGGCGAGCAAGCCCTCAGGTGCTTGTCGGGGGGAAAAAACAAAAAAGACGGAGTTTTTCTCAACGGGGTTGGTCGGGGCGGGGGGAAAAAAGGGGGAAAGCTCGAAAGGAAAAGGGGGCAGGTACGCGCCTGCCTTGGAAGACAACCCTTACTTTAAACCCATCAAAAAGGACGAAAGAAAAACCAATTGCAAAGCACGGATTTTGAGTGGGCTGGGTGGGTAACCACCTCAGGAAAAAAGATCGAAGAAGAGACCGGGATCGGCAGCGGGATGGGTGAGCACGGTTTTCGAAGGGGTAAAGGGGGGGAAAAGGGAGGGGGCCAAAAAAAAAGACAAAGGACAGAAATCCCACCTGTTGAGCGCACACCCACAAACGACAGACACGAACCAGAGTTGACAACGATTGATTGCTAGAACGAGAAGCTAGCCGTGTGTGATAACAAGGAAAAAATAAGAGGCACGACAAAGAAAAATGGATTCCGAATCCCCAGGGCGAGTGAGGATTGGCAAAAAAGGAGGCTGCACAAAAAAAAGCGAACATGTCGCGGATCCACTGAAAGAGCCGCACCCAACGACGGTCAAAAAAAGGGGAAGGAGACGGGGGAAAAAAGGCCGGGGAGGGGAAAGTGTCTCGACTCCCTCAGGCAAAAAAAAAAAAAAAAAGAGAAAACAGCCATAGGCGGATAAGGATGTGGCAGTTTGGCGTCACCAGTGCCCCGGGCACCGATGCATTGTGGGGAAAAAGAGGGAAGCACGAGGAAGGAGGAAAGGACCCAAGACCCGTCGAGCAAACACCGCATCGTCAAGCCAGCGATCAATGACTCATCGAAAAAAAGGGGTGAAGAGGAGGGAAAAGGGGAAAAGTATGTGTTGTTGCCATCGAACGCTCGGGAGGTAAAGAAGAATGAAAATTGAAGGAGGAAACGCAAAGGGTGTACCCGTTGGTTAAGGGGGTGAACGCACTAAACTACAGAGGGGAAGGATAAAGAAAGAAATGGAAAGGGGGGAAGAAAGGGGGACGAAGAGTTTCGAGAAACTGTGAAACTTTGGCCAGGCTGGTTTTGGGAAAAACAAAAAGAAAAGCAAAATCAGGTCGTCGAAATGCGGGTGGGGTGAGGCCCTCATTACGCAGTGGAAAGAGGGGGACACAAAACCAACCACGCCCACGGACATTTGGCAAACATACAACATAACCGGGGGCAAAAAAAGGAAAGGTCCAGGCCCCCCCAGTATGAGCGTGCTGCTGGCCCCACAAGAAAAAACAAATCCAAGCACAGGGGGAGGGGCGGGAAAAAAGGACGAGATCAAACGAAATTAAAAAAAAGAGCAACGAGGGTGGAAGCCAGGCCCAAGAAAAGGTCACCACCGGGGACTTCAAGTGGGACTGGCCAGGTCAACTCCATGGGGAATACAAAAGGAAAAAATTAGCAACCGACGAAACCTCCCGCCTTGCCGGCCGATCAAAAAAAAAACAAAATGAAGGAAACAGGGAAATAACAGAAAAGGGGGGGTGGAGCACAAAAAGCACTCACACATCGGAAAGGGGAAAAAACACGGGGAAGTCAAAAAAAAAAAAACATGGGGGGAAGTAACGAGTTTCTGCCGCGGCCAAGCAGCTCGGAGGAGAAGGGAAAAGGGGGAAAGAAAACAGGGGCTTCACGACACAGACAAAAAAACGGAGAATACACTTAGGAGGACCAAAACTGCGAGTACAAACCGAACCTAACCTGAATTATTGGCTCGACGCAGGAAGAAAAGGCCACTGCAACAACCGCAAAGGAACGCAAAACAAAAAAAGGAGGACAGAGAAAAAAAACAAAAAAGAAAAAAGGGAACAATTGCCGACCGATTAAAGAATGGAATCAGATTGGGAAGGGGGTGTTACAAACAGGAAAACCGTGACCCATGACCGACAGCCCCAGGTTCGGCACTCAGGAAGGAACTGGAAAGCGAAAAAATGAAGGGGACCCGTGAAGTCAAAAAAGGTGGTCATATCTCAAGGACGTTGTTCACTTAAAAAAAAGAAAAAAACGAAGGGAAGAAGGGGAAAGGGCCAGTCCAAGGTCGCCATGAACTGGAAAGCTTTTCCCGGTAAAAGATCAAACTCTGACGAGAGAAGGAGGGGAGAAGAAATCAGGGGGTTCCTGAATGGCCCGCACCCCGAACAACCAGGGTTAAAGAAGGCCGCAAAAAAAAAAAAATCACTCCCACCGATCGCGGCTCGGCAACAGGAAACAGTCGTCACACCAGTGGTTGCGATCCTAGCGATAGGGGTAAACAGGCGCGAAACACCAAACATAGACGGAAAAGACCCTCAATGTCGTCAAAGGGGGGGAGGGGGGAAAAAGGCAGAACGGAAAAAAAAATCATACCCTCAGGAAAAGAAATCTAAAAAAAAAGAAGAACGGGAAAAAAGGAAAAAAAAAAACATAGATCATTCTTGTATTTACTTCCTACCAATAAACAATAAGGGTGAGTTGGAAGGAAACAAAGTCCTCGCCAGACCATATTTGGGGTGGGTGCAGGGGGTGGAAAAAAAGTCACCAGGAGGGGAAACTGGCACGTCAGGTTTAAGATCAAGAAAGCCGACCAAACCAAAGGAAGAGGAAGCCGGACGGGAAAGGAAAAAACGGCGACCGCGCACCACGAAAGAAAAAAAAACAAAAAAAGGGAAATACGGGATGCCTCTCGCCGGTTGGTAGGAATGAGAAAAAAGACTGGAAGGCAACGAGCCCCTCAAAAAAAAGGAAAACGCGCAGTCCACGCAACCCAATCTCACGCCGCGTGAGGAGAGGAAGAAAAAAAGAACATCAGGGACACAAGAAAAAAAAACCGGAAAGACACTCCTTCAAAGAGCCTTTGAATGGGACCAATTGACAAGGAAGGGTGAACCACCAACTGAAAGAAACCGTACACGAAGAGGGGGAAGAAAATCCGGATGGAGAAAAACCTGGAGGAATCAGGGGTCCTCACAAAAAGTTTGGCCGTACCAATGATAGAAGAAAGGTGGGAAAAGAACGGGGTACAAACGGACCAATCCCCGAGCGGGTAACTCAAGAAGGGTAGAAGCTCAAGAGAGGAAGAAACGATGAAAGAATCGGCTTTCAAATTCCAGTACTCCGGATCAAAAAGAAAAGCCAAAAAAAGGTAATTGACCAAACTACGCCAGGAGTAATGATAGGTCTGAACTCTGGGACTAAAAGATCAAGGAAGGAGGACAGGGAGAAGATCCTCTACTTTGTCAACCTCTCGGCCAACGGTGAGAGAAGGGAGCAAAGCGACAGATGACAACCAGGAAACGAAAACGTAAAATCAGAGTAAAATGTGTACTCGACGCTCGTAAACCCGCCTGCACCCCCCAATAGTGTCGCGAGAGCGGACGGAAAGCTAAAACACCCCCCAAACAATGAGGAAAAAACGGGGGTTGACCGCGGGAAGGAAAAGAAAAGACAAAGGGAAAACCACGGGGGGTATGCCGTCGGAGCCTTCTGTTGGTGGACAAATCCCAAAATAAGGCAAAGAAAGAGGAATTCCTTGGTGTAAGGAGGAAAGAAGCGCACGGGGGCCGCAAAACAATTAACGAAAAGGAATCACGAACAGCTATTTATAGAACAACCAGAAAGGAAAAGGGGGGAGACACGAGCCAATGGGGGGGGGTTTCGTGGGTTTGGCATTAAAAGAGGGGAATAAAAGGACTGAAGGGGTGCAAAAACGGTTTATTGTACCACACTCAAACATCAGTCGCAGCAGGCACCAAAGGGGGGGGGAAAAGAAAGGAAATCGAAAAAGGGGGAAAGCAGAACCGTGTCAAGGGAAAAAACGGGTGGAAGGGGTCAAAAAAAGAAAACGACCCAAGTCAAGGAAAGGCAGTCAGAACCAAAACTGATCGCAAATGGTTTGGCAACCGCTCGAAAGCCGCAAGGGAAGCCAAAAAACGGGCAAAAAATGTCTTCCAGCAGAGTCGTCCCGAACCGACGAAAAAAGGGGGGAAACGAGACCGGTGGGGTCAGGAAGCGGGATGGTCAACATCAAGGGCCAAAAACCAAACGGGAAAGGGAAAGTATAAAAAAAAAAAAAGGAAGCCAATGAGACTATGGACAGAGCCCCAATTCGGGGGGAAAAGGACTTCAAACATCAAACGAGAAAGGGAAGGACAAACAAAAGACTCAAGGCGGACCACAGACAAGTGGGGATAGAAAAAGAAGTAAAAACTAAAAACCCACGTCCCGGATCCAGACGGACTGCAAAAAACGAAAAGGGGGACCGGGAGGGGAAAAAAAACCCGCCAGGAACCCCGGTTGGACGTCAGGGTGTTCAGGGGGTTGGGGAAAAAACCAAGAATAAAAACGGAAGGCACAGGAATGGGGAAACAGGGAGGTGCAAGTGATGGATCGTTTCCCAAAGCAGTTGGTATACAGAAGAAGGGACGGGAAGAATCAAAAAACACCACAGTGAATTATCCTTGGGGGGAAATAAGGAAAGAGCCGCACCTAACAAAAAACCGTACTTTAAGAGAAAACGCAAAACATTCCGCGAATCAAAAGAACCGAAAAA
>Ga0179593_1445275_pt1 | contig 12049 bp, 14 predicted proteins | sample CZODoug2_1_08_16_FD_185931 | JGI IMG/M metagenome (GOLD analysis project Ga0179593, IMG submission 185931) | Vadose zone soil fungal communities from Angelo Coast Range Reserve, California, USA - CZODoug2_1_08_16fungal (PacBio error correction) | ecosystem: Environmental > Terrestrial > Soil >...
CAATAATGCTTCGGAGGACGTGCTGCGGGTTGGACTCAAGAAACGACAAATTAATAAAGAGAAGGGGACAGGAAACATCCAGTGGGAAAGAGAAAAACATCGGTTTACCGGCAGCGAAGTCTCATATAAGAGAGGGGGGACTGTCCGAGGAGGGCGAGGACGGGGAGGGGGCATGTGGCGAGGTAGAGTAGGTTCAGTAGGGAGGGGAAGAAGCAGAAAGGCACTCTGAAGGGGGGGTTACCATACCAACCAGGAAAAATAGAGGTCCGAGAGAAATAGGGGAAACCAAAAGGCGATCGAGAGAAAAAAACGGCGGCAAGGAAAAGACAAAAATGGGAACGTCTCTACGCAAAAGGGAAAAACGATAAAGGTAAATTGCGACAACAAGGAATTCCCTTTGACAATGGACGCTGACAACATAGTCGCCTCCTTCCTGGAGAAAAAGGGGAAAGGGCTTGAGGAGGGCTCGAGATCCGGAACGATAGGCGAGAATCAAATATTGCAGGGGGAGGGGGGGGAAAGGGTCAAAACGAAACAAAAATGCCCATGCGGGACAAATCTCGGGCCGCATCGGCAAACCAACAGCAGCTAAGAAAAAGGGCATGAAAATTCGGGCAGGTGGACGGAGCAATTTTTCGGTACCCGGGGGAAAATGGAAGGTTACGGGGTGGTAAACATAAGGGGAAGAAGGGTGACGAAAAAGTTTCGGCTCGCACGATCTACGGGTCCTCCGGGAGGGGAAACGGAGGGGGAATCCCTATAAAACATGTACAAAATAGAGAAGGGGATAAGAAGATCGCAGGAGGTCAATCTGGGGGAACGAGGAAGATACGGTCATCAACCGGTGTTGGAAGAGACTACTGTCTGCCGCGGAAAAACTGATGGGCAAGAGGGTTTGGGGAGCGGAGTCATTGTAAAGAAGTAAATGTCCTGATGGTGGGCTTCTCAAGAGGTCATTGACGGTCTCCCTTGCCCACTGCTCACCGACAGGATAAATAAGGACCGGTATCAAGGTTTGCCGTAATGGAGAGCGCGGTGATCCTCCGCGGTATTGAACCGTATTATTCTACAAAATCCCAAAGAAAGGGCTGAGGGACGTCCAAGAGAGGACATGGAGAAAGAAGGGAAGAAAGGAAACCACAAGTGCCTGTGGAAACGAAGGGGGACAGAGAAGTTCAAACCTCAGAAAAAAGAAGTAAAGATTTAATAAGTCCAAACCTATGTATCCAGGAAAAAGGTGAATACATGAGGGGGGAGAGCTCATCGTTGACCACGAGCAAACGAAAAACGAACCAATAAAGAAGGGAAATGGGATAGTGAAACTTTCTTTGAGTAGACCTGAAGGGGCTTTTTGTTTCTCCTTCCGGCAAGGGGAGGAAGAACCAGCAGTCACGCGGTGGGAGGGGGGGGGAACAGGAGGGAGTGACGCCAGACCAGAGCCAGCCATCATCTTATTTCGGAGGGGAAAACAAGTGTAGTTCGGGAGGGAAACGGATTTGCACGAGGCCAGCCAAGTCCACTATGTCGTGTCCACGTACATTTCGAGGCGGGATAAGCATAGCCAGAGCAGAGGGGGGAGGCGGGGAGGAGAGCGCATAATGTCCCCACCTATTGAAAAAAAAAAACTTCTAAGGCATAACCTTTTAGGGCAATTTTTAAGGGTCAAGGAAGGGAAAAAAGAAGGATCCTTTTTGGCGCCGCAAACCGTGGAAGGATGGAAAAGGGGCAGGGTTCTGCGTTTTTAAATCCAAAGCCTTGTCTTTCCGATTTCGAGAGGAGGGGGGGGGTAAACTCCGTCATCCACCAAACATCACCACGAAAGGAAGAGGGACAGGGGAGGTAGGAGGAGAGTCGCGTCACTAGGGGAGGAAAGAAAGCATAAGCGCGCTCTCTTCCTCGGAGGCGTAGAGGAGGGGTAAGAAAGGAAGGCGAGCGGAAGAAACTTCACTGGAGGGGACAGCACTCGGAGAGAGTTGCTTTGATGCGAAGGATTTGTTCAATATTTTCATGACGCGGGGGTCGGGAAAAGAAGGGGCAATGATCTTTTCCAAGGAAAAGCCAAGTAGGGGGCCCGTCAGGGGAGACTAGAACAATGAAGAATCCCCGCAAGAATAAAATCTAGGGAGCGTCTTCGTCGATGAGGGATGGAATGGGGAAATGGAAGTCCGGGTTAATGTTCAAAATCTTAACCAGGCGGGACGTTGCAGTTGCAGGGGCATGCGCCGTGGAACGAAAGAGTGAATCGTTTGCGGGTTGTGAAAAAAGACACTGGGGGGAATTAGTGAAAAAAGAATTAGGGAATCCTAATTGTGTCCGAGTGGGGGGTGATTGGACATGGAGGGAGGGAGGCAGGGAAGGCTCGTCAGTCTGTTAAAGCAAGTTGGAATGAAGCTTAACGATCTCCGCGTTCGGGGAAGTCCGGAGAACCGAACGACAGGGAAGGAGGGGGACAAGGTTGAGAAGAAAAGAGCAAAGGGGTTGGCGCAACTCCGGCCTGACAGTAGGGGGAAGGGCGACGGCCAGCTCTTCCACTTCGATCGCTCGAGAGGAGGGAGAATGCAGTCCTGGAAGAGGGGGGGGGTAGTGTCACACTAGAAGGGAAAGAGGTCCCTGCAAATAAAAAACCAAAACTCAAAGAAAAAAAATAAAGGCGGCGAGACACGACAGGGAGGGCAAAATAAGGCAACCATAGCAGAAAAAGGGCGGGACGAGAGAAACCTCGAAGCCGGTCAAGGCAACGGAGGGAAAAGCCGAAAAAAAGGACCACAGAAAAAAGAAAAAAACCTTTGACAGCTGTATCGTGCTCGGTCTGTCTCACACTTACGGAATCCACAACGGGAGACCAAAATCGGAGAAAAAACGGAAAGACCAGAAGCTCTTAACAAAAGATAGTCTCCTAAAAACTATGATGGAGGAATCTGCTACATTGATTATCGCTAGAGATGTCAGCAAGGATCCGACGAAACGATCGCGACCGCTAAAGGAAATGAGGGGAAGAAAACGGCTGCCCCGAGCAGGGGGTTTGCGAACGTCAGGTAGAAAGAAACGCTCACAAAAGAGAGAGTGTATCCTTGCAAGCGTCGGCTGAGGGCCGAAAGAAAAGGAATGAAAAGGGAGAAGGAAGACGAGCGCAAAAAAAAAATGGGACTGACGAGAGCGAGTTGGAGAAATGAGGAGGGAATGACGTATGGTGGGGGGGGGGGGGGGGGGGGGTGATCAATTCTTCCGACTTGGCCAGCTACGTTTTGCAGGGGACCAGGAGAGAAGAACAAATGCGGCACGGAGGGGGGGACATAAGATAAGGAAAAGAAGAAAAGTGTTGTAAAGAAGTAAATCTAAAAGTTTTTACAAAGAGCCATCATCTATCTATGAATGTTGACCGGAGGATGAAAGAGGAAGGACAAGATATGTGCTGCAGGGGGGGGAAAACGTAACAGTAGCATAATCATAAACAGACAAAAGAGATACCTCATTAACTCTAGTCAAGAAGGTGAACATAGAAAGTAGATCCCGTCAACAGAAAGGCGCGGTAAAAAAAATCGCGAGAAGAAAACTAGAACGATGGGGGTCAGGGGGTGAAGCGGTAAGGAGACAGAATCATCATGCTGGCCAAAAACGACGCGTTGCATCGCTCCGGGGTAGATGGAAGTAGAAGAAATTCATCAGGAGCCGGAAAGGATGGGGGCGATGAAGAAGAAAAGGGGACATCCTCGAATGAGGCGGGCGTGTTGGAATAAAAATTCTGAGCGTCTAGGGAAAGGAAGCCGACATCAAAAAATTCAAGCAGACTTGAGAGAAGAAAGCTTTACTTCAGCCTCTTAGACTGAGACAGGTGTTCAAGGAAGACAGCGCCGGAATAAAAGGAAGGGAGATTGTCAAGAACAGGAAGACGCACCTCGGTCCAAGAAAGGAGAATTACCAGCAACTGTCCTATATCGCCTTTAGCCCTCGCTCTGTGCCGTCGCAGCGAAAGACTCGAAGCTGGGTCAAAGGGGGGGGAGGAAGGGAAGAATCTCAGGGTAGCAACAGGAGACATTGGTTATCACGAATTCCCTTTCGGGGTCCGGTGGCTGAGGGAAAGCGGATTTTAGGGAGCAAGGATTGGCGACGGTGCTCGAACAAAAAGAGGGAGAAGATGAAAAAGTCCTCGGAAATAGGAGAACACGAAAGGTACTATAGAGAGAAGAAAGAAGCTCCGGACAAGAAAAGAGGGACAAAACACAATAGAGCTTAAAATATAGCTGGGATTGCTAGCGAGCAGAGGAAGAGAACCAGAGCTTACGGGAAGAGGACAGAAAGTAAAGAACCGCAATGAATCGAGGAAGCAGGGGGGGTTTTGATGACCCGGCAAGGAGGATAAACCCCCGATGGGAAGCACTGACAAAATGGAATTTGCTTTAATTACACAAACGTCGAATGGGGAGGAAAGGCCAGAAGAGTTAGACAAGAATAGAAATCCAAAAGAAGGAGTAGAGGCAGGGTCATGAGCGCCGCAATAGGAGGGGGGGAAAGATTCTCCAGCACAAAGGGGACATGGGGAGCAATCGAAGGGAGAACGCTTTCGACAAGAGAGCTACAAGATCAATGTGGGAGGCACGCGCTAGGAGGGGAAATGGACTAATGATAGCTGATCTTTGAAGAAAAGAAGTCTAGTATTCTGGAGAAGCTTGCTTGGGCGCTTGGCAGGGGACGGAGAAGATGGCCCGCTACCGGAAGGGAAAAGAGTCGGCCAACCAAGTTAGAAGAAAATGAAAGTAATGGTTTAAGGTGGGATTACACGTCCACAATGTTTAAATGGCTCCTGACTGGAGGGAAATGGATGAAAAGCAATGGGGAGGCTCGATGAAAAGGGGAGGAAGCGAATGAAGTATTCTATAAAGGACGCAAACTTCGATTTTTGTCGCTGGCGGGGTAGGGTCAGCCGCTATGTTAACACAACTACTATGCTCTGGACTGGAAGCGGGGATAGAGGGGTAAGAAGGAACGGGGCCGGCTGGCGGTAGATGATTGAACCTGTATGACCTGAATCCCCAGAAGGAATTGAGGCGCTGGGAGGAAAAGAACATTGGAGGATAAATAAGAGGCTCCGGGAGGGGGGGCTGGTCAAACTGTACTAGAAAAATTTATCAAACGTGTCGTGCTTTGCATACGCGTATTTTAAATAAAGAGGCGCACACCCTTGTTTGGTTGAAAGCGCCGGCGAAAGGTCAAGCAAAAACGCGCGGGCCAAAATAGACGCGAAGACTGGGGGGAAAAAAGTCATTCAATCCCGCGCGAATAATAAAGACAACGGGGGAGAACGATAAGATTAACAGGACCGATGGGGTCGCTTCGTGATAGAGAGTCAGCGCCTTCCCTGCCCTCATCTACGCGTAGCTACTTCACCGCGGGTTCGGCACGCCGGCGGGTTTATGAAGAAGGGTCGCAAAAATAGATCAGGAAAAGCCGGCCAAGTGAGAAGAAGTCCTAGCGCGATTCGTTCTTACTTTCGGAGGCTCGGAGAGGCAGAAGTAAAATGGACGGCCAGGAGAGTTGGGAGAGAACCAGAATGTTTAGAGTGAGGCGCTTTTAGAGAAAGGGAGGGAAAAAGGCGTCGCTGTGAGGGAAGGAGTTCTACCGGTTTGCTTCATCTCCCGAAAGTTAGAAGGGCTGAAAAAGGAACGGAGGAGGGATTTTTGGAGGGGGGGGGCCGGGGGGAAAACAGGGGGGAGGCGTTCAACCTGGTAATTAAAGGGTGGACGCATCCGAGGAGCGGTCCAGATTTTTTCCTCTACGGGGCCGGTCCGTTGCCGCCGCCTTCATGATAGGGGGGGACGGGTCAGGGACCGCGGCCGTATTGCTGGGGCACAAATAGGCCAGGACTGCAGCTGAACAGGTCTAGCTATCCGAAAAACGACGTGGAAGAGAGCCTTCGACCGGAACCAGAGGCAAGGCGCTTAGAAAGGGGGAAGGTGCTGAGCAAACTGGGCACCACGGTCTGATGCCTGTATCCGTCCCGACGCGGATGAAATCGCGTGGGTCAGATTCAGGACCAACTGTCAAAACGGAAAAGGAAAGCTTCCGACGGAAGGAAAAGCAGGAATCAATAACTGAGGAAGGACCTCGTACACGGGGAGCTATGAAGAACTGGCACCACGAAAGATTCATCTCGGAAGGGGGAACGGAGAAGGAAAAAACAAGGGCCCCCGTCCTACGGGCCACACTAAGAAACGGGGCCTGCACATCACCTAGAAGAGTAAACAGGCATAAAGAGAGCTGCTACCTTCGCTTTTAGAGTTATGGGATGGGGGGAGGTGAAGAGTAAAAACAAAAAGAACAAAAGAGTAGGGGAGTGAGAACGAGAATTGAATAACGAAAAGGTGGAAGAGATAAAAGGAACACCTGTCGCTCAAATCCCTATCAACTATGCAAATTTTCAGGAAAATTTCCAAAGTCGAAGTCGAGGAAGCCTGAAGACGAAGAGGAAACAAGCCGGCAAGACGAAAACTCCTCGCGTAGGCGAGGGCAGAGTGAACGCGAAGAAACCTCCCACAATAGCGGAATGCTTTGGCGTGGGTGGGCTAAGATGGCGGGACAAAATCAGAGAACAGGGCTGAGAAAAGAAGGAAAGGCAGGGAAAGAAAAAACACCTGGGTGGCCGGAGGAAGGTCGCCACACCAAAGGAGCTCAGCTGAAGAAAATTGCCGCCGTGACCAGGGGGGGGAGCAGGAAGAAGGTTGGGAAGAAATCCGCGGGACGGAGCTCCAGCTCAGTCCAGCGGCTCTGGATCGGGGGACACAGCAGCGAACTGGGGTACTCGCAACGATGAGGTGCTGGGAATCGGAGGGTCATCTTCGCAACTAGCAACTAACCCTCATAATCGATGATGGCTGTCTCTGGGCCGCACAACTACACCGAAAAGGTTGAAGAAACGGTGGGCTTTCCGTAAGCCTGAGAGAAACCAACCGGCCCGGAAGTAGTCAGCAACAGCAGAACTATGAAATGGCCTGGAAAGGGTGGGCGGGGGTCATGCTTGTTCAGACTTGGTAAAATGATATGCGCAAGCCTGAATTCAGGGGAGGATAAATCGCTGGTTGGGACTTTCATGGATGGAAAGCTCATTTCTGAGGGGAATCCGAGGGAAACACCAACCGTCCCGTGAAACAACTGGTTGTTCTAAGGGTGGGATGGGAAGAGCGGCTCATGAGAAGGGGGCCTGCTAGCAGGAGTGGGGGGGATTTGGATCCAATTCTATCTGTTTCACGTGAGCGGAGGAGACAGCGGTTGACACAAACGCTGAGGAACATGGATACCGGCATAGGGAGGTGAACTCTATGGCCATGGCGTCCGGAAGAGCTAACCAAACGAACTGGTAAGTGTCTTTAAAACATGGAAAAAAAGCATAACCACAGCTGAAAAGACCATACGGGCCAGAAGTGGAAGACGATCAATGCATGTTTAGTATTATCGTTCCGAAAAGGAAGCTGCCGCGCCAAAAAGGAGTAAAACGAGATTATAGAGAGGTCGGGCGGTTAAACGCATGGAGGAAGGCGAGATTATTTCCGGCGAGATTCTCAACCTCGTACACCTGGATGGCACAACGGACCTACATCAGAAAGAAGACGAAAAGAAAAGCAGAACAAGGGAAGGACGCGATTGCGCGCGATGTTGGTGGATCGTCGCCCGACGAGGTGCGACCCATTGGGGGGAAGGAAGGGGCGGCGTTGAAAAGGGTACACCAGGCCCGCATAAGGGGGTGAGGGGCGATCGTTATCGCTAGCAGGCCTCAATCCCTAATCGAGGAAAGGCGCCTAACTAGGTGGGCAAAAACCTGGTGGTAAAGGGTTCCGAATAGATCCAAGCTGGCGGGAGGTCCGGCCTCTGGTTGCCAACATGGTGTCGTCAAAACAGCGTAGCAGGAAGAGCGCTAGAGAATGAAACTGGGGCTATGTCAAGCCTTGCACGATAATGTTCGCAAATGGATTGGATAAATGTTTGCGGGGAAAAGAACCAATAGCCATGCACTATTTCCTCCTCACAAAAAACTAAACTTCCCTTCCACGCCTCGCCGAATGCGGCGCTGGGACTGGCCGAACGGAGGGCAATGATGTCAAAGCGGGTTTGCATGACAGATGAGGGGCTGGGCTTATGTCCAAAAGTGTAGGAGGGGATTGCACAAACGCAAGAACAAAACTAGGAAGCGGTGAGCGTACGAAAAACAAAACAACGATTACTATCGATATACTTCGATTTCTGGAGGAGTCACACCCCGCCCCACAACAAACCACAATAAAAATGCCGACGGGGAAAAGGCTAGAGAGAAATCCGGTTTTCATCGAAACTGTCTTTTCCCAACTGCTAATCAGAAGCGGAGGCGAAGGTAAAAATGCGAGTCTTGAGGGAAAGGGTGGGGAGAGTTTATATGAGGCTTATGGAGGTATCCTCTTATTTTTATCTGCACCATGAGGCATCCAGGGAAAAAGTGAAGGCCCGCTAGCCACGGACCCGCCTAAGCAAAGTCACGGTCTCTCTAGACTAACCTATGGCGACGCATACAGCGAAAGACGTATGGGAGGGTGGACGAACTCGCATAGGAGGGTCCACCCTTTAACCCAGGACAAGCAAGGAACGACAAATGGTAATTCGAAATGGAAACCCTATGAGGGCTTTGAGGGAGGCTCGCGATCAACGATAAGAAAGGAGAAAAACTGAGGGGTTTTACTGGGTCACACCCGCCTCCTGCCAACGGCCTCGTCGGTCCGGGAGTCAAAAAAGAAGAGAAGAACGGGCCGGACCATTCGGGCTTGACTTCCTTTTTTAGGTAGAAAAGTGATGGTAGGTGACCGGGGGGGGGAAAACCAGAAAGGTACGGGTCCTGCGAAGCATTTAAAAGCCTCTGCACTATCTTCCTCCGTCCTTTTGACGGGGCGTTTCATCCCGACGAGCGATAAAGAATCGCGACGGGAACCAAGGCGCTGAAAGTCCGTGCGTCCGATAAATACTTCATCAACCAGTGACGACAAAAAAGGCTTCCAGATGAATAATGGGGGCGGGGGCCTAGGGTGTTCTCCAGGCGTAATGGCCAGCCGTACAGTCCTGGGTGGGGGGGTGGAGACCGAGTATGAGTCCCAGCAATTCAATCCCCTCCTCGTATAAGCCGCGGTTCAATGTGGCTTCATCATGTGGGCGCGTGTCATCAAAGGTATTTAACGCGATATGATTCGTATACCAATCCAGCCCTGGCTAGCGCACAGCTCTGATAAAGAAAAAAAATTCAGGTCACCCGGTCATGACCACGGCGCCCTGCAAGGTACGGGTGAAAGTATTCCCCTCAACAGGGTTGTCCTTACTCACAATGAATCCCACCATCGAGTTATAACACATGAAACAGGAAAAGGAAGATCCTCTTACCAGCTCTTTAAACCACCTCAATCCTGAAAGAAATTGGGAAGTCCATTTTAGGTGTGTGGGGGCTGTTGACGACTTCCGGCTGCGGGGGGGTTCAAAGGACTGCCAGTCCGGCAAATCCGTCACAGCGGTTCTTGTTAGAACTTTCTTGCGAAAGACAGAGAAGCCTCATCATTCTTCGGGTTTCGCGGGTGTATTCTTCCTGCTGACGTATTCCGAGCACATCCACTGCTGCTCCTACGATAAGGATCTTCGTCTCCTCGCCCCCAAGCCCCGCGTGCGCGGTCGGAGCTGTCGTAATGAAAACCACGTATGAAATTCTTCGTCGTACAGGGGGGCCAAGCGGTTTTCTGTATCATGATCATGTAACGTTGTGTGTTGCGCCGAAAAGGGAAAGGACCAGGGGGCGGTTCTGCGGGTTATCCTTCGAAGTTTCCCTCATTTACGAGGAGTGGTCACATCGTAAGCAAAAACACGAAAACGCATCAGGGGTGCCGGTTGAAGGTCTCATTTCGCGTGATCGCAAATCCCTCTAACGGACAGCTTAAGGACGAAGTTGAGGATCGTGGGAGTCAGAAGAGCTTCACGAGGACAGACTTGGAGAATGAAGGCAATGCATCAGTAAAGAGATAGGGCAGAGGCTACCAGGTTGTGGGAACAATGTATATTTCAGGCGGTGTGAGTGCAAGATAGTAGAAAATACAAAAAGAATGTCTTGTGCGGTGCAACCGCAAAGACCATACAGCAAAAGCGCGTTGCTCCTTCGTTTGTTTGTTTTTTCCAGTTACTTGTGAATTTGCCAAAAGGCGCTTATTAGTGGCGGGTGACGGTTGAGAGTGGGGGGGGGACCCTTGGGAACGGTAACGAATGAAAAGTTTTTCAAAAGGTGGCTGGGGACGAGGCAGGATGGTTAAGTGGCCGAATAAAAAAGAGGTCCGAAGTGTCCGACGGGGTGGGGGTTGGCGTTCTGTCTGATGGACCGTACGACTCGGCGTTTCGACAGGGATTCAAGGGAGGGGCAGACACAGAGAATCGCGTTCGGACTGATCCGCGCAAGGGCGACCGTGACCTCTGCAAACAGTTTGCGAAGAAAAGAGGCCGAAAATTTTCGCAAGGAAGCCGGCCTAGAGGAAGGTTAAGGAACCACTCTTGCAATCTGTTCTTCTTACTCGTCGCGGGTCGCGAGGCAGTCCTGGCGATGTTGAATCCCCAGCAATACTGAGGAAAGTCCCCGTAAAAAGGACACCCTCAAGATCAGAGGCGGAGTAGCGTACCACGAACGACTGTAGAGACACCCCGGACCTTCTTCCTCGGATCCTCGACGACTTAAGAGACCGCGGGAAAGCACTCAACCAACGGAACAACGAGAAAAGAGGAACCGACTCCCAAGACGTAGCTCCAAACCACTTATGCCAAACACCGCCGAAAATGAAAGAACGAAGCGCCTCACGGGGACATCTCGGTCTCAGAAACCTGATGAATCGTCTATTGGAAGCTTCTATGCGCTACAAGATCCGCGATCGATCGCGACGGCAGACCAGTGAGGACACGAACCTCAGCCCGCCGAGAGTATTGGCGAAAATCGGACCGAGTGCCGCCCTGCGGAGGGATTGCAAATGCGCGTCCGATGGTAATGGGTCTCTTACTAGAACAACGCGCTCGAAAACATATGACGAACGAGCACGGTCGGCAGAGGCAAAAGGGGAATGACGAAAATGGGCAACCAGGCTGCTCGCGATCTTGGCGACGTTTTGGCGGACCCTTTGCCGGAGATAAAGGTTTCTTCCGGTATTGCTAACGCTCGCAAACCACGACAAATTGATAAAGCCGGGCAGAAAAAGGTTGAAAGAGCAAAGGAAGAGAAACTCGGGGACAGGGTCAGGAATCGGCAGAAGCCGCCATTCCTTCCTGGCTGAAATATTACCTCTACCATCTAAAGGCCGTCGACCTCGATGAAGATCGAATGGGCCGACATCGTAGAAGTGGACCGGCAACAGTTAGGCCAGGCGACGAAAAGAAACGCGGGACTCACCAGGAACTGGGTTTTCTTCTCCTGGTAATGATCGAAATTCATCTCTCCTAACAGGCGCCTTTTTCATCCGCAAAATTGGGGAGCACCATTCCGAAAAGTACAGGAGCCGATAAAAGGAAATTTGGGAGACCATACAAAAAATGAGAGGGGGGAAGACTGGTTAAGAACGTAAGCTGTCGAGGGATTCAGCAATCCGTAATAAAAAAAATAACACTTCCCAGCATTAACGGGAGAGAGCCCTTGTCGGAGCAAGAACTCAGAAGGATCAGGTCGTCCAGTCATCGCCTGACAGTAACTGAGGTCTTGGCGCTCTCGCAATAATCGTTCTCATTAGGAGGTCAAATGAGAAAGAAAGTTGGAAGATTGCTAATCGCGGAACCTAACGCGCTGGACTGGGCTCAATGAAGGAGAGCTGAATCTTTCGGATTGGATTAGGAGAAGACTCATTGGTCAAGATCCATTCGACGTTTGGATCACAGACTTTCCCGCTTATAAAAAAAAAAAGCCGACACTCGAGGATATCGCACTGGCTACGTTGCTCGCAAAGGCGTCTTCTCTCATTCAATTCTGGGATCTCGGTACCTTCTTCTCTCCGGTACTCTCTCGGATGAGGCTCGCAGCGCGGACATC
>Ga0179593_1493342_pt1 | contig 12049 bp, 13 predicted proteins | sample CZODoug2_1_08_16_FD_185931 | JGI IMG/M metagenome (GOLD analysis project Ga0179593, IMG submission 185931) | Vadose zone soil fungal communities from Angelo Coast Range Reserve, California, USA - CZODoug2_1_08_16fungal (PacBio error correction) | ecosystem: Environmental > Terrestrial > Soil >...
TCTGGAGCAGGACGATTCTTCCGCGGGTGCTCCTTCCACCTTCGTCCAGCTCAAAGTACGGAGGTCGAGGGAGACCGGGTACCGGGGCGGAAGTGGCGGAGAAACTGTTAGCAGAAGACTGTGGAGAAGGAATCTTCCTACCTGCTCCTAGGGGAAATCCGAGTAGAAAAGAGAAATGCGTCAGAGGAGGGTGTCAGCTGGCTCTTTTCAGAGAGACAAGAGAATCGAAGGAGAAAACAACTGAGGGGGAGAACGATAGAGATATGAGGCCAGCTAATCTCTCCTCCGCTGACCGGAGGGGAGATCAACCGCTTGAGCTCACGTGATACTACTCAAGGCAGAAAAATTCGTAGTAGCTGACGTGACACAGCTGAAAGACGCTAAAAAAGTCTACGTGTGGTCAGAAAGGAAGCTTATAAAAACACCAAACCCTTACTTGTCTGACGAATTTGTAATCAAGTTACTACGGAGAAAGGCCTGCAGTCAGCACGGAGGCCCCCTTGAGGCAGCAAGAAAAGGAGTTGAGCTTCATGCGGACGGATGCAGCGTTACAAGCCAACCGAGGTTTGTCGATCATATTTGATTCTCAGGACCGTGCACAAGTTATGAATAATTCAGAGAGTTTGCAAAGACTAGTCTTTGAAAGAAAAAGAAGACTGCTTCTGGGATGAACTGAATAGGCAGAAGGGACGGGGGGGGGCCGCTCTAAAGGACGCCTCAGCGGAATCGAGGAAAAGGCGTGCCTCAGACAAAGGGACATACACCTCCTGGGAGGGCGAGCTAAGGGACAAAAGAGCCCGCGGTCCCACTTCCCCTCGGGGATACCGCATTTCAAGTCCGACAAGGTGCTACGGGGCGAATTGACATTCCTCTGGACGCACATCGTCCATAGGGAGATGAGCAGCCTGTTTACAGGTAAGAGGGGTGAAAAAACCGGAAAATCTGTGAGTGACGACTCTTGCTTTTGTTGACAAAGAATTTGAAGGGATTCTGCAAAAGGCTGCGCTAGGGGCCCATCTTCTGGCAGTCACCCGGATCCCTCTGGCTGACCACGCTTTGGGACGTGTATATTGGGGGGGGTGTCTCGTCGCGGGCAAGGGACCCGCCTCCTAGGCTTGGCAAGGGTGTGATACATTAGACCGTCAGCTTGTGTTAAAGGAAGGCGAGAGGTCCCTTTAAGGGCGCATTTCGAACAGAGACCAGGTCCTGTATTTGCGTCGTGGGAAGAACTAGCCCGCTCAGCGACGTAAAAAAAAGAGATCCAAAGGGGATAGTAGGGAATTCGGGGCACTGGTCAAAAAAAAAGTTCCTCTTTTGGACAGCAAACAGACGTCCCCGGAAGACTAAGTTCGAAAGGAACTTATCCGACAAGGAAAAACTGGTGAAAAACAAAAACTCTCTCCTACAACACTGGAAAGGGGCCAAAGAAAAGGGGACCGTGGAAGGCTTGCGGCCGCGCAGTGGGGGGTGCTGCCTAAGGGGGAAACGGATTTTCCATACAAAGGGTTTCCCGAAAAGGAGGACCGCTACAAAACGCACTCGGCGACCTAAGACGAATGCCAGTCCTAGGAAGGGGGCCCGCAGGACTGCTGTTGGGGATGTCTTAAAAATCCGGGTAAAACGGACATACCACGAAACGCTTCTCGGATCACGTTCCAAAGAACTCGGCTAAAAGGGACGGCTCCTTCGGAGCCTTTCTCTCGAATACGTTCAGGCAGGAAACCTGAACCAGGTACCTCAGTTGGAGTGGTCCTTGGAAGAAGGTCAAAGAAGTGAGGAAGTACTCGATCAGATCCTATTCAAAACTAGGTTCGACACCCGCTTCAAACTAGAAAGGGAGAAAACGCCTCGGGAAAAGGTTATCGGGAAAAATGCAGTCCTCGCCTGTGGGCTTGGATAATCTTGTGAAAAAAGAATGAAGTGGGTATTTTGAGTGCCTTTCTTCGCTGATCTTCCTCCGCGTCTGGGAAAAAAGGGTAGAGAGGCGTGGGACTGTAGACGTCTCTCCCCTTTCAAGGAAAAAAAAAATCAGGACTAATTTCTTAATGAGGGGGGTTGGAAGAAAACTTAATTCGAAAATTTGACGGTTAGGGCTCTAGATACCCCAAAACTAACTGCTGACGTCCCAGAGTAAATAAATTTTGGGGTTGCACGAAGAAACCGGGGAGACGTAATTTGTGTTCACGGGTCTTTGAGGCAAAGATGTCCCTAGAGTGAGTCCCCTACCATTTTCCGGCTCGACAAAAAACCGGGTTAGAGAGGGTCAAGCGGGCGGTGCTACCGTCGGCCATCGACAAGGGGGAGAAAAACAACGACCGCATCCCTGAGAGTAATTGCAAGTACTCAGAGGGGGATCTCGGAAAAAAAAAAAGGGAAAGGAGGTTGAAGGATAGTAATTATTCTGAGTCGACGGTTTCAAGTAGTAGGATTTCCACGGGGGGTCGGGCTGAGTTCGCGGGAGCCCACGTCCTGATCTCGAAGCGCTTCGGTAAAAGTTGGTCGCCGAAAGGGTCTTTTCCTAACGGGCCAGGGCCAAGGGGCCTAAGAGAGCATCAAGTTGAAAAAAGCCTCTCCTCAGTGAATGGAAAAACACAGTCGAGGGAAGCGTCCAAAAAGAAAAATCCCTTCTGGAATGGCTTCTGGGGGGTTCATCCGCCTCCAAAACAGGTGAAAGCCGGAAAAACACGCTCCGGCCGTCGTTTTTGGGGGAGGAAAAGCGAGGAAGCTCCGTCAGACGCCCGCCGGGAGGCTAAAGGACTCCTCGAATTACAAAACCAACACCTCCTTTCAGGAGGCTATTCGGGAGACAGAGAGAAAAGAAAGGGGGCGGCTCGATTCTCAATCGCGCATTCGCCAGGAGAGGTTCCCTAGGGGTGACGTACGATATGCTAGGGGTCATCGGAGCGCGCTAATCCGGGAAAACGAAAAGAACGTCAGGAACCTGTCGACGCCGGGCACGGTCATTCTGGGGCATGGGGTTGAAAAGACCTCCAGAGAACAGGCTAAAAAAAGAGACGCAGGGAGGTATCAACCGTTCAACTAAAATCCGAAGCTGGCAACGAGAGTGGCAAAAGGGAGGGACCAGCTCGGGAAAAAACATACCAATTTAAAATAAAGGAGAAAAAATACAAAGGCACACACTAGAGGACAGGGAGGGATAAAACGAAAGAAAGGGGGAGAAAAAGGGCAATAGAGGAGGAGGAGGGGAGAGGAAATGAGCTTGGTGTAGAGGATTGTAAGAGAGAAGAGGAAGGGGGTCTGAATACTGACCTGAAAGGATCAACGGCAAGACGGAACGGGCCGACCGCGGCATGAAACCCCTTGTGAGGCGAAGTAAAAGACGTGTCCCTAAAGGTTGTGCCATGTCGTAGGAGGAGGCGCGGCGGGGGACGGGCAACGCAGGGGAAGGGGGGTTTTAAAGGACAGGTCGCCGAACTCTCCAGGTCGCCGTACGGCGAAGAGCTTAGGAGGGCGGGGAGGGGCGGAAGCGGCACATACGACGACCGACTGCGTTCGAAACTGCCGACCGCAGGGAGCGAGAACACAGCTTGACTGAGAAAGCCCTTGGCCGAGCGGCCGGAAGGGGCTGGGGGCGAAAACGGGGGGGCGCAGGAGCTCATCAGACCCGTACAAGGGAAAAAACGGGGCGGAAGGGCGGTTCAGATAAACGTCAGCTTAAAAACTCCTTTAATGCAAAACCGAGGGGAGGTAGAAAAAAAACGCGAAAGAGGATGATCCAGCGGCAAGTAATTGTTCAAAAAGTTCAATCGCCGGTGAGGGAAAGGGGCGAAGGTCAGAAGCGCCTGGGGCGCGTAGACTTGTTCCCTCTTCTTATCAAAAGCTTGGAGAGAAATGCTCAGAGGAGGGGACTCCCCCCAGGGACGTTCTGGCAGTGCTAGGGGGGTCGCACACTAAAGAAAGATACAAAGGGGGGGAGGGGGCTCCAGAACAAGCCCCCTTCAAGAACTCATCCTCCCAATCCAGACAGGAGAACCAGAAGGGGAAGAAAAAAAGGAGGAAAGATTAGCTTTGGCAATTGAAGACGTAAGATCAAGTAGCAAACCTTTCGTAGAAAAGAAAAACTCCAAGACGCTCGACGCGCATCCCGTCCTCATAAGCTTATACTGGCGCTTCGCGAACACGGGGCGTCGAAGAAAGGAGGAGGACTACGTCGTCCGGCGTGCTCAAAGGACAATGCAAAAAAGCGAAGACGGTCTGGACATGGAAAGGGGGACTCGGGGCGGAAGGGGGGGTCAACACGTGACCAGAAGGGGGGACTTTCAGAAGGACGGTGTTCAGAGGCAAGCTTCGACGGGCGCAAGTCTTACAGCGGATACGCGGTGGCTCGAACGTCAAGGTCGAGGGAGGCTGCGTTCATCGAAAAAAGAAAGCTCTCACAACAAAGAGAGATGTTATCTTTCGCCTAGGAAAGCACCTCCTCCATCTAAGGCTCTGACTCGGAGGGAAAGGAGGGCCACCATCAACGAAGTACTACTCCCACTCGAAGAAAAGAGGTAAACGAAAACGTGCCCACACAGAGGAGGGGAAATCCCAAATGGTCGACGTGGTGTTGGAGACCGAATGCTTCAGAACTTGCCCCTCACCGGATACTAAACCAAGTACTGGGCGAGCTGACGCAGGGGGGAAGATCAAAAACCGGATCCAACGTAGCACCGAACCGCCTTCCGTCGCGGTCAGATTCCGAAAGAGAGGAGAAGCCAGGTTGCGTAAAAATGGGCGGACGGGTAATGCGCGGCAACAGCAAGGACGCGGGGTCGATAAGTTATGCCACCTCTAACTCTTCGTAAGAAGGGGACAAATCTAAGGTTGCAAAAAGGTCGTTCAAGCGGGGAGGCCTTGATGGAGGAAGGGAGGATTCAGGTGGCGGCCGGGATTCCTCGGGAGAGGCTATCGCTTACGACGCGGGCGTCGCCGGAAAGAAAGACCCTGGTGGGGGCCTTTCTGCGCGACGAATTCTCAACAAAAGGGAAGATACATGATCCTCATGACACAGAACCTCGTCCAAAAACTCGTACCGTGAACTGCAAGCTTCAAAAAGGGAGAAGGTAAATCGATGCCCGGCCTGGGAATACTAATTTGCACGTGCCCGAGGAGGCAGGGAGTGGGGGGACCGACCGGGAAGAGCTTAGGGGGAAATTCGGGCCAGAGTCACCGGGGACACCTTCCGCCAGAGGGGGGGGGCCGCGGGGAGGGAAATAGGACTCCTTCAAAGGGCAGGGGCACCGCCGAACTAGGACGGCCCAGAGCGAAAAAGGGGGCAAAAAAAATGTGTTTTCCGCTGGAAGGGCTTCGATCGCTTCCCTGGAAAGGGAAGCAAAAGGGGTCGTCGTAGTTGCTCGCTAAAAAAAAAGCCATACGTCTAGACGAAAAAACCGCCACGTCCCCGGCTGGACTACCAAAAGCGCCTAAAAGGGAAATGTGAAGGAAGAGGTGAAACCGCATCTCCAAAAGACGGTCAAGACCGACCGCCGGGGCGGAGACAATCCTATCCAAAGGAAGGCGGCGATCTCCTAAAAGGTGGTGGATTACAAGGGGACGCCCAGGGGTCCCTCCGGAGAAAGGGGGAGGGCATTGGGAAGGGGAGAGGTCATTAGGTCAGACCAAGTTGCCGTATTGAGGTAGAAGAAACCCAACGATAGGGGAGGGACAACTCGGAAGAACCTCAATAAATCGGGCCTATTGCCTACCCCTGGCCACGGGCCCACGTTTTGTAAAGGGACGGTTCTCCTTCACCTACCGAGGGGGGGGCCCAAAAAAAAGGAGGCGCGTAAGCTGCAGCTCTACGAACCTCAGCCGTCCAGGAGGCGACTCCTGAGCGAGAGGGGTCTAGGGACCCCGGAACAGGGGGAAGCCTTCTCAGGAACCGGTCCGCATTCACGATTGCAGGCGGTCGAAAGACGAAGTCTCTCCGATTCGTCGGGAAAAAAAAACGAAAAGGAAAGGGAAAAATCTCAACGGGAGGATGAGGACCTTCTTGTGAAATCCAACGACGCGTTTTAGAAGGGCTACAAGCCGATCCCTTTGGAACCATTGGGGGGGCGGAGTCGCGTCGGCCGCCGCCTTTCGGAGAGTCAAAAAGGAGAAAGACTCTTCGAAAACCGGGCACGTAGGGTCGGTTTTGCATAACGAAGAGCGCGGAAGGGAGGGGGCGAACTGCACTCGATCGAACTCGCTCAGGGAGGATCTCCAAGAGACTCACCAGGGAAAGACGAAGGGTCTGCGTAGCGGGAAGGTTCAAAGGAGGAGGACACCTAAAGCCAGGGTTCGGGGGGGGGAAACAGGGGAATGGCTCGGGGCAAAAGCGGGGGAGAAATGCGAAAACGGGATATGGACCAGCGTCTCTTTCATACAATCCACGACGGGAAAAAACTAACCCTTGGGCCACACCAATAGGTGGAGATTGCCTGGAAGCTGTTTTCTGACCAAACATCTCACGGACACGGGAATAGATTCGGTCGAAAAAAGAAGTTAGTCATAGGAACTGGAATCGAAGGGGGGGAGGGGTTGTGAGGGGGGGGAACGGTCGATTTCGGAATCGAAACAGCTGGGTAAACTCCTCTTGGTCAGCCCACCGTTGGTGTCGAGCCGGGGGGGTAGTAAGAAAGGAGACGGGCAAGGGTCCTAATTGGGATAACAAAGCAGGGGAGCCAGGCCAGGAGACGTGAGACAGCAAAATGCGCTTGCGAATCCTTCTCACATTAGAGAGTTAGATAAGGAGGTGCAGCACCGCAGCAAAACGGAGAGCACGGATCTCAACAAAAAAAAGAAAGACTCCGGGGAAAGAACGACGCGTCCTCAAATTCCTCTCCCTCCTGGGGAAAGAGGCGCCTATCTCCATCTAGTTGGAAGAAACCGAGCGGCGGAAATGGGTCTAAAAAAGGAATACTCAAAGAAAAGAAGAGCTAGCCAACCGGGCTATTCGTGTAAGCCGACTGGTCGTATCTTGTGAGAAAATCAGGAAGGGGGGGGGCGATGAGAGCGAACGCCATCCAACAAAAAAAAAAAGAAGAGAACAAAAAACAGAAACCCAAAAAAAAACCAACCCGAAAAAACCCCCACCAAAGGAACCCCCAACACACATGAACACCCCCACCCCCACACGATCTTGGGCCCTCTCCTTCATTAGAACTCCGTAGTTTCACACGCAGTTTCTTTGGGCCCTTCCCTCAAGTCTTCTCATAAACTGAGGGGATCCAGAGAAGTAGAAGATGCGCTACTGGGAGCAGACTTGGGGACCTGTTCTTTGACCGGGGGGTCCGGGAGTCGAAGAACTAAAGCATTCCGTTCTTTGAACAGAAATCGAGATGCAGATTAATTAGACTATTTGCGCTGTTTTAGAGCTGTTGACAAACTAAAGGGTACGTAAATAATCTCTGACCCTTGTCAAACAGAAGGGAGGCCAGGGACACGAGAAAGGCCCCGTGCTTCTGAGGGGGTTAACGGGTGGAGAGGGCCTCCGGGGGTTTGTGGTCCATTTCTTATCAGGATCAACGCAAGAGGACCGGGGGGCGAAGGGCTCTGCGGGTTGACACATAGGGAAAGTCCGAAAAAAAAAAAAGGGTCAAAAAAGGGACGGGGCTCTCTAAAGTCTTACGAAGAGTTGAGAGAGGAAGCGGGCCGCAGGAGAGAAAAAAGCGAGAGAGGTTCTCTTCACCGGACCGAAAGAAGGGACGCGATCACGTCCGCAGGGAAGGGAACACAGCTCCGGGAGCAAACAGCCATGGGCCGATCGCGTCCGGCCTATAGGCTGGTGAGGCGCCCACGAGATAATCGAAAGGACACAGCCCGGGGTTCACATCCAGGAAGGTGCTGCCGCGGTGAAAGAGAGGGGGGTGTGCTGAAGAAAAAGGCACAAAGGAATTCAAAGATTCTTCCATCACCCATCCTCTCCCAAAAAAAAAGAAGAAGGTTTGAGGGGGCACAGCACTGGGACAGGCCCGAATCGAAGTACAGTGTACTGTTTTCGCAAGGACAGTGGGGGGAGATCAGGCGGCTACGGCGTGAGGGACCTGCTGATCCCTTCGAGGAATTTTGAAGGTCGTCTAGGCAAAGCAGATCAGTTCTGTCCGTGCAACATGACGGAATGCTAAGGCGGTACTGCGATAGACGCCGGAGGCACCGGCGAGACAGAAGGGGGAAATGAAAATATCCGCCTAAAAAACAAGAGAAAAAAAAAAAAAAAGGCAAGCCGCATGAGACCTGGACGAGATGCAAGGGGGAAATGAAAATTAATATGTACGAAAGAACGAGAAAAGGTTAACCTTTCTTACACCGGACTCAGAAAAGAGAATCTCTTCGAGACGCATAAACTTAAAAGCTTATACTGTCGGGTCGGAACGGACGTCTGGAAGACATGCGTCCGGAGCGAGAGAAGTCCGGGGGATAGCTTCAAAAAAAATTAAGGATGGTCTATTGAAAATTTTGATTTGACCGGGAATAGAAGCCTAGGGAGAAAACATTCTGGGAAAAACTGGAGGGCACTTCCTCTGCAAAGAAATGACTCCGTTGGCGGTTCGTTTGATCGAAAAGAGGGGAGCACTTGACGGAAAAGGCTGAAGGGTCATCGGCGACCGTGGGGTGGGTAACAACCATAATCAACCACACAACGGGGGAAAAGATATAGGGAAGGGGGGGGCAGCCCGCCTGCACTCCTCTCTCTCAGTACGCAGTGAAGAAAAACGGTGATCTAAAGGAAGGGAGAAAAAAAAAACTCGACCAAACCAGAATGAAATCAGAGCGTTCACTTCATCCCAGCGGTCTACGTGGGGGGGAGGAAACACTTAAGAAGAAACCCTCAGGTCCTCCTCGACCAGCAAAAAAATGGACTTTTCGAAGAGTGTAATTAGACACTCAAGAAATCTCCGAGTCTAAAGAGTCCAGCTGAAAAACGTTCGCGCAGCGCCCAGTTCGCTTTCAGAGGGATTCGGCGAAAAAAAACCGCAAGTCTCGTTTCTAGACTGGTGAAAGCACCTTCTCTAGGGGAAGAGTAGGTACAATAGAGAATGCAAAATTACTTGGAATCAGTCTTCCTAAGGGAATGAAACCTAAAAAGGTATTAGGGTAGGCATTGAGGGCGTTGCCGGATCGCCTCGCACGATAAAAAAAGGGGTCCTCTTCGCGCAAGATCCGACAAACGACCTCCGGGGGCGAACGAAGGGCGCCCCTCTTCAGACTAAAACGCTACGGTGAGAAAGGGAAACCATTCCACTTACTGGAAAATTGCGAAAATTACCCGCTTCAGGGACCTGACACGTCGTCCATGGAGAGGTAGGGGCCGGGGGAAAAGGACGATGGGCAAGCTGCTCCCGGATCCGAGTGGGAAAAAGAGGGGGTCGGACAGGTGAAGTAAATGGGTTCCCGCTGCGGCGAGGGTATGCCCAAAAGAGAGGGTGAAAAAGGCCGGACCTCTTTCTTGACGGATGGGCTGTGGATACTGGGATGAGAAACTCCTTAGGCTGGAGCGAAAACCCGGAAGACAGGTACGTGGCCAACCAATTGGGAACTCGAAGGGTGTGGAAAAACCGACACGGAGGCGTTTTTTTACCTGCTTTGAAAGGAGAGGGAAGGTCTTCGTTCGCTCTTTCATACCTCAAAGAGGGAAGAAGACGTCCGACTATATCCGCAAACCCCAGGAGGGGGAAAGCCCTCGTCGAAGGTAGTCAGGAGTGGAAAAAAAAAAACGAAAGGCCCTTCCAATGAAAAAAATGATAAAGAACCGACATTTAAAACTTAGGACCTAAACTCGCTTTCAAAAGGGTAGGAAATAGGTCGCCAGGTTCCCTCTGCAATATGGAGAAGCTTTGGTGGAAAGGATAAGTTCATCTTGATGTACAGAGAAAACCCGTTTGTGAATGAGTCGAGCAAATAAACAAAGAGAGAAAGTCTTCTCGAAGCCTCCAAGGTATCAAAAGGGAAAAACACCCTCACGATGTTGGGTAGGTATTACTGGGAAAAGGAAATATCTTAGAGCAAACTCTGGATCGAGGAATAGGCGGAAGGCTAAACTAGTCCTCCTGACTAAGAATGTTGTATCTCTAGTTCGTTAAAAAGGAACCGGTGGCCTGCCTGCTTTAACCGGAAAGGAATCAAGCCAGAGTATTTAATTATCTACTAGCGGATTCCCACAGAATCCGCAAGTAGAAAGAACTAAAAATCTTTAACTCATCTCCCGTGGAGGATGGAAGGACCTTCTGCAATAGGTTCGAAACTTTCTTTCTGGTTCTCACCGGCCATCCTCCTAAACGTTTAAAAGAGGTTCGTCCTGACTCTAAAGTTACCAGCTCTTTCTTTGAAGTCGGGAGGGGAGAGCTTCCCTTCTCAAAAAAAGAAGAAAGGCAGGAGTTCGGGGTGGGGGGCAATCCGGCCTGCGACACGTTGACGGACGGCGGCCTGAAAAAATCGGACCAATAAAGAAAGAAAAACCGGCGATCCAAGCAGAAAGTGGGGTTCACGGAATTGAAAAGGGGGGGGTCAAAGCTGCTGCGCCAACTGTAGGGAAAGAAGCGGGCGGAAAAACAAGACAGGGTCCGAACAACGTCGCGCTGACAGAACGACGGTGGGGGGAAAGGACTAGGACTAAACTGGCGCCATCGAAACCTGTGGCCACTCACTCAGCAGGGGCCTCAATTTTCGACCGGAAATATCTCTCATAAGACACAGGTATTCGGAAAAAGGGGGAAAGGACTTAGCTATTAGGCTTTGGAAAAATGGGCTTGTACCGTAATGAGGTAACCCGCTGTAAAAGCTACCGGTCATCCTCGGCACTTTTGGGGCCAGAAGGTAGTTTCCTACTCGCTGGCAGGGAAAGCAACAGCAGTTACCCCATGGCCCTCTGCGGTTAACGTCGGACTAGAAGGAGACTCTCCCGGCTTAGATTTGAGGGGAGTTGTCTCGTGGCCACCTTGTAGAAAGGGGGGAAAGAAACCATAATACTCGTATTGGAGAGTCGGGGAAGTATACCTTTAGCATCAGGGGCTTAATCCGAAGCGGTCCTATCTCTGGTGCCAGAAAAAACTCCCTGTCCAGTTCTATGCTCAAAGCACGTAAAAAAAGGATCTTGAAACGAAGACGGGAGTAATCCACTGTCTATTTCGCCAGGTAGGGGGAGAAGGTCGTACTATAAGGCTGTATTGGGGGGGGATCTTATCTCGACTAGAGGGTAGATAGTGCCCCTCATAGTAATCAACTAAATGGTCCGGTTCACCTGTATGCAAAAGACTGATCAGAAAAGCGAAAAGGACTTCTAGTTTCATTCTAGCCCGCAGGCATAGGAAGGGTTAGTACCACTATGGGACGAAGGCATAAATAAAACATTCAAAGGTTTTTCTAAGGCGAGGAAGGTAAAAAATCTAGTGCTTGTAAAAGGTTGAAGCAGACAAGAACGAAAGGTGTGAAAAAGCTACTAGAGAAACATTCTCAAAGAAGGAACGGGCCTAGGGAAAAGTGGTATTTAGGCGAGAGCCTCCTTTACGGTTTAGAGGAAGCAGGGGGAACTCGGACCTTCTTCTACTTGGAGTCTTTCTCTGAGGGGGTTCACAAGTAAAAATTTGAGGGCAGAGAAGGGGACTCGCCTTTTACGCTGACTCTAAATAGGAGATAGGAGCAGGAAGGGAACGATGAACAGAGCTCCAACAAAAGCGTCGGCGACCTGGCCGCCCTCATTTGGGCTCATCCTAGAACAAAGACGGGAGGCAAACTAAATCCTCTCTCGGCCGTTCCGTCTTTTGGAGAAGAGAAGAAGGATGCAATAAGAAGAAAAGTCAACCATCTTTTAAAGAACAGTAGGTGGAAGGTGCCCTCTCGGAGGGGGGAATCTCTCCATCAGGTGGGAAAAACTAACCGTATTCGGTCATACAAGAAAGGAAACATGCCGAGGTGGAAGGGCATCTTCATTTTCAAAAAGGGCCGGCATCCAGAGACATTGACGAAGTGGTCGGTGATCATCTACCAAGGGGGGGAGGGACAAGATCACCCTTTTGTCGACGGCTTCGCGGTGTCCCAATCTCTGGGGGAGGAAGAGAAAGGGCTC
>Ga0179593_1646747_pt1 | contig 12049 bp, 11 predicted proteins | sample CZODoug2_1_08_16_FD_185931 | JGI IMG/M metagenome (GOLD analysis project Ga0179593, IMG submission 185931) | Vadose zone soil fungal communities from Angelo Coast Range Reserve, California, USA - CZODoug2_1_08_16fungal (PacBio error correction) | ecosystem: Environmental > Terrestrial > Soil >...
CGCCCGGACTCTAGCGGCTCCGGCAAGGGCCAAACACAAGCGCGAGACAAGAAAAAATAAACCTCAGGTGGGCAAAAGGGTACGCGCCGACTACTACCAGGCGAGAAATGGGGGGGGATCAAAACAACGGGGGGGTCCTTTATCAAAAAAGTGCTCGCTTGCTAGACAGCCGAGGACAAATGTCACCCGGACTAGCGACGGGAGCGGAACGGCAAAGGGGGAGTACAGGAAGCTACCGGTTTCGTGGCAAAAGGAAAGAGGGGCCAGGAGGGGCAGTTTGTGCCGTCTACCGGTTTCTCACCGGGGAAATCTTCAACCGTAGACGACCCAGAAGATCGATCTCTAGTGACGAAGGAGGGGCGGCGAAAAAAAAATATTGCGTCCGCCCTTCTGAGAAGAAGAGGTCAAGGGGAGCGTCGGGAAGGCGTACCGCACCGGAAAACCAAAAAAAACTACGGGAGTCTGCACCTTTCCACGGACAAAATAAATGTGACGGGCGTGATTGGTAAAACGATGGACGAGCCTAGGAGAAAATGGAAGGATGGCAAAGCGTCATGGTATCGCGAAACTGTGCGATCTCCGAGCGGAAAAAAAGCGCGAAAACTCGGAACCGGGAGGTCTAAAACGGGAGAAAGCAGAAAACGTTCGTAGAACTACGCGATGATGGACCTGGAACGCCACGACAGTGCGGGAAGAAAACGATCCAGACTACACAGAAAACTATAAAACAGCCTCGGGCGAACAGCTTGAGCGAACTGGTTTCGTTGCATGGAACCAAGACGCGAACCTCGGGCCAGCATCACGATGGAGCGGCTCAAGAAGAAAAAAGCCTACGACACGAAAGAGAATAAGGCGGCCAGAAGACAAAAAAGGGATCGCAAGATCGGAAGAAACCATAAAGAAAACGAGGAGATACCATTCACGTAGCGGGACGGATGATGGCATATTCTTCGACCACGGGGGAAGCCCAAAAGAAGGATAAACCTGACGGGCGTCCGCACTCAGAGAGAGGGACGTTAGTGCTCGTTCGTGAAGAGGGGGCTGAAACCGATCCACAAGGACAAGACCGCGTCTGAAACAATGGGATTGACTAAACCGAGAGAAAGAAAGGCTGAGGGGCAACACAAAAGGAGGAGGAGAAGAAGAGGCACATGACCACTTAATAAGTGGAAGGAGCTGTAGTCAAAAGTATTCGAGTGCAGATCGCAAAGCTGGGAGGAGGGTCCCCTTGGAGAGGGGGAAGACAATAAACCATGGCGCGGGCCGAATGATCAGAGACCGCTTGCTTTTCAACGGAAAAAGTCAAAACGACGACAGTGAGGACTGCCCCGGGTGCAAGAAATATAGGCCATCATAAACGATCCCCCGCATTTAGAGATGGGAAGAAAGAAGTCGTTGGAGTGGGTCAAAAATATCTTGGAAAAAAGAGGGCGAGTAACTGCCGCAGATCCGAGCGATAAAGAAACTCGCCGGAGGAGGAAAGTAAAACAGACGTGACGCGGACAGTGCCTCGAGTTCCGGTCAACTTCAGAGGCAAGCTAAAAAGGAGTAGGGCTCGAACTTAGTCTTAGTAGGGCGAAAAAGGTGGAGAGAAACTGGCTGTACACCAGCATAGAAGAAAAACTGGTGCCTTCAATGTCGCTGGCGGTAAAAAAACTAACTCTATCAAGAACATCCTGACTATGTGGAAATGCTAGCGGGTTGACCAACCTGTTTCGGATCCGTCAAGACGGAGGTTAGCGGGAGGGGGGGGGGGGGGGGTTGATCCGGGATCTCGCAACTTGAGGCGACAAGAAAAAAAAACCCAGACTTCGTCAAGCGGACAAGGAAAATCAAGTAGGCGGCCTCTTACCAAAAATCACACCCGTAACACGGGTAGGCGCGGGGGCGAGGTTGCGAACAACGTGTTCGAGGGGACGGAATTTTCGGTCGCAGGAAAGACGGAGAGGGGACCAGACAACTCACGGGAAAAAAAAAAACATCCTAAATTTCTGAACGGCAAAGACTGTGGATCGGTAACCGAGGGAAAAGAAGGCGTACTCCAATCAAATAAGTCAGGGAGCGAAGTCGGGGGGAGGAATCATGGTTCCCGTGGGAAGAGGGAACAACGGGAGAAAAAAATGTGGCACACCAGGAAACCCACCATGAACAGAAAGACTGAGGCCAGAAAGATTTCACGGAAAACGCATGCCTAAGTTCCAGATAAATCGTTAAGGTGAAAAGGAACTGCGAACGCAAACGCGGGAAAAAGAGGAGAAAAACGGATCCGTCAAGGGCAATGCGTTCAGATTCACAAAAGAAGTGCAGCGGACGTAGTAGGAGCTCGTACAATGGGACCAAACGAGGGGGGGCTGATCTGAAAAGTTTTCCGACTACGGGGGGGGGGGAGAAAAGGTTGACAAAGACGAAAATTCATACAAAAAGACAAAAAACAACACTGGGATGATTAGAAAATATGGAGGAAGCTACCATGTAACCCTGACTGATCGAATAATGCAACAAAAATCAACTATCCACTATCCGGGCGCCAGGGCAAGATCTAATAAAGAAAAGAGCCAACTGCTAGCAAGGGGGATGGTACGACGAGGCCTTTATCCTCTCGGTTTACACGCTTAAAGAGTACAAGACGCGGAAATCCGGAACCGAATACTACGGGAGCTGTCTCAAGCCCTGGTCGTCGACAATGGGAAAGAAAACTGCCAAATCGCGACTAATGGCTTTGGGTCTCGTGTTCGACATGTTGCGACAAAGAAAAGGGTCAATACCGCGTCCCTAAGAGGATCGTATGAGGAAGAAGGCGGGGTAGTGGGCTAAACAAGGACCCTGACCCGTTGTCGGACGTGAGTGTCGGTCACCAAGAGCTAAGTCGACCGCAAGGCGAACCCAACAGCGACCTGGGAGTTAGGCAAGGAAAGGAATACAATGTGATCGGTACGAGGCCCAACACAGGCCTGAAATGGAAGAGAGATGAGGGAAGGTGTGACAAGGGAGTGCTGGCAGAACGCTATCTCCCGGTCGAAAAAAGAGATACGCAACCGCGCACCTATGAAGAAAGAGATACCGCTCGGTAGGAAACAATCTGGAGGAACGGAGTTATGGAAAGTTGGAACAAATCTGACAGGGACGATTCAATTCGGTCGGGTTTACAGCGCTAAAAAAGCATAAACTTAGGAAGAAGACGACACCCCTGTCGACCGCGGAAGGACCTCGAAGTGATAACGACGAAAGGGCGGAAACCCGAGTAACGCACGATTGACGGAAAAAAGAAACGGAGTTCCAGCCTGTCCCCGACGACGATGTCGCGGGGGGAGGTCAGAGCGTAATCGCCTAACAAAAGAACATCCAATCGACGAACAAGTAAAAAAAGAAATTCTCAAAGATCAATCAATTCGGCGTACGGGAGGGAGGAGTGACTCGGACCTGTCAACCACCTTAGGGGAAGGAACTAGAACTGTCTATCAGCAAAGCGGGAAGAAAAGAAAACAATCCGGCCGCCTGATTGTCAAATCTGCCGAGCAGGGGGGAAAGAGTCCCGGAAGGGAGACGGATGATACCTAAAATACTAACGACACCCTATGAAAAGTGGGCATCCTCAAACATTGCTTGAGGAAAAAGGAAGAAAAAAACAAAAAGTAATCCTTGTAATCGTTAGAGAAGGGAGGGGGGGGGCGCAGGCCCGCGTTCGTAGAAAGGGGGAAACTAAGCACGGAGCAAAGAACGCGCAAACCAGGCGGCCCTCTATCTAGTTAGAAAGACCGAGGCCAAACATCTCAAAGGACGCCACGACCTTTTACGGCGGAAGTCGTTATCTAGGGCAAAAAGAAGGAATCTCCCAAAGGGGACTCAGATTTAAGGGGGAGAGAAAAAAGCATCGTTCTTGTGACTTGAGGAGAGGGAGTAAAGGAGGTTTGACGGCAGACTGCCTAGCCGGTCGGGGGAAACGGCTTAAAGAGAGGAAAAATTGGCCGCTCCAAGAGGGCGCTGCAGGGAAAATCGTAACTGGTTTACCGCATGCACGAACCCGGAGAGGAATAACGGAGCTGTGCGTAGGGAGGGATCGAGGGCGTCGTCTTTATCCTGGGAAAAAAAAGGGAAGAGAAAAGAGTGTCGCTGCAGGAAAAAAGCAAAAACCTCCTTTCCCGCGAGGAGAACAAAGCGTCAAGCTGAGTTAAGGTCGGTTCGGAAAGGGCGCGGTTGGGTTCTTTGAGAGAAGAAGCCGGTCGCCACGGTGAAGAGGGAATGCCCCAGTTGAAAAACGTCCGAACGCTTCCCGGCCCATCGCGTAGACGGCAAGTACCACCCCGAAAAACACAACAAAAAAAAGGGTAGTGGGAAAGGGGGAACGGAAATGGGACGAAATATTGGGACCGGGAAGGCAAGGAGTCAGAAGGAGCATCCGCCAAACACCCCAACCCCGTCCCTTGACAGACAACGAACGGAAAGCATTCGACGAAAAGGTGCTGAAAGCACAATGGGGGAAGGTGTAGGCAGCACTACGACCGTCTGTGGAAAAGGTCGGTTCATATCGCTCGGAGCGGGAAAATGCAGAAAACTGTGGAAAGTGATCAGAGTCCCCGGAAGACAGAAACACAAGGAAGGGGGCACCACAGCCTGCCATCGCAAACGAAGGGGGGTTGATAAAACGTTAGGTTTCCAAGTGTCAAAGCAAAAAGTGCCATCAGTCGGAGTCCAGTCCTGTCAAGGAGGCAAAGCAGGTTAACAGATCGGATACCGAATTAGGAAAAGAGGGGCGGTCCGATAAAAAAGTTTACATCGCCTGTCAAGTCGTATTAGCAGAGCGAGGACAACTGCTTAGTTTATCATAGGACTCTCGTCTTTAATGGTGAGAGAACATCTCGAGAGGGGGAGGACATTTAGCCTCCCGGAAGAGACAAACAAAAACCGTAGAGAGGAAAAAAAGAAAAATAAGAGGACGAAGCACCATGATATGCTCAAAAGCGCCGAAATTCACGCAAAGAGGAAACAAAAAACGAAGCCGACGAAGTCGCGCTCGAAAGAAAAAAAGACCACGGCTAAAATGTGAAGAGAACAACAGGGACGGCCTATCGGGAACCGCTCTGAGGAAAACTGTAAAAGGCCGACCTGAGACAGGGGGAATAAGACCTACCTGGACTAAGGAGGCAAAATACGCGGTGAAGAAAGGCAGGAAGAGCTTGTTCGAAAAGACTCTAAGATCAAAGTAAAAAGGGAGAGGAAACATGTCGATCGATAAATAGAAGAAGAGGGGGATACGGTCGTCGACCAAAAGACCTGATCCCAAGGTAAACAATCGTTACGATATAAGGAAGTTGGACTTCGGACGCGTCCGTCGCTAGAGGGGAAACGAAACCAAAAAACGGCACCGCCTGAGGTTTCCCTACACAACAAAAAAGGAGGCGTGGTGTGTAAAGGAACGCAAGCGAATGGGCCGGGAAAACTTGAAAACGGTCAAGGGGTCGGACGCACTGACACCTGTAGAGCTCCCAAGCGTCAGGCTCTGAGAAAAAGGCAACCGCGACAAGGGAAGAAATAGAAGGAAAACGGCTCGACCTGCGCGGAACGTGAGGGGGAAGGAAGCCCAGCAAACAGGGAAGACGAAAAAGATTCGACAGCGATCCCTACTACTCCTGAAGACGGGACCGAACCGCGCCCTAAGAACGGAGGGGGGAAGTTCGAGGAAAAGGGAAAACAAGTTAGAGCGGATGGAGCGGCCTCATCGCGATGTCCGAAAAGCAAGGTCCCAGAAGACGGAGAAAAAAAAGGGTTAACTAGTTCGCAGACGACAGAACAAAAAGCGACCAAGAAGCAGGGGAAAAAATAACCCGCTTCGTTCTAAAAAAAGGGAAAGGAAGGAGGAGGGGGGAGGGGAGCTCTAGTCCTCCGAAAGGTAAGCCTACGTAAGTCAAGGGAACCGGCTTGAAGAAGAGACGCCGGGCAAGAAAAAAACCGAGACTCAAAACTGGGTGACCTGCCGAGGTCGAGGTGAATCTTAAAAGAAGAAGGGGCGAACAGGAGGGAGCCACAAACGAAAGAAAAGCTACAAGGTACATGTGGGCATCTCTGAATCCAACAATGAAAAAAGAGAGATATACACATCAAAAAGAAGCAGGTGAGTGAGTCCTCAGAGGGTAGTGAAGTGGACCGAAAGAGGTCGAGTTCCCTTGTGCGGGAACAAAGCCGGAAAGCGGCAGAATCCAGTCGAGCAGTGAGGCGAGAGAAAAACTGGGTCTTATCTCAAAAGACTTTCCACTACGACAGACATGCGGCGGGACCCAACGTGCTAAAAGGAAGAGTATGGAAAAGATCCCCTCCGTACAAAGAAGGGAAGGAGAGAGAAACCCGTACTTTTTTCTTCGACTTGGAGCGCGGCTTCTGTCGTAGTCCGGGAAAAGCTGAAGGGAAAGGGCGCGAAGACGTAACGTCGGGAAGGGCGGGGAAGAGAAAGGGCGATCGCGCAAAGCGGGGGAAGGAGGAGCGGACGGGTGGGAACTGCATGAAAAAAAAAAACTTTTGACTGTCTACCGAGAAAGGAAAGTCCGAAGGCTACGGAAGGGAGATGTACCGCCGAGACGGGAAAGAGGAATAACAAGTGTCGCTTAGGGACCAAAAAAATCAGTTCACTTAGTACCACTAATAGGGGCGGAAAAAAGGCGTTTCCTTTTCGGGAACTTCGGTTCCCCATGTTTAGGGGAAGAGAATGGAGGCCGTGAAGGAAAACAACAGTGGAACAAAGGCAAATCAAGGAAAAAGGAACCCCCATTCGGGGAGGAGGCTGCATTTACCTAAAAAAAAAACGACCGGGTTGTGAAGCGGAAGGTTGCCTACATCCCGAAAAGCGGTCGGCCGGAGTCAGAAGCGCGCGGAATCCGGAACGATACGGCCAGCATCGAAGAGAAGAAACCATACTACTTGGGATGCGGGTAAAAACCGTAAAACACTAACCAGGACAAAGAGTCTTAATTCTAGCGATCGAAGGACGAAAGGCTCATCCGGGTTCACGACCCCCGGGAGAACTGTCGACTACGCAATAGCCCCCAAGCCATGAAGTCAAAGGCGGAGTGGGACGAATTAGGCAAGTGTCGAAAGACCAAAAAGGCTGAAGTGAACAGATGTCGTTCGAGTGAGAAGGACGATAAGACCCGCGTTGAACAAGCGGATAACGGGGACGTCCAAGGGCTCGTTAAGGAAACACGGGGGGGCTAAAAAGTATGTAAGGCGAGACAAACGGTCCGCGGCTCGGAGTAGAGGGGAAAGAGAGTGATTTTGCGGGCAAATCAGAAATCTAGGGACAAAAACGGCGCCGCAAAGAGAGAGGCTCACAAAACGGGGAAGGAGGGGGAAGGGAAAAAAAGAGAGGAGCGTCGCCCGAGTACAAAAGCGAGAATGCTCAGTTAATCTTGAAAAGATCACGAAAAACTCAGAGCGCAAAAAAAGGGAAGCGCGCTAAACAGCACAAAGAAACGGTTATGCGACGCCCTGAAGGGAAGAGAGTTGCGCTTGCGAAACGTACAATACCTAGACTACGTGAATATAACAACATGGGCAAAAAAGGTGAACTACCGGAGGGTCCACGCAGGGGGTCCAGGGGGAGGGAGGGTGCAGTGTTCGACATGGGTTCAGAAAGGCCGGAGGACGTAACGTATAGCGATATAGTGAGAAAAGAGTACAGGTTCGTTCGAAACGTGGGAACTACACCATCCCAAGTGGGAGTTAAAGGCGTCGATGAGGGGAAGGGAGTGAGTTCAAGGAAGAGGACGGGTGCAGGTGCTTAGGACCTTCAGAAAAAAACCTCGGGAAAGGTCATTTCCAGACGGCCAAGAGAAAATAAAAGGAGGGTTGGTATCAAAAGGAAAGAAAAGAATACGGAGAGCGTGACCTTTCACTTCGGTCGAAGTCACCGTGAGAAAAGTCCGACGAATAAGGGAAAGGGAAATAAGGCGGAAAGAATTCACCGGGACGGGATACGCCTCCCGGGAAAGGAGGTTTTACTTGAACTCCAAGAACAGGGGTACTATCATGCGAGGCGGGGGTTAAGAAAAAAAGTGCAGCCAGACGACGAAGCAAGAATCCGTTCGTAAGGGAGAGGGAGAAGTGGTGGGACGAAGGTGACTCGACCGGAAGAAGACCTCGAGGCCCTTCAGCGCACGTGGCAAAAATTTCCTCGCACAAGACAATCTGAAAGCAGGAGCAGTCGCCGACCCGAAGCCGCTCTAGAAAAGAGGGGAACCACGGCGGAGTTCAGGCACCTTCAAAGATTTAGCTGATGGCCTAACGATTCGCCACAAGAAAAACAAAACCAGTCGTCGTGGATTCCCGGGAAATTAGAGAAGCACGACGGGGGACAAAGAGTAATCGAAGGCCGCCTGGATGGACCACGGGGGACTTGCAACCGAAGGACCTACGCACGACGCCTGCACTCGACTAACGGACGAAAGAAAATGTAATCGGGGGATGTGGGCATCAACTATGATGCAAGAAAGAGGATGCAAAAAAAGAAACAAAGACTAAGTTGCTTCGTCCGCGTAAAGGAGAGGGAAAAAGGTCAAAACCTGTGAGATCAAAGCAGGGATGCCCGAACGCTGAAGAAAAATAAAAGAGGATTGAGTCGCTCGACGCGTAGGATAAACGGAAAGTCCCGGGAAATTCCACAGACTAGGTACGTCCAGGGGGGAAAGAAGCCATCAGCGCAACCACCCGCATTACACCGCGTTAATTCTTTCTTCGAAAACAAAACGCCAGCTGGTCGTTCTTGTTGTCTTCATCGTTGGAGGAGGGGATGATGGGCGTAGCTGCCGAGAGGACGAGACGTCACGTCGGCGGGATTGACCGCGTCGCGGATGAGGCTAGGCCCATAGAAATGCGCCATCAGTGTCGCGTCTTGAAAAGACAAAACCCGGTAGGAGGGCGAGCATCGAGGCTTTTCTTAGAAGCAGAAAAGAGTAGAGGGAGCAGTGTCACCGCCTATGAAGGAGATAAATCTGGCGTTCAAAGACCCCTCAAGGGTCCCGCGTATCAACGGGCGAGACGAGACAGGTATCGTCGTTCCGGCCGGAAAAGGGGAGAGGAAAAAACGAGGGGAAAGGTACGGACTCTCCACGGTGAGAAAAAAAAATGACAACCGTAGCAGAGCCCAATTCAAGCGTAGTCTTCAGGATAGCCAACCTCACAACAACATTACGGGGTGTCCGCAAAGAACCTGCATCCCAGGGAGAGGGGGAGCATGCGGTTAAAAAAGCGCAAGAGCCGCGTCCTTGAACAGACAGGAAGAAGACAGTGTACGACCAAATACCGGGGGGGAACATAACCGCGTGTACAGTATTCGTCAGAGAATCTCTGATCGGAGAGAGTTCAATAGGGGGCTGCCGTTTCATGGAGGCACAGGAGAATTTCAAAACCCTTCCGTCAAAAGCCATAACCGAAGTAAAACCTGCGGGAATGGGACCTAAGGGATTCCACTTGTTCCGGCAGTAAGTTCCAGGCAAGTCGAGAGTGTCAGACTCGAGGGGGAAACAAGCCACCTCTCTTGAAACCCAAAAAAGCGGAAAAGGAACATTATCAAGGGCGTCAAGCACACGGGGGAGAGAGGGGACGTAGTTAAGAGGATCTACACTTGGGGGAATCCTCGGAGTGAGTCTGACTCTCAGGTGAAGGGTCTTCTTGCCCTCGTATCAGGAGAACCGGGAGTGCTCTCACAATCTCAACAAAAAAGAAGGGGTATAGGATATATGAGCGGGGGCGCCCGAAGAAAACTAGTGAAGCGGCTCAAGGACGAAATTCCGCGCAATATAAAAATGCACATAAGGTAGCACGACAGGCAAAAGTGGAACGAAGAGGAGAAAAGCCCAAGGCGCACAGGGGACTAATAAAATTTGAAGATGTTCGCGTATCAGCGGGGGAAAGTCTTAAAGCCGCGACATAAAAAGGCAAGAGCGCTGAAAGCACCGGGCTACACGTGGCAAAAAATTCGGAGACGATGAAAGAGGTATATATGTTGACGCAAGGGAGGGGGAGACAGGTTTCTCCGGGGCTCTATACACCTGAGCCGGACGACCGAACGATCGATCGGGAATCGACAATCGGGAGGACAAAGGTTTCGACTCGGGGAGAAAACAGGAAAAGGGGTGGAGAAAAAGCCCAAGTCTGCTGGGAACTGTGAAAAAAAGGGGGCGTAAGGACATGGCCGGCGCGCTAACGACAGCACGCCGCCCGCAAAAAACCTTTTGCTGCCCGGTCCTCCACTCTACTACCGCTGTTTGAGAGGGAGCTAAGTCAGAAAACAATGGTGCCGGGCAGCTTTCAAAGAAGACCATGGTATAGGGTTACCCGCCTTAAGTGCGCGCAAAAAAGAGGGAAGATAGAGAAGCTTAAAAGAGAGAAAAGTGCGGAAATAAATCATAAAATCTTAACGGGTCGTCCTACTACCTCGAGGGGAACGGACACAGGGTGACGAGAGGACTTTTTGGCTGTCGGGATCAAATCACACGCCTACGCCCAGCCGCCGTAGAAATCGGAATACGGGTGGGGGCCCTAATAGGGGAACTCAAAGGACGCGAAAAGGGGAAATAACGCACGATTGAGGAAGCGGAAAGATTTCCGAGGCTGAAAAGGGTCCAAAGGCGAACTCTGAGGAGCGCGTCACGGACAAGACAAAGAGACATAAGAAAAAAACACTAGTTCGTTCTATAAAAGAAAGTTAAGGCGTACGGGCGGGGAGCGGGGGGAGTGGGAAGGAGGACCGCCGTACAGGGACGGGAAAACCTGAGAAGAATCAGAGGCTAGCACGAGATCTCGAAAGCCGAGGGCAGGTTCGGGAGAGCGGGGTGGAGCCTCGATGACCAGAACGGCGCGGTAAAACCCTTCAATCTGACAGCTCCTCGGACGAAAGCAAGGGGGCGGAAAGGGCTCTCCAACAATATTAAATGATATAAAACATGCACCACTAAAGAGTGATGTATTTAAGAGGAGGCACCGCGTTCGTATTACCCCGGAAAGATAAGGACGCCCGAACGCGGCAGAAAGAAAAGCCTCAGTGTAGGCAGCTAAAGGGGCTGATCTCTCCAGGAAAAAGGGGAATAAAAAACGAACCTGGGAGGCTATAAAGCATCTCGACCCCGCCGTAAAGCCCATTGAAGGTGATCTTTTCAAGAACACAAGCCGGGGTCAGGGGGAGGGGTTCAAAGGAGTTGCGGACGAGCGAGTAGGGGTCGGAGGTCCTCCGAGTGAAGAAGATGGACGGGCTTTTAAGACCGAATAAAGGGGAAAGAACATCGTGTCGGGAGTTCGCAACCTTTGGGACATACCGCATGAAAAAGTTCGAGGGCAAGGGAAAATTGTGCGGAAGTAAGACTGGACATCTGGAGCGCTGTAACCGAATAGACTGAATCGTCCGTCCAAGGTCAAACGTCCACTCCCTCACTTGGGACCGCGAGGGTAGTAAAATATAATCTCTTTCCGCCGGCATAACCCCAGGGGGTCGGGAACAAAGGACCAAGGAAGGCTACCTCAAAACACAAGTCAGACAAAATGCCGTGACCATAAAAAAGTGGATGAGGCAGAGTAAATCGCAATGGGCGTTCCGGGGGAAGGTGAATGAACGGTCCGCCTGAGGTCGGCCAGTGAGGGTAGGAACTGGTGAAAAAAGCGAAGGGAACGAACAAACGTCGCCCGCATCGAAAAATGGCTTACGCCATACGGTTGAAAAACCAGAGTCGAAGAACCGCGGGAACGAGAGTAAAAAGGGAGAGAGAGCAGGACTGCGAGAGAGAAGGGTAACCCAACATGTAGCAGTGAACAAAGAGACCTAAAACGCGTCCTTGTGGAAAGAACACGGAGCAGGCCAGGCTGAGCACGGACTGCGTTCGAGGGGAAAGTAGCTCGGGTCACCGCACCACGATGAACAAATAATTAAATGATTCTTGGGAACAAAAAAAGGTCTATCCCGGGGGCTAGAGTAGTAAGCCGCAAAAGGAAAACTTTAAAAGGGCGCTCTGAGGGAATACGTCTCCCAGACTTCAGATGAATGTCCGGGTGATACAAAGACCATCCGCGA
>Ga0179593_1758187_pt1 | contig 12049 bp, 19 predicted proteins | sample CZODoug2_1_08_16_FD_185931 | JGI IMG/M metagenome (GOLD analysis project Ga0179593, IMG submission 185931) | Vadose zone soil fungal communities from Angelo Coast Range Reserve, California, USA - CZODoug2_1_08_16fungal (PacBio error correction) | ecosystem: Environmental > Terrestrial > Soil >...
GGTGGCAGGATCTATAGAAAAAGATTGCGTTTTCTCAGGGGGTCCGACTGGGCCGCCAGATGATTGTCATCCGCAGTCGAAAATCCTTTAAACAAGACTGTAGCAGGAAGGAGGAGGTCTCCTCCATCAGAGAACAGTTTCGTTGGAGAAGGGTGGGGGGTTGCTTATGATAAAAACAGTAAATTGGTACGCCCCTCAGATTGAACTAGAAGGGGCCGCAAGGGGGGGGGAAACCTCTCCGGTCAGGATCCAAGCACAGTTATCGAGGGTGCTGGCTGATTCGGATTGAAACACAGATGAAACCACCACCTTAAATTCAGGAAAATCTCCATTCGAGTAGAGTCGAGAAAAAAAAAAAATGCTTTAACAGGATGGGGGAGTGGACCTTCTGGGATTTCTTCCGTCGAGGCCCGTTTAATCAATGGGGCGGCACCAAAGTTTCTTGGACGGGGAAAAGTAAAACTTATCGAGAGAAAGCATCCACGGGAGGGGGGAGGGGACCTTGGAAAAAGAGGGGTCCTGGGAGAGAGTGTGAATGAAACCATTTGAACCTAATAGTAAATGAATATCAAATAACGGTGGAGGGCGACAAAAGATAGGAATCCCAAAACACAGGGTTCCCGAAGAAGTAATTTGGAATGGGGCGAAAGAGTTTATTGAAGAGTTTGGATGTGTGGAACTCCAGGGGGGAAATGAGGGGGTATCAAGGGAGAGTTCTTTATCACGGTTCACTCAAGCGGAGAACCAATCAGCAGGTGGGAGGGGGGGGGGGGGCGACTTCGGGTTTTGGACAAATCGGCGCAGGGTTGGGGGGGTGCATTGGGGGGAGAAGATTTTAGTCAGAAGAGTGTTTATGGTGGAGGGAGGTGTAGGAAGGAAGGGGAAGCCAGTTGAAAAAACAGGGGAAGGGGGAGGGGAGGAGCTCAAATGGGGGAACCTGTCTCAATAGGGGGGGAAAGTCAATCCCAATGGGAAGCAGGCTCCTGGGGTCAAGACATGTTAAGTCGACCAGCAAGGAAGGATGTCTCTAGGTTTGAAAAAACGAGAACAAAATCAGGTGGGAGAAAGATTGAAGAGAGGAGTAGAATACTCAAAAACCGGTTGTGGTGTAACTGAACGACCCGTCCGTAGAGAGGGAAGCTTAACTGGGAGGGGAGAGGCTTTATGGAAGGAGGAGAAGCGGAGTTTTGCTGGAGAGGTACGACACAGTTAGGAAATAAGAAGGGGGGTATCGATGTTCGAAACTTTTTCTGGAAGAGGAAGAATTGCCCAAAGGGAAGAGAGAAAATATACAGAAGGAGGGTACTGCTGAGAGGGATAATCCGAAGAGAAGGGGGCAGGCCGTTTGCGACTTGGGTCACAAGACGTCGAGGGAGGGGAGGCCTTAAAACCGTATTCGCACTCTCGTGCCAAAAAGGGGGGCACTGGGCGGAAGTTTCGTTAATCCGTGCCGGCAATAATAGGGGGAAAACAGGTACGAGAGGGGCTGTTAGGGGGACTCGTGCGGAAGGGGGAACGTGTAGAATGCTCTCGAGGGTAAGGAGACCGTCACTGCGTGGGATCTAGGGTGGAGTGGTTCTGTTGGGGGAAAAAAGGGAAGGGACTCGTGAGAAGATGAGCAAATCCGGCCACGGAAATCTCATGTCCGGATCAGGGGAGACATTTGTATTCCTTGATTGAATGGGGTCCCGTAGGATGAGAACCGTGTTCGGGAGGGGGGAGGTCCCAGAGCAACAAACAGATCTATTACTGAAACAGTCCGTAATCGAAACGCATCGATTGGGAGGGGCAAAGGTGTTCTGGGCAATAAGAGCCAATAAGGAAGTTTCCCGAGGTTACACGTCAAAAGGTGGTGCTGGGGGATAAGAAAGGCTGTTCCGATAAGAAGGTATGATGAACGTCCAGAAAAACACCAACGGGGGGGGGAGATATATAAGGGGAGAGAACGTCTGGGACTTACGCGGAATTGCAGTGACCCCCGCATATTGACTTGGGACGTTTGTAAGAAGAAGCAGGAGAGGGACAGGGGGGGAGCTTTTACGAAGAAAAGCAAGACAGGGGCCCCGATAATCGGCGCGGGGACCGTTTCGCGTGAGGGAACATTATCGAGTCAGGTGGAAGCTTAGACAGCCGGGCAAGAGAAGGGGCTCTATCCGAGCGGCCATCAAATTCTAAAAGACCAAGCGACAGATAACAGGAACATGAGACTTAGAGAGAGCGGTCGCAAAGCCCTGATTTGGAGTCCGAGAAAAAGGAGGGCTAGAAAGAAAAGGAACCTCCCAGGAAGTCTATGGGAAATGCCGGGAGGAAAGGATGGGAACTCGCGTTGAATGTCAAACTTACGAACAGCTAGTCGGACAGGGGTTATCCGTGGAGAGGGGAAGCCAACTGAAGGGGGGGGCATTCAAGGAGGACTAACTGGAATCGGGGAGAGGGGGATCCTGTGGGGGGGGAAGACCTATTCGAAGAGGGGATCAATATGGAAAAGGGGTCAGAGGGGGCGGTTCTTTCAACTGGAAGAAACTCGTGCGTGCAGCCATTCCAGGGAGTGGGTTTCTCTCCGGTACAAACTGTTTGGCCAGGGGCAGAGAAAGTCCAGAAAGGTGAGGAGAGGGATTCTCAAGGTGTAAGAGGTGAACTTGTCGGACACGGTAAGCCAAAGTCCACCGAAGGGAGACTGAGAAACTAAATCCTCGGAGGGCGTGTTGGTACAAGAAAAGTTTTCACACACACCGGAGGGAAATAGGGAAAGATTCGTGAAGAGACAACCCGGTTGGGGAGTATTGGAGGATGAGCTGCCCTCAGAAGGATGGAAAAATGTGGGCGCGTCGATTATAAGGTGAATAAGAAAAGAAAAACATCAGGAGGTTCAACCAGGAGAAGCCCTGTATTGGGCTGGCGGACGAAGGGAAAATTCGATTGATAAATGGGTGTTGAGCGCCGGGGGAAGTAGGTGACTTCAACTTTTGGCTCAAAGCTGGACGCAGGAGAGGAAACGTGTCGGCAAAGAAAGAGAGAAGAGTCTTCAGCAAAATGGGATCGAATGCAGTCGGCGAAGGGGACTGGTCTCATATTTTGTCATTCAAACCTCAAAAAGAAAAGAACGCATCCAGGAGAGGGTCCAGGGGTTCGTTGGAAAAGGGGAGAAGTTTCATAAAAGGGGGAAAGGGTGGCTAACGGTGTCACCGATCCTACTGGAGTGGTAATAAACCTCCTTCAGGGGGCGTCAAAGGATTACGTGGAGGGGGGGAGGGGGACCCTTTTGGAGATGTGGTTGTATTGGAAACGTGTAAGATCAAGGGTACATTGAACCATTTGAGGTTCTGATATCAGCTACAGAGGGAGAAAAGGTTCAACCCCCAGACTGGAAAACTGAGACGTACATCAGCGCGACTTCCGGGCAGTTCTCTTATAGACGTTTAGATGACAGGAGCGAAATCAGAGGTGAGATTTACTGCGTACCCGAGCATCTGTGGAAAGGGAGGGGATCAATGATACTTGTATCGTTATCAACCTTTGACCTTTTTCAAGAAAGAGGGGAAGATCTCAGGGAAGGGGCGCTTGGAGGGGGGAAATTTTTTGGTGGGGAAGATGTTCAAGTCCTACGATAAGAAGCAAGCATGACGCGAGAGGAGGTGTTTTCTTGTTTACAGTTTAGAAAAGGATATCACCCATTACGGCGGGCTGATCTTCGGGGGCTCAGGAGAAAGGGGAAGGTTTGAGAAGAAAGAGAAAACATGTAACAAAAGAATGTGGCGTAGCGTTTGAGAGAAAATTGGAATCTGGGGTACCTCTCCGGCGGCCCGGGGGTTGAAAGGGGCATATTAATACTACCAGAAAAAATCCTGGCAAAGAGAAAAGGGAGAAATGTCAAAAAAGAAGAGATCTCCTTCACAAAGTCTATCGAAAAAGAAAAAGACGTAGAGAGGATTGGCATATCTGTCCCCTTTCGAGGGTATCCACATTGTGTCCGACTTCGCAATGATTGAGGGAAATAAACATCTGCAAGAAGGGAAAGGGCTCAGGAGAAAGGGAAGAAAAAGGGTAACTTCACAATTGGATAAAAATACAACTCAGCAAAAGCCAAGACCAGTGCGGTGTCGTTCAACGGTTTTAGGGTCGTGAGGAAAACGCAAGAGGTTACTACGCCAAACACCAAAGACTCCAGTAAGAAGAGTGGGTGATGACAAACACTGTCTCATGTCCAAGAAACAACCGTGAGGCGAATGCTGGCTTACGAGGGGGGAATCTGCCCCACCACCACCAGTCACCGGGTCGAAGAAAGAAGGACGCCCAGGGGGGGGATAGACACAAGAAGAAAAACAACTTAAACGATAACTGACAGCTTCATTTGGAGAAAGGAGTTGAGGTCAGCTATTAACAGCTTTGAGAGAAGAAGCTTTAAATAGGGAGTCAACCAAAGGAAATTGTTACGCGCAGGGGGGCACATTTTAGACGGTTATGCCTCGCAAGGGTTCGTGGGGAGGGAAATCGGAAGAAGGGGGAAGGGACGTGGAAAGTTGAGGAGAGATCATTTTCGGGGGCTAAGCATAACTTGTTCAATGAAAAATCGGGAAAAAGGGACATCACCACCCCACCTTGCAACGGCAGAGACGTCCAAAGCACCGATGGCGTCGCAACCAGCGGTTTAGTTGGGGGGTGTAAGAGACTACTCGGGGAGGAAGACTCCTAAATGAAGGAGGGGGGGGGTCCCTCCAAGAGGTCATCCCCATGACACAGGGACCAATGCAATTTTTCTTTTGGAGACTTCGGGAATTACAAATAGAGAGGGGGAATTTGATAGAAGGGATCCATATGGGGTAGATCTTGTTTTGGAATAGTTGGAGTATTCACGGGGAATTATGAGCCGTTGGAGACATTTCTACTGGAACACCGAGCTCAAAAACACATTCCAGCTCATATCGAAAAGTCCGGCGAAAGCCCAATAAGGGGAAGCCTGCGCAGGTGGCCAAACATGTTTGAAAGGAGGGAAGAAAAAAAGAAGAGTCTTCTAGAGAAAGGTAAAGCGACGAGGAAGCGTTTTCCAAGCCCGAGGGAAAGCTCTAGACTCCATCACGAACAAACCGGTTGGGGTGGAACGAGTAACGGATCTGTCCTTAATGAGGGGGTCTTAAACGGGGGGGGAAAAAAAGACTCTTCTGTGAGTGGAATCCAATGAGGGTGGATTTCTGAGGGAAGGGTAAAAAATGCAATCATAAACGTGTAGCAAGATGGGAAACTGGTGACTGGAAAGGTCCACAGTTTAACGAATCTCCAAGCAAAGGGGGAGAGGCCGCGCTAGAGAGATCACGAGGGGGGAGAATTGCACGAACGGGGGCACAAGCCTGAACCCCGTGTGGCCCAATTCTACTTAACAAAAGACGCCCCGAGGGGGGGGAGGGAGACTTCACGGGGGGGTTTCGTTCAAAGAGGTGCCAGGGGGATTAAAGGCCGCGAAAGGAAACATGTGACTAGAAACTGATAAAATGTCGGAATCTCAGCGTTAGTGTACTGCTTAAAGAGGAAGGGTGCTGAAGGGAAAGGGACTGCACCGGAGGGGCTGAAGGCAGGGGGAATTCAAAAGTTGTGTAGGGGGAGAAAGGGTTTCAGCGGGACTTAAAAAAATTCTACAGAAGAACCCTGCGAAGAAGTGGAGAATGGTAAGGGGACTTTGCGCCTTGGTCAGTCGGCCTTGTAGATTTATTGTTTCACGCGATAGGCCTTGGGGTTATGAGGGAGGATCCCAAAAAACGCCGGAAAAAAAGACTTGACCTGTCCGTCATCACAAAGACAGCAAAGGTCCAGGTGTGGGGAAAAGAAATCTACCAATACGCGAAACAATGTAAAAACTTGGGCAATCGTTTGCAACGTCAGGGGGTTAAATCTGCGGGCATTACAAAAGAGGGAGGGCTGAGAGAGAAGCTAATCTCGAAAACAACAACAACTAGAAAAGATAGAAGGTCATCATCCTTCGATCAGGAGCGTGCCGACCCAAAGGGGTGGAGAGAACCTCAGAGGGAGGAGAGGGTGGTGGTAAAGGAGGGAGAAAAGAGGGCTTGAAATTGAGGTTTTTGGAACGAACGCAAGAGGGATTGAAACACAAGGGGCCGAGGAGCTTGAAAGGGGAAAAGGGAACAGTATCTAAAGGTTATGGCTAGTTTTAAAAGCAATCAGCCGCACAAGTATGGGGCTATCCTATACGGGACCAAGAGGGGCAAGGAGAAAAGAACCGGACCATGAGACTGAACTCTTCTTTGGGAGAGGGGGGGGGTCCGCAGAAGGGCTAAAAGGTAACAACGAATGTAACCCAAGGTGCCCTTCAAAGGAAGGAACGGAAGGAAAGATTCACCCTCGAGAGACATTACAAGAGGGGAGAACGCGAAGAAGGGACATTTTTGAAATCCGGTTTCTCTTACTGGGGGAGAAAGAATTGCGGGAAGTATGGGGGGGGAAGGGAGACATCCCAGGGAAGGTAATTTGGCATCAAAGATACGAAGGGTTAAGGATCAAAGGAAGGGTCGGGAACGGGTCATTCGGGGGGGGAGGGGTCTGGCATCGTGCGGATGAGCAAAAAGGAAGTTATTGGAGATTGGTCTCTTCAGTTACGGGGAAACGGGGGGTCCATGGTCGAGTTCCATGCAAGAAAAGTTAACAGAGAAAGGGAGGTTGCTGAGGTGTCAGGGAGAGAGAAAATGCACCAAGTCCACACGAGATGGGGGGAAGTAACCAGAGGCCAGGATGTGTTGGTCTTCCTTTAAGCCCGACGTACGTTAACAGGAATTAGAAAGACGGTTTGGGGTCTATGAGAGAGAAAAGGTCGTGGAACGTTTGGGGCTCTTAGGTTTCAATAGCGAATACGAGGCTGGCCTGTGAGAAAGGGAGCTTTGAAGTCAGAGAAAATTCACGAAAGGGCTTGAAAGCGACTTTGCGGATGATCCATTGAATGGGGGTGGAGCTTGTTGACGCAGGAATTAAGAGGGCAGAAAAAAAGAGTCGCAGTCTCACTGGGACCAAAAAGCGAAACTATAAACCACCGAGGCCATCAACATCTGTATACGATCACATTGGCGATCCAAAGAGGATTGGGGGGAGAAAAAAACCCCGAATCAAAGAGGAACACCTGATGATGGGGAAGTTGAATGGGTCGTGGAGGAAGTGCATAAAGAAGATTGCAGGGGTCTAACGGTTTTAACCTCGCTCTGGGGGGCATCGAAAGAGGCAATGAAGTGTGTGCGAGGGAAGGACATCTGCGGGGAGGTGGGCCTTTGGGGTTTATTTTCAAATTTGTGAGTTGACCCGGGGGGATGATATGCAAAAAAAGATGCATCTCTTCGGAAGAAGAGAGGGGCAACCTGGGAGGAGAGAAAGTAATGGGGGAGACATCCTCCTCACCCTTCTGGGCTTTCAGCGGTCGGGGTTAAGGGGAGGTGGATCAAACATGCTCGAAAAGCGAAATGTTTCCCGGACATCGTAGGATTACCCTTAAACATCTTTTGATCTACTGAAAGGGGGGAAGTTGGGGGGGGACCTTTTTTCCAGAAGGGGAGCGTCCCGGACTACATGGGCCGCCCCGGGAGAAGTGGGGAAGCGTTATCGGCCCGGTTTGGGGGTGTCGTGTTCAATAATAATAAAAAAAGGCTCTGAACAGGAAAAGGGGTTTCTTGGACTTAGAACCCGAGGAAGGACGTACGGGGGCGATGTCTGCGATGTGCGGAACACTTAAATGGAGTGCGTTTGATCCTCACACTAAAAATGTACTCAGAACACGAAGGGGAGAAGTTTATGTAGGAGGGGAATCTGGTTTGCTAAAGAGGCTTCCGACAGTTCCTACCATGCGGATGATCCTGGCGAGGAAAGAAACCCACTTGTATAAATTCTCGCAAGGGGTAGAGACTTCCAAATCTCTACAACTAGGAGGAAAGAGAGGGGGATCTATCCCCAGGGAAAAAGTTCTCCCCAAGTGGGGGGGGAGGTGACAAGGAAAATTTCATCGCATCCGGAATCAATTCCCTCAGGGGAGGCGCGGAGGGGGGGGGGAAAACCCCAAAGAAGAAGGGAAAAAAAATTCCAATTTTTAAAAAGAAATCAACTCTACGGCAGCCAAACGTGGCTTTTGCGTACAGGTTTAGGTTCTGAGGAAAGAAGAAAAAGTACTGACGCCCCCAGAAAAAAGTCCGCAGGAATCCGTCAGGGCCGACGAAAGGTGAAGAGAAACAAGCACCGGGTTAGGTCATTCTCTGTCTTAAGTGAAATCGCCCCACCAAAACAAAACGGGATAACGGAGGGTGAACCATTCCGCTCCGAGTTAGGGCTATACAGGCAGTATCAGAAAGAGGTAACTCGGCAGAGGTCTTCAGGAGGACCTTCGAGGAACAAGTGGAGGGTAAGGAGAGGAGAGAGGCCCTGCACAAAAGGGGGGACTTGATCGGGGGAGCAGAATGTGATAGGCCACGGGAGAGGACTTATGTGACGGCGGGGAAAGCTTCCTGTTAACGGGGAAAAAATTGGAGGGGAGGGAGAGATTGGAGGAGGGGGGGCCCATCGGTGTTCAAGACCGGATCGACAAAAAAAAAAAAATCCCCCGACCCAGAAAAGCCCACCCTCCACGCAGTTGAGGTCGGGTCTCAAAATCGGGTTTGGAGGGGGGGTTGTCGGAAGGGAAGAGAACATCGACCAGGTAAAAGAAAACGTTCGCCAGGAATTCTTTATTGCCCTAGGCCCAGGCCGAAAATCAAGAAGGGAAATGTTCGAAACTGCGGTTGCTGGGAGGTGGGCGCCAGGATTGGATCGAAGAATTCATTCAGGGGATCGGCAGGGGGGTTATTTGAAAAATACGAGGGGGGAGTTACAAAGAGGAAGAATGGAGGGAGACTCCGGGGGATATGAAGAGACTTCCCCTAAAGTCCACATATAAACTCAAACCCAGACCCCTGGCTCAATGAGCATCGTCCAATCCAAAAAGAGGGCCGTCTTTGGAAAAGGAAGGATGGAGAGCAAGCCTCCGAGGAGACGTATGGAAGTAATTTGACATCAGGGGGGAGCCCAAAACTTTTACGGGATCACTCCCCAAATAGGGGTCTTCAAGAATCCAAATAAGAAAGGGGAAAGGTGTGGGACAGAAAGGGAGATCCTTATGAGGGAGGGGAGGTGAGCTTATTGTAAAAAGAGAAAGACCTGAGGTCAAAAGGGGGTAGAAAGATGCTTTGGGACTTTGTACGTGTAATCTGTACGACACGTTAGAGAATAGCGAGGGAGGGGCTGAATGCAATTGGGGGGACCCTTGCCACAGTGTAAATAACTTGGGGGAGAGAAGCCACGGGGAATGGAGGAAATGCGGGATAGTCCGACAGATGGGGTCATGCAGGGGAAACGGAAGAACAGTAACCCACAGGAAGTCTTTTCCGTACACACCGTATTCGCCAAATGTGTCGTGCCAAAAAACGGGGAACTCTACTGGGAGTCAATCGTGATTTATAGAGGAAATTGCGCTTGAAGTAAGAAACGGATAAAAAGGTCGTAGAGCTCGCGTTCGGGGACTTTTTAAGGCTACCTCGGGTTCCGGAAGAAGGGGCACGGGGCCGGTTGATTCGAAGGAGGAATGAAATTGGTTGTTGGTCATCCAAGGGGGGGGACTGAAACAAAGGGAGAATACGGGCTACACGGGGAGAGAGGGGGAGCATGGTCGATCTGGGCGATTGGTCAGTCCTTGATGGATGGAGGGTCCGATAGGATCAAAAGGGAAGTGAGGAGGGGAGCCCATAAAAGCCGCGGGGGAGGGGACCTGTCCGTCACGAGCGAAACGCGCGAAGGGGGAGGGGTCAAAATTTGGAGGGAGGTGTACCAATCCGCGAAAGAATAACAATCAGCCAGCTCCAGCGTCAACTTCGAAAAAGGGGTATTCGGGGGGAAGGAAGAAATTTCAAAAGAGTCTCAAAGGGAGATGAAACTGTCAGACGCAGCTCAAAGCAAACGGATTAGGAGAAGAAGGAAGAAAAGAATTACTTTCATCATCATGAAGGTGAGCTTACTCGGGAAGGCCCAAGAGGAAGAGGGGACATTTGGGAAATTTTAAAAGAGGCCAAGCTGGCTGGGAATGGGGTAGAAGGGGGTACTAACCTCCGAACAACTTTCACAAAGAGAGGCTCGTGGAAAGACGGGGAGGGGAAGTAGAATATGCGGTTATGGGATCTTTTAGGACCCTAGTCAGCCGCAAGGTGTAGCGATCCTATGAGACCAATCCATAAATCAAATCCCGATAACGAAGGAATGACCGCCGGGAAAGGGGGGGGTCATGGGGTAGACCCACCGTCGTAGAAGAGGCCCAACTATAACAACGAATGAGAAAGAATCTCCTTCCTTGGGAACGCCGTCAGGGGGGAGGGCCGACTCGTCTGAAAAAACTAACGACGACGAGCTTGACCAAAAATTTAATCCGTGATCTTACCTGGAAGAACATAGAGGGATAATTAAAAGAGACTTAGGAAAGGGGCGTTAAGGGGGGACCCGAACCGAGGAAGAATCCGGGGGGGGAAGGTGTTAGGGGGAAATTTCGGCGACGGTTATTGGCGCCCATGGGGGGATAGGGACAGGCAAGAGAGGGAGGAATGCGAAGGAGATTCCCGGGCGGATTTTCTCTGAAAGGGGGAAACGTTGGCCAATGGGGGTCCATTCATTCCAGACAAGGTGGAATCCCAATTATAAAAGAAGTTTAGTGGAGAAAGGGGGAGTACACTGAAAAAAAAAATGCATTGGGACGGTGACTAGCCTCGGAGGAGTTTTTGGGGAAAAATCCGTTTAAGCAGCCGACCGGGCTACGAAGGAATCGTTTCGCCCCACAACAGGGGGGGGGATTCTATGGGAGGAGAGAGAGGTCGTGAAAAAAGGGTGGAAGAAAGGTCTATGTCAAGAGGGCTATCCTAGAGGGGAGGTAGACATCCTTAAGAACATGTGGGGGAATCCCTGCGCATTCTTCAAGAAACGGGATTGGCTTGCGAAGACTGTGCTTGAGGGGGGGAGGGGTGTGAGCTAGGTGGGGCCATTAGGTACTTCAGTGTCAGTCAAGCGTCGCAAGTGCCTTCCAGAGTCGAAACTTGAAACACCGGAGGGGGATCTGTGGGGGAAGAAGTGAGGGGGCGAGAAGAGGAAGGGTCTCAGATTTGTTAAGAAGGGGCCCGAAGTCTCCAAAGAGCAACCGCTGGATTGGGAATGTGTCATTTGTCTTGAACTGGTTCCGAAAGAATGGGGGGGGGGCGGCTGAGAAAAGAGGGGGGAGAGAGCTATGGGGGGGGGGGAATTACAAACCTTCAATCACAAGAGATTGTTTTTGGAGCCGCCAATGTACTGGAAGGGGGGGGTTCAGGGAGGGGGGGGGGGGGAGGGAAAGGGCTTGGGTGTCAATCCTGCAGGGGGGGGGCAAGTTATTGCTGTATCACGCAAATGATCTCTTCGGGGCTGGGTTGGAAACTGTAGAAAAGCGGGGGAGCGCACAAAAAAAGAAATGGGTACGGAGGCGGGCAGGATCACGGTTTTAAAGGTTGCTCACAGGGGATCGAAAGCAATGGGGGGTGCCGGATACTGGAAGGAAAGCACGCTGGGATCGACGGAAAGAAGAAGAAGAGGAAGAAAATTTAAGTATCGTGAAAGGGAGGGTGCTCCTGTGGCCTCATCCCTCTACAGGGCGGACGGCTGGCTATTTTCGGGGACGGTGGGGGGGGGTTTTCAGAAGAAGAAAAGAAAAAGCAATTACGCAAGAAAAAGGGGGTGTTCTGGAGGGGGGGAGGACAGTATATCACCCATGAAAGAGGAGTGACGTTCGTATGGACAATCTGAGGGTGCTTTGAAATGGTAGAAGAAGGGGGTGTGATCGAAAGGAATAAAAAACCATGGAAAGCAGAAAAAAAACTGGTCTTGTGGAGTGATTGATGGGAGGGGGGTCTTTTTCTCCTTGGAGGGTCTGCCTTGAAATGCTTGATAGGAATCCATTCGGTTAAATCTAAGGGGAGGGGACCCACTGGGAGAGAGTGATAGGGGGGGATAGATCAGGAAAAAG
>Ga0179593_1375085_pt1 | contig 12048 bp, 14 predicted proteins | sample CZODoug2_1_08_16_FD_185931 | JGI IMG/M metagenome (GOLD analysis project Ga0179593, IMG submission 185931) | Vadose zone soil fungal communities from Angelo Coast Range Reserve, California, USA - CZODoug2_1_08_16fungal (PacBio error correction) | ecosystem: Environmental > Terrestrial > Soil >...
GGGGCCGGCCGCAAAGGGAGCATGTCTCGAGCGTGGGCTACCGAGCCGGAGAGCGCGTAGGTCTAGAAAGCACAACTGAACGAGGTAGTGAAGTCGAGAGAAAGTAAGCCAACCCAGGTCACACGGGTGAGGATGCTGTGGTAGCAAAACTCGCGGATTCAGGATGTATTAGAAAGAAAAAACATAAGAATCTGGGGGTTAGCAGGTAGGGGAGTAGTATTGGAAGCCACCATAACACCGTCGGTGAAAGGGCACGCAGAGTCCAAGAGAGGGGAAGTGGGTTGTAAGGTCCCCTCCCAACCAGGAGTCGGTCTGGAAGGGGTTGACCGGCAATATTGGAAAAGAGTTCGGGTCAAACGCATTCAGCGACCTCATTCTCTAGCCCAGGAGAGGTGGTCCCGTAGACCGGCATAAGGGGCACTAAAACATACGATGCATGACTGGTGGCGGCCGAGAGGGGCAACAAAAGAAAGAAGACAGAAAAGGCACCGTCGACGAATAATTTTTCAAGAAAGAGCTCGTGAGACGAGGGGTCAATTGAGCATAAAAAGGAGCATATAGAAGCGGCGAACTCAGCCAAAAAAATGGTGTCGGATTTCCTCGAGGTGAGGATCGGGGATGGACGCCAAATACCTCCAAAATAGTAAGACGTAACATGCATTCAGGGGAAGAGGGGAAGGGGGATCGCATTTCCGCACGATCTCTAAATATGGGACTGCAGAATGGCAAACCGAAAACGTAGGCCGAGACGACACTAGAAAACTTGGAAAACCTTGGAAGTGAGAAACAAATCAGTTCACTCTGTCGTGTCGGGAGCGAAATCCACTTCGGCGCACGCAGAACTTAACATCGCGCGCAATCTCCTTTTTGCCCTTGGGCTCAGCGTAAACGCGGCCCGCGTCTTTGCAATGGGGAGGTAGGACAATCACAAAAAAATGCAAGCGCTAATCGTGGGTTGCGGTGCCGGGGGGGGAGGGTGTCGCTTGATTACCGCGAATGAAGAAGTAATTAGAAGAAACGGTTTGGCACGTGCGAAAGAGCCATGGGTACCCGGGGTTCGCCGACAGCCCTCAGAAGTTGTTTAAAGAAGACGTCCCAATGAGAGCAGGCAGTGAGAAGTTTCACCTCACGAAATTTGTCCGAGGTGGGCAGATAAAAATTGAAAAGAAGGACGTCCACCGATTAGACTGAGTAAGAGGTTTGTAGAACTAGGGGAGGGCTTGGAGCCACGAAACCCCTGCGTATAATTACGGGCTAAACAACATTAGATGGGAAAATCCGAGGTGAAATAGGTGTGGGAGCGCCATTAAGATACATGATACAAGAGGTGGCGCGAGCAGACTCTAGGCAGATCGTAAAAAGCTCGAAACCAGCAATAGGGGGAGGCTTCGGTGAACACAAGCAAGGGCACGATATAGGAGACGGCGAAATATACGAGGTGAATGAAAGGCAGACTGTAGCCTGATACAGGCGTCTGGAAAGTTCGAGCGGTAAGGGGCTTCCGGGTCGACACCTAACGCCGTTTTGGAGAGCCGATCAAAGTAAGATCGTCTTAACGCTGGAAAAGAGGAAAGTACTGGGAAAAAACCTCAAGGACAAAAAGCAAATCTCCTACAAAACGGCGATATGCGGCGTTGTAAATCAACCTTAGCGGATGAACGAAACGGACGGGATTCATAACTGCTTCGGCGGCCAAAAGAAAAAGAACACGAGCCGCGATCAAGAGAAGGACCCGCTGAAGGACAGAGTTATGACCACTTACCATGGAGAAAAAATCTCCAACGTAAGGGGGGAGACCTCCGAAATAGCTTTAAGTTCTCACACGTGAACAAAGCACTTGGCTAACTTTCTCTCCTATTAGATAAAGTCTAGGGGAGAGTGTCCTGGGTCGGCTTATCGGAGCGATCTCGTTAGCCAAGAGATTGTGATCTCCTTCAAGAAGGTGGAAGGCGAATAAGAGCCCGGCTGGCGAACGAAACCCCTCTGAACAAACGTTAGCTTCCAACCTCAAGTTGGATAAAACATTACTGAACTATTCTCTGCGCCCATGGGGATACGGAACCGAGAGATGTTTACAAACTAAAGGGGTGTATCTTCCCGAGGAAAGATATCCGTCACAGGGGGAAGTAATAGAATCGGCGCCTAAAAGCTAGAAAAAGGGGGAAAGGAACCGAGAAGGGGCAATAATGAAGTCGGGGTTCCACTTCGAGTCGATGGGGAGAACCCCTCAAGAAGCAAAATTACCTCAAGGGGGGCTATGCTTTGAGAGCGTCCCAGTCACTCATAAAACGTACAAGAGCGATCAGAGCTGGGCAAAACGAACTTCAGGTTAGGGCGGCTTTAAGGGAATGAGGAGCTAAGTGAAACAGGAAAGACGGAAATGCAGAATCCAGAAAGCCAGGCGCCAGGCCCGCAGTCGCTGGCGGGTTCATTTGAAAAAAATCCAGCATATTAGAGCGAAGACGAACAATGTCGAAATATCTTTTTCGTCTCGAACCAGGAAATAAGGAAAGAGGCTTCGGAGGGAAAAATAAGGGGGAATTTGATACCCTACACGAATCGAAATCAATGGAAAAACGTTGGGAGCGATTTTAAACAGAGTAGGAGGGGAAGGGCAAAAGAAGGAAAAAACGAACAGATATCAGTAGGATCAGGAGGTGAATCCCCGCAAAAAAAAAAAGATGAGTACAGAAATAATAGCCCAGGGAGCAGTCTCAAGGAGGCCAGAATTGGAGAAGAAAATAAGGATTATGGTGGGAGAACTGATACTCTCAAAAAGGAGAGTCTAAAGAGAACTTCGTGCCAGACAACAAGACACCGCAGCGCTTGCATGAAATGAGCAACCGATCTCAAGGACGGGGACTTTAAGAGGGAGGATAGCTCAGGACGATTTTCATGTTGGAATGGAAATTATACTCGCGATACTCCGGAAAAGAAAGAGAAAAGCCGCAAAAGCACAAGCAGAAAAGGCACTTAGAGGTTTCTGAGTTCGGGCCATGGAAAGAGGGACATGCGCGAACCAGCAATTGTTCTATCTCGCAACACAACAAAGGAGAGAGAGAGAGGAGGGGGAGGGAGCAATGACCATTTTCAATGAACAAGGTGAAAAAAAGACGATAGAAGAATGCAAGAGAACGTCGGAGGGCGGCACGGATGGAGGCAACTAACTGTAACGAAAAGGGACGCCATGGCCAAGCGTGATGGACAGAGAACAAGAAAGGTCGGTTTGACGAGCTGTGAGGGTGGTATCGGTCAACAAGCATCAAAAGTGGCGGCGGGGAACTTTAAGGATTCGGGACAAAAAGTGGTGTTGATAAAAATCAAAAAAAAGCTCAATAGCCTGAGTGGATAGGACTGCCTCTGGGGGGAAGAAAAAGAAGCCAGCGGCTGATTAAGCGGAGGTTGAGAACAACGGCAGAAGGACTCCGAAGACGAGGAATAGCTAGGCATCGTCCGTGGAGTTCACGGAGGGGCAACAAATCCTATGTAAATCCAACCGGCTAGAAAGATCGAGCTTCAGTAGCAGTTGTAACTGGGATGAAAAGAAAGCCCCCGGTGATCCGGACGAAATAGTTTCACGAGAAAGAAAAGATCGCTGGTTCGGGAAGGCGAAAAGCAAGGAAAAAAAGAAGATTTACGTTTCCATGAGTGGGAAAAGGCCCGAGAAAAGAGGGGAAAAATTGGCTCCTGTTGCTAGGGAAAGGGACAAATTAGCGACGAGAATGGCAAACAAAAGTCCCCGGGGTTCTCAACCTTGGATCAGAGCAGTGGGAGAAAAAGCTCTGAGAGAAAGGGAAATAAAGTAAGAAAAGTGTCATACGGAGATCACCATTGATGTATGGGGGGGTGAGAGTGGAGGTTATCACACACTTGAACTAAAAGGCAAATTCCAACGAGAGGACAAAAGAAAGGAAGTATTAACGTAGGAGAAAGGGCATAAATCTTCGGCAGGAGGAGGAAAAGGAAATGAGTTCATGGAGAGAGGGGAATCGCGAAAAAAAAAAAAGATCAAAACGCTTCGTTCAGGTGACCCTTAACGTACCATGAGAAACGGAAAAGGAAAGGGGAGCCCACCAAAGGAAGGGTTTTGTACTCACAGAGAAGGGGCCAATCGCCGAACAAGCGAAACTTAGAGAAAGGGGCAAAATCATTTAGTCGGAAAAGAATATGGTCACGGAGAATCGAAGGTGAATATCGAAAAGCGGTAGTCTGTTGGCGAATGCGAAGGACAGTTTCGTTGCGCAGAGAGAGCCTGTTTGAGCACGGGGGAGAAATGAAAGAGTCGTGCGGCTGGTTAGCAACTCCTACTCGGCAGGGAGCTCCTGGTTGGATGACGGAAAAACAAAGGGTCCATTCACTCGGGTAAATAGTCGACAATAGACTGTATCAGAGGCGAGAAATGACGGACCGCCGACAAGGTTAAATCACTTTAAAGTTGGGGAGGACAGAAAACCGTCGAGGGAGCTTCAAACCTTTTAAAGCAAGAAGGAAAGGGAATTGTAATGAAGAGTTGTGATGGATGATGTGAAGGAAAACAGACAAATCTGATTGGGGGGCCGTTGAAAAACGCTAAAAGCGAAAAAAGAGGGAGCGCAGGTATTCCGGGGGGAGAGCCTTGAGCCACACACGGAGTGGGTAGACGGTCTCCTGTCTAAAAAAAGCAGGCATCGGCGGAAAGGGAAAGAAGATAAAAAAGATCGGGCAGTCCGCCGAGGGGAAGATCAGGGGGCAGAGCGCAGAGAGGGTGAAAGCTGGGAGAAGGGGGTAGTCTATAGCATTAAAGCACGTCTTGTCGAAAGTTATTCTCCTGCGCTACAACATGTACCGGAAAGAGTTCCGAAAGGGGGGGGTGGGAGGAAGTTAAGGCCCGGGGAGAGGGAATTCGCGTTTGAGGTACCATATCAATGCCAGAAACTAGGGGAGGGGGAAAAAAAAAGGATCGGGAATACGATAAGTTTCAATTGAAAGGGAGAAACGCTATTATAACCAAAGGCAAGGGAATGTAAAGCGAGAAAAAAAAAGAAAAACACTTCTGCACAGGGATCGTACAAGATGAGTCTAGGAAAGGGGAACGTTCCGAAAAGGAGGACCTGAGATAACATAACAAGCGGGTCAAAAAAAAAAATCATTCGCGGAAGGGTCGCAAAAGAAAAAACAAGCAAGGGAGGAGGGGTGGTCCCAAAGGAGAAGGGGAATCGTAAGTCTGCGACTCGGAGTGATACTTGCGAGAGATCAGGTCTAATTTGGCGGAGCCTGGGATTCGAGACGAACGACAGAGCGCAAGGCGAAACTTACCTTGCCAGGAAACTCGAGAACGAGTGGTGCGCGATTGGGGAGAGGATGTTGCAAAGACAGAACTTTGGCATAGAATGTAGGGCAACATGAAGAAAAGGAAAGAAGCGTCCTCTGAAAATAAGTGAGAGTCCGATTCAGAACGAAACCAAGGTGGGGACAAAAATGACTAAAAAGCAGGACACCGACACCAAAAGAGGGGGCAAAGGAAACCTGCGAAAGGACGTAAAATTATTCGGTAAAACGAAGAGGAAAGGGAGGGCAAATAAAATGGGAACGGTTCAGAGGGTTACTTCTAGAATAGCGACATGCTCTTAAACACCCGGAAGAGAGAGGGGATTTCTTGCCACGAATGTCCCGTTCAAAAAAAAGACGGGAAAAACCAGAGATGGAATCTAAAGGGGGGGAAGGAGTGAGTGAGAGCGAAATGAAATGATTGGGAAAAGAGACACGACCTAGGAGTTGGTTGGACCGGACAAGACTCAAGAGAAACCAAAAAATCGCAAGTTATTGCGCTTGACGGGTCACAGGGCCAGTTTTTCTAATGGGGGGGGGGAACCAAAAAAGGAAAATATGCAAAAAGGAAAAGAATTCGAAGTTTTTAATACAATACCGCGAGGGAAAGACACAAAGCAACACCTTCACGAACGGTTGCGACGGTGGAGAGAAGAAGAGCTTCACTACCTCTTGCGGGACGAAATTGTTATGTGTATCGCGAATAAAACCGTCTATGAGCCAAAGAGATTTCAGGAGCAGGCGGCGTCATCAACCAACGGAGGAGAAAGGAGAAGAATAGCCGGCCCGGGGAGAAAGGAGAGGAGCTTAGACTTATAGCTAGGAGGAGAAGCACTGGCCTAAAAGTGGGGGGGGAGGGGAACTGCCAAGGAGAGGAACGAACCGTCAACACAACCAGATTTCGATGCCACAGTGCATCATTAGCTCTCAAGTCTTACGGAACGGTTTTACCGAGGTCAGTGGACCCAAACGGAGAAAACCGGTTGCGTTGACCGGAGCCAAAGCACCCAGTGGTAGAGTGTCCGGCACATCAAAAACGATAGAAGTGGCGGAGAGTGGGGACCGCATATTGTGGCCAAAAATGACAGCGAAACAGTAAAAAAAAAAGGAAAGGGAAGTGAACACGTCTCGGTAGGCAGGATACGTTATTAGGGAAAAACCGCAAGAAGGATAATTCCGTCCATTTGGAAGGGAAGGACATGGGTCTTACGCGTAGCGTCCAGACAAGGAGAAGAGGGAAAATAGTTGGACCAGCGAAGAAAAGGCTCTACAGCTGTCAAAGCAAGGGACCAGCGCAAGCGAACTCATAAAATGGTTTGAGGGAGGAAGCTTGGTATATTAGGGGGGGTAAATTGACAAGAACAAGAGCCTCCGGAGAATCGAAAAGGACAAAAAGAGAAGAACGGGACTCGTGCTCGGAGTAAAAGAAAGAGAGAAGGACTGGCCTTGAAAAACCTATCTACAAAATACGATGGACCGCTGGTGAAAGGACGATCTCTTCACTTTTCGAAGAAGAAACCCGTACGCGACAAAACGTCAGTAAAGGCGCAGAAGAAGCTTTTTACTGAGATATCCAAGAAAAAGGATGAAAAGGCTTGAATTGCTACACAGAAAAACAAAGATGAAAAGCGATTAATGGCTTGTGGTTGGGGGAGGGGGGGGACACGTTGTCGGCTGTGAACCGGAGAGGGAAAAGGGTCAGGAAGTGCACTGGGAGACGGAAAAGCCACTGGAAAGGACTGAAGGTACGAACGGGGGGGAGGGAAAGACTCACGCTCCGTCACACAGGAAGCTTCAGTAAATGATGGAGGGCAGCTGACTGAGGTGACTTTGAGGAACGGTGGCGAGGACGAAATGAACCTGAAAAATGAAGAAAATACAAGATAGTCGAAAAGATTTTGGAGGCTGGGATCATGGCCCAAAGCGACCCTCGGAAATTAGCTGCAAAAACAATAACAGAACATTAGCCGGTGAGGTCAAGGAGGGGGGACATGAGTTTGGAGCGAATGTGCGGGGGGGGGGATATAAGATAGCCAAGTCGACTGCGCAGACCTCGAATCGGGGGAAGGAAACGCCAAGGAGAGAAGCACATCTGCAGGTCGATGACAAAGGGCTATCGGGGCGGGGCAAACAAAACGTTAATACTAGGCTCCATGGCAAGGTCGCATGCTTCGATCCGGGTGCCTGTGGCTTCCAGGGGAACAAATATATACGATACACGTCGCTAGAAGGAACAGAAGTGCGCTCGCGGTCTGGGAAAAAGAAGGGGCAACTCGTGCCAGCATTCTTAAAACAGAAAAAATGCCCAAAGAAAACTAGTTACAACGGGAAATGCGAGGACCAGGGAGTAAAGAGAGAACGCGTTCTGGTCAAACCGACAACGTTATTAGAAGAAAGGCAGGGACTCGCCGGCGACGTCCGCGCAAGAAGACAACGGAACAATCGATAATCAAAATGAAAAAGAGGTCCCGAGAGTCATGCGAGGAACGGAATAAAAGGACCAACGAATCAGAGCAAGGAGGAGCTAGTTCACGATGAACCCGAAGGAAGGGAAACATGTTATCGCCAACTTCTAAACATCTAAAAAAGAACTGGCGAGATGAGCACATACAAAAGGGCTGAGAGGAAAGATCAAAGAGGGGGGGAGCTTCCTTTCTGACGTATGCTGGAGCGCGGGAGCCAGAGAAGTGGGAAGCCTTCAATAGAGCGCAGTGAACGGGGCGTCCGTCTGAGGGGGGAGCCCGGCACCTTATTATTCCAAAACTAGAAGGGAGGGTGTACGTATTGGTTGTTACGGAAAGAACGAACGAGAGGCCAAGCTCAAATGGGAGGATAGAGACCTCTCTCGACGTATCCATTCACTGAAGTGACGTCAGCGAAGGGGAGTCCAGTCTAGGATGTAAAGTTATCCAGAAATTTTCATAATGAGTTCGGGGGCCTCAGTGAGAATTTGCTTCCGCTAAGGTAAGGTGCGGTGGTACCGAAAAGAGAAAAAACCTCGGAAAAACGGAGGTGCGAGATGACCGGCGACTTCCCCAGAAGAACGTATTACCGAAATCGAGAAAACTTTGGAGAAAAAGAAGCTGTTGTGGGGGCAACGAAAAAAAAGGAACAACAAACACAAATACGGTGAAACGGACGTGGCAATCGCGCTGAAAAACTTCAACCTAAGGCACCAGCCCAGAGCCATGAGAAAGAGGGAAAACATGGGGGCGGGAACAGCCCGAAAAAAAGAGAAGAATTCTTGATAGAAAAGGAGAAGAAAACTAAGAGTCCAAACCAAGTCATAGATAAACTGAGGAGGGGAGACCTTGTTTCTTTGGAATAAACATGAAAAAAAGAGGGAAAGGAAAACAGAGAAACACTGACTCATGATGGGAGCCTTTGGGCAGGGAAAAACAAATTAAAACGGGCAACCTATACAGAAAGAAGATCAGCGTGATGGAGTCCCCGGTAAGATCGAACGAAAAGACGCGGCGAAGGGCTCACGAAAGCGTGAAAAAAGCTAAAAGATGTATTGGGGAAAAACTGCTAAAAAACTGCACGTAAGATAACAAGAGTCAAAACAAGACACGTATAGGATGCAAATTAATAGAAACAAAGAACTATTCAATGAGGGGATCTTCGAGAATCTAACTATTTTCAATTCGGGAAAGGGGAAAATGTTTCGATAAGCCGGAAAAGAAAAAAACGCCACACTAAAGAAAAGAAGTCGGCATTCGTCAAGAGTGGGGACTACTGCAAAATTTTGAAAAGGTGGCAATCACCTAAAAAAAAGGGGATCGCAAGTCACACAACAGTAAGGGAGAAAATTACAAGAAAGGTTCTGACAATTACCATTCAATTAACATGGGAAAGAACACCTAACAAGCGGACACGTAGTTAGGCACGCTGGTCAACAGGTCTTTAAAGAGGGGCGTGCTAACCATGGGCCCATGGAAAAGGAGAAAAGAGAAACGCGAGCGAAGGGAGAAAGGAAAATCGTTTACTCGCGGGGCTCATGGGAACCATCAATACTCAAGAGGAAAGAGTGACGCTGAGAGAATTTTGGAAGTAAATTCCGGTCCAGAAAAAGGATAGAAGCGCGGCCGCTTACGGAAAAAACCGAAAATCTATTCTCATGGTCACTCGGGTTAACAAGTGGCCAGGGGGGGGAAAGGGCACATCGGGTTGGAGCTAAGGAAGAAAAGGTGCCAGTTCATTCCTTCTGGGGAGAAAGAAAAGATAAATCCGAGGACCGGCTTAAACGCTCTTACCGTGCAGTGGAGAGTCCCGGAAGGACAACAGGTTCAATCAAAATTGGACTTGTCCGCCGAAAAAAGAAACGGCGGTGAAAGGAAGGGTTGGCGACAAGGAGGGAATAGGAGGAAACGGTGCAACCCGATACTGCGAGAGGCGCAAAACTGTTTGCCGGGGGAAAAACTGGAATGAAGGAGACTGCAATTCAAAAAATCCAGGGAAGGGGAACGAGAACCCTGAGTGTTCGAAAAGAGATTCCAAAGAGAGTAAAGAGGGAGCGATCGCACATCAAGTATTATTGGAGATTGGGGCTGTGCGTTGGTGAAAAAGAACACAGGTTAAATCGGGGGGCTGCGCCAATCCAAACAGAACCACATGATTATTACATAGAGACTTTAACATCAGGTTCAGACGCGCTCTGGGGGTCACAGTGAAAAAAAGGAGATCAGCGGAGAAATTTTCATATTACACTCTCAGTTTTACGAAAATGGAAAAGGCATCGTCAGGTCTCCCACCCTGAGAGGGTTTGAACAACGGGAAGAGGAAGCAGGGGCGAAGCGACTAGAAAAGGGGGGTCAATTGCGTAATGCAACGGATCTGAGAGCAGCCCTCGAAAGATGGGAGCACGGACTCGAGAGAGACGAACCAGCCTTCAAAATGAAAAAAATAGAGGTTCCGAGGGCTATTTCGAATAGAGCAAGGGGGGGAAAAAACGTTGAGAAAATCGTAACGAAGAGAGGGGGGGGGGGAAATTAAGCAGCGACGGAGAAGAGGCTACGGGTCCTGTAGCGTCCCAGAGCCTGGAAGGAAAACGAGTTCGTAGTACGGATCGGAAGGGGAGGCTAGGGAAGACGCGAAGTCCTTCATTAAGGCGGAAGTGGAGCTCAGCCGCCGGTCGATTTCAAAGGGGAACATAACACGACCATAGCCCATCGGGGGTTTGTGCATTTGGTCCTGGGCGATGGTAAGAAAAAAAGGAAAGAATTGAACGAGTTGAAAGCACAGAGAGAGAAAGCGTCATTACTGTATAGCAGAAGGCCTTGAAAGAGCGGGTGGAAAAACACCTTCTCATGGCAAAAGAACCGCCGCTCAGGAAGAAAGGGCACATATATCAATCTTTCATGCAGGGGAACGGACGTAGTAAAAACGTGGCTATTGTTACAACGAATATGGAGACGAAACTTGGGCTCAGAGACGGAGAACTTGCGACTAAAAAGTGAGGGGACATGTAATTAACTCGCAACGAGAAACGCGGATGAAGAATGGTGAGGCCGGGGCGTGCAGGAAGGAAGCGGGCTTGGAGTCGGGGGACAGAGAAAGCCTCCAAAATTGAAACAAAAAAGGAGGCTGTAGAAAAACATCTTGGTCCGTGGGTAAAAAAAGATATTAGGCAAAAGAGGAATAGAAATTGCAGCAAGCGACTTAAAACTCTCGGCTAGTTGAAAGGACTCATAGGGATGGCTATTAACTGGGGGAACGCAAGGAAAAAAGGCAAAAATGGATGGAAAAAAAAAACGATTCGCACCGTGCACTAGGTCACGGAAACACGTGCATTCTCATTGCAAGAAAAACCCGCGTCAAACCAAAAGAACCAGGCCGTGAATCAGGGGGGGGGGAGGGTGGTTCAACAAAAAAAAACAACGAATGGGCCGAAGCAGTTTTGGGTCGGAGAAGGAAGAAAGGGGACAAAATCTTGAAGTTGAGAAAGTTCGTGTGGAAAAAACCGGGATGCGCTCAAAAACAACTGCGATTAAGTCCGACGACAGAGTCACGCGAGCTCGCTACTTCAGAGTCGGTGGTTTGAAGGGGTCAACGCTGAAAGAGATGTGACCAACCCTGACTATCCCCTCGGTGCGCGGGGAATGGCACCAAGGTCCGAAAACTCCATATGGTATCGTTGCGTCAGGAGAAGGTAATGAAGAGACACGACCAATGAATAGTCTCGAGCGATATGGCAGGAAAGGGACAAAGCGGGGCGACAACGAGATCTGTAAAGCACAAAGGCGCTGCTTGTGCCCCGTGGAATTCTTCATAAAGACATGAAAAAAAAAAGAAAAGAAAAATGCATAGATTTGCGGGGGACTTCCAGGAAGGAAAGAGAGTCCATGAAAAGCAAGAAATTAGCGAGAAATGGAAGGGTCTGAATTAAAGCGAAAAATCTGGATATTGCAAACAAAAGCGCAAACGCCCAAGAAGGGGGGGAAAAACTCAATTCAGAAACCAAATCCCAGCGCGGGGTTTAGGAAAGTACAAACGCAAACCAATGGCGTGGGCGGTGCCAGCCAAAAAAAAACCTCGAAAGGGAGGGGATGAGGTCTAAATACAAGCCAGCAACGCGGAAAAAAATAACAGAGCAGCAGAAGGCGGGAGGGGTTCGGATCGCCGAAGAAGGTCTGCTAAAGAACTAGTGATGGGACTGGCCTCATCCGATTTGTTTGCAAGAGAAGCGCTCAAACTCCGTCTATATCACAGGAAGGAAAGCTCGGCGGAGTGAAGACGTCT
>Ga0179593_1511339_pt1 | contig 12048 bp, 14 predicted proteins | sample CZODoug2_1_08_16_FD_185931 | JGI IMG/M metagenome (GOLD analysis project Ga0179593, IMG submission 185931) | Vadose zone soil fungal communities from Angelo Coast Range Reserve, California, USA - CZODoug2_1_08_16fungal (PacBio error correction) | ecosystem: Environmental > Terrestrial > Soil >...
CTCATCCCATTTACAAGGGTTACAAAAAAAGATTGGACCAACCAAACAAACAAAAGGTGCCGGACGTCATTGGGGGGGGGACAGGAATTTTGGTTAAAAAATCAAGAAGAACTGCGGCGATTTACTTCTTTTCTGATGGGATCGGGGGAAAACCTACCAACCTAATGTAAAACATCCCAAAGTGGGGAGGGGTTGTGTTGGTGGGGTGTTTAACAAAGTGCAGCATTTTTAAGGTGGGGATTGGGGTCATAACCAATTAAAGGTTCTCCTCGTTGAGGGAGGGAAAACAGAGTGCTAGAACAACGCGGTCTCGCGATCGTGGGTAGGTAGGTGGACGGGCAACTTATGGGAAGGGACGCTCATGGTTCTTTCGGGTGGGGAGTTTTCTGGGGGCAGGGGCTGGGGGCTGGAATTGTTAGGCCGTCCATTCCCCCGCGACTGAAAAGGAGAAAGGAGACAGTCAGACTGCAATTAGTTAGGGGGGTGCTTGGACGTCCAAAGAAGTGGGACAAATTAGTGACGCCGGGGAAGGGCCAAAAGGGACGTGTCAGGGTGGCGAGTTTTTTTCGACCAAAAAAAAGAAAAAAAAACAAACCCTCTTTTTGCCCCAAAAGCTTTTAACGGTGTGGGCGGCCGATCCCGACGAAGGGGTTCAGTATCAATTGGGGGCCTGAAAGTCATCATAGGTGTGGGTTCAGTCGGGGGGGGGATGGAACTCCATGGAAAAAAACTTCCCGTAAAAATCTTCAAGAAATTACGGGGTCGTCCCCAAACGGCAAACCGGGGGGACGGCGGCCACACTCACCCGGGCACACCTCCACCCCAAAACTTCACTCCTGCCTGGAACGCTGCCCTTCCGGGAGGTGGGTGGGGAAAAAAACTGTTCGATGGGGCCTAAATCGCTGGGACCTAGCCGAGGGGGAATTGGGTCTTTCTTGGCACACATGCGAAGTAGTAACCGAACTGGGGAATGCAAATTGGGGGGGGAACAGTGCCCCGAACGGGGGAAAGGGAATAAAAAAAATGTGGTCCGGACGGTGACCATGTCGAGTCGGGGACTGGAAATTAACTAGTTGGGGATCAAAAAAAAGTTGGGTGTTGGGTTCGGGGAACACATGGAAAATGGACCGCCTCCAACCCTCTGGGGGCAAGCGCGGGTTCCTTTTCTGGATCCCAGTTAAAGAAATGAAAAATCGCGGGTTTTGAAAACAGGGGACAAACCCTGGAAGTCCGCAAATAAGCGGAGGGTCATAAATAATTCAGGTACAATCACAGGGGGCAGTAAACTGTTTCTTTCCACTGAAGGACGGGAAGGGGAATTAATGGTTCAAGGGGGAAGTGAAAGGGCGTGGCAAGCGCACCCGCGGAATAGTTGGTGTGGGAAAGACATAGGGGGGGAGCGGAACAAGGAAAAAAAAAAAGCTGGCAGAGGGGGAATGACAGGCCCGGAAAACGCGGGAAACATGGGAGGGGGGGACTAAGCCTTGACGGCCCACCACGGATTTGGGCCCGGGAAAAGGGGAAAGGTCCGGTTAAAAAGGGGACCACAAAAAGAACAGAATCGCCCAAGAAGAAAAAAAAACGGCGTACAGATTTCCCAGATAAGACGCGGTGTAAAATCCACTCTACGAGAAAATCACTTGGAGTGACATAACAAATGAAACAACAACAAGGGAGAGGAAAATAGAGTAGAAATAAAAAAAAGCTTAGATGGAGCGGGGGTTTCTAATGAAAAACGATGGGGGCGGCTAGTATAGGGTACCAAAAGGGAGAGGGGAGCGGGAATGGGTCCTCCGATCCCAACAACGGGGGGGGGGGGTACAAGGAAAAAAAAAGGAAGCCCAAAACGGGTGAGGGCAGGGCAACTGTTTAGGGAGGAAGTAATTCTTTCGTAGTAACCACTCCCGGGGGGTTTGGAGAGGGGTTCAAACTCAAAATGCCACAGTGAAAAAAAATTGAGGCAGCAAACGATGAAAAAAGGTTTCCAACCTTACAAACGGGATAGGTGCAAAAACAAAAGGAAAAGCACTGTGAAGACCAAGTAAAAAATGATGACCTTCCCACCGTCCGGCCCCCCCCTCAGAAGGGGGGGTCATGTGAGTATTCAGGCGGGACGAGGACCACCCATCAAACCGAGGAACAAATCGGGGGAAAGTTGCCGGAAAAAAAACAGGATGCAGGTGGAGTAAAAAAATGGGATCTTGGGGTGTGATAGAAAAAATTCGTTCATAAGGAGCAAAACGAAAAAGCTGGGATAACAAGGAGGGGAATTACAAGGGCGAAGAAGCAAACGAAACAGCTTAACAGAATTTACTTAGTGGATATGCCGCAAAAACGGAAGGGGGGAAAAAAAAGTATAGTGGGGGGGGGAAGGGGAGGAAACGTGGAGGGAAACTCAGAATGATTCAGTAAAGCCAGATTACGAAAAAAATGCTACGAACGACGCGTTGCAGGGGGGGAGGGCAGGGGTATGGGATGTTTTCACAAATCAGGGGGGGGGGGGGAAAGAAACAAAGTGCCGAGCCATTGGAAAGTTTGTAATCGCAAAACGCAAACTCAGGAAATCAATCGGAGGGATATGGACTAAGTAGGAAAAGAGAATAGAAAAGCACCTAATTTAAAATATGATGGCCCACAAGATGAATCCAAGTCCAGACGCTCCCGAAATAGGGGAAGAACAAACCAGTCCGAAAGAGAAAACCAGAGATTTGGTCGGGGGGAGACTAAAACGTAACGGGTGAAAAGGGAATAAAGTCATAAGAAGGTAAACCTTCACGTTGGGGGAACTAGAAAACAAAAGACTTCCATAGCAGAAACTCGCACCACCGAGGGGGACGGGGTGCAGAAGGGGGAAAATGCTGAAACAGACCACATTAAAGATCAAACATCAAAAAAACTGGGGAAGATCACTTTTGGAACAACTTCATCTCCATAAGCACAGAATACGGAGTGGAACAATGAAAAAGAAGAAAAAACACTGGCATTCTTAAAATACATCCCCTTGGTGGTGGCGGAAAAAGGGGGTTAGAAAGGGTACGTGATTTATTTACGGCCAAAAGGGAACGACGGAGGACTTGTGGAGAAAACCCAACTGAAACAAAAAACGACCCTTGAAATGGCACTGGGCGCTCAGTGAGCAGTGAAAATAAACATGAGGAAGGACCCTAGCACAAGAAAGAGGAAGACCAGATAGACAATGTCAAAAAACCGCCGAAAAATAAAAATAATACCATGTGGATCTTCGGGAATTAATGGTAGGAGAGGGGGGGGGCCGCCGAGACATCAGAGGTGAAAAATCAAAATTTACGGAGCAACCGACCAGGATTGGCATTAGAAAAAAAAGATAGACAGAAATCAGTCCGCGGGTGTAACATTCTTGGGAGGGTTTGGGGTAAGAGAAGGGGCTTAAAAGGGGGCGGACTTCAGGACACCCAGGTGAAATCAAAACGAGTTTTTTCTGGAAAACGCGAGATGAGGAATCAGAGCAGAAAGCATCCCGCAGGGACGAATCATGAAAGAGCGCCAGGTAAACGTAACGGGAGAAAGGACATCTTGGAAAAATTCGTTCAAATATATTGGTTAAAAAAAAGGATAGGCCTCACAGGGAAAGAAAACGGCTTTCCGCAAAGGGGGTGCTGACAACCGCTGCACGGGCGGCTCAAAATCTGGGGGGGGGGGGGAAGGAACTCTCCGCTACGAAATCGACCCTGGCGCTGGAAAAAGTCCAAAAAAAATCTACTGGGGGAGGTGGGGCTGTGGTGTCTGCAAACAAAGGTGTGTCGAATCCAGCCATGCCGACTGGACTGTCAGTGTTGCCTTGACATACGATCCCGAAACCGCCAACAGCTCCCACGACACCGAAATGGGAAAGATTGGTTCACTGTTTCTCGCACGAACCAGTACGGGTGTGAAAGACACTCGAAAAAAAAAAAAAGACGGCAGTTGCGAAAGGAGAAACTTTTGGGGCCCTTCGGAGGTCGCAAGAAATTCGCACTACTTGGTGGGAACCGACCGGGACGTTGGCACAGAGAGGTTACATCACGGGGGGGGGAAACAAAAAAAAAAAAACGCAGAAGGTGGGGCCGTTCCGGTCCCGGGTACGGATCCAGGGTGAAACTGCTTGGCATTGAAAAGAAAAAGAAGAAATCGGGGAACCCGGAGGGGGAATGCATAATTGAGGTAAAAGCACCGGTGGAGGAAAAAAGGAAACCATGAACTCCGGGAAACGACGAGGAGGAAGGAGTAAACAAAAAAAAAAAAAAAGGTGTTGCAAAGATCGGGAAGCCGGTATGGCCCCCGCGTATATTCCGATGGCTCCCCGGCTATAGCCGGGAATCAAGACCAAATCTCGGACGAGAGGTCCAGAAAGAACAGAAGATCAAAAAGAATCATCTCTGAAAGCCAAATTCGAAGGGGGGGGATTGGACGGCAACGTAATGGCAGGGGGGCGGAAACCACAGATGCTCGCATCGAAGCCGACCCTCGTAGCCCAAAGCGCTGAACAGGAAAAGAAAGAGGGTAGACACAAAAAAAGGGGGTGAAAGGACTTGAGAAGGGACCTGACCAACGATCTGAATATTTAAAAAAAAGCTGGGGATTCTGCCTATATTCGCGTCAGAGGAATGGGAAAGGACCACACGAGGGGGGGAAGAAAGACCAGAAACCACAGCGTAAACACCCGCCGTGAAAAGAAGCGCACATTTAATTAAGCATTTAAGTGTTTGGGGCACCCTCTTAAACTACATTGCACAGGAAGAAACTACAAGAAAGGAGGGGGGGAGAGGGTTAAAGGAGAAAACACCAAAGTGTTGGGGGAGACAACCGAGAATCAATGCGAGCGAGGTTGTTGCATCATGGGGCCTGATCATGGGGGAGGGGGGGGGGAAATCAGGGAAAGGGGGAACCAGACTTGAAACGAAAAGCAGGGAAAGAAGGCCCCCCGCAACTTCCTGAAGTAACAAGGCTGCAGTCTGGACCCGACCAACGAGGGGGGGAAAAAAAGGGAAAGAGGGTCGGCAAAGCAAACGGCCCTTCGAAAAAGAAGCGGCCGTCAAGACCCATGCCGAGGCGGTCGCAAATGTTTCTGACCAGTGCCAAATGGGGATCGTGCACGTCGGAAGAAGAAAGAGAGGAAACAAAAACAAAGGAAGGTATTAGAAAAGGAAGAGAAAAAAAGGAATCGACGACGATCAAGGTCGGGGGGGCATGGTGAAAAAAAGAATCCTACCCCACAGACATCTCGACTGGAACTAAGCCTTTCGCAGTATTGCCGCAGAGAGGGGGGAAAACCAATCTTAAATAAGATCTCTTTCAATGGGCCCGTGGCCAGACTTGTTTGCCGCTTTTTAAGGAATGAAAAGGAAAGGAAAAAAAATGGCCAACCATTAAATTGGTGAGCGCAAAAGGAGGGTTGCAAAGCAAAAACGGGGAGTAAATTCACACGAAATCCGGAACATATGCTGCAAAAAAGTCAACCTCGCATGACGAGGCGTGAGCCCAACCGGGACCGCCAATAAAGAATGGAGGGAGATAGGGGGGGTGTTGGGAGGGAAAGATGGTTTGTTTTTTAACCACTTGAAGGAGTACTGAATATGTAAAAGCCGGCAGAGCGTTTTTAATTGGTTCGGGCCGAGGGGAAAATGAGGGGGGGAATTAACCGCGAAATGAGCAAATAATCACGAACATAAATAGATATTTAGGAGGGAAAAAACACCAGAAACAGCCCTCAGCACGGGAAAAGCACATTTGCACTCTGGGGACAAGAGGGGAGACAGAAGTTCCCCTCCGAATCAAGAGGGCTTTTTGCAGTTTTCAATGACTCTTCTATTCCGGGGAGCATCTGAGGCGGTTGGGAGGGGGTGGTTTCCCACCGACATATCGAAATTTTTGACGGGTAAGGAAAGAGCGAGTGGATTCTTCTAGACCTGAATCTTTACTGAGAGTAGGGGTGAAAAAAGAAACGCGTGAGGAGAGCGATGTTTGTCTGTCTGATCACACCTACAGCATAACCAAGAAACGGACTGCAGGGCAGCAAGGGAGGAAATAGCGGGGAGATACGCTACTCGGGAGATAGGGGGACCACGGGCAACCTCGGTGTCCCATCAAGTAGGAAATTAGGGTGCACAGAGACGCTGGCACAAAGGGTTATTATAATCACTTATCATGTTTAAAGGCATGGGGGAAAGGGGACGTTAGGGGGGTGGATCACCAAAGAGAGCAGGGAAATTAATATCCACTGTGCAAACTTACCATTAAGGAAGGATTGGCGGAAAAGGGTTGGTTTGCACGGGTCGAAACGGATGCCGTCCAAGGAGTAAAATGGGGTTTAATAAGAGCTAAACCTAGTACTAGACAACAAAAGGGGAGAGGGACTTCTTTCGTTGGCGTTTTGACTTTTTTCTTTTTCCCGCGAAAAATGGTCGGGGGGGGGGATTGGGTTCTTTGTCTGCAGGTCGTCTTTTTGACTGGGGGGACTGGGGGGGGGGAAGTTCTCAAACAGAGGGGGAAGGGGAAGAGGACGCGGTGGACCCGGAAGCGTGAAAAAAAGTTAGGGGGGGGTCAGGCAAGAAACAAGGAAACCCCCCCCCCCCCCGGAAAAGAAAGGAAAAATAATTAATCCCGCGAGGGGGGCGGCAGGGAGGGGGGCATTCGTTAAAAAAAAAAAGGGAAACTGGGGGGGGACATTCCATCGAGGGCTGAGGGAGGGGGGGGTCAGGGGGAAAAAGGTGCCAAAGGCGCCAAGCTCACAGCAATTCAGCGTTCCAACCGGATTTCAACAACGAACCGTAAAGGCCGTCTCGCAGGAGGAGAGGTTACAAACGGGAGAATCACTCGGGGGGGGGGGAAGACCGGGGGGGGGGATATGGCTTCTCATCCCCGGAGCCTCTCAATTCTACGAATAAACGGGGGGGCGCATTATATTGTGTCAGAAAATATCAAAAAAATGACTGTCTCCATTTTTTGCCATTGGGTGAAAACAAAAAAACAAAAAATCACTCATGAGCGAGAGTCCGTTCTTGAATGCGATGCTGATGCCGATGGGGGGGGTGGGTCCGTGTGGTTACCAAGACACGCGGGGGGAAAAAACCACAAACGGAAAGGTCACGGTTTGCCCGGGAAAAGAGGACAAGGTCCGAAAACGACGGCGCGATTCGTATGGTTGACCCCAAACCTAAAAAACGGCCTGTTTGGGAAAATTAAATGAAAAGGGGCAAAAAATCATGAATCCTCCATAGGTTTCCGGTGAAAAGGGGGAAGGGGCCTCCTTGTCGGATGCTCGGTAAACTTTTTCTGATAAAAAACGCAGGTAAATGGACCCGAAAGACAGACGACACAGAAGGAGACAAATTATTCCTCAATCCTGCTGGTTCGTGCGCTGTCGCAATCGTTGAAGAAGGTTCGCGTCGGGAGTTGAGGGGAGGGGGGACCGGAGTCAAAAAAAGAAAAAAAAAAACAACAGGGATTGGGACTTCGTACGGAAAACAATGGGAGCTCATAACAAATGTAAAAACCACAAACGGCGGTTTCGAGTGGGCAGGACTTGGGGTGGGGTGTACAGAAGACTAATTAACGAGGAACGCGGCGTGATTTGGGCTTCAAAAACAACGTCAAAGTACGGGAAATTCTCAAAAACAGAGCAAAAAAGGAGTATTTTTGTTGGGGTTTTTGTTTGGTTGTTGGTGGGTGGGTTTTTTGGGGGTTTTTTTGGTGGTGTGGGGGGGGGGGGTTGGGGGGGATTTTTTATTTTTTGGCGGGTTTTGGTGTTTTTTTTGGGCGGGGTTGGGTGGTCTTTGCGGTGGTGCGTTTCATGAAGCTGGTGAAAAAAAGGGGCGGGGGAGGGGGGTAACAGGTGATGCTCTGTCGGCGTTGAGCGTAAAATGAGGACAACGTGGCGAAAGGAGTGAAAGGGCTTCTAGAACGACCGAAAAAAATAATGGTGCGGACCGCTTTGATTGTGGAGTGAACGCGGGAGGAGGAGCCGCTTGACATGGAAGAGGGGGAGGGGTCTTCAGAATTTTTACACTCCTGGGCCGGCAAGGGAGGGGGAAAGGGTACTTTCGGTGACTTGGTCGGGTGTGGCATACGCAAAGAAAAAAGAGGGCCGGTTATCGCGGCACGGGAATTGGGGTATGCGAGCGACGGATCGGGGTGGGGGGGGGGAAAAAGTGACTTAAAAAGGTCATGGTTATGGAAGAAAGAAGGTTCAAGTCTAAGGGGGGGGAGGGGAAAAATCCGGCACCCGCTCAGGCACGTAATCGGTTACCACTTATCCCACGTCAGGGAAAATGAGCTTGAAAAAAAACCAGGGGGAGAGGAAAAAAACGGGGGGGGGGTACTGGCTCGCCAAAAAAAAGACCCGAAAAAAAGGAAATCCCGACCCGAAACCTGGCAACTTTACCGAAGGTTGGGAGTCGGGGGCTAAAAGGGGGGTCTTAATAGCGATAATCCTGGAAACTATGGCAATGCGACAAAAAAGGGCAAAGAAGGATGCCATCAGAAAAAAAAAACAAGATAAAAAATTGGGCCTACTAACGACATCGGGTGAGGGCATCCATCAATTCGGAGGTAACATGTTGCTTAGTACTTTCGGAGGGAAGGAAAAAAAGCACGTATGTGGGGGTATCCACCAATAAAAAGTTGGGAACGGGGCGGGCAAGGATGAAGCGTAAAAGAATGGCAAGAAAAAAACACACGGTGAACCGGGGAGGCTCTTTCAAAAGAGCTGACATCGCTACTTACCCTATGTCATCAGAGGGGAATGGCAGGGGGGGGCATATAAATTAAAAATCGAATAGGAATTCACGTTGTCTGAAGGGAGAAAAGGGGCATTGAAATTAATGTGGTTTTCGTGGAGATAATGCTTCAAAAGGGGGATCGACTGGACGTGAAAAGACTGTTCTCATTTTTGGTGGGTGTGTTTTTCGGGAAAAAACAAAACGGCATTTATAACATCTTGAAAAGCACGGGGCAGATTTTCATGGGAAACTGGAAGAATATAAAAAATGGGCTCAGTCCAGGATCCTTCATTTAAAGTGGGAGGGGGGCATACTGAAACGACAGTACGGCCAAGCCGGCACTGCGTTGGGCCCGGGCAAAGGGGGGGGCCGGTAAGGTTACACGTGGACTGGAAAGGAAAATATACATCGGCACGAAGATCGCGGAAATCCTAACGGGAAAAGTCGGAATGGTTATCTAACGAAGGAGAAAGTGGGGGGGCAGGGAATGAGAGATTCTCAAAAAAAAAAGAAAACAGGTAAAAAGGATTATGATAATAGATATTAAGACAGCGGGGGCCGTCGAAGTGGGCGAAAAGGCAATTGGGCTATGGACGGCGAGAAATCTTCAGCAAAACTATCTGAGGGAAGGATATGAAAACTATGGGCCACGGGGGAAAATGACCGGACACTGGGGTGCACAAGAAAATTGTGTAGGGGGAGGCACCGCGTCAGGAACACGCCAAAACAGTGTTTTTGACTATTCCAAGGGGCGGGGTCAACAACCGAGGCAAGGTGGCAAAAACAGGTTCCCGCTCCAATAGTATTGTTGTAGGGAAAAACAAAACAAGTAAAGAGTCTCGAGCAAGGGGGGGAACAAAGAAAACCTTGAAAAAAATGCCAACTCCGGCACGGCGACAACCCGCGGGAAGAACGGTTCGTCCCTGGTGATCGGGGGGGGTGTCAGGAAAAAAACTGAAATAGGAAGAAGTAGCTACGCCTATTAATGCATAGGGGAAAAAAGAGGTTTGGGCCAGCTATGTAGGGGGTAAAGAAATGTAATAATTGTGAAAAAAAAAAAACCTACATGTTGACCACGTCATCAAATAGGATAAAAGATATGGGGAAGGGGCCAATATTTAGACGCGAAAGGTGAAACGGCAAGGGCAGACCTTACTATATTATCGGAGGTGATTATTCTCAAAGGAGGTAAAGTATGGGGAACATTAGAGAACTGGCTGGCACTACATCCCGATTCAAAAAAAGGAAAAAAAAGTTCAATTACAAAACCTCTTACAAACGAGAAAGTATTGTAATCACTCCTCGGTGGGGGGTTTATTTACCCAGTGGGGTAAAAAAAAGGCAAGGGAAACAGTTGTAAAAAGTTTGCACAGACGGGGGCACTCCGAGAAACGTCGGGAGCAGAAGAGTGTACGGGTCAACCGGGCGCAAGAGGGGCAATCCAAAAACTGGAACACATAGGTGCCCACAAATCCAATAGAACTCTGGCAGAGGGGGGAAAAAAACAATAAAACGACACAAAGCGAGGCGAATAGAAATTGGCAGGTGAGCGAAAAGGAAAAAAAACTGGATCGGTACATCCGAAAGGGAAAGGGACAATCGCAAGGATAATATGTATACCTTCCAGGGTGGGTCCGAATGATCCAGAAAAACAATGCAAGGAAAGAAGTGGAGATCAAGGAATAAAAAACTGCGGGGCAGAAGAAAAAAAGGAAAACGTCCAAAGCCGAGAAAAAACAATGGAAAAAGCTTCAGTCTCCGGGTTTCAAAAAAAAACGAGCAGACGGGGGCGTAAATGCAGAAAAGCCAGAGAAAATATTCGAGTTTGTAGGGACATGGACTTTTAGGGAAGATATCTGTTCAGAATGAAAAAATACAGGAAAGGGGGGGGTATTCTCACTTTTTTGTGATGGCGGGAAAACAGTTATTTATTGAAGACATTTGTGTGGTGGGTTTGTCGGGGAATCAGTCTACTGGACTGTTACCTTGCCTTCTAGGGAAAGGCAACTGTAAAAACACACAAAGGGGGAAAAAAAAAAAAATGTGACACCAATCGTAGGATGCCCTGGTGTTTTGGGGAGGAAAGGGGGTGGGTGGCAAACATGCAGGGGGGAAAAGCGGGAAAAGTCAACAGCCGGGGACTAAAAAAGTGAACTGACAAAAACGAAGAACGACAGGAAGAATGATAACGACGCAAAGCCGGACCTACAAATACAAACAAGAGAAAAACAATGTGAAAGGGTACTATCGGGGAAAAAAGACCTTGGAGCGGAGCAATGAAGAGATGCGCTAGGAACATGTCTTAAAGGCCAGAAAAGGGAAATCTAAACAGTGCTCAGGTATGGGCAGAAGTAAGGAAAAAAGCGATGAATGGGGGTCGTTGCACTAATGAGCATGGAGGATACAAGGTTTTAAAATAAAAAGGGGGGGGGGATACAAGCACGGTCTAGTACACAAGGTAACGCATCTGGCTTCTATGCAGAGTTGATTAGGGAATGTACAAAAAGTGGGGGGGGGGGGGGGGTTTGACGGGTAGAGACGCAAGTAAACCATCTGCATAGAAGGGCAGAAAAAAAACATCAACTACCAGAAGATGCGACCATGAAAGGAAAAAAAAAGGCAGGCCTGAAGGAAAAGAGGGAAACGGAGAGCATTGGGCAAACTAATATTCAAATAATATAGTGGGAGAAAAGTTCTGTAATAGAGGCATCCGCACAAAAGAACATGGGGGGAAAAAGAGCTAAAAAGCCTTTGCAAGTCAAGGAGCGCATCTCAAGGGGGGGAGGGGAGAAGAAACTCCAAAGAGACGTCGACGAAGCAAAAAGGGTGGGGATGTTTGACTAACCTCAAACGAACTTGGGTGATGCTAGTGGGGGGTGGACCTTAAGAGGGCCACTGGCGTGCATGAAGGCAGGCCATGCACGAGCGGGAACGTTTGTCCTTGCTTGTAAAGAAGTGGCTAGGACCGAAGTAAAAGAGTACATGCGCCACAAAGCAGGGGGGTAATTAAGAAAGGGGTTTGAAAGCAATCGGTTCAACGAAAACCATATAAAATTTGAGTGAACGGCGGAAGCAGGCGGGCGCCGCATTAATGGGACAGGTGGGGGTAAATTAACAAGGGAAAAAGTATACGAGCAGGCCGTCAGGGTCAAGGATTGAGGGGTCGTCAGGAAGCGGGGGGGGCAGAAATGGGGGAAAAGTAGTATAACTCAAGGTGAAAGGACAACACTGGGGGGGGGTTCTTCAATGTTGGTTCTCCTCGTGCTTCGGCTCCTGGAACGTGAGAGCCGCCTGGACTGCGCTTTTCCTGGGG
>Ga0179593_1514634_pt1 | contig 12048 bp, 15 predicted proteins | sample CZODoug2_1_08_16_FD_185931 | JGI IMG/M metagenome (GOLD analysis project Ga0179593, IMG submission 185931) | Vadose zone soil fungal communities from Angelo Coast Range Reserve, California, USA - CZODoug2_1_08_16fungal (PacBio error correction) | ecosystem: Environmental > Terrestrial > Soil >...
AGTTTGGAAACCCATTTTTCCACTAGACGCAATCCAAACCGAAGGGATCAGGTTCGCGCGCCGAACAAGCGCGAAGACGGTGAGGGTTTGAGAAAGACAGGACACCAACTCATCGCCAATGGGGAGCAAAGGGAAAAAAGTGAGTTCCGGGTTAGGGGAGATGCTACGCCAGCGGCCCCTCCGCGCCGCGCAGAAGTCTTGTCCGTAATAAAAGAAGTAATTCTGCAGAGAGTGGAAACCTCGGACTTAGGAAAGGGAATAATTCGCGCAAAAGCAACCGGACGAAAGAACTTATTTTCGGGATCGTCAGAGAGCGAAGTATAGGACGCGGGTCAGTCAACCTGCTGCCCTATCGCGAGCGAAAAGAGAGGAAACAAAAAGAAACTTCCCTGATGCGGCCTTTCTGCCGCGAAAGCTCCAGGAGGGACTGCACGGTATTAATTCCCGAGACAGCTCAGGCGCGGACAAAAAAGGGGCCTGCAGATATCCTCTGGGTCCTATCAAAAGAGCCTGAAAAATTCAAGAGAAGGAGAAAAACGCGCTCAAGGGGTCCTGTAGCGGGTCACATTCTCTCTGTTCAAATCAGGCGCCGGACGAAAGAAAAGGCATCCATGGCTGGGCGTCTGCCTACTCCAAAGGGGAGGAAGCTGGTGTTGCTGCGAAGCACAAGCGAACACCAATTCTAACCATTAATAACGTTACCAGCCGTCCGCCTCTCGGAAAGGAAAACACCAACGGAGGATTCAAGGAAAAAAACTCGATCAAAAAAGGCACAGAAAAAGAAACGTCTGGAGTGAAATCCGAAAACCCTCGGGGAAAGCGAAAAGTGTACGGTATGTAAAACCGCGGATTACCTTAGGGAGTAAGGTGGGTCGGATCAGCCGCTTATTGGGCAGGACCGCATAAGAAAAGCTTGGTCATTTACGGGGGCCTGGCTTTAATGTAACGAAAAGGATATTAGATTGCTGAGCAGAGAAAGTAGAAGGGAAGGGACAAAAGCCAGGAAGCCGAAGTTCCATCGAAAATGAAGGCAGTGAGGAGGGCTCTGGCCCTGCATGAGCCTGGAGACTAGAGAAGGAATATTGGAGAGGGGGGGTTCATTTGATAGAGACGTCCTGGGTGGGGGTCCGGTTGTTCGAAGCAGAAGGGAAGTCAAAGGGAGCCGCAAAAGTCAGGCCCGCAAGCTAATGAGCGGATGGGAGGACGGGCGGGAGAGGTCTCAGGGACGCCCGGCCCTATTCAACTTTTTGGGACCAACAGATACGCAAGAGGGGTCTTCTCTGCCGGACGGAAACGAGAATCCTAAAATGGTAGCCAGACTCACGGCGGGGATCTCTTAAGAGGCCCGGGGAGATCTCAAGTCAGTCAGACATGAGGGAATGGAGGCCTTCCCTCTCTTAATGTCAGGGCGAGGAGAGCCCACATGGGTGGTAAAACTAATGATCTTGATCAGGAAGGAAGCAAAACACCGTCCAAACCCACACCCCCCTTTGTTCTGTAATCATCCTTTAAAAAAGTGCGGAGAGAACTACTGAATGGAGGGGGCCAACAAGTTCTGACTCCTAAGGTATGCAGATCATGTCTATGTAAAGCTTAAGATAAAACACACTGAGGGGATGAGAAAAATATATTCTCAGCGAAAAAGAGGAGGGGTTGAATTCAAAAATATCCAGCAGGCTGAAAAGTCGACGAGGGGAGCCGCAACCTTAATTCCTTGAGACTTTCGAATTCTCGGGGAACGTGAGGGGAGTCAAAAGGGAACATCTACAGTCCGCAAAATCAGTCTGAGGACAAAACTATAAAATGAGGAAACAAGGGAGTTATCGACTATCTCCTGTCATTGAGGTAGAGAGGAAACCGGGAATCTCAGGAAATTAGGGCCATGCGCTCAAGGCTGATTCGATGTCACGGAGACTCAAGGAGTCGGAGAAAGAAATCGGATTTCGGAAAAAGAGAGGCCGAAAAAGGAGCGAAGCGACCTATCGCAATATCTGGGGGGGGGAAGGGGACACTCCGATGCCGGGGTCTGCATCATAGAAAACGTGAGTTAAGGGAAAAGCACCATCAGATAGAAGAGTTCGGCCTCAAGCCGAAGGGGGGGTCGTGGAGGGGAAGAGGTAAAGAGACTTGCTCTTCGAAAAAAGTAATAATTGTCGAGAAACTAACTACGGAAAGGCGCGTCGAAAATCCTGCATATGGTCAAGAGCAAAACCTGCCTTAGGCCGCGAAAAAGGGAAAAAAGTCTCCTCAGAGGCTATGACGGAGCGAACTCGCAGTGTAAAGAGAAATATCGTTCAGGGGACATTACAGCAGCGTTAGGAGGAGAAAAAGGGAAGACAGTCTCGATTAATGAAGGCGGAAGATCCTCTAATCAAAAACTCATAAGGGGAGTCAAGTAGCCGATACGACAAAAGTCCAGGAGATGTATAAGCCGGCTACAGGAGGATATCATACGCGAAGGCTGTCAGATCGGGGCAGGTCGCTTATGGGGGGAAAGCATTCGAGAAAGACTCAGAGGGGGGGGGGGGGGGGTGGTCGAAAATTCAGCTGGGGCAGCGAGGATTGAATTCTTGAACGTGCTGTAGAAACGCACCCTAGTAGAATTTGGAGGTTGCTTGGGGAAGGAGAAAACCCCAGGGAAGGGAAAGTGAAAAGCAAAGCCGAGTGAGTTGAGGGATCAGGAGCCGCCCGTCGGAAGGGGGCCATCTCGATTTTCCCGGCCTAAAAAAAAATAAAAGAAAAGAGAGGAAGTTCTCGAACCAGGATTCGGGTCTGTTTCGGGCAAAAAGGGAAGGGATACGACCGATGGAAAGAAGACGAGTGACGACAAAAACTGTGGCTGGGGGAAGAGAGAGCCATACCGTTCAATGGCCCTTGGCTTGACACGGGGGGAAAAAAAAGAAGAAGGAAAGGAGGACAGGAGGGATTTTGCGCAGAAGGGAAGTGGATCCGGGAAGTTACAGGACTCCGATCTCTAAAAAAACCTCGACTAGGAGGAGCTCCTGCAGGATCTAGACTTTCTCTAACTGCTAAAAGGGAAAAAGCTCGAAAAAAAACAGAAGGGAATACAGAGAAGGGTCAAGATCCGGACGAATTACTTCTTGAAAGTTACAGGAAAAGAAAGGGAATAAAAAAGCGGGTCGGGCTGGAGAGGGCTTCCGCAAGATCAATTCGTTAGAGGATATCAGGGCAGGAGTTACACATTGCGCTGACGCGGGAGCGTGATCAGAGGCAGGAAAAACGCAGGAGAAAACGAAAGAGATGTGGATCGAGAAAGACGGTATCGAGGAGAAAGCCTCAAGGGGGCGATGACAATTTGAATCTCATCAAAAAACAACGAGAGGGAGGGGGGGTTGCTCCCTTTTTCCTTCGCAATGGGCGTCTCATGAAAAAAGAAAAAAAATAAAATTGCGTAGGACTGAGCGGTCGGACTAATGACCTGTTTGATATGCAGGAAGGGAAGAAGGGGGGGATAAAAACGCTTCAGCGAACATAAAAAGGCCCCAGGGACTAGCAGATATTCCGCTAACTTTGGTATTTCACGCCATCAAAAAAAAAAAAAAAAAAAAGAACGCGGCAGATGAGCCGCACCCGTAATTGAGAAGACTTTGAAGAGCTGTGGGGATCCAGGAATGTAAAAAAAACAGGGGGAGAACAATAAAGGGGGCTGAATCCTGGGGGGCGTGCGTAAGCAATCTATTCATATCTGTCGGGAGATTACGAGTAAAGAAAGGTCCTAAGCCGTCGCCAAAGGACTTCTCCTTTCCCTTGAAGGCCTAACGCGAAACGCTCCTTCACCAAGGCCATGCAAAAAAGGGAAGAATAGGGGAAAAAAGAGGATAGATCAGGGAAGGATGACTTTACACGTTTCCTGGAGGAAAAAGCAGCATATCGGGGTCCTCACAAGTAAAAAGCACCTGTCTGATAAACTCCCTCATATTAGGGGAAGAAAAAGAGCTGGTGAGAAGGACAAAATTCTGAGAGGTCCGGAGAGAGCCATGAAGAGAAGAACTTGAGCTTTCGTCTGAGAAACATCAATGAAAAGTAGAAATTTTGGCTGAAGAAAACACAATCGAGTTGTGAAAGGGAAAATGAATAGGCCAGAATCGCGGCATCTCCTGTCAAGAAAAAACCCGAGTCGTTCTTTCTAAAAAGGAAAAACAGAAAGGAATAAGAAACGAAAGAAAAGGAATCGACAGACTTGGAGATTAAGAAGAGGAAGGGGAACCTGGCTCAAAGCTAAAGCTTGACGGAGGGAAACGATATTCTATAAGGCAGTCGTCAGATGTTCTAGGCCGGGAAAGGAAAAAGTACATGCAAAAATAGAGAAAGAAAACTCATCTGGGGATGAAAAGGGAAGTTACAAGAAATACATCTTTCAGGAGTCCCTGCACTGGGCTAATTGGCGGATCAGAAACCTAATTCCTCGCGTCAAAGAGAGAAAAAAGGTCCAGAAGCCTCGCTGTGCTGCAGTGTTTGAAAAAGTATTAGCAAGTAAATTGGGGCGGGGAAAATGATATGCAGTCAGGGGGAAAAAGGGGGGGTCCATAGAGGGGTCGTTGTTCACTAAAGATAGAAAAACCAGCTGAAGCACCCTCAAGGGAAGGGGGGAGGGGGAGCTCAAAGCAAAAGGTCTGAGCGAAGAACGGGTTTCTAGGAAAGAAGGAAGATGAAGTTTGGTCCAGATAAAAGCTATCTAGAGAGAAGGGGAGTCAAAGGCTTCATGTCCAAGAGGGGCGAGACGCCAGAAAAGGAAAAAGGGGTTGAGACAGAAAAGACGGAGAGATCGGCGAAGTCCGAAGGGGAGAGGAAGTAGCAGGGCCTCGCCTGGAAAGCAAGCGAACCCGGCGACCTGCTCGTTATGACAAAAGAGGAAGAGTATCATGGTTAAGATGAGAGACGCGAACGAGTAAGACTCGGAACAGAGAGTCGAAAGGTGGCGCCTGTCACCGCTCCAGCGACCTAAAAAGAAAGCAACGGGCAGTGAGGATCTAGGGGATCGAGCCCAAGTCTAGACGAAAAAGGGATCGAATAAAAAAATGGAGGGAGACTATGATATCCAAAAAACGGAGGGAAGAGAGGGGTACATAGAAAAAGAGGGGACATGAGAGGATATAGATCGCCGAAGTTGCTCAAAGGTGGAAAAACACTACGGAAATGCGTGAAATGCGGTGAAAACGCAAATAGAAGGAAAAAAAGCAAAATGCTGAAAAGGCCAGGAAAGAGTCGCCTGGGAATCTCGTACAAGGCGATTCACATACTTAATCTCGAATCCCCTTGGCAGGGCCAAAGGTATATAAAAAATTCTAGGAAAAAATTAGACGGAGCGCTGCAGGAGTGAAATATCCCGAGAGAGAGATTAGGGACCGGAAGTATTTCTGGCGATTAAAGAGAAAGTAACAAGTACCGATGCCACCTATAGCGGGAAGAGGATGCTTTCTATTTAACCAACTGTGCAGAGGTCGGGAAGCGAGTTCTCGCTCATAAAAAAGAAACGGGACGGCCGCCAAACGAAATTTCCGGGTGCGGAAGAATAGGAGATTGAGAGGGGAGAACACTGGATAACACGAGAGTGCAGCGCGAGGGAAAGGAAGAGCAAACTATCATGTCCATCGAAGGAAAAAAAAAAGAAAGAAAGAGGATACAGGTCAGCCCTCCAAACAAAAAAAAAAAATCGAAAGACTCTAGTCAGGGTAAAGGGGGCAAGGAAATGGTAGGAACGCGCTGAACCGAAAAAAAGTCGAGAAAGAGAAAGATCGTGGGAAAAAACAGTGACAGGGAGCAGCTTGGAAAAGGCTATCCTGCCTTTAGACCACAGCCTTTCAAACAGGAAAGATGGTTGAGACCAAGATCCCGTCTGCTAACCATCTTGAGGAAAAAAGGCCGAAAGGAGACGATCGAGGTTGCCCAAGACAGGAAAATAGAGGAGAAAAAAATAAAGAGGGCTAGTCTAAGGGAACGGCGTTTCTGAAGGCGGCCTAATGGCTGGCGCATGCCGATCCCAGAAAAAGGGAAGACCTGCAGGGAGGATGCAAGCGCAGGGCGGGAAAGCCTGGGAAGTTAAAAAAACGGACCTCAACTTTGGGAGAGGGGTCTGCGCACCCAAAGAGCGACAGGCTTTCGAAAAAAAAAGATGGCAAGAGGAAGAGAGGATGGGGACCTATGCAGGGGAAAAAAGTTGTAGGGGAAAAAGAAACGCTGGAGAATCTATGAGGGACTCTACCGGCTGTGGGATTCCGAGAGCCTGGAGCAACGCGATTCTCTCAACGGTGTCAAAACGCAAAAAAAGCTGGAGAAAGGAGGCATCGGCCCAAAGCTGGCCTGGTGACGGAGAATTCGAAAAAAACATAAAAAGGGACAGGATACCGAGTTGGACTCTCGGAAGGCTGAAAGCGATAAAAGGGACATCCTATCTGCTTATCCGGAACTAAAAAGATGCAAAAAGGAAGGACAGAAAACGAGAAAGGGAAAGAAGCTCAGGGTTCGCGCTGAAGATAGTGAAGAACGAGGGAACTGGAAAAGAAAAGTGCTTTTAAAAGAAAGAGTGCGGCTGCACCAGGAGAGGGAAGAGGGGAGTAGAAGTGACAAATGGAGGATCGAGGAATCTAAGAAGGGACCTTAGCACATGGCGAGAGGGAGTGAGCATGATGGCATAAGACTTGGTTCGCAAGCGCATAGGTCCTTCAAAAGAGAGGAAGGCCAGAAAAAGAGAGGGGAATATCAGGGTCGCGGACATGCCCGCGCCATTGAAAGTAAAGGCTAGGAAAAAAAAAAAAACACCCCAGATAGTAAAGATAGAGGGCTCACCTTTTAAGGAAGAAGGAAGGCTACAAACTAGGAGCAGGGCTGCCCGGACAGCTCGACTAATGGGGGGAAAAATTTAAGAGAATGCCAATATCAACGACTCGAAAATCGCGAATGGTCCAAAAGCGTTCCTGAGAGGTACGCGAAAAAAAGAGAACGAAGAGAACAAGGAAAGACCAGAAAAGGCGCATCAGCATGTCGAAATTTATAGCACAAGGGAAGGATTAACTTAGGAAGAGACTATGTGGTCTCGCTGAAAGAAGTGAAGGGGAAAGGACCAAAAGAAACTTCGGACTGATTGGAAAACAGAAGCCGGGAGCAGAAGAAAGGGACGCTGATCAGGATCAAAACAAAAAACCACAGCTGGGGCTGTCCACCCTGGGAAGAAGGCTTCGGGAGAAAGGAGAAACGCTCCGTCACCAAGAATTGAGACTAATAGAGAAGAAGCAAATTGGAGGGAAAGCTCCTGCTTCTCTTACACAGGAACTGAAGGGAAGGGTCTTGGGAAGGAAACCGTCAAGAAAAGAAAAAACATCCTGTCGAGAAACTCGAAGAATTGGGAAGAAATTAGAAAGACAATTCGAGAGTGGGTCCTCAATCTCGGGCGATAAGAAAAAGGGAAACCAGGAAAGGATCTTCTCAACGCGAAGTCGAATATCCGGGTTCTAGCAAAAAGAGAACAAGGGAGAACGCGGTTTTACGAAAAAATAACGTGACAGCAGGAAAAAAAGGGAGGAAAAAATTCATTAACGTAAACAAAACACTCTCAGGAAACCTAGAAGATTCGCAGAAAAAAAGGAATAGCGGGGGGAGAAGTCAAAAGAAACGCCGTTCGAGTAGAGCTGATCCGTAAAACGGTATGCTCAGGATACCAAGGAGGTGGGCAAAAAGCGGAGCCTTGCATCGATCGTCCAACAGAAGGGGGACTGGCTTCATGGACAGGCGCCTCGAAGAAAGGGGGTCAAGGCGGCAGTAGGGGGACTTCGAACAGCGGGCTGGGATGGTCTGAGGGTGAGGGAGTAGCATAGACTGGATGGAGGGGGGGAGGGGGACAGAGCCGAGGAATCACGGCGAACCTTCATCGATGAGCTTTCGGGCGGGCTTTGGGAATGTAATGAAAAAAAACGGAGCGCCGCAGTAAATTAATAGGAATCTGTCGGAATGCGGAGACAGAGGGATCCATTTGGAGACAAAAGCACGGAGAAAAAGAAAAGTCGAACCGCATTCGGACTTTCGTCCCGGGAAAAGGATGCAAGCAACTAAAAGATGGTCTCTTATGCAGGCCCGATAGGAGGACCAGAAAGTGAAGAGGCTCAGTCCGGGGATAGGGTTCCACTAATTAATGGAAGGAGTGACCAACATAATTGTCTCCACTAAAAGGGAAAGATTCGATCATAGAACTCTCACTCCTTGGGTATATCGCAGAAAAACTGGGTTCCATGGCGTAAAAGGAAAGTGGGATAAATCAAAAGACTCTTATAATGAAGCCCTGATAATATCGCCACCGGGATGTAAAAAAAACAGGAGCGGAACAAGGCCGGCGCTTGCTCTTTGGTCGAACAGCGCCTGTCTTGAGAAAACTAAGGGGGAGAGATGTCTGAACTCAATGTCGGGCAATGCGGATAGGGGAGGCAAATGTCGCTGGAAGATCGATAAAAAACAGGGTAGTGAGAGTTCCAGCGAATACCTGGAGGGGGCGAGCACGCCGACCGGTAAGATACATCGCAAGACCGTGAGGAGGATGTGAGAAGGGGCGCGGCTGCTGTGCAAAGCCTCAAAAAGAGGGTACGGGGGAGAGAGAAGGAGGGCGGAGGGAAAGGGTATCCTTAGGAACCACAACAGGGGGGGAAAGAAATAGTACTACTCTCAGAAAGAGGCTTACGGAAGGGAGAAGCAACTGGAAAATTGCCTCCATCAAGGTCAGAAGGAGGAGAAAGAAACGAGTGCGAGGGAAGAAGTCGAAGCCGTTCAGGAGGTAAAGATAATGGTTTACGCGTCTGAAGCCGAAGGGAAAAGGAAGGAGAAGCATATGCAGACTAATCGGAAGGATTCGGGAGGAAAGGGGCCACAATTCAAGAGAGGAGCATAAAGAGTGAAAACTTCGCGAAGCCCAGCGCGAAAGATCGCGGGGAAAAAAAGAATGGGGCGGCGAACAGGGGGGCGACTCATGATAAATGGATACCCTCGACGAGGAGAAAAAAGGAAAAGGAGACGGTCATTTCCTGCGCGGGAAAAAAAACCTCAGGATATGAAATCTCAGAGCATACCCACACAGCCTAAAGCAGGAGATTAAGGTAGCAACTCTAGAGGGAGGGTAAAAAGACAGGCCTTCTAAACAGGATCGGCTAAGCCACATCAATAGAAAGGAAGGCCGAGTTTCTAAGTAATCCTTCAGGCAACGAAACAGCGGCCGGTCCTTCGTGGGAGAAAGGGGAGACAAGGGGACTGAAGAAAAATTCTTCTAGTACCAAAAAATGAGAAAGGCGCTTCGGGGAAAGATAGTCGTTTTGCCAAACGTCAAGAGGGGAGAAGTAGAAGAAGGGGGGAGTGTTTCGGGAGGGGATCGAAGAGAAATCAGGAAAAAGGGGACTTCTTTCCGGGGAGATCTAGGGGGGACAAGGCGCATGAAGGCCGAAAGGGTTTGCGTTAACTTTGAAAAAAGGAGACGAGAGTCTACGTCTTTTAACGTTTATTGGGGGAAATACAATCGGGTCGGAAGGGGGTATGGGGGGAGGGAGCAGAAAAAGGATCTTCTACCTTTCGAAGGGAAAGACAGGGGAAGGAGGAACTCGCTGTCTTCGGAGTCGAGGGAAAAAAATGGCCGGCTCTAAGGGCGCTCTAGGGCTAAAAAGGAAACTAGGATTTCAAACTGAAGCTGGACACCATGGGTGGGGGGGGGGGGGGGGGGGGGGGGGGGGGGGGTTTGGAAGGCCTTTTCTGAGAGGCGCCGAGGAATGAGAGAAAAAGGGTGCCGCGAACATAGAAAAGGCTTATTTCGCGAGGAGAAGTCCATAATTAAAGAGGGAAAGGGGAGAGGGGAAATCAAAAGAATCAATGTAAAGGAGACCGAATTTTGGCAAAAAAAATAAAAAAGGACCGCGCTACCGATCTCGGACTGGAGAAGGAGAACGGTCGAAGAAAAAAGGTAAAAACGACGGAAGCACGGAGAAAAAGAAAGGGAACGGAGCGGCAACAAATCAGTCTTCAAGTGGAAAACCCTATTACTTCTTTCTTTCACACTCTCCAGGCTAAAAAGTAAAATCTGGAGGGGGCCGCTGGAGTCGAAGGCAATTCGTTCGCGGAATGACCTACCGGAGGAAAAAGACACGGAAAAGAATCTGCGCGCGGGCCTGCAATCGGGGAAGGATTGAAAAAGAAAAACCATTCTTCGACGCGCTGGACGCCGAAGGGGGAAAGAGGGATGATTTCTAGGGAAACATGAGGCCGCGCATGGTAGTTGCGAAAAATCCTCTCTAACACAAAAAAAGGGAATCTCTAGAAACCTTTTCCTGATTTCTCGGTGCTGAAAAAGCGCTAAGGGGGACCAGCTATACCTGAGCTCAGGAAAAAGCGGAGAGAAGTAGGGAGGGAAATCTAGGGGGACAAAATCAGGCGATGCCCGAGGCACGACTCAAAAAAAAATCATCACGGGGCGCATTTCGAGCGTGGGGATCAAAAAAAGGATAAAAAATCGTCCCGCTCCCTCCCAAGGGCTCAAGCCAAAAGGGGGAGGGATATGAAAGGGGAACCTGAAGGGAGTCAAAGTATCGAAACTTAAGTCAAAAAAACGAAAGAATGCGCGCCGTTCAAACCGCGACGCCTTCGGAAGAATAATGTAAAACGGGGAAAAAACATTAAAAGGTCGAGATCGTACGTAAGGGGATCATCTCAAAAGGCAGAGAGGAAAAAGAAAGCGGTCTCCTGTCCCTTATGAGACGGAGAGAACGCTCCGTAAGCCATGCGGTTAGAAACCCAAACATCATCAAAGTCTATTCTCGAAGATGGCGAAAACGTGCAAGTGAAATCAGCGTGCCGATCAGAAAAAGGCTGCGAAACCAAGGGACTCCTCATATTGGGACTCCCGAGGAGTGGTCGGGAGAAAATGAAATAAAAAAATCAAAGGGTCCCAATAGGAGAAAAAGAAAAGGAAAAGAAGCAAGAACCTGAGATGAGGCGGCCGAACTCAATGGGGTTCTAACCAAATCACCGAAAAAATTGGAGATGGAGAAAGACAAAAAAAAAGTTACCATCTTTACCATAGAGGGAAGTAAGAGAAAAGACTCAGCCACCACCGGCTACTGTAACTCCTGGAAAAAAAAAAAACAAGACTATCATCTCCTCAAAAAAAGTAAAAAGGGAGCGTAAGAGATCCTAAAACACGCGGTAATCGCCGGCGAAAAAAAAAAGGGAATGTGCAACCGCGATCAGTGCATCCTTAAGCACGGAAAGAGGAGGGAGAGGTTCGTATGGCGGGAATTCAGGTACCTTCTCAATCACGGAAAAGAGCCGAGGAAAAGGAATCCTTTCTAATAAAGGCGTCTGTAATGTCCCTGATATTGAGAAAGAAAATCCGGGAGGTCAAAGGAGCCTCACCTGAAGAAAGGTCGGAACCAAAGCTTGGGGGAAGTATCGTCTGCGATCATCACAGACAGCTTTGGGAGGGAAAAAAAGTGAAAAATAGGGGAGGTTAAGGTCTCCGCCTAGATTATCGGGGGGGAAAAAAAAAAAAGCCGAGATCGCCTCAGAGTAGGAAAGCACGCCAGTCGGCGTGGGAGAAAAAAAGCGATGCTGTCTGCGAGGAAAACGAATGGAGACTTATGAAGAAATTAATAGGGTCCAGACCTCGATCTCAATCATGCTGGGGCCGCTATAAGGGGGGAGGCATAAAAAAATGGAAGGAGAGGGGGATCGCTATGCGCGCGAGCCATATAGGAGGGGGGAAAAAGAACGGGAGGAAGGGAGACCATAATGACCTTTGAGAGGCCGGAGGGGGGAACCAGGGGGGGCGAGGGTGCGGCCTGGAAAGAAGTCCATAAGACGAAGCGGAAGTAGATCGACCACCCCGGGTGGACTAAGAGAGAGAAAAAAAGAGGAGAAGGGGAAAAGGGGCCGTCCGTGGGTTCTAGGGTTCAAAGAAAGAGCTGCGTCACGAGGGAAGAAAAGAACTTCTGGCGTCTCTGGTCTCGGAAAAATCCGGCGCGGTAGGAAGAGAGAAACCTAAAAAGAGGGGAGTGGGAACTTGAA
>Ga0179593_1583956_pt1 | contig 12048 bp, 17 predicted proteins | sample CZODoug2_1_08_16_FD_185931 | JGI IMG/M metagenome (GOLD analysis project Ga0179593, IMG submission 185931) | Vadose zone soil fungal communities from Angelo Coast Range Reserve, California, USA - CZODoug2_1_08_16fungal (PacBio error correction) | ecosystem: Environmental > Terrestrial > Soil >...
CGAAAAAGCCATCAAAAAGCGAAAAGAGGGAGGGACGGCAAGGGACGGACGAGATAGGGGAATCGAGAGAAGAAAGAAGAAAAGAAAGGCGTAAAGGGGGGCGGGGGAACAAAAAACACGCGACAAAACTAAAAAAAAAAAAAAAAAAAAGATGCAAAAAAAGAACGGCGAATCAAACCCTTGCTGGAAACCCAAAAGCCTTGGAAATCTGGAATACGGCCCGGAAAAACGGGGGGAAAAAAGAAAGGCAACAAAACGAGACTGCCGTTTTGAGAGCCCCAAGGGAACGGAAAAAGGTTTAAGAAAACAGCCCGACAAATCAAGGAAGGCACTGAAACCAGACCGGAAAAAAAGCCTGGAAAGACCGAAAATGGGGGGGTTAGGAAAAGGGGCCGCAATCTCTTAGGTAGACCCAGAGAGTAGTGGAAAAATAGGAAAGAAGAATGAAAGAGGAAGTGGTGTGGTAAAAAAACGTCCTGTGGAGAGGAAACAAAAAAAACGGTGTAGCACAAGAGGCCAGGGACCTCAGCCGTCAAGGAAATTCTCTGTCAGTCAGTAGAGGTTTGTAGGAAAAGCAAAAAAAAAACTTTTGGAAGGGTGAGACATCAATCGGGTCGAAGGAGGCGGGGGGAAGAAACACTGCTATCTCTGAAAAATTAGGACCCGTGGAGCGAAGGCATCGGAAAAAGGGGGGGGTCCAAAAAAAAGTTCGTTCCCATTACGCGGAAACGGGGGGGAATGACGAAAAAGAATATCACAATTGAATTCAAGAACCAGTCAGAAAAAAAAGCTCAGGGGAAAAACTGGAAATCTGTGGACGGATAGAAAACCGAACTGGGCATAAAAACCGAAAAGGAACGTTAACACAAAGCGCGGGGAAAGAAAACCATACTTTAGGCACAAAAGAAAATGGCAAAAAAAAAATTCAAGTCAAAAAAGTGGGACCTAGCCCTTGAATCAGGGGAAAAACCAGACAACAAAAACGTGTGGAAATTGCGGAAAAAGAGAAAAGTCCAGCAAAAAGTTCGCAAGGAGAAAAGTCAGGTAAGAGGAAGGAAAAAAAAATTAGGAAAAAGGCGGGACCGATGAGGGGATTGTGCACGCCGCAAATGTAGACAGAAAGGGTCAGAAAAGTAGAAAAAAAACAAGAGAAAGAAAAGAAGGAAAGAAAAGAACACAGAAGCCAGTCGGCGAGGGCGGAAAGAAACCCCATTTGCTTAAAACGGTAAAAGTTCCAGAAAAAAAAAAAAAATGTTTGACAAGTTGATTGCGGGAACGCTTTTCCGGGAACCACCCACAGGAAAAGGCAGCAGAAAGACGAACTGCTCGAGAGCGCAAAAAGAAGGAAAATTGATAAATCACGCAATCGCAGGAAAAATCTCGAATCGTATAAAAAAAAAGGGGGGTGAAAGTCTATATCGGCTTGAGAAAGGGGGCGGGCTATTGAAAAAAAGGCCCAAAAATCAGGTGGAAACCCTGCCGATTAAAAAAAAAGTGTTACGCTTGACGGGGCGGTTAATGCTGCCCGCGTCACCGAAAAAAAAAACCTTAGAAAACTGAAAGAGGGAAAGGGTTAAGTGGAGGAGGATTCGAAAAACTGACCACGGCTTTGGAAAAAAGGATGCTGGGAAAAAACTTGCTGAAAAAGTGCACGGGAGGTGAAAAAGAAACGGGGGGGCAAAAAAAGACTCCGGGAAAAAATCAGGAATGGGGAAGAGGGGAGCCGTCCAAGAAAGAAAGGGCCCAGGGGGAGGATGCTGAGGTCTCGTACGCTGGAAAAAGAAATTGGATCAAAAAAACCGGAAGACTCGCAGGGGGGGAGGCCTTTGGAAAGGAAAGTGAGCAATAGAAGGTTTAGCCGGGGGGGGGAGGGGGCCATCATAGGGAAAAGTTGGAAAGGCCATAGGACAAAAAAAGGAAAAATGGGGGCCGGGGGGAGAAACCGGGGGGAAGAAAGACTTGGGAAAAGAAAACCAGCAGAAAGTAGAAAATCCTGAAAAAGGGCACCAAAATCCGGAGTAAAACCATTGACAAAGAAAAGAGTTTGGGAAAAAGGAGATGTAGGATTATTTTGAAAGGGGAAATACAATAGAGGTCAAAAAACGCCAAGGAAAAGAGAGGGGGAATTCAAAGCGCAATTGAAAAGTTTTTCGGAAAAAAAAAAAGGGGACTCGAGGAGGCCCGTCAACGCGTGAAATTTGGAAGACTGACGAAAAAAAAAAAAGGGTTGGGGTCCTGACCAAAAAGAGATCAGAAAGTCCCAGAACTAAAAGGGAGCGCGGGGGGAAAAACAAAAGGAGTTTGGAAAAGTGGAGCTAGGGGGAAAAGTCAACCACCAAATATATGAAATTGAGGAAAAAGACTGAGAAAAAAGGGGAGGACGCCGGGGAGATGGCTGGGGAGAAAAGTTTTGAGAAACAACACGGGACAGAGCGGCAAAAATTTTTTCGAAAACTTCACTAAGGAAAAGTGCCCAGAAAGAGGACTCCAGGGGGAGGAAACCATGAGGGGGGTAAGGTTCCAAAAAAACAGAAACCGGGGGGGGGGGAAAAGAAAATGGTGGCAGAAAAAAAAGGCAGGAAAGTTGGAGGGGGGGGGATTCTGGCACAGGACGTGGAAGGCAGGGAGGGAAAAGAATTAAGTCGGGGGTAGTAAAAGACAATGGAGTGGGACGTGGGGGGGGGACTTTCTAAGAAAAAGTCAGGGAGAGAAGAGTGGGCAAAGGGTTTTCCCCTCAGGGAAACTGGGGGGAACAGCCTGAAAAAGTTCTGGAACTGGAGGCACTTAACCGAAAGAGGAGGTTCATAAGGGAAGGATCTCGGGGAAAAAGGGTGAAGCAGCCAGCCACATGGAGCTACTTTGGAATGGGTCCTGAGGGCAGGGAATAGGAAGCCGGTGAGATTAGAGACCTAAAGAAGCAGCTAAGAAAAGGGACTTGGTAAAAAAAGGGGGAAGGGTCAAACAAAAGGGAGGCATCCTGGGGAAGGCCGCGGACCCTTGGCTCAAACTAGGTTTGAAAATGTTACGGGGGGGGGAAAACCCGGGGGGGAAAAATCCCTAGAAAAGACTAAAGTGTTGGGAAAAAAAAAAAGGTCAGATTGGAGGGGGGGTCAATGGCTTGAGAAACATTCATCAGAATGTCGCCCCAGAGGGGAGAAGAAGGCGGAAAGAAAAGGGGTCGCGGGGGGGGGAAAAGTGGGAGGGGCCAGGAAAGGGTATGGAGAAAAGGAAGGCCCTGCCCGAGCCATAGCGGCAGCACGGTTTAAAGAAAAGGAGTCATCCCTGTGAAGGACGTAATGGTTTGGGAAAACTTCAAAAAAAAGGGGGGAGGAGAGTCTAGTGGGAAAAAAAAGCGGAAATACGCCGAGTTAACTATTCCGAAATAAAGACACTGTCAGAGCCGGTCATGGGGGAAAAAAGTGGGAAAACCCCGCTGGGAAACCGTGGGGGGGAGTGTTTTGGCCGGCAGAATAATTCAAAAGGAGGACGTCGGCTTCGCAAACATCAAGGTGGGGGGTGTTGGGGCCGGCCAAGTATAACTGGAAGGAGTTTGGAGGAAGCTTCCGGAAGGTTCGAGGGAAAAGGGTATGAAAGGGGGGGGATGTGGGCCACAAAAACGAGAAAGGGGGGGGGTGACGATTAAGGGGAGGCTCGCGGCAGCGGTACTCCATGGGGAAAGCGTTCACAGGGGAAGTTTTGCCGACGGGCCCGAGGGGAAAAGAATCTGCGGGGGGAGTATCGAAAGAAAAAATCGGAAGCCCCTGTCCTGGCTCTGCTTGGCGGCGTCCTGTCCAGAGAGGCCCAACGGACGGAACGGCAGGCCTTCTGAAGGAAAAAGAGCGGCATTCCTTAGTGCATAGAAAAAAGGTCAGCGTAACCTTGAAAACAGTTTGCCAGTTCGGAAGGCCAGCAAAGTGGAAAAACTCGCCGTGGAAAGACTCTCCTAAAAAAAAAACTTATGGAAAAAAGAACAGTCACGGAGAAAAGATCCACCGGGACCCGAATGCAGTTGGCCCAGAAGGCCCATTGGGAGACCTCAGGAAAAGTAGACGCAGAATCAAGCAGTCGGGGTAAGGGAGAAAAACAAAGGCCGTGGAAAACCGCGAGGGGCGTCCCAGCCAAGCAGAGAATTACAAGGAAGGGAAAGCCCTCTAACGGCCCGAAAAAACGTCTGGGTGAATCAAAACAGGAAGGGCTCACATCGGAAAAACGCCCCCGAAAAAAAAAAAAACAGAAAGGGCCAATGGCGTCCCAAAGAGAAGACGCAAAACAGAATCTAATCACGGGAAAGGAATCGGAAGGAGGTTCGTCGAACCACCTCAGGCTTCATAAGGCCTGCCGAAAGGGGAAACGTTCGCGTCAAAAGGTTTGAGGAAAATTTAATAAAGGCCATAGACCACCCAGAAAAAAGAATTTTGGGACTGAGCCAGGGTGAAAGGAGGGGCTGGGGGGACTACACCAGCCCACAACGGCACACACCGGCAGGTTTTCAAAAGATGTGTTTGCCAAAGGACCCTGAAGGGGAAAAAGGGGGGGTGTCCGGATAAGGAGAAACGAATCGCAGTATGTATGGGATCAAAAATAAAAAAAAATCCGAACGATGGGAAACAAGAGTCCAAAACAAAACATTCCCAGTTTGCGTAACGGTCCACCGATTCCTCCGCCGTTCGGACACGTGCGAACGGGAAAAAAAGATTCGGCGTAAAAACCACAGAAACCCAATACGGGGAAAAGGAAAGCATTCCAAACCACCGCGGGCCCAGCCCGAAAAAAAACCTGTTGATGGATGCCCGCAATGCGCTCAGGCGACCGTTCGTGAAATGTTGAAAGGGGGCAAGGACCCATACCGGGAAATAAGTGAAAAAGGGGGTGTAAACTCCCACTTCGTGGACGTGAAGTAGAGAGGGGCTTAAAAAAACAACTGGGGAAGGAAATTGCACAGGGTCGGCAAGACAAAAAAAAAACGACTGCAAAATTCCTGGGGGAGAAACACTCCCCCAGCCGTCACAATCCCTGCGGGAAAATCCTGACTAGGTCGAGGATAGAAACCGTCTACGAAACTCTGCCGAACGGATCCAGCACTCGAATAACGGAAAAAAAAAGCAATGCCAACCAAAGGCCAAGGGAGGCCCACGCACACCGTGATGCACCATAAAAAAATAACGCATCACGGAAAAAAAAGTTGGCAAAACAGCACGGGAAAAGCACTTTGTCGGGCAAAAACCCGGAAAGAGAAAAAAACCGCCAGCCGCTACTGGAAACCTTGAAGCGGTCCTGATCCTCATGTTCCTCAGGGGGAGGGACAGCCACGTCAAAAGCATTGATGTACGACGTCGGCGGAATTCTCACAATTAAGAAATAAATGTCACGGACGTCCGGCGGCAGGCAAAGCACCTGGCCAAAGACACTCGTGACTGCGGGTTCTTCACGGAACAATTCGAGGGCCAAAGGCAGACACTCGACTTCAGTAGAGGAACCGAGAGGGGCATGTCAATAGCGAAGCTCGGCAAAGGGCAAGGGGGCACCGTTGGCCGAACGGCCAAAAGCTCCTTGCAGACCCAAGGAAAAAAAAAAACTGCGGGTGAAAAAAACTTCATGAGACCTTCCCCGGGCGCAGAGCCGGGAATATTCTCCGCGCCTGGAAAAAAGTTCATATAGGTTTGGTTGGGAACAGAGCACAAACAGACCAACCGGTTGGGGTGATGGAAAGACGCAGCCATAGCTGCCCTGTTTTCGATCGAAGGTGTACCGGCAAAAAGGCGAGCATCAGGGAAAACCGTACAACCAAAGCGTGTTATAGAGGCCGGCATCGAGCCGGTTTCCGGGAAAAAGAAACTCCCCAGGATTTGGTTCATTGGAAGGAACCAAAAAAAATTTGGCAGGCCGAAAAACTATCTGGCCGGGAGGGGCCAGTGTCGCGGGCAGATTTGAACTAAAGCACATGCGAAAATCCTTCTGACGGCAAAAAAGCGCAGGTTCTTTCCAAAAAAAATTGGGAAAATAACGGCGACGCCCGCGTGGACAAGACAATGGGATCCCCGGGAAAAACGACAGGGCGGCGGGGGAAAAGACCAAAAGCGTGTTTGCCGGTAGCGGGAAACCTTCATGGAGGCTCACTCCAATGCCCCGAATTAGCAAACCCACACCGCTTTTAAAACGTCGGGACTCCACAAACGGGCAGACGAGGGATAGCGAAAAAGTGACCTCAAAGCACCGACCAGCAGGGCAAATGTTCGATTACGCCACGAAAAATTTCCGCGAGAGCCCAAATGAAGGGGTGCCGCCAAGTTCTCCAGGGGCCCGGTCGACGGTGGGCCGCTACCTGTTCGAAAAGTCGGAAGGGGAGGGGGAGAGGCAGGAGGGTGGCCCCGCAATTCAGCCCGGGTCAATCTCCCAGGGAAGGCCCGAAGCAGCAAGAAGAAAAATCCCAACGCACAGTCACCTACATCCCGGGGCGGGGCAAAAAAGAAGGGCGGACGACGGCCAGGGGGGGGGAGAGCGACCAAGTAAAGGCAAGTCATCCGCCCGGGGGACAACAACATGATGCACGGGAAACGCTTAAAACCCGCCGCACCGAAACCCGAACACAACGCGGGCGGCCGACGCGCCCGAGACCCACTTCCGCAGCATTCGCCTCGCAAACAACACAAAAAAAGGTGAAGAGAGGCGGAGGGGGTTGGTTCGGCCAAGCACGCGAAGCAGTGTGGTTCCGGCCAGGACCAAGGGGAAAAAAAGCGGAAGCGAAAATGTGGTGGAAAACACACGCGGCGGCCTTTATCGGCCGTCCCGACGGCAAAACATGCAGCTTAAAATTCGGACGGCCGGCCTAGTGCTGTCCAGGGGCAGCTTGCCCCCCGAAGGGGGAAGGCTGACCCCTGCTAGATAGAAATTGCGGAGGAAAACAATCCACTCCCTGCCCAAAACGACGAACATCCCAGGAACTTCGGTATCGAGGAAAAGAAAAAACGGAACGTCGGAAGGAAAATCGAAGGCCCCCCTCACGACGGGATTTTGGACGGCGCAATGAACCCAACAGGAAACCTCTCTGGTACCGCCGGGGGGGAAAACGGAACGTCGCTTGTTTGCCGTGTTGGGAATGACCATCAGGGGGACATTTTGAAAAAAGAGGGGCGGAAAGAGGCGGACCAGGCAGGCTACCATGCATTTTCTCGTTTCACCGCGGACGTCCAGAGCGGCAGAACGCAAAAAGCCCTGTGCGCGTTAATGAAAAAAAACCATGACTTGAAAAAAAGAGGGGACCGGATCGATAAAATACCCAGAGCAGTGGGGTGGAAAATGAGCTGCAATTTTCAGGGAAGGGACCGGAGGACAATTACTGCCCAAGGGGAAAAACAAGGAAAAGAAAGTCCATGCAATCACTTCGCGCAATTGGGGGGGGTTACGAAGTTCCGGAAAACGGCGCGATGACCGGCCGCGCCCACTATAAAAAAAAAAGTGGACGACGGGGAAAAGGGAGCAAACCTCGCCGGTTTGCCGAAAAACAATGCGATCGACCACCGCCGCCGAAAGGCACAAGCGAGGCAATCAACCGTGGCGGTTAAAATCAATCGGACCAACCTAGATTACCGGGACCAGCGGGAGAGAAGACCCGCTGGGCTCACGGGGGGGGGACCGGTCCTAGGTGAAGCAAGGATCACCCCGCAGGTGAGGGAATGGGTCCAAAAAAGAGGCCGTTTTCTACCAACGGCCAGCATTTGCCGAGCTTGGGCCTCTTGCAAAAAAGACGAAAGAAATGCTTCGGGGGGTTTTCAAGGCTAACGCCGAGAAGGGGGGAGGAAGAACCCCAAGAGGTTCACGAAGGTCTGATTTGATCTGGGGGAAGCGTTGCCTGAAAAGGTCAGGAAAGGTTTAGGGAGAATTTGGAGGGAAGGGAACGCCGGAAAATAAAAAAAGCCCTGCGTGGCCGTGGACGAACATCGAGAAACTTGCAGGAAGAACAGGAAAGTTTGGGAAAAGAAGCGCCAAAAGGGCTGACGGGTCCTTCAAAAACGCCTGCCGAAAGCGGCCTGGGCTTGAACTGACCGAGCGTCTATGGAGTAAGGGGCTTAGAAGGGAAAGGGGTCAGACGGCACCGAAAGTTATTTACCGCTTGAGGGAATTTCCGGCGCAGGGGCCCGTCCGCCGGTTGTCTAATCTCGGATAAAAAGAACTCGGCGCGAAAAAAGAGCTTCCAAAAACAGGGGGGGGGGATAGAGGGGGATGTTCGCCCAAGGAATTGCCGGGGAGGAAGCGCTGCCCGTGGCGCAACTCGTTGCAAGTTTACGGGGCCCCCACGGTGGGTTGGGACTCCCTCGCAGTACTTCAAGCATGACGAAGTTGAAACCAAGGTTAAAAAAATAGACGGAAAAAAAAAAAAAAAATGGCAAGCATCACATGCTCAAAAGTCGCCTATTCCCGGAATTGCGGGCCATCAACGGTCGCGGGGTGGGAAAGTGGGAATTGGAAATGGTAGACTTGAAGGAAAGGTCGGGCGGGAAGGCCGCTCATACGCACGTGGAACCGCGAGCCAGTTGCCGGTGGAACGACGGCAACGGCTGTTGGGGAAAAAAGGGAACCTTCAGAGGGGCAAGGGACTTTTGAAGGGGGGGGGGCAAATCGAAATCACGCAGTTTTCACGATTCGAAATACACGAAAAGTTCAATAGGAAGTCCTGGGGGAACAAAGAGGAACCCTCGCCCGGTGTGGGACGGCAGCCGTGTATTTGCCCGGCAAAAAAGAACTCAAACCGAAAGAAATCGAGCAGGAAAAAAAAAAAAAAATCTTTGGGACGGGGGGGGGGGTGTAGACGGGACTAAAGCTATAAATGGGAGTTTTCTCGACCGGAATTCGTTTTTTAAAAAGCCCTTTGAGAAGACGGGAGTTGTGGTCGTACGCACAATAAAAAACCCCAAGAAAAGGCTGGTAGGATTCTGGAGGGCCGCAGGCGGCAGCCGGGACGCCATGAGAGTCGTGGGCGGGGGGGTGTCGAGAGATGCAATGTAGACCGAAACAGACCGGTATCACGTGGAGAGAGGATCCACTGTCCTGGCGCTGCCAGGCCCAAGAAAGACCCTGCGAGGGGACGGGACAGGCCGGCCGCAGCGACGTAGAAATCGTGCTCGGCGGGAAAGGCAGAGCAGAGAACACAGGTTGCCAGCGTCTTGCCAACACTTTTGCATTCCGGGACAGCTCGGTTGAGAAAAAAGGAGCGGCAGAGATCCTAACAAAAAAAAAAAAAAGGAGGGAAAAGGGAAGAGAGATTCAAAACCAACCCCACCCCCCCCAAACCACGCTCACAGGCAGAGCGTCCTCAAACGCTGTAGGACACCGAAGGAAATGGCCCAAAGAAACCTTGAACGCATCTGGAGAGCACGAAAGCTCGGTGACGTAAGCAGGCGCCCCGCACCCGTTTGGGCCCGAGAGTCCGGCAGGCCCACCAAAAAAAAAAACCGACCGATCTCACGCGGCGATCCCCTTGATTTCAGCAAGAGTACACATCACATCGGGCAATCGCAACAAACAGCGAAAACAAAAAAACCAAGGGAAATGGCCGTCCCAAAAAAAAAGCCCTGGGAAGACCCGCGCGGAAACCAGAATCCGAATCAGAAAGCAGAGCGGAAGTCCGGGGAGGGTAGAACACGCCACGGGGAGCAAAAAAGGCCCGGACCATCGGCCGCGAGAAACTTTACGTGCCCCATTTTTAAAGCAAGTAGTAGCAGGGAAAACCACCACGAAAAAAGGGGGTGCGAAGCTTCGACGGCATCCGGTTAAAGGAGGCTGCCGGACCAAAAACCAAAAAAGAAACACAACGGCCAGAAAAAGCACACAAACCGGCGAGGGTTTAAACACTTTTGCAACCCAGGACGGAGGAAAAATTGGCGGGGTGGATGAAAAAAAACAAAAAAATCGGGGGGCGAAAGTTTTTTTTTGATTTGCCCAAAGTGAAGCGAGCCGCAAGCATGCTCAAAAAAAAACCCCGTTGCAATACGTCCACCGAAAAGGCTTCGCCGGAAAACGTCACCTGCGAAAATGAGCGGGGGCAGGAGAAAACCCAAAAAAAAAGGAAAGGTCCATGAACTGGGCTAGTCCACCAGCGGTCCAAGGAGGACCCCCTTGATGCAAAGACAAATGCATCGGATAGTCTGAAGAAAAAGCAGGTGATGGGGGGGGGGCCAGAAAAGTTGGACCGAACCAGAAACAGGTGGTCCAAAGGGGGTCATCGTGAGAGCGAGGGAGGAGAACCACGGGGGAAGGATGTGCAACACGGTTTTCGCAAAAAAGGGGGGGGCAGCGGGGGAGGTCCCCGAAAGACGGAAAATTCAACCGGGGGGGGGGAGACCAAACACATTCGACCATAAAACCTGCTCCTATAGCGCGCGAGTAGGGATAGGAGTATACACCGAGACGATCACCTGCGCACGGGGTAAAAAAAAGAAAACAATCGTAATAAGGAGCTGATGGAAATACCTCTTACCCCATGATCCCCATTCCGCGAGAATAAAAACGAAACGGGAAAAAAAAAAGAATCTCGGGGAAAATTGCGAAAAAGAGAAGAACTTGTCGGCAAGCGGAAGGACGGCAAGCTCTTCCTGAAACCTGGGAAGCCCCTTTGTCACCTGGCAGTTGACAACGAGTGGGAAGGAAAAAAATGGACAAAGGAGTGTACTGAAACCAACCCCGACTGAAAAAAGACAAATCTAAAAAGGAAAAGGAAGGGCACAGGACCAGGAAGGGGAAAAAGAAAAGGAATCCTACACTCGTGATGCTTGGGGGGTTCTTTCGAATTCAAGTGGCCCGGAGGCATACTCGGTAGGAAGCCCTTTTAAAAAAAACAAAAAAACGAGCAGCCCTGGGGACTGAGTTTTCATGGTGCGCAAAGGCCAAAGGACTCTGGGGGGGCAGGCTGGCCATGTAGGGAAAAAAGGCGGCTCAGGACCCAAGTCAACGCGGGTGATCACACGCCTTTCACAGTCCACCGGAAGGGGAGCACAAGGGATTCGTCCCTCTCCGGGCGAGACGGGGCGCCACTGGTCAAACGGTCGGAAAGAGGTTTGGGTGATAGAGCTTGAACAGAAAAACCCCGGGGGGGCTCAAAAAAAGGGAAATCGAAGGCCCCTGTCGAGAGAATTTGACCGAAAAACGGCGAGCTCGGCAAAAGTCGGTCCTGGAGGGGCCGCGGCCGGCATCGAACGTTTTTCCGAAAAACTAATTCAACCGGAGGCCCAATTGCGCGAAGACGTTTGAACAGGGGGTCCCGATAAATCGCTGGGCCTTGGGGCTTTTTCCGCGGAAAATTGGTGACTTCCGAAGGGGGGGGGCAAAATAAGACAGCGCATTTTTAAAAACCAACCGTGGGGATCTGGGTTCGGAAAAGAGCCGGTCAACTCAGGCCTCAGACAAGAAGTCGACAGGGCGGCGTTCTGGCCCCAAGGAGGACGTGTACGCGGAGAAAAACTGGAAAAAAAAGGAATTGTAGGCAGAGGGGAAATGGGCAAGGGGAAAAAGGAAACCAACCGGGGGGGCACAAATTGAAACGAGTGGGACTCAAAACACACTGGCTCCCCCCCCAAAGATAGCTCAGTTGGGAAACAAACTTACGAACGACCAGCACTAGTCTACAAGGGGGTTGAGAGTCGCCGTCAATAACGCGGGGGAGCTCAGAAGGTCCCGAAAAAGTTCCCGCAAAATCGGCTTCAAGGTCGGGAGGGGTCAGAAAAAAAGAAGAAGGGTCGAAGTCAGAAGGGAAGTCGGAATGGGCAGGAGGTAATGGTTTCAAGAAAAAATTCTAGCAAGAGGGCACTGGTGGAGAAGCAGGTAGGAAAGAGAAGGAAACGGAACGAATCCGAGAACATACAACAGCAAGGGCGTGCTAAGGCTACGTCAGAAAGGGGTTGAACCCTCGTTCGGAAGAGACCAGAGAAGGGGGAACAAGGTTGGGACAACACAGGGAGTGCCCGGCATTGCCACACTGGGCAAATGCAAGGCTGACACCACCTGCAGAGCGGGCAAAAAAAGCACGCCGCCCAAAGAAATACCACGGTACTGCAA
>Ga0179593_1551115_pt1 | contig 12047 bp, 8 predicted proteins | sample CZODoug2_1_08_16_FD_185931 | JGI IMG/M metagenome (GOLD analysis project Ga0179593, IMG submission 185931) | Vadose zone soil fungal communities from Angelo Coast Range Reserve, California, USA - CZODoug2_1_08_16fungal (PacBio error correction) | ecosystem: Environmental > Terrestrial > Soil >...
GACGGGTTCTTGTATCCCCAGGGACTGCCTGAACGATCTCATGGGTGGGGACCCTCTCTTCCTTCGCTCCGGAAGTTCCGCCCGCTCCCCCCCTGGGCGGTGACTCAGTACTTTAGGAAGGAGGTGCAGGAGGGGGGGTCCTCTCTCTTTTTGTCTAGTTTCTTTGGTACCCCCCCCCGCGACCCCGCCGCGTTCTTGAGCAGCCAGGAGCCGTATAGCAAAAAAAGACAATCTGTCCGGTGCCTGCTCCTTAAAACCCATTTTGCTCATTTTCTAGAGACCTGCCGAAGGTGAAGAGCCGGGAGGTAATCCGAAACGGGAGATAGGATTAAGACTCTTCTACACGCGCCTGCAGATCCCATGAGTTGGAATGAAAAGTAAACGGGTGTCATCTTATGGGTCATTCGCCGATGCTCTGCAAATTCACTAGAGGCCAAAAAATACATGGCCATCCTACTGAGGGAAGAAATAAAACGGTTCCGAATAGAGGTCACTTTATAGGAGGGGGGGGGGGCAAATGCCGTGCCGAAAGCGTGCGGCCTAATAAGCGTCGGCACCTGGCCGGAAACCGGAGAAACCTAGGCTACCGTGGGGTCCCTAGTTCAAGGAAGCCAAAAACGCGAAATTCTGCGTCGCGCACGAGACGCAGAGGGTCAGAGAGGGAAGCGCTAAAAAACCCGTAAAAGGAGATCGCTCTACTATTAACACCGCCGCCGGAAAAGGGAAGTGAGCAGAGACGAAGAAAAAGGAGGACGCCCTCGTACTTAGCAGCTAACGGGATTGCCGGCCCGTTTAGAAAAGTCAACCTGTGGGGGGAATCAGTCATCGGAGTACTAGCGAACTTACAGAAGGGAATCGGGCGGCAAAGGGGGAACCTGGGATCTTTGCGGAGCTAGGGGGCCGCGAGGAAGAACGCGCCCCTCAGCCTTGGGGCCTAATCTTCTGAAAATACAGTCAGGGTACAGGTAAGGGGCCAACCGTTCTTCTGTTCTATGTGAACCTGCGTTGTCTACGTAAGTGAGGGGGTCGGGGTAAGGAGTTCTAAAAACGCGCCAAAAGAGGTGGGGCCCAATCGTCGAGGAAGAGTTTGGGCGGTAGACGAGCGCAATCGGGTCCACCCGATCCTGCCAGGATGCCGGAGAAAAAAAAAGAGTAGGCGGGCAAAAGGGGAGGAGCTGGAGTGAACCGCCTGGCTCGGTGATAGGTTGACATTATGCAATCCAGGAAAAGTCCAGGAAGCCGTTAGTTATATGTACTTGGATGTTTGGCGGGTAGCAAAAAAAAAAAGAAGTCGGAACCTTAGGTCCGATCACAATTCACAATACTGGGGTGCCTTACCACTGAATCAAGCCATGGAGGTCGCTACGTGGCAACGAAAAGAGTGGGACGGGGGGTCTTGTTATACAGAAATTAGCCCAGCGTGGGATCATTGTGTTGGAATTAAAGCCCTGGGTGGGCGTTTCGGGTACTCTGGGGGAGTTGTTCTAATTATGTCCCTTCAACGACGGCACAGGGGGTACCAGAAGGGAAATGCTTTCTAGTGTTTATCATACTCCCACGTATTGCTCCGAGGTGGAAGAAGGGGGGGGGGCCGCTCGGGCCGGGTTTTATCCGCTGGAAGGATTTTTTTCCAGATGGGACCACTGAAGCAAAAAACCAGTGTGAAAAGTCAGGGTTGGCTCGTTCTAAGCTCTCCGTGGGGGAGGACCATGCCTTGAAACCACATTAAAATAAGTTTTGAACTCCTCTCCTTCCCCCAAGCACCTGTATTGGACTTCAAAGGAAGGGGAGAGCTCATTGATCTACCCAAAGCCTTTCCTTTAAAACCGGTCTTCGCTAGTCAATGCACAATCCAAAAAAGGAAAATCCGGGGTAACAGAAGCTTGTTGTCTATGATTTTGCAAAGTGTGGGCTCTCGGCTTCCCCCATTAAAGGAAATTACACAAAAGGAGAGATCCAAGGAACCACGGAACTTCTGGACATTCTGGGGATTAGGGTCCGCTATATCGCCCCTGAAGCATTAGGGGGCGACTTTCACCTCTGGTTCCTTCGACCCTTGAGAACCTAGCCTAATCTCGGTGTGTAAAAGGGCGACGCGCGTCCCTGAGTCACTCTCGACTCCCCCAAAGAAATAGGGAATGCAAGACACTCTCTATTAACCCTAGTGGCCTTCCCCGGGTCACTCACCATCAGGGGGGGAGAGTTCAGCGTAAGCTATTTCTACCTGTGAAAATCCAATTTGAGGAATGACGGATTGTAGAGATCACGTCCTATATTGGGGGGCCGTTTCAGGGCGGGAAGTCCACGGGTGATAGGTGGGACGAAATCTCCGCCTAACTGACTCGCTCAGAGTCCCGCTCGGCCCCTGATTGTCTCGAAGACGGGGAGGGGGGGGGGCCGAAAGGGCGTGGAAGGACTTTTGAAGGATCCTATGGGTTCTACGGAAAACTACCGGATGAAGTAAACATTAGAGGAGGGGAGATGGGGCCGTCTCAAGCGGGCGCAGGTACAGGGCGCCTACATTCAAGAACTAGAAAAGGACAAGTAGTGGAATACGAGTGTGTAGTATTGTTCTAGTAGTATGGGCAGAGGGAAGAAAGGGGTAGAACGTTGGAAAGATTGGGGGGAGGTAGTACAAGCCACTAGGAGGCTGCGAAAGGACGTCTACGGGGAGAAGGCTCGAGGCGAGACAAGAACATAGGCTGACGCGTTCGTGGAAGCTCTCCTGGCCTCCCCTTATGAGAGCGAGTCAACGGAAGTGAATACGAGATTGAAGCGCTGATAGGGTATAGATGGAAGTAAAGTGGGGAGGCTTAATTCGCGGCTTTACGGCTCCGTCAATAAACCCTCTGGGGGGAAAAAGAACGGAGGGTGTACCTCGGCGGGCCGCCCTCTTTTGCATTGCTCCGCTATTTGGCTTCGGAGTTTGAATGGAGGTCAGTGGGGATGGGGGTGGTAGGTACTTTCCCTTGGTTAGCGGCGCGGGAGAATTGAAAGAGGGAAATGGGGGTCACGTAGTCCCACCCTGAGGGGGATAAAGAGGTAAAAACGTAGCTGTGGCGCTCGTTTCGAAAGGACAGGGGGGGTGGAGGAGCGAGGGCGGGTGGGAGTTTGGCTAGATCTCGGTGACACAGGGGCCTAGAACATCGAGTTGGGGTATTAGCGGGGTTGGTGGACCAGAGTAGGAAAAAGTCAAGGGGAGGAAAAAGGGTCGCAAGAGGGGCTTGCAGGTTGGCCTAGCGACGCGCTTTGAGGTAAGGAAAGTAGTGGCAGAAACAAGGGGGATTCTGTGGATAAGCCCCCAGGAAGGAGAGAAAAGTATTATCGTTTCAGGTTCTTCTGATTCTGTACCCGCGTGTCAATCCCCGAGAAAGGGGACTGCCCCGATGCCAAAGGATTGTGCCATCCAGGGCGGGCAGCGCGAAGAAGATACGGAGGAAGTGGGAAGAATTAAAAAAAAGGAAGTCGGACGACCTGGGAGAAGCCTGGTGATATCGGGGGGGCGGCCGCAAATGAAAGGGCCGGGCGGGGGGGAAGGAACGGGAAGGGGAAAGCATCCAGAAGGAGAGGAGCACCACAAGCCCTAGAGAGAAGAGGGGACCTGCTTCTGGTCCCTGCGCCAGCTTGACCGGAGGACCACGAGAGGTTTCAGGGAGGTCCACAGGGGAGAACGTAGGGGGTGTAGGACTCCAAACGTCCCGGCAAGGTAAAACGTAGGGGATCAAAAAAAAGCCTAAAATTCAAAGAAGGGGTCAAGGGCGGTAGGGTTCCAGGGAGAGTATCATTGTGCTGTGGACTCAATCGTAGGAAATCAGGAGAATCTGAAGAAACGGGGGGGATGAAAGGAGATGGGATTATTCACACAAGGTAATCTTGAAGCGCGGTCAGAAAGGGAGTAAAAGCGATGAAGGGGACCGAAAGAAACGGAAAAAGGATCAGGGGAAATGGGACGGAGAGGGGGTAGGCGCGGCGCATGTATCAAGTGAGTGCCGCGCCGCAAAAAAAAATCAACGAGGAAGAGGACGGCGGAGCGATGTTCGAGCTGCTACCCCCTGTAAACTTAGTAACAGGGACTAAAAAAGGGAGGAAGGGCCTGGTAGGGTCAAAGACCATTGCTCCTTTTCATTACCTGTAGGGTAAAGGGATGGAGGAAAAATGGGTCTTTCTCTTAAACATGGGCTGGGTGGGGATGGTATGAGGGTTAAGAGATTCTACCGTGACTCTCTTAAGCGTCCGGTGGGACAGGAGGGGGGGGGGGACAGGAAGTCGAATGCACCTCAGTTTTCGAAAATATCGCACGGGGCCAGGGATGACATGAGGTTAGGGGCGAGAGAACCCTCCGCCAGAGTCAACGACATGCAAATGCGCTTCCGAAAAGCAATTGCAAAAGAGGAAACGAATTGCGAAAAAGATTTGGGGAAAACCAATCTAGCATAAATCAGATGGAATTGCCGAAGGGAGATAGGGGTATAAAACCGGCATTGAAAAAAGGAATCCGCCTTTCGCCGCTGGGGGGGGAGTTGAGAAAAAAGCCGCGAACTACTCTGGATAAAAGATTCGAACAGTGACCTCACCAAGGCAGGAAACTCCGGGGGGGTCAAACAGATGTCGGGGGGCGGGGGAGCTATACCACGCTGAAAAAATGACTGACCCTCATTTAATACCTGATTCTCGCTCCCTTCAGAGGGGGTGGCCATCAGGGGACACGGGAATATACCAAGATTGGGGAAAATAGTCGCCGTTCAGTGCTCCGCTGATGTTCTGAAACGCTCCAGACCACTTAAGCGCTATCTCTTCAAGGGAATGGAGTTCAGCATTGAGTCGAAGCGACCCAAAAAACGCCTAGGTTGTTAGAAGAGACGCTTGAAGGGGAGGCCAGGAAGGGGGGTCGGGGGCGTCGACCGAGCCTCTTGCCCGGATCAAGCAAAGTCGTGCGAGGAGATAGCTAAGAGTCAACCAAGCGGGGAAAGCGTGTTATACTGAAATAATCAACCAAAGCGACTACAAAGTTGAGGGTTTGAAGGGGTCTAGCATTTTTGGTTAAATGCTTTTAAGCAATGCAACAGCCACCAGGGGGGTAGAGTTGCGTAGAATTTCTCTGAGTTACGGGAAATCGGCGGTTACTGACCTAACATGATGAAGTCAAAAGTCCAGAAATATCGAAACAGGTGTGCGCGTACGAGAAGCGTCAAAAACAGGGAAAGGGTTAAATGAAGGTGGAAGGTAAGGACCTTTAATCTACTGCTCTAGACCGGAATCGGCGGCCTTCAAAAGGGGTGAACGTTAAAGGGGCTCTAGGGGTATAACCACGAAGGTTCTATCAGGGTGGGGTGCCCCCCCCCACACACACCCAACAACCACCCCCAAACCCCACCCCCCCCCACCACACCCCCCCCCCCCCCCCCCCCCCCCCCCCACACAACAAAGCCCAAACCCCCCCCCCCCACCCCCCCCCCACACCATTTGGTTCCGGTATTTTTGTGGTTGTTGTTTGTGTTGGGTTTTTGATTGGTATGTGGTGGTTGTGGGATTTTATTTTTTATTTTTGTTGTTTTTGTGTCTGTTTTATGGTTTTGTTGAGTTCATTGGTTGATTGGGGTGGTTGGGTTGTGTTTTTTGGTTTTAGGTAGGGTTGGTGTTTGTTTTGTGTAATTTAGTTGTTGTTGTAGGTTTTTTTTTTTTTTTGATTGGGGGGAGTGGGTTTGTTGGTTTTTTGTTTTTTTTTTGTGTTTTTTTTTGTTTTTGTATGTGTAAAAAAAATATTAGCCCACAAAAGAGATGAATAACCGAGACAAAACCATGTCGGTTCCCCCCCCCCGCCCGAAAAAAGACCCCCCACCGAAAAAAACCCCCCCCCCAGGCAAAACAAAAAAAACCCCCCCCCTCCCCCACCCCCCACCACCCCCAGCCCCCCCCCCCCCCCCCCCCCACCTCCCCCCCCCCCCAACACTATTTTTTTTGTTTCACAAAACCCCCCCCCCCACCCCGAAATCCCCCCCCACGGCCCCCCCCATGGAGACCTGGGGACCCCCCCACAGCCCCCCGAAAGCCCCCAAGCCCTCGGCCCCCCAGTCCCTGCCCCCCCCCACGAGACGAGCCCCACGCCCGCCCCCCCCCCCCCCCCAGACAGACCCCCCCCCGCGCCCCCCCCCCCCCCCCCCTCCCCCAAAAAAGCCCCCCCCACCCCAAACAACCCCCCCCCGGGGCCCCCCCCACAAGGGCACGCGCCCCCCCCCCCCCCCCCATCCCCCCCTCCACCCCCCGGACCGCGGTCTACCCCCCCCCGCCACCCCGACCCCCCCCCCCCCCCCCCACACCTACAAACCCCCCTCCCCCCAGAGTACACCCCCCCGGAAACCCCCTAAACACAAAAACCCCCCCCCCCCCCCCCCCGCCCGCCCCCCACCCCCCCCCACCCACACCACCCCCCCCCCAAATCCCCCCCCCAGCCCAACCAAAAAGGGTGAAAAACCTTTTTTTTTTTTTTTTTTGTTTTTTTTTTGTTTGGTTTTGGTTGTTTTTTTTGTTAGTTTTGTTTTTTTTTTTTTGGTTTTTTTTTTTTTTGGTGTTGGTGTTTTTTTGTGTTTTTTTGTTTTTTTGTTTTGTTTTTGTTGGGTTTAGTGGTTTTGTGTTGGGTTTTTGGTGGTTTTTTTTTGTTTCTTTTTTTTTTGTGTTTGGTTTTTTTTTTGTTTTGTTTTTATTGTTTGTGTTTTTGGGGTTGGGGTTTTTTTTTGGGTTTTGTTTTTTTTTTTTTTTTTTTTTGTGTTAGTTTTGAAGAGGTTGGTTTTGAGTGGATTTTTGTGTTATGTGTTGTTTTTTTTTTTTTTTTTTGTTTTGTTGTGGTGATTTTTTTTTTTAGAGTTGGGGGGGGAAGGAAGAAAAGACCAGCCAATGTAGTAATGTTAGGGGCGTTCGCCGCGTGGGGCCTCTACCGAACTCCGCGCTTGAGAAAATGAGGAGTCTCTCAAGTTTGAATCCGGAGGAAGAGTAAGAAAAGATCAGACCGAGAGAAGGATTCAAACTAGCCTCCGAATGAGTTGGGGGGGATCGCAGTTGTAGAAGGAGGCAAAAGCTCCTTCAAAATACGATTGAGGGCCCAAAGATGCCTACTATTGCCCATGCATGGAAGACTTCGAGACTAAGAAGAGGAAGAAGGGGGCAAAAAGGTCACGGAAGAGGGGCGCCCCAAAATACGAGCAAGGGCCTAACAGGACGGAAAAACTATTCGCGGGCCATGTGAAATAACAGGAAAGATTGGGCCTATCTAAGCTAATAAAGGGTCTTGGGGGAGGGGACTAGGTTCCGCGGAAAAGATAGCCAATTACTACATTAAAGGCCGAACTATTCCAAAGCCGCCTCCTAAGTAAGGGGGAGGATCAAAAGAGAAACGAGAAAGGCCAAACAAAAAGCTACCTTCGGGCGGGCGCTTTTAAAAGGGAACGGAAAACTTTTCTGGAGATCTCGATACTCCTCCGGAGGGCCGAAAGAGGTGTAAAGAGTCTGTGCGAAGGAACCGGTTATCTTTGTCGTCTGCCAGAAAGCCACTCCAAAATTGGGAAAAGGCGAAATGATTTAATCATTTCCGGAGATAGTTCCTCGAATTATCTTGCTTTAAAGGTAAACCGGTGTTTCCTCACAGGAAGGCGGGGGAAGTGTGGTGTGTCAGAAAAACGCCACAAGTGAGATCGTCAGGGCGTTGGTGGCGGTAGAAAGCCGGCAGCAGCCCGAATTCCGCCGTGCCGAGAGCGAGAGAGTAGCGGAGCGATTAAAAGGGTGAAAACAGGAGGTGGGGTTGCAATCCTAAACCCAGTAGTACGATAAGCGCGCCGTCTTGGAAAAGTTTGATGTTCGGTGAGACCCTGGGTCAAGATTAGGTAAGACACGCCATGGAAAAAGGGAGAGACCGAAAACAAGAGGTTAGGCTGCAGCTGGTTTTTAAAAGAGTCCGAAGCAGAGTCCCGGGGGAAGGCTAACGGGGGGAGTGATGCGCCTGCACTCGTCAGAGTCCGAAGGAGTGTTGAATTAGAAAGAAAAAGGAAAACTTAAAACAGTATGAGAGACGAAGTGGGGGAAGGGGCGTTTAAGGACATCACTGGCCCACGCGGCAACTAGGTGGTACGGGGAGGAGCATAAAAAGCCAGAAAAGGGGCTTGTGGTAAGGCTCAAACACCACCAACGGAGGAGGCGGAAGAGAGACTAAGGAAAAATAACAAATTTGGCCGGAAGGGGGGAGGCGCGCAGGACGAAAGCGCCTAACAACTTTTTCGACCGTGCTTTTCAAAAGGGGGGGGAAGATGAAAAAGTTGATAAAAGGGACGGGCAGAAAGGGGAGAAAAAAAATTAAGACAGTACGAATATAAACTATCAGTCCCGCTTGAAAGAGTTGGAATGAGAAACCACCTAAAGAGAAAGACCGGGGAGAAAGAAAAAATGTACTACTAGAAACCGATGCCAAGACCAAGATTGGTTGTCTGTGCGCCAGCTCTTGGGAGAAAAGAGAATTGCGTAGAGGTACGAACGAGGAAGGGGGGGACCAGGAATGCTAGAAAACATCAATACATGTTAAACTTCGAGCGTAATTCGAGACGGGGGGGCAGTAACCCTAAAGCAGGTTTTCAAAGAAGAAAGCTCCTCCTCTTCCAGGATCACTGCGGAATCGGGACGCGATGGACCGGAGTACTACCGGAAAAAAAGTAAAATAGGCCTGGGCAACAAAAGGCGGAGGAAACATAGTACCAACGACTTTCATGACGTTCGGAGGTCACGCTCGAAGCAGCCATAGGATTCTGGCAATTGAGAGGGAGGGGGGAAAGGGGCTGGGAGCACCACGAGGCTTTGAGGAGGAACGCTCAAAATATCCAGGTCAGGAATGGAAAAAAAAAATTCCCCAGGAATGGCAGACCTAGAGGGGGGGTCCTGGGGTACGTGTCAGGTACTGCGGACGGGGCAGGGGCTAGCCCGTGAGGATTCGTTCGGCGATCCCAGGAAGAAGGATCGGTGAATAGAACCGTGGCTAGAGATCGACAAGGGCAGAGAACCCAAACCTTAGCTGGTGGCTTCGATACAAAAACGGAAAAAGAGCCGGGACAGGGGGAGGCACGAGCAAACTTTAAAGGGTGCTCGTCCTGAGGAGACGCCCTCTTTTACAAGAAGCGGACCGAGTAGAGACACCGAAAAAAGGACTGAGCGGGAAAGCTAGAGGCAAAGGGGGAGTATCATGGCATCCCAAAGAGATTTATGATAAACAAGTCGCTCAGGAAAAATTGGTGGAAAAAGGGCGATAGGGACAAGTGAAGGCAGAAAGTTCGAATTAGAGCTGATCTCGGAAATCTGATTACGAAGAGGAGACTTCAAAGGCAAAACGTCTAAAGAGAATAGCGCGGGTTGAGCGCCGCCCCTGCGAACCAACTCAATAGCAGAGAAGCCCTTCGAAGGAGATTCAAGAAGAAAATTACTCCAGGGGGGGGTGGAAAAAAGGAAGATAGGGATTACTCACGGGCAGGTCAGTACCTTACTGGAAAAATCGAAGAAAAAAGGAAAAAAAGGAGCACAGGGAAGGTTCCAGTCGGATGATGAAGGGTCCTAAAACGCGAAAGTTGGGGCTTCCACAAAACGACGCGACGAATCATGCAAGATCTGAGGGAGGACAGGTCTCATGAAGCCGAGTCCAGGAAAAAAAAGATCAGGTAAAACCAGAAAAAGACTTGAAAAGGTACGGAAAAAAGAACGGTTTTAAAGGGGGGAATGCAGTTCCCGTGGGAAACACCCAGAAAAAAGGAAAGCTGAGGATTGGCGGACTGGGGGAAAGGTCTGGGGACAGATAAAAGGCTCTGACCGCTTAAGAGGACTTGCGACGCGGGCGCGATTGGGCCAGGTAGCCAAGCTGAAGAATACCAAGTCCTCATTTACCAAAATTATCTTCCATTCGATACGGAACTCAAGGGAAAAAGGAAGGGCGGAGGGGAGAATAGGTAAAAAGTATGACCCATCAGAAGCTCTCTCAGACAACTTCATTAGGACTTTAATCTTTCAAGAAAAGATTAAAAAAAAAAATGGCAGGGAGGGAAGGACTCAAAGGGGTAGGAAATAGGGGGTCTCCTAAATGGAGACTCTCCACTCAACTTCAACTGACGGGAGAATCGATCTCGAGGAAAGAAATTATTGAAAAAAAAAAAAAGAGTCAGGAGAGAAAACACCGGATTTTGGAAGAGGGGGGTAGCTCGAAAGCAAGGAACTTCCAGGGCTGCGGAATCGGGTAGCAAGCCTTCGTCGGGGCCAGTAAATCAGGTCTGCTCAAGAAGTTCTGAATCGACTTCAAAGGAATAGGGAGAGGATAGGAAAATTACGGTCATCATACACAAAATCCAAAAAAAGTTCGGGGAGTAAATAGTGTTCTGTTTAAGGGGAAGCACGTCACAGAACCGTAGTTCGAGGAAGAAAAGTATAAAGGAACATGACAAAAAGGTCCTGGCGGGGCTTTAAGGGGCACGCAGCAATTCCGGGGGCAACTAAACCTGGGAAATCGAGAAGAGAACACCCACGAGTGAGCTCCAGGGGAAAAAACCATTGAGGCCTATAAGGAAGCGGAGGGAACAAGGGGGGGGAATCTAAGAGCTAGTAAGGGAGAACGGACACTTTGGGCGGTACTGGGAACAGGCGCTACTGTTTGAATTACATCCACTTCAAGACGAATAACGCGATGAAAAAGGATATACCGGAGACTATCCTCCTGAAGGATCTCTCTATTGGAAGGGGCCGGGGAAAGGGGCTGAGACTTTGGCCGATAACCAAAAATAAATGCGAAACCTCGACTATAAAACTCGAAGCCCCGGGAAAAGCAGCGTCTATTAAATTCAACACGAGAAGCAGCGAGGAATAAAATGAACCAGAAAGAAGGGGGGGGGGAATAAGAATCCAAATTGTCATTCGGATTAGCGACGAATTGCTCTCAGAATAAGAGAGTTTATGGCAGGATGTAAAGGCCTAAGGAAAAATTAGGAGAGGAGACTATAGCTAGCGTGAGTGGAGCTCTACGCTGAAATTAGGGAACTAAATGGAAAGGATCCAAAAGGAGGGGCAGAAGGATCGGTGGTCTGACCGCGTTTCCCAGGGACGTCCTGGCCCTAATTTTAAGATCAAGGATAACTGGGCTAAGAGCGATGTATAAGAACATCCAGCTAACGAGCGGGATATACGTGAAAGGGGGCCGCCGGTACAGCCTCCCGACCAAACCACGCAAGGAGGAAGCAAGCTACCTTCGGGCGCCAGTGAAAAAGAAAAGGACTCGAACCACGGGGCGGGAAGCAAAAAGCTCAGAAGGGGGGCCAAAAGGGTGACTGGCGGACAAAAAATCTTGGGGAGAGCTTGCAAGGGGGATAAGCCAGCCCGAAAACGTGGGGGGGAGAGACCAAAGGGGCAGTCCGGGGCCAGCTCCTGATGAGAGGTCTTCTATAGGGGACCGAGGTGTGGTCTCACTTAAATGGAAGGAGTGGGGATAACCTAGGAAAAGACAAAATATGACTGGGGGTGCTATACCAGGCTTAAGAGATCCTGGAAACCCAAGTGGGTTCAGTTATAGCGAGGAGGAGGAAGCTAAGAGACTCTTCGGGGAAGGAAAAGTGCGCGGCTTGGGGGGAAAAGTGACCAACTAAAGAAGAGGCCCCCGTGGCACGGACCGTAGGGTGGAAAAGAATCTGAAACGCAAATCGGAAAGGGTCAAAAAAGGAAAAACGACGGAAGTACAAAGGAGAACAACAAGAAAGACGTCTCTCCATCACAAAAAAAGCTGGGTCTGGGAATGGATCCAAGGTGTGATCGGGCGAAAAAAGGAAGGGGGGTTTTTGATGGGGGGGGAGATACGAGGGGGGAAGGTTGAGAAAATCGTTATAACTGTGGGAGAAAAAAAAAAAACGAGCGCCTTCAGTGGGAAAATATTGATGACGATCTCCCGTGGGTAGAAAAATGAAGAACTGGGTAATATCTGAAGAAAAAATGTAAAAGACAGGGGAGGAGTTGAGCGAGCCGCCGGGAATAAAAATGTTAGAATC
>Ga0179593_1629418_pt1 | contig 12047 bp, 14 predicted proteins | sample CZODoug2_1_08_16_FD_185931 | JGI IMG/M metagenome (GOLD analysis project Ga0179593, IMG submission 185931) | Vadose zone soil fungal communities from Angelo Coast Range Reserve, California, USA - CZODoug2_1_08_16fungal (PacBio error correction) | ecosystem: Environmental > Terrestrial > Soil >...
AAGAGGCCTAAAAAAACGAGCACCACAAAAGACAGGAGACTAATCCGCCCTGAGGAGAAAAAGCAGTCACTCGCACAAAAGAAAAACCCTACTACCAGTATTCAAAAGGGGAAACAAAGAAAAGGACGCGGCCGAGAAAAACGCCTTCCGCGAAGGCCTCCGAAAGAAAGGCGTGAGTACGGCCGGAATGTCCCGCTTCTGAAGGGAAAAGACTTGCCCCTCCTAGAAGAAAAAGAGATGGATCTAAAAAGGGGAAGATGAACGCTCAAAAAAAAAAAGTCTATTTTGCACGATAAAAAAGGAGAGATACTGCGAGTAAGGGCTCTGCGGCAGGGGAGAGAGCCTTCCGAGGGGAAAAAAAAGACAGCGCCTAAAACGAACTTCGAAATCAAGCATTCCCGCGAAACCTTCCGGAGTCTAACATCCAAGAAAGGAGAAAAACTCCTATCAACAAAAAAGAAGAAAAAAGATTGCGACAGGGCCCAAGGAAGCCCCAAGCCGGCCTCTTGGAAAAAAAGGGGCCCTTACACAATCTTACAAGCAGTTGAAAGTGTTGAAGGGGTCATAAAAAAGAGAGGGAAACAAATAACGAAGGAGGGATGGAATAGAAAAAAAGAAAGTGAAAAAGAACTGTACCCACCACTGACAAAAGTTTTTCAAGTGGTGCACAGTAACCTTATCTGAGATATGTATGGTTGAATAGTGTCTCGGGTGATCTCAAAAGAAAAAAGGTGAGAAGTTATTAAGTATTCCTTGTGCCGCTGCGCATTAACTAACCGATGTAGTGCGTGCTTATCATGCTTTTTGCCGCCGCAAAAGGGATGAAAGTCGTTGTGTTGAGACGAGATGTGCGGAAGGATGTTGCGAAATGCGGGCGTCGCGAATGAAAGGGATCCTTCGTGATTGACGATTTGAGCCAAAAAGCGGGAGTTACACATCAGCGCAGGTGATAATCAGCAAGTAGAGACCAAAGACGGCGGAACAAAAAAAAATCCGTCCTCGTCGGAAAAAGGCATCCAAGTGGGGGAAGCTCGTGCTCGGAAAACCGCTCGTCCTGAAAAGAAGGAGACCGAAGCCTGGGGGACTTGCACGGGAAAAAAAGCACGTGACCGAAAGTTCTTTTCCGAGTGAGGGGGCCTCTAGGAATAAATGATGGTCTCTACACATTATATTAGCTGTAAGGTTGTGCTGTGGGTGGAGGGAGGGTTTGAGTTTGGGGGGAGGAGGGGAAGGCTGAATGATCAATTTGTCAGCTTTTAGGTGATTCCATAGGGGTATTCCGTTTCAGTTTCCCGCCACCGAGGTTTATAGTGATCTGTTTTTCTGCAAGAGAGAGGGTAGCTAGTGGTTTGTACTATTAAAGAAAGGCAAGACGAAGTACTTATTGGCGGTAAGCCCAGTTGTTCATTTCTCTCCGCTTCTCAGAGAAGCGAGGTTTGAATAAGGTTTGGAAATCTCCTGCAGGAGAGTGGCCGAGAATGCTTTGCCCCTTGCTCTTTGTATGATCCAGTTTCGTCAGGAGCCTGGGTCCGGCACCGTCCTTTATTACGGCCAGTGTGTTGTACACCAGTTCAGGAGGGTGTGGTAGATGGTCTATAGTTACTCGGTTTCCATAGTGCCGAAAAGAAGGCTTAAGATTCTATTTCCGCTGCGAATGGTATCTCTTTCTCCTCGAAGTTCGACTCTTATTTGTGTGTAGGGTCCTTCTCGGATATCTCCTAGATCACTACAAAAGGACTAGAGACGAGAGAAGACTCTGATGTTTCTACCTCGGGTAACTGATCTCGTGCTGGAGTGATGAGGGAAAAAAAAAGGCCACTCTGAACGAGGAGGACACCGGCGCTCTGCGACGGGAGTTACGAACACTTATCTAAATTAGAGCCAGTGGGAATGGTGTGTTGCAGGGAAGCGATGGGGAAGGACACTGCCCGATAACACATTCAGGACAAAATGGGAGGAGGGCGTAAACGACAGCGAGGAAGAAGAATAGTATAAGGGTCTGATTCAAAGCGGGAGCGCTTGTGCGGTCGAACGGAAAGAAAGAGGGAGGAAGGGGATATAACATGGAGCGTCGAAACCTGGCTCTCTTTGTCAGCCGAAAGGGAAAAGGTAAAGAAAAAAAAACATGGGAAGGAAAAAAGACCTCCAGAAGGAATAACTGAAAGTCGTGCCAACAAAAAAGGGGGCCACTGGGGACACGCCGAGCAATTAACCCCTGACTCGAAAAAATCGACGTGCCTCACCAGAAACTATCCTTGATAGGTAAGGATACCCGAAGGAAAAGAGGGTTCCTCACGTCAACGGACGGTTGGTGTGTGTTAAAAGATACATGGGTCCTCGGTCCTTCAGGAGAGCCGAACCGGGAAAAGGGGTTCCCGGCAAAAAAAAAGGCCCAGTCCCGGGAAAAAAAATGGGAGTTAAAGGAGTGAGGTAGGCGAAAAAAACAAGTCGTTTTCTTCGGGAATACGATGCCCGGGGGTCGAGCTACGGGGCTAGTCGCGGAGACGAAAAACCACTGGCAAGGTCCGGGGCTTCAACGGAAAAATACATCCGGGGGAAAAAGAAACCCAACAAAGAAAACGAAGCAAAATTTCGGACCGAGGAGAAAGAAAGTATAGTACTTCAACAAGCGGCTAGGAAAGGTGGTTACGAAAAAACAGCAGGTGCGCGCCCCAATTTGAAAACGACTTTGGATAAGTCAACGCTGACCGAAAAAGGCCACCTCGGGCCTCGCCGTCAAGTCAGAATGTCTTGGGGAAAAACTGCCCCTGAAACAGTGAAAAGCGACGGAAGCAGGACCTCCAAGAAAGGGGGGCCCCTAGGGAAGGATTCTCCGCGTTGAAAAACAGGAGGGCCAACAAACGGTGCAAAGAGGTGGGAGGTTCAGTGAAACACTGTCAACATGGAGGAGGGTCAACGGTTTTGTCCGAAAAAGGGACTGACCGGGACAACTGACGACTGGTTCCGCAAGAAATACTCAAGTCTATGATCACGGCCGAACCTCCCCGTAAAAAAAAACTTCTTTCCTCCTGTGGGGGAATCTTGGCGACGTAAAGGGGGGGGGCACAAGTTCTGACCACAGTGGGGGAAGTTGATGCCGCAAAAAAAAAGAACAAGTCTCCGCCCCACTAACAAAAAAACCGGAAGACGAAGAACGAAGGAAGCCTAAAAAAAAGCATGTTGGGAAGGCTTTCCAAAAAGGGATTCAAAAAGGCTGAACTCTTCGATGCATCAGGGGGTCCAAGCCCCGGAGAAGGGAAATCCATATAAACCTCCCAGACGAAAACAAAAAATGGACTAAGCCTATCGCTTGGGGGAAAAAAAGAAGGAGTTTCTTACGCTTCCGAGAGATCGCCAACAAAAACCGCACTCAAAATGGAATTGCAAGAAAAAACTCTTCCACAAAACGGAAAAACTTCCAACCTGAAAATCTCAACAACACCAATGATGGGGGAAGAAAAGGGAAGAAGAGAAAATGTCCGGGGGAAAGTTTGGGGGGGGGAAAGCCGGGGGGACGGAAGAGAAGCCAAAGGAAAAAAACCTTGTTGGCAAAAAACACTCACACGCCCATGAACGGGAGAAAAAGGGAAACTCCTCGTAGGAAGGGCACGCCGCCGAAAATAGCGACTGCGGGAGAGAATTTCGTTCCGAAGGGGAGGGGGAAGAACCTCAACGAAAATACTCTGTCCTCCGGTGGCAAAGGAAGGTGTGTTGGGGACGGAGAAACAGGGCAGACGCTCGAAAGAAAAGTCTTGGGGGACTAAAAAGAAGGGAAGGGTTCCGCGGAAAAAAACGGGAGAGGGAGCGCCTTAGGAAGCCCATCACCTGGAAATCAAAAAGAGCCACAATCTACGAGCACGCTCAAAAAGAAAAGGCCTACCAGGGAGGGAAACGTGTCCTAAAAGAGGATCGGAAAGGACGTCCGTCTAAAGAAGGAGAAGGCCGACGAGCAAGAAAAAGGTTGCAGCAAAAAGACGAAAGGACCAGTTCGAGTCGTCGAGCAAGAAACGCCTCGACACAAGAAAACAGCCTTCCGGGGGGGGGAAAGCCCCTTCGGGCCGAGGAAAGAAAAAGGGGGGGAAGCAGTTCAAAGGGGGGGGGCGCAGGTCACCTCAAAGGGTCCGAAACGCCGCCAGACAACTGCGAAAGCGCTAAAAAGAGCCCGCGAAGAAGGGAAAAAGCAAGCAAAAGCGCGTACATGACGGGGAGGCGATCCACTCTACCAAGCGCAAGACGTGAGGATGGGGGGAAAGATCGTGCAAAAAGGGACAGCACCCGGAAAAAAGGGTCCGGGTTTGAGAAGGGCACAGGCCGAAAGAAGGCGTGACTCAATAGAAAAAGAAACGGGCCGACTACTGCCAAAAAGCAATCAGAAGCCAGGGTGAAGAGCCTTCAAGAGGATGCAACCGGGAAGGCTTCTTTGGAAGGGAAAGATACCCCCAACCGTCAAAAGGGGAAGGGGGGCACGAAACACTACGTTCTGCTGAAAAAGGGGGGGGAAAATAAAATCGTAAGTCGAGACGAACACAAAAAGGGGCAACGTGAGGGCGGGCGCATGGAGGGGAGGGCCCCGCAAATGGACTTCGGGGTAAAGGGGGGAGAGAAAAAGGGGAGGGGAAAAGGGAAGCTCTCCTGTAAAGGGGTGCTAAACGCCTGAAGGGGGAAAAGGTCGACGCGGCAAGGGGATCAAGGAAGGAAAAAAAAGCGAAGAAACGCAAGGTTCCATCAAAAAAAAAAGGGAGGAAAAACCCTACTAGGCCTAGAACAGAAGAAAAAGGGGAACTTCCGTTATGAACCTAAGCGACAATCCAAGACAAAAAAACAGGGGATCCCCTTCTTGTTCTGCCAAAAAGGGGTTAGGTGGGTTCCCCAGGAAGTCTGCGAATGGCACAACTAAAAACCCTCTTGATAATCAGGGCGGGTGAACACCGAGGGAAAAAAAAAGCACATCCTCTGGCAGGGTGCAGGCCAAGGATGACCTACTTGGAGAGGGACCCCAATTCATCTAACGGTAGCACTTAAAAAAAATTCTCTAAACAAATGGAGGGGGGAGAACGATCCTGTCGGGGTGGGGTGGTTTTACAGGCGAGCCTCGAAAGCCATACCCGGGGATGGAACCTGAAAAAAAAAGAAATGAAAGACGGGGGAAAAGGAAAGGCAGGAAGGGGGGGCCGGGGACCTGTCGTTGCCCGAAGACCAAAAAAGGGTTTTACGGGAGGGAACAAAAAGGAAACGCTACTTCCCTCAGGGGTGACCCCGGAAAATCGGATGGGGAATATGCACCAAGGGGGTCAAACCCGAAAAACAAACTGGGAAAGAAAAAAAGGTGACCCTCAGCTCAGGTGACAGGGGAATGCCTTGGAAAAGAAAACCCAGAAAAATAATTGGGGGGGGGTGTTTGTAGCGGGCACAAAAGTCCACCGGGAAAGAACCTGACGAGAAGAAAAAAAGAAAAGAAATTGCAGAGGGGAGGAAACTTTGTTGCCACCGGGAGAGGGGAAGGCTGACGGGGGGAGGGCTTCCGGGCATCTTGATCTTAGAGAGTTTGGAACGAGGGGAGGGGAAGGAAAGCGGCCCGAAGGGAGAGAGAAGCCCCGCCGAGAGGTAGACGTTCGCCTTCAAAAACAGGCAGGGTAGCGCCACTAAGAACACTCGCCCCTTGAAGAGGGGTGTTGGGAAGGGCCGGCCGAGCCAGGAGGAGACGGAAGGAAAATGAAAGATCGTTGCACAGACCCGAAAAAGCAGAAGAACGAAAAGATCGGTCCGATAAAATCCGAAAGATCTCGAAAGGGAAAAAAACCGAACGGGGCGTATAGGAATGCCTCAAAGGGGAAAGAAAAACCTTAAGGGTACAACTCTCACGAAAAGGATTGAGCGCCCCCGCGGAAAGTGAGCTTCGAAATACGAACGTAGGGAGCGGGGAAAAAAGCGAAGGCTGGAAGGGGGAGGGGGCCTGGGAGGAAGGGGCGAAGGCTCCCTCAGTCCAAGGGGGGGAAAAAAAAAACAGTAGAAAACGAAAGCTCTCAAAAAAAAAACCAACAGAAAAGGAACGTTTGCTCGCCAGAGGAACGGGAAGGCCCCAATGTAACCCTTATACGAGAACGGAAATCCTTCAGCAAGGGGACCAAACGCGAAAACGTCGGGGGGAGATATACTACCATTTATTCAAAAAAAAGGAGACGTCCACTATTGAAAGGGAAAAAAGGCGACCGCTGCGCGGGAACGGAAGTTTGGGCAGAAAAGCGGCAGTTAGCTTCGATTGGGAGGGGAAAAAAAACCGAGATCGTCAAAAGGAGAGGAGCGGCCAAAAGGTGTCGCTTCGTCAGATCGGGGAAAAGTTTCACAAGGGGGAGACGCCTCAGAGAATGCCCGCCGCCCAAAAGGAAAGTCCGAACCAAGGGGAAAAGGCGGCCGAGGTACAAGAAGAAAAAGAACCGACTCTAACGGCAGGACTCGTCGCTTCCTCTTCCGAAAAGAAAGAAGCTTTCTGGGACGCAAAGGGGGGAAGAGTCAAATAAAGGAACCTAGGGGAGAAAACTTCATAGGGGGGAGAAGGGGAGCAGGGAAAAGAACCTGCGTAATGCGGCAAAAAAAGGGCACCACAAGTGGTAAAGAAAAGGAAAAGCGAATAAGTGTTAAAGAAAGAAAAAAGTCGGCGGTATCATAAACAAAAAACTCACAAAAACAAGGGCAACATATGAGTAGAAGTCATGGTACAATCAAATCTCCAAGAAAAGGACTCATGCCGCGACCAAGTCTCCCGGGGGTGAGGGATCTTCAGAGGTGTGTCCCAGGAAAGCCCACAAAGTCTAGGGGGTCCTGGAAGGCAAAAAACCAACGGTTATAAGAAACGGAACAATCGGATTCACCGGGAGGAACCGTAGCCAAAATCTCGGGGGGAGGGGAATAACAGGTCAGACCGTTGTGAAGATAGGCCTAAAACACCACAGAGAACGGGAAATGAAAACCAGGGAAGGAAAAATCGGGTCGGCATCACTGGGGGGGGGCAACGGGTCCAACCTTCCGCAAGGTAGGGGCCTTCCCTTCGGGAAAAAAAAAGGAATTGTTCCTAAAAAAAAAAGCACGCCTCAGGGAAAAGAAAAAAAAAAAGCCGGGGGAGTGATTGATTCAGGTCCAGGGAAAACAAGTTGAAAGGCGGGAAAAAAATAACGCCGGAAAAACGTGGGGGGCGCAGCGGGAGGTCGCCGGGGGGAACCACCCGGAAAAGAAGAATTCAAAGGTGGGTCTGGGGTAAAAAAAGGAGGAGGAGAAAGACACTAAATGGCACAAAAAACGGAGGGCGGGGCGGGCAAACTCGAAGAGTCCGCGTCAAAACGTGTCCGGACCGGGAAAAAAAAGGAAAAACGACCACTGGAATGCAAAAAAGAAGGGAGAAAATCTCGAAACATGCTGCGGTTGCAAAAAAAAAACTGCTTGCAACGCCCGCTGGGGGAGGCAAAACGCGAGGGTCTCCAAGAAAAAGGGGGAAGAGTCCAGGGCGATAACCAACCTAAAGAAAGACGAAGCAGTCCGTCCACGAAAGGAAAGGGAAAAAAAGGGAAACGCTGACTGTGGGGGGGGGGACCTCGGGTCCATCAGCGACCGGGGAAATTTCCTAAGAAACGGCCAGTCTCGTTGGAAAAAAAAGGGAAGAATTGTTTCGTATGCTCGGCGGGGGAAAAGAGTTTTACGGAAAAGTCTTGCGGCGGAAGGGGGGAAAGGGGAAAGGTCGGCGACTAGGGAGGAAATAAAAGTCAAGGAAAGGGAGCAACGATCGCCAGAAACAAAAAGGGGGAAAAAAACTGAAAACGGGAATCGTCGGAACAAAAGAGGGGGGGTTCCTGTTACGGAAAGACCTGCGGACGAGGAATCAAAAAGGGAGTCAAGATCGCTCGTCATGGAAAGACTGGCAAAAACGCTGCGAAAAAGTCGTCAGAAGGGGGGCGGAACACAAGGAAAAGAAAATGGAAGCTACAAGGAAAAAAAAAGGAGAAAAAGGCCCTACGTTTGGTAAAGGTGAACCCGCCGGGGGGATCGGCGCAAAAAAAGGAACGAGTACGTGGCATTAAGGAGGGTCCACAAAAAAAAAAAGGGTATCTCCCCGTGGAGTACCCGATCCGACGACGGGGAACTGACGCCAGGGAAAACTCTCTCAGAAGGCCGATGATCACTCGTGACCTCACGGGAAGGAATTTGGAGAGGATGACTTAAAGCTGTGACCAGGAAAAAACCGGATGTTTTAGAAAGGGGGGGGGTGTAAAGAGCCGCGGGAGGGGACCTATCACACTATCATCTGGGGGGGACGAAAAAACGAGATAGAGTAGAAGAAAAAAACTACCAACCCGGGGGGTCTATACGAAGGAAAAATTTATTCCAACCGGAAAGCAACCTGCTTGTCAAGCCCGGGGGGGAAGAATATGGCGGGGGGGAAGGAAAAGAATCGTACAACCAGGGGAGGGGGGGTAAATATAATGGGGTGGGGGAAGATGGTTTTCTAACCTCTATCCCATAGGGGGAACAATTGGGGATGAGAACTTGAGGAGGTGACGTCCTCGTCGGCTTGGTAGACGCAACTCGGAAAGTTCATGTATTCAAGGGGGAGTGTTTTATGCTGCACTGAAGTGGTACTTAAGCTGGAGATGGGAGTTGGAAGGATGAGAGAGGGAGCGGGAGGATGGAGCGAGGGAATCGAAGGCGGGGGGAAAATCGGGGGGGGTGATGAGAGCAGAGGGGGTAGAGGTTGGTTAGGCGCGGGGCTGTCTATCCAAGAAGCCCCGATCTCTCGCCCCCGGACGGGGGAAAAGAGCTTGCACGACTACGGAAAGGAAGGACGCTGCCGCACAAGAAGGAAAGCTCACAATGGGGGAATAGGGCTGCCATGTACGTGGAAAAAGGGGGGCTGCCACAACGATGACCCGTCAACAACAAGAAAAACAGGAAAAAGAGCCTCAAAAAGGAGAAAGATATTATGTAAGGGGGGGGGGGTTGGAAAGGGGGGAAAAAAAGGGGGGGGGACCATAACTTCACGCACAAAAGAGACACACAGCATCTAGACGAAAAGGGGGGGTGCGAGAAAAAAGAGGCCCGCAATCTTCATTAAACAAAGAGGGTAGTCGGAAAAAAAACACTTCCTGCCCTCTTGCAACCGGTCACAGGCCCAGTCTGGTATCCGGGGGGGTACACATTTCCCATAAAAAAAAAAAAAAAGAATCCTTTGCTTGAAAGGGGAAGAAGGGGGGGGAAACGAAAGCCCTTGCCCACGGGAAAGAAACGTAAACCGGGTGGGAAAGAACGGACCCTGGGACTTCTTATGGGATCGAGACTTTGCGATTTGGGCGCGATGTATGGCTTTGCACTCAAAAAAGGGACGAAAAAAAAAAAGCAACCTTTTCCCAATTCGAAAGAAGAGGGAAGCCCCCGCCAACGGGCAAACCGAAGGAGGGAGGTTCTCAAAAAGAAAAGGAAAAGCTTCGTCCTTCGGGGGGGAAACGGATATCAGGGGGGGGGGGGGGAGGTTCCGACGAGCAAAGCAATTTTGCCAAAGTGACCACCGAAAAAAAAGTCCTCTTCGAGAAAAGGGGAAAGGGGCGGTGGGAAAAAGAAAAAAAGCTCAATAAACCTCGGCAGGTGGCCCCAACCTGGTATGGAAGGACGACGAGAGGGAGTCCTCATCCTTGGGAAAAGAACAAGCGACAAAAAAAAAAAAAAAAGAGTTTGCGCTACAAAGATAGTCAACGGGAGGGGAACTGAATGAAAGGGTCTCGCCCGTACAGGAAGGGGTGGGGTTCCGAAGGAAAAAAAGTTTGATCTCTCGCGGAAAAGGGGTTGCTTTGCGTCGGGGTGTGGAACACGGAGGAAAAAGGACAGTCCCTTTGGGGGAAGTAGGGTTACTCGGAAAGAACAGATCTACAAGGAAGGAAATCCCCCAAAGCGCAAAAAGGAACGAAGACCCACTCCAAAGAGGGAAGAAAAAAACTTGACCAAAATGGAAAGGAAAAAAATGCAGGAAAAGAAAATGAGGCCTTCTTTGTACATGTCGCTCAAAAAGCCTTCTTTGTGGAAAAGGAAAAACAAAAGGACTGCTTCAAGTGGGAAAGCTCTTAGTCCGAGCGCACCGGAAGGGGAAGGACGGGCGCTGGCGGAGTAAAAAAAAAAAAGCCTTGCCCCCAGCATGAAAAAAAACCGGGGGGGGGTTGCACAGGGGGGGAACTTCTGAAAGGTCGACTCCCGCAAGGAAAGGTCGACCGGAAAAAAAAAAGGGTTCGAAAAAGAAGGGGGGGCCCAGAACGTCCAAGACAATCTTCCGAAGCGCCCAAAAGCCGAGGCTTTAAAAAGGAAAGGCCGCTCTGAAAAACACTCGGGACAGAGTATAAAAAAAAGAAAAGGACGGAGGTGGGGAAGCCGTGTGCAGGGAGAAGGTCGGAGGGGCAAAAGATCCGATGCATTCGATATTCACGGAAAAGGGGGGTCACGGGGTCAAAAAGTCCGGCGGAAAGTCAAGATCAAAAAACTCAAGACCCCCGGAGTCGTGCCAAGGGGGATAAGCCCATAGAAAAGAGCCGAAGGTGCCTAAACAAAGACTGGTTCGCGGGACGGCTTCAAAAAAAAAAACTGCTGACAGTAACACCCCATTAATAGAAAAAGGGATTCAAGGAGGGGCTTAAAAGAGAAAAATGGTTTTGGGGGGGACCTAATCTCAAAAGGAGAAGGGATCCAAAAGGGAACCCGATTCGGAGAGGGTTGTCCTCACGTGAGGTGCCTTCAGATAAAAACACGAAACTTCGGGGAAAGAAAATTCAGCGAAAAGGTGCCTACGCGCCCCTATAATTCCCCGACTGGTCTTTGACGAGAGTAAAAAACCAACCAGAAAAGAACTACAGTGGTGAAGGTCAGGAAAAAATGTCAGTAGATATCTGGCAGGGAGAGCCCAGATCTCGTAGGAAGGGTCTTTTGTGGGGGGGGGGGGGGGGTGAATCATCCTACGCAGCTTGAAGTTTCGCGAAAAGGGGGGGTGCTACATGGGTGGAAAAAAAATGGAAGCGGGGCACCCCAAAGGGCGCCGGGCTTTTCGGCGCAAAAACAGGCGGCCAATCAACGGGATCCCGGAGGGGATCTGGTGTGGGGAGTAGTGGAGGGGGGGACGAAGAGCGTGGAAAAGGGAAACAAGGGAAAAGGGGGGGAGAATCTTAGCGAAGCCTAAAAGGTAAGAATCAAGGTACTGCACGGGAAACCGGGTCCTCTCCGGGATGGGGGAAGACTTGCCAGGAAGAGCCCACGGTGAGACCGACAAGCGGAAAAAAAACGTCGAAAACCACCTCGCCGAAACGGACTAAAGCCGAGCAAGAGACTCCACAAGGGGAGGTCATTGGAGATCTCGGGGGACCAGGAAGGAATTCCCTCCCGGAGAAACTCAAAAGGGAAAGTCCAGTTAAAATGGTCCGCCGCCAAGCCGGCAATGTGGAGAAAGGACCCGACGACGGGGAACAATCAAGGACGAGCCAATCGGAAATACGGGAAAGGAAGGGTCAGGTATCCGCCGGGAAAAAGGAACGTTCTGTGATGGGGGGGGGGTGCGAATAGTTACGGGGAAGGGGTCCTCTATAGAGTGCCTGAAACAAAACTCCTCTAAGAGAAAAGGAAAAGGGGAGAAGGGGGGTAAAATATAGTAAAGATGAGGGGCAAGAATAACGGCGAAAAGAACCAGTGGAAAAGAAAAGAGTCGAAAAGAAGACAAGCACGCATTTTTAAAAAAAAAGAGTCGCAACGATAAGACCATGAGGAGGGCAACTAGTACGCGGTCGAAAAAGGGAGAAATGCGAAAGAGAAACTTCTTCGACCTTCCAAGGGGAGGGAAAAGTCTGAAAAATTAAGGAACACTCAAAGAAAGGTCTAGGGCACCTCAAGGAAAAGCAAGCGCTTCTCGAGAGAAGAGGGTCTCATCGGCAAACTAGACCAGGCGCGGGGGAGGCTTCTCGCCGCGCGGGAACAGGAAATAGGGCGGGCAAAAATGGAAGGCTGCGAAAGACTTTTGAGAGAAAAGAAAAATC
>Ga0179593_1759218_pt1 | contig 12047 bp, 14 predicted proteins | sample CZODoug2_1_08_16_FD_185931 | JGI IMG/M metagenome (GOLD analysis project Ga0179593, IMG submission 185931) | Vadose zone soil fungal communities from Angelo Coast Range Reserve, California, USA - CZODoug2_1_08_16fungal (PacBio error correction) | ecosystem: Environmental > Terrestrial > Soil >...
TAGTTAGGCGGAGAAAGGAGGGGGCCGACGCATCGATGCAGGCAGCAGCTATCCGCGGGGGTACTGACCGATATCCTAGGAATCTTATCCTGGCCGGGGCGACGGAACCTTCCAAAAGAAAGGAAGAGTCATTCAGCTTCGAAGGCCTCTGAAAAAAGGAAAGTGCTTTTGAGGGGCTGAGATTAGTGGAGTTTGTGGCGAGGGAGAAAAGGGGGGGACCGGAGACAGATCTAAGTGGGAACAAAGAAGGGACAAGCAATTATCTGGACTCAGAAGCGTGAAGCGGAACTCCCAGAATGGAAATCAAAAGGAAAAGGAGCTTGGGGGGGAAGAACGGGGGGGCGACCGATGAGGAAGATGGGAAAGGCTAATCCCGATACCATCGGTCAAGTTGGACAGGTGGAATACCGACGAAGGTTCCCCTCAGTTGCCGGTCACGCGAGAAAATCTGCAGCGGAGGGTAAGAACTATAGACAGCAAACGTCACGAGACCAACTCACGGACCAAAGCAAATCATGGACAGGAAGAAGAAGCCGGGAGGCGGGAGTGGTCCTCGACTGAGATTTCCTTTCGGACTAGATGATGACCTGGTCGCGCGTCCCTTAATTACTTCCCAAAGGGGGAATATGGGGGGGTAGGGGGGAGAGAATTGGAAAGGACATACATCACATCCTTGGGTACCGGGGATCGTTCGATCGGGAAATGTAGCTTGCGTACCAACAAGATGGAAGTTACGATATTATCACCTTATTCTAGAAAGAACGGGGGAGGACCTGTGCGCGCGATCGGGGAGAGAGATGTGGGTGCTAAGTCTGGTCGGGAAAGGGTCAGGCACCTTTCCGAATTGAAAAGGAAGGTGATTTCACGGGAGAGAAGTCGAGAAATGCAGAGCTCTCGACGCGGAGGTGAAACTGCGAAATGTGTGATCGTTCCACCGGAAGCCCTTCTCGGAAGAAGACTGGCAAAATAAGGGTAAGGTGGAGAAAAGTGAACTTCGCCGCGAGTAAGGGGAAGATTACATAAGGCTTCTATCGTAAATGAAGAGTTTATGAGCGAGGCCGGAGGGAACTAAACCGAAGAGAGGTGCCTAAAGACCTGCAAGAGGAGTGGAGCGAAGAACACCCACAAAAAAAAAAACCGGGGCACGTTGGGGAGGACGAGTAACTAGTCGGAAAAGAAGGAGCAGGAAAGCCCCTTAAATTATGGATAGCATACAAAACGAAAGGAGGGAAATACGAACAGGCACTTCAAACGATGCCAGGGAAAAGACCGGGACTCCGAAAGATGATGTCCGTCATCAATTCCCGAGAAAAAAGAAGAACTTGGGTGGGGGGAGAGGCGTCAACCATTGCTTGGGATAATATGGGCGATTGTTGGGATTCTGGCACCGAAGGCCGGTCGAAATCGTGAGAAAAGTGAAAAGGCCGAAAAAAAAACCCACCCCAAGCGGAAAACGTTGCCAGAAGTCAGGGGGGAGACGGAAAGAACTGAAGCCTGAGAAGGCGCTCATTTCTCCAAAAGATCTCCGTGTCACTCTTGAAAACAGATGACGAATCAGGAAGGGGAAAAATGAGGGGAAGAGCGCTTTATGCAAATCTCGAGTGCAGGAGAGAAAGACGTTCCCGCTGTTACCTCGACTATAAATGGTAGAGGGGACAACCTAAGGTTGGCTGGAGGAGCCCGAGGGACAAGAAAGCAAACCTGGAAAAAAAAAGGAACCCGGGCTGAAACGATGGCAACAGAGGACAGACCCCGAGGGGATCCAGACGTTGATGGCTGGCAAGCGCTTCGTAAAGGGGGGCAGCGAAAAGTCGGCAAAGAAAAAGGACGTAAGAAAATCGTCAAGAGACGGCTCTCTCACGAGCTTCGGTAAATATCAACGAAGAGACATCAGCGCCAAAAGGTTGGGAAGGAGTGGGGGAGGAGCGCCAAAATAACGCACAGAAACAGTCTTCCACGAACCAGCAATCTTTACTGACGAGAGGGAAGCTAGAAAACGCCCGGACAGGGGGGGGCCGAGAAGGTCGTCGTGTCCAGTGCCGGATTCTTGAGTACGGGGTAGCGGGGGGGGCTTTCGATCGGCATTGGAAGATTAAATACTGAAGCAAAGGGAGGAAACCCGAAATCATAAGAAAAAACCTCTATTTATTCTATCAAAACCAAACAAGAGTCACAAAGCTCATCGATTCTTATTATGGTCGGAATAAATTTTAAGCGCAGGAGGCCGGGAAAGTGTCGCGAATTGGGCGACCGGATTATCGGGAACGCTATGGCGAACACGTAAAAAATAAAACAAAGAAGGACTCTGGCTTCGAGACGTAGGCAGGGGAATAGGGCGCGAGAAAACTTCAGAAACTACTTAAACAGAAGGGAACAACGGATCAGGTGGGACGGCTTCTCTAGGTCAGGAAATAGCGGAAAAAAAACCTCCTAAAGCTTTCCCCCAACGAAAGTGTGCTATTGGGGGCGTCGAGTAACGTGAAACGAGGATAGTGTTCGACCGTTTAGGGGTTAAAGTAACGGACGCAAGGGTGTCGGCGGCCACCGCGGTTCAAGAAAAAAGAGTCAGAGGACCGTCTAGAAGAGGCACAACGGGCCGGGACTTTTTTCTCTAGGATTTCGGCAAATTCGCCGGAAAAAGGAAAAAGCAGAGGGGGGTTAAGGCTTGGATATACCTGATCACCTGAAGCCTTAAAGTCTCGCGGACAGGGGAAGGGACGGGTTGTCGTCGAGGAACCATAGCCCGGGACCACATCTCCTCCCGCTTCACCTAATAAGGAACGAAGGGGAACCAACGGGGTTACAGGGCGATGAGGCTGCAAAAATCGGAGCAATTCGTAAAAAGATATACTCTGACGTGATCCTCGATCAAAAAAAGCTGGAGCGAATAAGTGTTTTTCTGTGGCAGAACCCGATGATCGCTAACCAACAACCAACAAACAATAGCATGGGGGGGGGGAGGGACATACAAAAGAACCGCGCCGTTTTTTTTGGGTTTGGGGGGTGGTCCACTCGTGGAGTGATCACTGAGTCAAAAGAGGTCATCGATGCTGAAAGGCTTGCCAAATCTTGACAATCGAGGGAGATACGGGGGAGTTGTGACGGACACTTTCCGATCTCTCTAAGGGGTGCAGAACGTCTGAGATGAGGTGAAAGGAAACGAGGAGACTACGAACCCCATCGAGGGATGACTACGCAGACCCAAGAGGGGGAAGATCGGGAAAAGGGGCAGGTAGAGAGTACTCTGAGGGTAGAAGAAAAAACGCGGGGCTCTATCTTAAGTCCTGGTGCAAATCCAGAAAGAAGGGGGGCAACCTTCAAGGAATATCTACCGCTAAAAGGGCACTCCTCTTGGGGCCTCAGTCAGTGGAAGAAGGAGGGCGACCCGCCGCGGGGGAACCGGCTAGACTTGGATGTATTCACGCGGAGACGCCTCAAAAGACAAATCGAAAAGGATAGGAACAGAAGGTCTCGGTGATCCGGCGGGCCAAACGTCGAAAAACCCCTGACCACGGGAACGAAAACGTTTTGGGTCTGGGTGCGGGATAGGAAAGGGAAAACTCAGTACGCCGCAAAGAAGGCTTGGGATTGTCACCGTTCGATCGTAAGAAAAAATCAATCCGTAGGGGCTCCATAGAATCAATCGGGAAAAGTCCGGCCATCCGTATTAACCCTCTGCGGGGGGACAAAGAAGGGTCGAGAGAGCAAAGGGGCCGGGGGTGTCTCCTGGCCATCGCGTCTTTATCGGGTAAATCGTTGTCGGAGTGATAAGGAAATGCTTGGGAGCAAATTTGGCCACGCCGATCATTAATTCTGACACTAGAGGCGCGAAGAAAGGGGGGGGGGGGGACAGGAAAACCCATGAAGTACAGTTCGCGCTCCGGCCGCGTGGATTCATCGCGGGGATCTCACAAGGGAGGAGAAAGGGGGGCTGGGAGGTTGCCGGGGATGAGGGGGGGAGAGGTCTGGGAAAAACGAGAGATCGAAGCATCTTGGATTATTTCTCGAGGATCCCGCAAGGTCTAGAAAAAAAGGAAAATTTAAGGAACTTGGAGAAGGTCGCGAGAGGATAGGGGAACGGAGGTGCTGAGAGAACAGATTAACATCACCTTTCCTCCAGAACAAAGGGGGTTAGTGGGTTGTACCTCGTGCCGGTAGGAAACGGGGTATGTCCAAGAAGCGGGGGATCTGGAAAGAAAAAAGAAAAAAACAGGTGAAAAGCACTCTTGTAAATTTTAACTTTTGAATATCTGATCCTCGTTTGATCGCATGCAGACATCGGGTGAGAATTACTGGAAAAAGAAGAAAGCGTAGCGGTCAACGCGGACCGCCTGTCCTCGATCTTGCCGCCGGGAGATCAGCTAACATTCGGCGTTCGGAGCTCGAGAAAAAACAGGAAAAAACAGGGGTGTCCAGGGAACCTTTAGTAGGAGAAATTATCGGGTGCCTCCATCGGAACGATAAAGCCTGATCTTTTGGGACTCGAGGAGAAACTTGACGCACAGGCTAGCAAAACAGAAACGGTCGTTTTCATAAAGGGGAGAGAACGCCACCAAGAGGAGCCAAAAGTTGGGGGGGTGACCTAGAAAGTACGAAAAACGGGAAGCCTTCGTGCTGGACTCAGGTGGACCGTGCTGCATCATTTCCTCCTGAGTTACTCAAGAAGGGTGAGCCGAAACCCGGTGAAGGAACGGGGGCAATCAGGGACATCCTCGTATCAGTCTAATGGTTGAATAGGATGCTACTAGGTACGACTGAGGAGAAGGCCGTAAGACTCTGTCGGAAAAAAGGACCAACAAAGGGAATGGTACTCTTACTCTCCAATCTATCGGGGAGGGGAAATGACCTGAGGGAGGAAAAGAAAAGTAAAACAGGCATCCCCGGCGACCTACGGGGATGGACTACGGTGGTGGTGTGTGGGGGGGGGGGGGGGCAGGAGTCATATCCCTTCAAAAAAGAGCGCGAGGCGAGGGTCAAGGTTCAACCGTCACGTCAATTTCTTACGGGGAAGGGGGGGGTCAAGAGAGCCAAGACTTTCCGGAGGGGCGTCGTCAAGTCGATCGGGAGTAAAATGATTCCTGGAGGAGAGGAGCATAGAGAACAAATGAAAGAGAAAAAGCTGGATTCAAGGCCTGACTTAACACTCAGAATCTCTCTATCTAAATGTAGTAGGGAAAAGGGGGAAGAGAGAAGGGCGCAGGGACCAAGGTGAAGCAAGAGAAAGACCAGCTGGTTGGACCCGTACGGCACGCGCCTAAATCGCAACGCCGAAGAACAAAAACTTGGGAACAGGGGGAGCGGAGGGAGGGGGAGGACCGGGATAAGACGGCACGGCACAGAAGAGTGTTGGAAGACAGGGCGCAATCACCGAACGGTCATCAAAGGGCGTAGAAGCGAAGGGGGAAAAAGACAGAGGTACCGGACAGAATACTCAATCACGGCGGGGGCCTAAGGGGCGTGGGTAGGGCGGCGTTTGTCTTGGGAAACGGAAAAAGAGGAGGAATTGTCAGCGTTCTTCCAACAAAAAGTAGAAACTTTCGCGTCAGTCGCTTCACCTGCCGGTGGGCACCCAGAGAGGGGAGACTTGAAAACGAACGAGAGAGGGGGAGATCGGGCCCCCGGAAACGAAGCTTCCTCGCGGTCTAAAAGGATGTAAAAAAAAGGGGGTCCCTGAGGGGCCCGAGGGGGCTGGAGGGACGTGAACTAATGTACGCATATCCTTCTGTGGTTCACCTGGGGCGTTAGGGGGCGACCAAGAACTCGATAAGGAGTTAGGGCACACTGCGAGAGCACACACAACGAAAAGGGAGCCTCTACCGCTCAAAGCAAAAATTCTAAATGGACGAAAAGATTAGGAAATCAAGGGAAAAAAGTGAAGCGGAAAAAGGCAGATAGGGGGAAGATTCAAAGAGGGAAGAATCTTTCTTCCGCGATTCTGGGGAAATAGGTCTCACCGAAACCGGCAACGAGAAATAGAGGAGACGAAGCGGGTATTCTCGAAAAACAACGTAGATGATTAAAGAGATATGGCTTTAGCCTTTCTATCTTCGTTGCCGTTCTTCGATCACACCACTCCTCTAGGGGGAAAACAGAAGAAGGGGGAAAAAAGACATTCAAGCCGAGGACGAGGGAGACGGGACTTCTGACCGCGGAAGTGAATCAGATCGGCCATGTAGCGATGCGTTTATGCATCAGAGGGCGGGGGAAGGAAGGGGAGGAGGGAGAGCCGTCGCGGGGGACCGAAGGTAAGGGGGGAACAGGCTACAGTTTGAACCACCACAAGAGTAAATAGGGAAGAGGAACCCAGTGTGAAAAAAGAAAATACACATAGGATAAATCCGTTCTACCGCGAAGATGCCGGAAAGAGAAGGGGAGGACCAGGTCAGGAGGGTAAGTAGGGGAAGACGCCCGTTTATCACCTTTGAAGTGCGCTACCATTGAATGGGGGGTCTGGTCACTGGACCAGCATCGCAGATTACGAGCACGACAAAAGCCGTAGAGCGCCGGACAAACCATTGTGCGGGGGGGCGGGCTGTCGTCCAATACTGTCCATTATTTCATCGTGGACTAGATGATCGGAAAAAATAAGAGGGGGGGAGATCGGTAACTGATCCCCACGGGGGTGGAGTGAAAATAGGGGGGTAGCTGGCATGGGGGGTCCTTCACATCTCCTCTGATCAAAAAGAAATAAAACATGGTAATTCCGTCAGGAATTTGAGGAAAGTAGCGGGCGGAAAAAAAAACCAGCAGGACGACTTGCACACCTTGTACGAAGGGCGAAAACCTAGGAGGAAATGACCAGTCTCGTCGCTATGTGATAGAGAGTCCTGGGGATCGGGGGAGGGGGTTAAGAGGAAAGAATTTCCGGTGCATTTGCAACGAAAAAAAAAACAACCAACCACAAGAGAAGAGCTGCAGACGGCTCGCGTCTTTCCGCTCTGACCCGACATGAAAGGGGGAAAAAGAAAGTAGGGACTGATCGGCTGTAAAAGAGGAATTATCTTATAAGGGGGAAACACGGCAGTTGGCGAAGTTGACCTGCTCCGGCGCTCCTTGGTGGATTAATTATTGACAGGCAGAGGTAAACTGGAAATTAACAAAAAGAAGGGGGTGACCGAAACAGGAAATAGGGACCTCTCAGGAGACTTTGCTAGGGAGGTCCAGCCAACCAGAACTGGTGGGGGAAGGGTAGCCAGAGGGTCGGATCAATACGTCAGAAGAAGGGACGACTAGCAGCAACCCGGGGTTAAAAGTGTCACGAGGTGCACCGTCATCTGAGGAATTCAACGCAATAGGGCTTTAAAGGAAGGAAAAAGGGGCTGCTGCAAGAAAGGGGGAACAAGGAAACAGATCAAAAACGGAATTGCTATCTGTCTTCGAACACGGAACCATTGAGCTTGGGGGGGGGGGGGCGTGGGTTTAAAAGCAAAAAGAACCGCTGGGTGGCGAATCGGGTGGCGAAATTGAACGAAAGTATCAGGGGATCCCGCATAACGAGGCCACAAGAAAAGCGTGACGCAGAGGACGAGGCCGCTGGCTGAACCGTAAACATTTCGCCGCTCGGCCACCACTAGGAGGAGGGAAAAAAAAGAGGGACAAAAGGGCCGGGGACCAAACGGCGCGAGACGGAAACGCCCCTGACAGAGATCTCTGCAAGATAGGCTGTCTACGGTCCTCGTGACCGAAGGGAGGTAATCAACCGGACGCCCGAGGAGGGGGAAATGGTAGAGCCCAAAAGCGCAGAGCTGGTCAAACCGCTCCATACAAGAAGAAGGTCGAGGGACCGATGCACAGCAGAAAAAGAGGTTACCTCGCCCCTTTCTTCCATTCAGGAAGGGCTTGGGAGGCAAGGGAAGCTTTAAATCCGGCTTCTACGCCTTCCGGCTCCGCTCTGAGAAACAAGGTGTCCGAACTAGAGTCTAAGTGTGACTAAGTCGGAAAGCTTCTTCCGGATTCACCGAAGCATGACGATGAGGTCAGAGGAGGAGGAAAAGAATACCATCGAAGAAATCCCCTTCACGCCTCACCACACGGTAAGAATAAAAGAGAGGTCCAGGGAATGAAAACGAGGGAAAGGATTACCGATAGAGACAAGAGGTTCTCTTTTAGAGTTTTCAGGGTCTTAGATAGTGTAGGAGAAGGCACGGGGGCTGCTTAAAAAAAGAGGAGGGTCACCAAAGAGGTCCAAAAGGGGGCCTTCAACCTATCTTAACTATCAAGACTCAGTGAACCAACCAGGGAAGGAAAAGGAGAAGATCGTCTATCCCCGACTGTTCATCGTATGGGTCGCACTGAGGGGAAAAAAAGGAGGAGAAAGGGGACCTGAACAAAAGATACTTCATATCGGAAAAAAATCCCCCTAGAGCCCCTAAGTCTCGCTGCGCTACGACCTAGTAGGAAAACCGTCCCGAGCGACCAAGACCAGAGCAACAACGTGGCGTGAAAGGGTGTGTCGCTCAGACGTGCGCCATCTGCGATAACCGCTAACATGAAGGGGCGCGCAAAGGATGAGAGGGGTAGGAGAGTACGGATGCCGGAATACGAGGCAAAAAGAGGTTTTTCTTAACTATGTCTTGTTCAGAGGTACGCCTCAAAGGGGAGGGAGGCCGGGCATGGGAAGTTTTCGCCCAGTCTATCCCCTGTTGTAGATTCTTCCTGCAGGTTGTAAAAGGCGAAGGGGGGTCGCGGGACGTCACAAGGGAGGAGGGAATACAGCGCCAGGAATTTATAACTCAATTCTTAAAGCTGAAACTATACCGGATCGAAATCATGGAAAAGGGGGGGAGAGAAGAAATGCGTCGTAAACCACTCGTCGGGGGGTCGGGTCTGCGACCTAGCGTGCCGCTCATCTCAAAAAAAGCATGGAAACCAATCCTAAACAAGCTTCAGCCCGTCACAACTAGGGTACACGGAAGGATCGGGAAGAAATCGTCGTCAGGGAAAAGACAGAGAGAAGAGAAATCTAGTCGTGATCAAACAGTTTGGAAGGAAAGGAGAAGGGGGGGGGGGTAGGGCCACCAAAAAATCGAGAGCAACAACAACAACGGACGGGGGAAGAAAGGCTGTTTGGTCTGGCATACACCAGGCGTCTCACAGGAAAAGAGTGGGAGGGAGAACGAAGAAGCGCGGGACCAGGCTTCTCAGGATTGGGGACGCTGCCTACTATCTGCAGCTCTCGCACGTTTACCACCGATAGTGGAAGGGCAGGGGGTATTGGGAGCGGCGGGGGAGAGGGGTACGTGGGAATCTACGTACACCCTGATCTATTAAAACGACGGCAGGGGCGACCGACGGCAAGGAAGAGGCGGTGATCAGGAGAGAAAAAGGTTAAAGGGGCGGCTTTCTGGGATAGAAAAAGCGGCAGTAAATAAGACACACGTCTAAAAGCAACCTGCGAAGTCTAAAGCGCGGGGGGAGAAGGGGCTGGGGCAGCGCGGAATCAGAAAGGTAGGAGGACACGGTACCGACCTCGGGTCGAACATAAAGGTGATGATGTATCCGAGGAGAACGACCGAACCACGAGGACACAGAGTCTTTTGGCAGTGGAAAATCATCGGTTCTCGTGAAATCGTCGCATGGCAGCACTTCGAGCGTCAAAAGGAGAAAAAAGGGAAGGAAAGGGTGGCTGGTTTCGGGGGAGGCGAATGCCTACGAAGGGCGTATCTTCCGCTCTTTTTTTGATAGAGTGGTCCCGGGGTTGGGGGACCATAGAGAAGATAAGGACTGAACGGAAGGCGGACTAAGAGGAGAAGTGCAGAGAAGCCGATGACGTCCTGCTCCTAAAGCGTCCTCAATCGATGATCAAGGGGGGAATCTCGGTGGGACGAAGAATAGAGGTCTTGAGCTGGAAGAGAGTTGCTGCCATGCTGCAAAGGGCTTTCATGCCTATTTCGCCGACAAGAGTCATTAAGAGGACACAGACCAAGGGAAACAGCCTAGCAAACCAAGGAGGGTCCTTCATTTCTGAGGGGGCCTTTCTCAGCCGCGTGAGCAAGGAGGGTGAAAAGAAGAGAGAAAGTGAGGGCTAGGGAAAGTAAAGGGGGAAAGGAGGGGGCTCTTTAGATCCTCGATCTAGGCCGGGGCGTGGAGTAGGAGGGATCCAAAAAAAGAGTCACAGGATGACAGTTTCCGACGGCTCGTTCGAATTCGGGGGAAAGGGAGGGTAGAAAGGGGGCGACGAACAAAGGCTGGGAAAAGCATCCCCAAATGGGAAACCACTGCACCCCCGAAAGGAGACTCGGAACGAAAGTAGGGAGGGTGGAATCGTAAAGACTTTTTTCGACCAGTTTTATCTGGACAGCTGGGGGACGAAATGGATCTGGACGATCGGCTAGCGGGCGGAGGTGTCTCGACCTGGGAAAAGAAGAGGAAGGGCGTACCCGCACTTCATCTCTAAATTTCCGCCGAATGCGTCGAAAAGAAAAGCCGAAAATAAGGGGACAAAAAAAGATGGAATCGGGTGTCCTAAAGTGGCCCCTGGAGAGGCTAGATGGCGAAAGCCCTTGAAAGAGGTAACGGAGGACGATGGGAACGTCGGTCGCCGGGAATCTTTTTTCTGGCCCCGTACGCGTAAAGGCAATCACAGAAGGAGCCCACAGAAAGGTTAAGAAACAATGCGCCCCCAGGGCTACCAAGCTGGGGGGAGGTTCCGACGACCGTAGACCACCATCTGGCCTCCTGCGGAGGAAGTTGAGGGGGAAGAAAGAACAGCAGAGGACAGCCGGTTACGAGAAAGGTGCAATGAAAGGCCGTTTAATGACATAAAGCTTCTGCTTCCCTTTCAAGAAGGGGGAATCTAATGGCAAGAGAGGCTCTGAAGCGACGTAGCAGAAAAGAGGACTCGTCGTCAGACGAAAACTGAGTTGAAAATGGACTCTTACAATTCTATCGTCAGGGGTCCTCTTCCTGGAGGGGGAGGGGGGGGGGGTCAAGAGAAAAAGTAACGAAGAAAAAAGGATTGGATACGCCAGGGAATGGAATCCTGGAAACACACCCAGAGAAGAAAGGGCAGTTAAAGGAGGGAAAAAAGACGCCGGCACTTGGAGGAAAAGAAGGATAATTCTTCAGGGGGCAAGAGGGCCTGGGAAGTCTTGTCTTCTTCCACGCGTTTCTATATCTAAGACCAGGAGGCCGATTTCGGGCCAAGAAAGGAAGAAAAAACCGAGGGAAGTGGAAAATGTAACGAAACATGGAAGGGAAAAATTCATAAAAAAAATCTTATCGGACTCGAGTTCGAATGGCCCCTCAAAGGGGGCGGAGGAACCGAAAAGGGTTGTACGCCTACTAAAAAAAGAGGGATCGCAACGCGAAGACCGTGAACATACCAGGCTGTGGCATAGGGAGGGGAACCGGAAAGGTCACAAAAATCATCACCGGGGTGGTTCAAGTCATTGGGACCCTGTCATAGAAGGCGAAGGAACAAAAGGGAAATTAGAAGCGGACGAACGGAGACCGAAAGAAGCCAAGAAATTTAGGGTCTTGCAATGTTTGTCAGTTCGTTTTCGTGGTCAGGGAATTCGGGGATGGGGGGGCAAAGATGATTCCACGAACGAAATACCCTGAAAGAATAGGAAGTCTCTCTTTACACCTTCCCGTTTATCAAACTACGTGGGGAAAAAGACAAAGGACTCAACTCGAGAAGTAGGGATGGCGATCGGGGTCTTCGGAAGAAGATTAAAACTCGGGAGGGGTCTCCCTGATCGCCCAAAAAACAATCGTGGGTTAAAATGGGAGGTGCAGCAGGACAGTCATGGTCAAGAGGGGGGTTCAACCTGGGAATGGACCAGGAAAAAAAAAAACCGACGATGGGATCCCGTCTTTCCCACCTTTATGCTGGCACTCAAATCAAATAGCTCATGAGAGAAAAAAAGAAGCCTCAACGAAGAAGACATGGTGCCGGGTCCGCATCCAAAAAATCGAAGTTAAATGCTTAGCGGATGCTCTCTGCATGATCGCGGGACGGGGGGGGAGAGTTTCTTAAGAGGGGGGGACATGAGAAGAAAGACCGTGTCCACCGAACGTACGAAGAAGAAAAGTAAAGAAAAGAA